>Ga0102953_1001172_pt1 | contig 16876 bp, 11 predicted proteins | sample SalPon2A_C_D2_MG_FD_78509 | JGI IMG/M metagenome (GOLD analysis project Ga0102953, IMG submission 78509) | Soil microbial communities from South San Francisco under conditions of wetland restoration - Salt Pond MetaG R2A_C_D2_MG | ecosystem: Environmental > Terrestrial > Soil > Wetlands | place... | reverse complement strand
TGCAGGCAATGTAATGGAACCGGACGGCAAGACAAGCGGCCACGGTCAATTGGCATTTTGAATTGACCGTGGCTGCCGCATACGTGCCGTATTTTGGCATGTATGCGATCAGGCTTTTCTCGCCGTAGCAATGTTTCTGCCGGGGCATCGCGCCATTCTACATCAGTGATGTTGGGACAGCGCTTAATCTTGGGAGAGAAGCGTCGCATACGTCGCAAACACCGCGACGTATTCGCCACCCGCCTGCCCGCTACGCAGACACTACAAGGCAAGCGTCTGCGCCAGCCGCGCGGAAAATACGCGCTATCCAGGGGGAATCACACAGACAGAAATCGCCCATGCGCCAGCCATAGATGCGCCACCCACCATCCAAATAGTTGTGTATCATAGCTGCTCAGCTTATGATGACTGGGCAATATGTTGCTTGGGATTCACATTCTGAGCGCTGCAGGGTCGGCCCGTAAGAACTGTAGAACGAGGACCATTGTCGATTATCAAATTCCTACTCTGATCATAACCGGAATGAGCCAATCAATCACGTCAAATGGGAAGCAATGGGAATGGCCTGGAGCCAAGAAATACATACGTGAGATTGGCAATTTCGATCCCCCTTCCTATTTCGCTAGAACTGTCACGAAAACAATCGCTAACTTGCCTGGTAAGAGAAGCGTCTTAGACATCGGGTGCGGGACTGGAATTATTGGCTGTTTTTGTCTAGTTACAAGAAAAGCTGGTTTCGTCACATTTAATGATATTCAGAGTACAGCTGTCTCTGTGACTTTTGCCAACGTCAGCTCACTTATTCAGAAAGGCATAACTCGTGAATCGGCGGTCGCGTGCTTCAAAGGCGAATTCAAGCGTATCCCGCAGGAAGTCGTTGCTCAGCACGACTTACTTGTTTTCAACATGCCGCAATTACCTACACGGGATGTAGCGGAAGACTACTTACGGAAGGTGGAAGCTGACCCGTCGATGCGTTACTTTCGAATCGGAGGTCCCGACGGGCTTAAGGTTGCGAGGCAGTTTCTCCGGTGGTATGGAGGTTTAAGGGGTGCGCGGCCGGACGCCGTAACAGTCCTGTCGTCATTTCTTGGGAAGCACCGGATTGAGAAGGCCCTCAATGAAAGTGGGGTGAAGTGGAAACTGCTTGCCACAGATCGAATACCGCTGAGGCTAATCTTAACAGCTAAGGCAGAGAAACTGTCAGCAAGCGAGAGAAGTGACCGGAGCCTTTGGAAAAGTAACTCTGGGAAATGGACGAAAGAGCTCCTACCCATATTACTCACAAATGCCTGAGACATCTCCGTTGCACACTAAGGGTAGAGAACCGATATTGGCATATTCAAGAGAAGCTAAGACGCACGGCCCGAGAAGTCTCACTATCTGCATATGTTTGGAAGTCTTGGTTGCACTCGTCTCAGTGATATCCATTGCAGGGCTCGTGTGGATGCGGTTCTATTTCAAAGCTCCTGTGGAGGACTTCACGGTATTTGGACAATTCCTGCTAGTCCTCGTTATTGCTACAAATGGTATAGTCGCGGTCGCCGCCCTGAGGATGAACCAAGAAATCGCTAAATCCGGGGCCAACGCGGCTGTTTTCGATCTCTACAAGATTTACCTCTCTGCCAGTTATCATAAAGAGGTACGAAGACCCGCATGGTACGCATTGTCAAGAGTTAGGCGCGATCAAGCATATTATTGCAAAATACTAGCTGGCCTTGCTGGGGAGCTGGTTGGCGACGAAGTTAGGGAAGCATTCGAACGTTCCAGAGCAAAAGAAGCGGCCCTTCCCGGAGACAATGACGTCTGGCAGACTCACGATGAATATCACCGTGTTCTGGATATCATAGGCTTTTTCACCATCCTATCCTCTTGGGGAGGGACCACCGACCCGAAGATCTTTCAGACATGTAATTTTTTCTACGACCGATGGCGCGTTCCATTGCATATGATTGTGAGGGAACTCGGGAAATATACTCCTTCAAGCGAAGCAGGACAGTCCGTATTCGATTTGAAGAAAAGAAGGTACGACAAGTTTATAAATACCCTCAGCAAATTAGATAGCCTTTTCGGGTTAGAGGATGTTGACTGGGAAGAGGACCCTCTTTCAAGAATCGAATTTGCAGAATAAGTGCACGGCTGGCGCATACGTCGCGCCGTTTGCGACGTATGCGTCCCATCTTCAGCATTGACAGAAATGGCAAGAATTTCCTGCTGCGCACGCATTCCAAACGGCGAAATGTAGGCGTGGCTCGACTCTCCATTGCCCAATCGCTACCTGCTACTCGCAACTCGCTAGCACCAACTTCCTACTTCCTATTTCCTGCTTCCTGCTCCCTTTGCCCGCAAACCGGGATAAAATACTGCACCTGATATGAAAAAACCATCGAGCGAACAAAAACCATCTTCCCTCAACCGCCGGACGTTTCTGCAATCGGCTGCGGCGGGTTCACTGGCTCTGGCCACGGCGAACGCCACGCCTGGGCGCAAAATCACAAAGACGAGCACGATCCGGGCGGGCCTGATTGGCCGCGACGGCCACGCTGGAATCATGCTGAGAAGCATTCCGAACCTCAAAAATGTGGAGTGGGTGGCCTATGCCAAGGGCGAACCCGGGGAGGACGCGGCGTGGATCAAAAAGCAGCGCGCCTGGACGAAGAATACGCGCGTCTATACGCATTACCAGGAAATGCTGGCCCAGGCAGACCTGGACGTGGTGGCGGTGTGCCTGCCGTTTTACCAGAACGCGGGGGCGGCGATGGAGGCGGCGCGGCACGGAGTGAACGTGCTTTCAGAAAAGCCGGCGGCGACAACGCTGGAGGATCTCGATCGGCTGGAACAGGCCGTGCGCGAGAGCGGAATCCATTACAGCGTGATGCTCGATATGCGAGGCATGCCCATCTTTCAGGCGGCGCACAAGGCCGTGCGCGGCGGCGCTGTGGGCGAACCCATCCTGGTGACCGGGCAGAAATCGTACATCTGGGGAGACGACCGGCCCTGGTATTACAAGCAGCGGAAAACTTATGGCGGCACCATTGCCTGGGTGGGTATCCACGCGCTGGATTATATGCGCTGGGTGACGGGGCAGGATTACGCCCGCGTGGCTGCCTGGGAAAGCAATAAGGCCCATCCCCGCTACCCCGGCTGCGAAGATAACGTGGGGCTCGTCTTCCGCCTGGAAAACGGCGGCACCGCGACTTGCCATCTGGATTATCTGCGGCCGCCCAAGGCGCCGACGCACGGGGATTCAAGACTGCGAGTAGCCGGAAGTGAAGGCGTGCTGGAAGCGTTCGAAGTGGGCGAGCGGGTCAGCCTGATCAGCCCGAAAGGCGCAATCGGCAGCTTGCCCCTGCCTCCGGCCGTCGACCTGTTTGCGAAATTCGTGGGGGCAATGCGCGGCGAGGAAAAGCCGCTGGTCTCGGCGGAAGATTCGCTCTCCATTACGCGCGTCTGCCTGAAAGCCCGCGAAGCCGCCGACCAGGAGAAGTGGATCAAGCTGTGAGGCGTGAAACAGAGGGACCAGCCGCGCTTCGCTAGCGTCTCTAAGTAGCCTAGATTTCGCTTTTTCATCGCCCTGGATGGGACGTTTGAGACGTTTGGGGCGAAAATTTAAGCTACTGTAACTTATTGATTATATTATACTTATTAGTTTAATAGTGGGCCTTTGCGAGAAATTTCTGCAAAAGTTGTTCAATTCCTGAACAGCGTGTAAAAATTACAAGCCCAAACTTTCACGGCTCTTGCGCTCGGCGCTCGGCAGACTGTGCGGGCTCATCCGGCAGCCCAAACGCCATCAGCCGGTCTTGCGAGGCCACGACCACATACTGGCGGCCGTCCAGCATGTAGGTCATGGGCGAACTGGACATGCGCCCGCCGGAGTTCAGGTGCCACAAGGTCTTGCCCGTAGCCGGATCAAGCGCCAACAGGTTGCCGGAGTTGTCAGCCGTAAACAGCAGGTGCCCCGCGGTTGTGAGGTTGCCGGCGCTGGAGCCGCCGCGGCCCAGTTCGTGCGTCCAGACAACCTTTCCCGTCTTGTAGTCGATGGCACGGGTGGCTGTATCCGCCCACAGGCCACGGTCGCGCCCACCCCAGCCTTCAGCTTTACCGCGCGTCGTCAGGTAAAAGATGCTGAAGGTTCGGACAGCGGTAACATAGAAAAGACCTGTCTGGGGATCAAAGCTGGGAGCCATCCAGTTAGTGGCGCCACCACTTGCGGGTTCCACTAGCGCGCCGTCGGGTGACGGAGCCACATTCGGTTTGGGAATCGGATGGCCCTGGGAGTCATAAGAAGAAGACCATGTCTCGTCGATGAACGGCGCGGTCAGCAGGTGCTTTCCGTTGGTGCGGTCCAGCACAAAGAAGAAGGCGTTGCGCGCGGCCTGTGCCAGCAAGTGCATCGGCTTGCCATTGAACTCGCCGTCGAACAGCACCGGCGTTTCCACGGAGTCCCAGTCATGCACATCGTGCGGCGAAGTCTGGTAGTGCCACACCAGCTTGCCGGTGTCCGGATTGAGCGCCACAATCGAACAAGTGTAAAGGTTTGCTCCGGGCCGCGCGGAACCTACCAGCACCGGGTTGGGATTCCCCGTGCCCCAGTAGAGCAGGTTAAGCTCGGGGTCGTAAGTACCCGTCATCCACGTCATGCCTCCGCCATGGCGACGGGCATCCTCGCTGGGCCAGGTATTGGCGCCGGGTTCGCCCTTGTGCGGCTCAACCCACCATCGCCACTGCAGCCTGCCGGTCACCGGATCGATGGAATCGAGGAAGCCCGGAATGTCGGTAACGTCGCCCGAGACGCCCACAATCACATGGTTCTTCACCACGAGCGGCGACATGGTCGCGAAGTATTGGAGGTCGGCATCGGCTAGTTTGACAATCCAGATTGCCTTTCCGTCTTTGGCGTTGAGGCAAACCAGCCGCGCGTCGGGCGTCGTAAAGTAGAGCCGGTCATGCCACATGCCGACGCCGCGGTTCCCGATGTGGTCGCCTTCGGACTTGCGGTAGTAGTGCCAGATCTCGCGTCCCGTGCGGGCGTCAACGGCCCAGACGTTGTCCGGCACACAGAAATAGAGAATGCCGTTCACTTCCAACGGAGTGGACTTGATACTCTGGGTGCCGGTGGCGAAAAGCCACTTCAGCACCAGGGAGTGGACGTTCGAGAAATTGATCTGGCGAAGCGTGCTGTAGCGGCGCCCGGAATAGTCTCCGTTATAAGTGGGCCAGGTGGTGGTGGGCGGCTCCAGCAGGGCCTTTGCAGAAAGTCCCTGCGCCTGCGCGGTGGCGGCAGAAAGCAGCAGGCCACAGGCCGCCGTCAGAACGCATCTGGCGAATCGGTGCAGAGTGAGGCTCCTGAAAACTCCGGGGAGAAGGGTGCGACGTGTCATCAACAGCGTCCTCATTTCAAGGTTTCCAGATACGCAAAGAGATTGTGAACATCCGCTTGCGTCAGCTTATCGAGCAACTGCCGATGCGCCGACAGTGGATCATGAACCTTCACTTTGACCTGGCTGCGCGGGAAGGAGTGATACCACCCTGCGGAATCATGCAGCGCCACAGTGAACTCATCCAGATGATCGAGCGGACCCTCAACGGTCTTGCCCGAGGGCAGCGTCACGGTCACCGTCCGATGGTCCTTGCCACCTGGATAAAGCATCTTCGCTTCCAGGTCCAGCGGTGAGTATTTGGTCGCGATGTGCGCCAGATCGCCGGTGGGCGAATGGCACTCCTTGCACTTCCCCGCTCCGTTGAAGAATGCTCTGCCCGCCGCAGCGTTGCCGGTCAGCATCCACTTCAGCGCGTAGTTTGCGGGCAAACGCGCGGACGCCACCCCCTGCGCCTGACGGTAATGCAGAAACGCGGCGATGTCCTTAATCTCGGTGTCGTTCAGGTGAAGGGCCGGCATGCCTTTTTTGGGCCGGCCATTCCGGATGACCGGGCCGATCAGATCTCCGTCCTTATCGTGCGCAACCAGTGCAGAGCGAACCAGATCGGGACCGCGCCCGCCCGTGGCATCCTGGCCATGGCAGAAAGCACAGTTACCTTCGAAAGCCTTCTTGCCGCGCTCCACCGCCGGCGAAGGCTTCTCTTGCGCCTGCGCCGGCAGCGTCATCAGGCCGAACATGACCACAGCCAGCAGAAACGTTAGAGATCCCGCTCCTGCAGTAGACGCAGAAATTCTCTTTTTCGTCAGATTCATTCAAACCATCTCTCAGGGTGGCGTTGGTGCCGATCAATTGCTCCGGCGGAGCACGATGGGGCGCACTTCAGTGACATTTGTTGAGCGGCGTGTTTCATTATCTGATTGATTTCCTGCAAAGCCCCGGAGCGAACTCCTGTTGGCAATCATGATCTGCAACCAGCCGCAAGAAAGGCGTAATAATACTGCTAATTCCCAAAGTACGCCAGCGTGAAATCACGGTGGCAATCATTCGCCAGGACGGGAAAGACATCTGTTCATAATGTCCGCGATTAGGAAGAGTGTCGGGTTTAGAATGGCACTGTGGCAGGATCACCTGGTTTAACGCATCCCGTTGTTCACAATAAGCTTGCTGGAATGGTTATCGCTTTGAGTGTCTCGCTTCGCGAGATCGCAGGCGCTCACAGGCGAGCGTCTGCGCCACTCGCCAGGAACTCGCTGTTAACCTCGTTGTTACCAGCGCCAATGAAACCCTCGACGAAACCGAAACGTCTAGTGACGCAGAGGTAGGAACGTTGGAGTGGCCGCCAGCAAGGCCTATAGGTGGGAAGTTTTGCAATCTGATTCCGGCCCGGCGGGCGGGCGGCACGTTCGTGCCGTTCGATTAGCGGACCGATCTGCGTGGACGGGAAGAATAACCTCGCAGAACAAAGGATGGGTGCGCCACCCGCGACGGCAGCTTGGGGCAAGCTGGGAGAAATCCCATGCAAAACACATCTTCCAAGCCCTGTTTTTTTAATCTGTTGATTCTTGGCGGCACTGCATTTCTCTCCCTGGCAACGATCTCTTCGCCGGCCCTTCAAGCCCAGGAGTCCAAGCCTCCCGCCTCGGCCTCTGCCGCCCAAACAAGTGCATCCGGCTTCAAACTGCGCTCACAGAGCAACGTGGTGGTGGTTCGCGTGGTGGTTCGCGACGCGAAGGGCCGCGCGGTGAGCGGGTTGCGGAAGCAGGACTTCCGGATTCGAGATAATGACCAGCTGCAGGTGATCAGCGGCTTTTCAGTCGAACGCCCGGCGGCCGTGCCAGCGGCGGAACTGCAAGCTGCAAGTTCTCCCGCCGCTCCAACCGGTTACCTGGCGTTTTATTTTGACGACCTCTATTCCTCGACGGACAGCATTGTCCGTGCGCGCGAGGCCGCGGAGGAATTCATTGCCGCGCTACCCCGAGCGCACGGGTTGCAATCTTCACCTCATCCAGCGCGCAGACTCTGGACTTTACCGACGACCGGGCGAAGCTCCACGAAGCGCTGATGAAACTGCGCGCGAATGCGCACGTCAATCCGCGGCGCCGATGCCCGGAGATCAGCGATTATCTTGCCCGCCAGATTGTGGACTACAACGACAACAGCGCCTACGCCGTGGTCTCGGACGAAGCCGTGAACAATTGCCACTGGTCCCAGGCCATGACCAATAACAGAGAGATTATTCGCGAGCAGGCCCAGGAGGCTTACGACGCTTACCGCTATCAGTCAATCGCCGTGCTTAAGAATCTGGAGGTTGTGATTGGCCGCATGGCCGTCCTGCCCGGAGAGCGCCGGGTGATGCTGGTCTCCGACGGTTTTATCAACCTGGGCAGGGACAACCTCATGGAAAGCCTGGTGGACCGCGCCTTGCACGCGAAGGTCACCATCAGCGCGATGGACGGAAAAGGCCTCGCCATCAACATGACGGATGTTAGCGCCAGGCGGTCCTACGCGCCCTCGCCCCCCCTGAGCGTCGAGGGGCAAGGCTTTAACGCGTCGCGGGAAGTCGATGACAGAGGAACGCTGGCGGAAATCGCCACCGGCACGGGCGGCCAGTTTTTCTACGGTGATAACGATCTGCTGGGCGGCATGCGCAGGATACTTCTGCCGCCTGCAGTGAGCTACGTGCTCACTTTTTCACCTTCCGCGCTCAAGACCGATGGAACGTTCCACGCGCTGAAGGTTACGCTCGCGCACGGCCGCGGCCTGACGCTTCAGGCCCGCAAGGGCTATTTCGCGCCCAAAAGGAAGGAGAGTCGTGAAGAGCTTGCCAGAAACGAAATGCGCGAAGCCATGAGCAGTCCCTACCCGATTCAGGGCCTGCCGCTCACCGTGCAAACAGAAGCCAGCAAAGCCGGCACGCAGAACGAGGAGATTGCAGCGCAGGGGCAGCTCGGCATCGGCACTCTGCCCTTCCAGAAACAGGGTGACCGCAACGTGGACACCGTGGAGTTCGCGGTGGGCCTTTTCGATCACGATGGGAAGTACGTGACCGGCCGCCAGTTTACCTACGCCCTCGCACTGAAGGATGACACGCTGGCGGAGATGGAGAAGAGCGGGCTCAGCCTGAAAACGAATGTTTCAGCCAAAGCAGGGCCTTATACCCTGCGCGTGGTGGTGCGCCATTCGCAAGGCGGGCAGTTGGCGGCACTGAGCAAGACGGTGAAACTGCCTTCAGAAACTGTCGCGTCGGCAGCAAACCAGCCTGGCGCTCCAAAGAAGTGGAGGTCAAGGTGGATTATGGGGACTTCGAGTTTGCCAATCGCCACACCTACTCGGACTACAGGATGTTCAGGGCGAGCTCTGTTATCAAGGCCGGCGGCACGGGAACTCAGCAACGTTGACGCCATGCCAGGCCAGCAGAAACGGAAAGCCACCATCAGAGTTTTTCTGATACAGGGGGCTCATCGCAATGCGGGTGGCCCGTTTATGAAGTGTGCGACGGGGTGACGGAAAAGCACCGACCATCTTGTTGTGTGGCGGAGCGAAAATATTAGTAAGAGGCTCCTGCTTCGCGAAATCGCAGGCATCAGAAGGCAAGTGCCTGTGCCACCGGCCCCCAGCCAAATTATCATTGTGTTTCGCCAACGTGAGTGGTATACACCCGGAGAAAGTTGCGAGACGCCGAGAGCCCACAGAGCAGACTTCCCGTTTTTCGAAGCCTGCTGCTTGCCGGGACTTGCAGAAAATTCTAACCAGGAGGACGGTAGCCTGCATGACTCGGATCGTTTGACCGGTCATGAAGGATTTCCCAAGGCGACTATGGCCAGTTCCAATCGAAGGAATTTCTTTCTTCAGTCAGCTTCGCTTTTATCGGTCACGGGAATTTTGAAAGGTCTTTCAATACATCCGTCGCATAGCACCGCGGAGTCCGGATTTGCTCCCGCAGCTGGCAACGCCGGCGATGCGGCGGTTCGCTCCATGCCCAAGCTTCGAGTTCGGGCCAGCAACCGCCATCTGCTGGAAGACGAAAACGGAAAGCCGTTTTTTGTGGCGGGGGTGTGCCCGCAGAACATGGTTCATTGGCTTACGCGCGAGCAGATGGACACCTATTTTGCCGACCGGCAGGCAAGGCATTTCAATTGCGCCTGGGTGGCGATCAACGCCTTTTTGGAGGGGGCGGTGACATCGGCGGCAACGAATCCTGTGGACGCTTATGGAAACAAGATGTTGCTCAACGACTCTAGCTGGATCCCGCAGAACCTGAATCCGGCCTACGTTGCCTCGGTTGACGCTGTGGTGCAGTCCGCGGCGAAGCACGGCATCTATCTGTTCCTGGGCGCGTTCAATTGCACGTACCAACCGGGGCCGCATGGCTTCGACCCGGTCAAGCATTCGCCGGAGGAGATGCGTCAGTGGGGCGAATTCTGGGGCAAGCGCTACAAAGACTATACCCATGTGAATTTCGTGTTCGGAAGTGACAGGGTGGTTGCGCCGCAGGTGGATGATGTTGCGAGCGGCATCATGAAGTACATGCCGGACCGCTTGATGACCATCGACTTCTGTAGCGGCCCGCCGGACTGGAATAACAGTCGGACGCAGCCCCATAGGTATTATGATCTCGGTCATCGATGGGTGAATTTCAACGCGTGGTATCAAGATCATGCTCCGCAGTGGGCAACGTGGTCTCACTACAACATGATGGACCCGGTGATGCCAACTTGCATCTGGGAGACCTTCTACGAACACTGCGGTTATGGACATCCGAAGCCCAGCCCGACAAACTCCCTGTTGATGCGGCAGGAAGTATGGGGGACCGTTTTAGGCGGCGGGTCCGGCTTCGGCATTCTCGGCTGTCCTGATTGCGGCGATGATCCGATGAAATGGCTGGGGAAGACTCCGGGGATAGAACAGGCCCGGAACTGCACGGAATTTTTTAAAGACAGGCGCTGGTACGAGATGAAGCCGGACTGGTTGCATGAGTTCCTGACCAGCCAGAAAGGGACTCCCACGGAAGAGGATTTCAGTTACGTGTCTGCAGCCCTGACTGGCGATAGCACCCTGGGCGTGTGCTATTACCCAGGACAAATCGAAAGTCGGCGAACGGCCCTTTACTACACTGCATGGGGGTTCCCTTTGACGGTCAATATGTCCAGAATGGGCGGTGGCACGGGGCACTCACTGGCGCGCTGGTACGATCCCACAAACGGGACTTACAAACCTATTGGTAAAATTGCGAACTCGGGATCTCACACTTTCACAACCCCGCTTGTAAACAGCAGAGGAGATTTCGACTGGGTTCTGGTGCTTGAGAAGGCTTGAGGAATGGCGGGTAGCCTTCTTTTAAAGTGCGATACCGCGGCCGGCGCACAGGCGAATTTAAAACTCTGCGCTTTTACGAAGAGAACAACTCTTCAGCTTCAAACTCCATTCGTTCAGCGCCATTGGTACTAACGATGAATGTCACTCGCTCACCGGCTTGCAGTGTTACAATGGCGGCAGCGACATTCCATGCCGACCTCAACGGACCTCTACAACCGCTGGCTTGCCGAAACACGAAAGCACCCCTTTGCCCGCGCTGGAGACCGGATTGGAGCTGCCGTTTCCGGAGGGCCGGATTCGGTTCTGATGCTGGAATTTCTGGCACGAATGGCGGGCGACGTGGGATTTCAACTGGCTGTGGTCCACTTTAATCACCACCTGCGCGGTGCGGAATCAAATGAAGATGAAAACTTTGTCAGGGAACTTGCCGGGAGGCATGGTGTTCCGTTTTTTCGCGGGGAAGCCCGCGTGGCGGAGGAAGCCCGCAAGCGTCGCCGGAACCTTGAGGCCACGGCGCGTGATTTTCGTTACCGCTTCTTCCTGGGACTCATCCGCCAGAGTAAATTAGACAAAGTGGCAACCGCCCATACCCTCGACGACCAGGCCGAAACCGTTCTTTTGCACATCCTCCGGGGGACGGGAACGCGGGGCTTGGGAGGCATCCACCGCAGCCTCCAGAACAGAGTAGTACGCCCGTTCCTGGGCATGACTCGCGGCGAGATCGAGGCAGAAATCGCCAGGCGGAACCTTCCGTACCGCCTGGATTCCACCAATCTGGACACGCGTTTCCGACGCAATAAAGTTCGCAAGGAACTTCTGCCGATGATTGAAAGGGAATACAACCCGGAAATCAAGCGCCTGCTTAGCGAGCTGGCCGCAAGGGCCCGCGAGGATGAAGCCTGGCTCGACCAGCAGGCACGGGAACGCGCCGGCGCCTGGAGGCTGCGCGAGGACGGCGCAGAAAAAATTTCGCGTGCGGGACTCCGGAACATGCCGCCCACGCTGGCCCGGCGGGCGCTGCGGCATATGCTCCAAGGGGTGGCAGGTAGCCTGGCAGGGGCCACCCATCGGCACATCGAGGCCCTCTATCGCTTAGCGTTGGAATCACAGAGCGGCAAGGCCCTGCAATTGCCACGCGGGCTGGAGGCGCGGATTGAGTTCGACTGGCTGATTCTTTCCAGCGGGACGGGAAACGCAAGGCCGCCGGAATTCGTCTACAAGGTTGAGATTCCAAGCACAATCGAGGTACCTGAAATCGGCCTGAGCATAACATTTAAAATTGTTGGCACCAAAGACAGTGATCGGGGATATAATAAGGGAGAGTGGCCAGAATTGAACCCGCAAAGAATGCCGGAACGGTTGATCTTTAGGAACTGGCGTCAAGGAGACCGGTACTGCCCATCGGGCTCTCAGAAACCCGTCAAAGTAAAGGAACTTTTCCGTCGGCATCGTGTGCCTCTGAGTGAAAGACAGCACAGTCCGGTTTTGGACAGTGAACGAGGGATTGTGTGCGCCAGAGGATTGCCGGCAGCCGCATGGGCGGCAGCAGAAAAGGGGAGCGGCAGAATTCTGGTGATTCTTGAAACCCGCATGGCTTAATTCACAATAAGTTGCGCGGGCTTGGTAATATGATGATAGTCACAGTGGCCCACACGGGCCTGGGCGCATCGGGAAAGTTTGCCGGTGCATCTAAATACAGTAGGGGCAACGAAGTTGTGCTTTTCCCGGAATGTGGGACGGGAGGTCAAACGTGAATTCGGCGGTTAAAAACATAATTTTCTGGGTAGTGATGGTCGTCACCGCGCTGCTCATCTGGGCGGTGGTGCGATCGAGCACCGGCGAACACGTCAGCAATTATACTTTTACGCAATTCGTCAACCAGGTGGACGGCGGGAACGTCCAGGAAGTGACCATCGCGGGCACTGACGTGACGGGCGTTCTGAAGAAGGACAATACCAAGTTCAAGACCGTCATTCCTTCCAACTATCCCGACCTGTACAAAGATCTCCTGGGCAAGAACGTCAAAGTCACAGTGAAGAGCGAGTCAGGCAGTTCCTGGATGACGTGGCTGGCCAACGGGCTGCCGCTGATTTTACTGATCGGCCTGTGGATCTTTTTCATGCGGCAGATGCAGAGTGGCGGCAACAAGGCTCTCTCGTTTGGGAAGAGCCGCGCGCGGCTGCTCTCAACCCAGCACAAGAAAATCACTTTTAAAGACGTGGCCGGAGTGCACGAGGCCAAGGAAGAACTCACTGAAATCATCGATTTTCTCCGGGAGCCCCAGAAGTTCCAGAAACTGGGAGGGCGCATCCCCAAGGGCGTTCTGCTGGTGGGCCCTCCGGGAACCGGTAAAACCCTGCTGGCCCGGGCCATCGCCGGCGAAGCGAACGTGCCTTTCTTTTCCATCTCCGGATCGGATTTTGTGGAGATGTTTGTGGGCGTGGGCGCATCGCGCGTGAGAGACCTTTTTGAGCAGGGCAAGAAAAACGCTCCCTGCATTATCTTTATTGACGAAATTGACGCCGTTGGCCGCCATCGTGGCGCCGGTCTGGGCGGTGGCCATGACGAACGCGAACAGACCCTGAACCAGTTGCTGGTTGAAATGGACGGCTTTGAATCGAACGAAGGCGTTATCCTGATCGCTGCCACCAACCGGCCCGACGTTCTGGACCCCGCGTTGCTGCGCCCTGGTCGTTTCGACCGGCGAGTGATTGTTCCACGCCCGGACGTAAAAGGCCGCGAGGCTATCCTGAAAGTCCATACCAAAAAGATCCCGCTGTCTGAGGACGTGGATCTCCCTGTGCTGGCCCGCGGGACACCGGGCTTTTCCGGCGCGGACCTTGCCAATCTGGTGAACGAAGGTGCCCTGCTGGCAGCTCGCCAGAACCGCAAACAGGTGAGCATGGTGGATATGGAAACGGCCAAAGACAAAGTGCTGATGGGGCCGGAGCGGCGGTCAATGATCCTTTCCGGCGACGAAAAGCGTAACACCGCCTTCCATGAAGCCGGCCACGCGCTGGTGGCTTCGCTGCTGCCCAACGCAGACCCGCTGCACAAGGTCACCATCATCCCGCGCGGCATGGCGCTGGGCGTTACCATGCAACTGCCGCTGGATGACAAACACACCTACACGCGTGATTTTCTGGAAGCCCAGCTGGCCATCATGATGGGCGGGCGCGTGGCGGAAGAACTCTTCCTGAACCACATCACGACGGGCGCCGGCAACGACATCGAACAGGCCACCGGCATCGCGCGCCGCATGGTGTGCGAGTTCGGCATGTCGGACCTCGGACCGCTCTCCTACGGCAAGAACCAGCAGGAAATCTTCCTGGGGCGCGACCTGGCCACGCAGCGCGACTTCAGCGAAGATACGGCCATCAAGATTGACCAGGAAGTGAAGAAGTTTGTGACCACCGGCTATCAGCGCGCCAAAGATATCCTGAACACCCACCGGGACGTGATGGCGCGCATTGCCGAAGCGCTTCTGGAACGCGAAAGCCTCGACGCCATCGAGATGAAGCTGCTGATCGAAGGCAAACCGCTGCCGGAATTGGTAAAGCCCGCGCCATCCCCAACGGGTGAAGAGGAAACCACGGAAGTCCTAAAGCCTCAGCCTTCCGGCGGCGTTCCAGGCCGTGAGCGCCCGCAGCCCGCATAGGGTTTCAACCCAACACTTCAATCGTCGAGAACGGCTGTGCTCATTGCCTCTCTGCAATGTTTTTCCCGCACATTTGCCAATCCTCTTATAATGACACTCTCCCCAAAAGCCTTTGGAACACAACTTCGCTCAAATAAGGATGTCTGAAACATGTCACCAGCAAGCTTAGAACTGGACCCCGCATGGGAGAATCCCGTCAGGAAATCGCTGGCGGAAGGCAGGTCGGTAGTGGGAATGACCGTCTCGGTTCCCAGCGTGGAAGTGGCCGCGCAGGGCGCGAACCTGGGCTTTGACTTTCTCTGGATCGAGATGGAACACAGCCCCACCACACTGGAAACCCTCCGGAACATGGTCCTGGCCACAAGAGGACTCCCGGCCATTCCATTTGCGCGGGTTCCCGTGAACGAATTGTGGATGGCCAAGCGCGTGCTTGATTCCGGCGTGCTGGGCGTCATCTTTCCCTTCACCAGCACGCCCGAACTGGCGCGCCAAGCTGTGGCGGCGTGCAAATACCCGCCACATGGCGGACGCGGCTCCGGCGCGGGGCTGGCGACGTTCCGCTGGCCGGCGGCGGAAGGTTACCACGACTTTGCCGACAGAAACGTGATGGTGATTGCCAACATCGAAGAAGCCAAAGCGGTGGAGAACATCGATGCTATAGCCTCAACCGAAGGGCTGGATGTATTGTTCATCGGCACCAGCGATCTGGCCTTCTCACTGGGTTTCCGCGGAAAGCAAGACCACCCGCGGGTGGAAGAAGCGGTGGACGAAATTGTGAAGGCCGCAAAGAAACACCACAAGGTGGTCGGCGCTCCCGTGGGCAGCCCCGAGCAAGTGAGGAAATATCTGGAACGGGGATTGCTTTTCTTCCAGGCCGGCACAGAGCTGCGGCTGATGGCCGCAGGCGCACGCCAGTTTCTGGAGCCGCTGGGGAGAATTACCGCCAAACCAAAAAACCAGCCGCTTTATTAGCCAGACCTTCAGCGCCCTGAGGATCCTGCGCCGAGTCTCCGATCAGTCCAGGATTTTCTTCTGCCAGTCTTTTTCGTTGAAGTGCGCCGTGGGGTAGTAGGGCGGCGAACCACGCGGGTCCTTGTCCGGCGGCGCCACGTCGGAGGTGAGGACATACCAGTGCAGCAGGCGCGCGGATAGTTCGGCCTGCGCGCTGGCGTAAGAGCGGTCACCATAAGCGTTGTGAAGCTCACGTGGGTCCTTTAGCACGTCGTATAACTCATTCTGGCCGCCGGGACGAAGCACCAGCTTGTGTTCAGGAGTCTTGATCATTGCCGCGCGGGACACCGTTTCCGGGTGGTCCACTTCCAGCATCTCTTTCGGGTAATAAATTTGACCCGGCTTGAGGTCCGCGGGCTCAAAGCACTGCGGCTCATAGATGTTATACCCGCCTTCGGAAAACGCAGCGCGCCCGGGGTCGCCCTGCGAACCGTGAAGCTGGGGCACCAGGCTGCGTGCAAAATGGGTATGCCGGGCCGGGATTCCGGCCAGCTCCAGCGAAGTCGCCATCACGTCAAAGAGTTCAACAATCTCCTTCGATTCGTGGTTTTGCACGCCGCCCGGCAGTCGCACGACCAGGGGAACATGGGTGAGAACGTCGTCGAGTGCGCTGGGCCATTTTTCCACCAGGCCATAGTCACCGGCCCAGTCGCCGTGGTCTGAAAAGAGAAATACCGCTGTGTCATCCACATGACCGGTCCTTTCAATCGCCGCGAGTAGTTCGCCCAGCAGCCAGTCCGTGTAACTGATTTTGCCCAGGTAAACTGCCTGAATTTTTCTGAAGACATCTTCGCCCAAGGGGTCCAGATGGTAATACTTCCGTATGGCCTCATAAAAATTAGGCTTACGGGGCAGGCCAATGGGACGCAGTGGCGGGAGCTTCGCCGGATCGTACATATTGTGGAAGCCCTGCGGGGCCGTGTACGGCGGATGCGGCGAACTCAGCGGGAGAAAGATGCAGAACGGTTTATCGTGGTCGCGTTCCAGAATTCGGATCCCTGCCTGGACGTTTCCCCAGTCCGAGTAATCGCGCCGGTCGCCGCCCTCGTCATACAGAAAGGAATAGTGTCGAGGATCGTTCAGAGGCCAGGGATCTTTCGTTCCCGTGCGCGGCCTTCCCCGCCCCGGATGTGATCCCCACTCGGTGACGCTGCCGGCAAAGGTCTGGCTGGCCAGCATATCGTTCTTGCCGTACCAGAAAACGTCGTAGCCGTTCTGCTTCAGGTAGCGGAAAAGGTTGGGTTCGTGGGGCCGGAGGAAATAATAAAGGCTGCGATGCCCATGAACGTGGGTCGGCCAACCTGTCATCAGAGAGCAACGCGAGGCGCCGCATACCGGGTACTGCACGTAGCAGTGGCTGAAACGGGTGCCCTCGCGCGCCAGGCGGTCGATGTTGGGTGTTTTTACAACCGGGTTGCCGTAGCAGGCAAGGCTCTCCGCCCTCATCTCGTCGGGCATGAAGAAGACAAGGTTCGGCTTCTTTGCCGGTCTTGCCCCCGGGCTCTCG
>Ga0102953_1001171_pt1 | contig 16908 bp, 14 predicted proteins | sample SalPon2A_C_D2_MG_FD_78509 | JGI IMG/M metagenome (GOLD analysis project Ga0102953, IMG submission 78509) | Soil microbial communities from South San Francisco under conditions of wetland restoration - Salt Pond MetaG R2A_C_D2_MG | ecosystem: Environmental > Terrestrial > Soil > Wetlands | place... | reverse complement strand
GCATGACCCTTGGGGCCGACCCCTTGGTCACCGCGGCATCGCTGGTGAGCTTCCTGGAGAAGCAGCCGATCCCGGCCTTCATTGTCAGAAAAGAATCGAAGGGCCACGGCACCGAGCAGTATATCGAAGGATTGAAGAACATGCCCGAGGGCGGCAGTGTCGCTTTGCTTGAGGATGTGGTCACCACCGGCGGCACCCTGCTCAAGGTTATCGAGCGGGTCGAGGCTCAGGGCTTCAAGGTTGGATTGGTGGTTACGGTAGTCGACCGTCAGGAGGGCGGCGCCGAAACCCTGGCCGGTGCAGGTTATCCTCTGAAAGCGATCTTCACCCGCGAGGAACTTTTAAGCTGATGATGGAGTGCAAGGAATGCAACGGCAGGCTTGAGATCTTGCGGGCCTGCTGGAAGGTCAGAATGAAGTGCTGCAAATGCGGAAAGGAATTCCACATCCATGAGGTTTCGGACCAGTTGGACCTAGAAACTGAGGAACTGCTGGCCCGTTATCCTTCGATAATCTACGACTGATAATCCTAGCCAAAAAAATCTTTCTACCTCAGGCACCCTCGCTTAATATCCCGTTGCGCATGGTCATCTTGCGATGTGCCTGATCGGCAATTCCCCTGTTATGGGTGACGATAACGAAGGTAGTTGCCTGTTCCTCGTTGATTTTCCTGAAAAGTTTAATAATGTCGGCCTCGGTTTCCTCGTCAAGATCTCCGGTAGGCTCATCGGCCAAGACCACCGCCGGGGAGTTGATAAAAGCACGGGCAATGGCCACCCGCCTCTGTTGGCCACCGGAAAGCTGGGCCGGGAAGAAATCGGCCTTGTCGGCCAGTCCAACCTGTTCCAGTAAATCCTGCGCCCTACCCAACAAATCATCGATACCTGACCCGAAGGCGCTCGGCAAACAGATATTCTCGACCACCGAGAGGGTGGGTATAAGGCTGGAGAACTGATAGATAAATCCCAGTTCGCGATTCCTGAGTTCAGAAAGTTCGTTATCGGATAGCGACCAAATCGACGAGCCATTGACCAAGACTTCTCCGGAATCTGGACGGGTCAAGCCACCCAAGAGGCTGAGCATAGTGGTTTTACCGCTGCCGGAATGACCGACCACCGCCACCATCTCGCCCTTTCCAACAGCCAAATTAACTTCCATTGCGGCAGTGAGTTGCTGCCCGCCGACCCGGTAAATTTTTGACAGATTCTTCGCCTCGATCATTTCTTGCGGCATCCTTATTTCTTGGCCTCGATTCTTTTTAACAACTTCTCAGCCATGGTTACATCAAACTCCTTAAGGGCTTCATACTGGGCCCTGGCTTTTTTCTCGTCGCCTTTCTTTAGATAGGTAAGAGCGAGATTAAACCGAGCCGCTGCATAACGCGGCCGAATCTCCAAGGCTTTCAGAAAGGAAGTTATCTCGTCATCAAGTCGGCCCAGTTTTCCATAGGCAATTCCCAGATTGTTCATGACCACCGGATTTCTGGGCAGACGTATAGCCGCCTCATTTAGAACCTCGACCGCCTTTTCCGGCTGATTCATCCGGCTGTAGGCTGTCCCCATCTTGAAGTAGGCATATTTTTTCTTATCGGGATCCAATTCGATCACTTTCTTGAAGGTGTCAACCGCCTGCTGATAGCTGCCTCTCCGGTCATAAAGATCGGCCAGGTGGTAGAGAGCATCAATATCTTCCGGGTTGTCCTGGACCTGCCGGTATACCTGCTCGAAAACATTCGCATGGGCATACTCGTTTACAGCTTGCTCGCTTTCGACCTCGCTCTCGGCCTTATCATTCTTCTTGCTGCAACCAGCAATAAGAAGAAAGGAGCTCAGCAAGATCAGCCCGAAAATCAGCAAATTCCTGTTCATAAATTTAAATCTCATTTCATCACCACTTCAAAAAATGGCATTCGATCTCATTCCCCGGTACGAATTGCTTCGTAAGGCTCCAGCCGACTGGCCATAAAAGCGGGTAAAAGGGCTGATACCAGCCCGGTAAAGACCGAGAACAGCACCGAGGCTGCTACCAGTTCCTGCACCACCGACGGGGATGGCAAGAGATAGGGCAGCTGAAGTCCATCGCGGATCGTATCGGCCAAGGCATAAAGCAGACCGAAGCCAAGGCCGATGCCGATCAGGCCACCTACCAGGGTAACTATTACCGCTTCCAGAACAATCAACCTGAAGACATGCTTCTTTTTTGCACCCATGGCCCGGAGCATTCCCAGTTCCCGCTGGCGCTCGTTTACGATCATATAGAAGGCGAAACCAATCATAAATAGGCACATGGCCCAAAGAACTCCGCTGACCGCAACAATGCCGGCGAGCAGCCCGGAAAGCTGATTCCGTACGGTGTTTACCACTTCGTCTGAGGCGATGGCTTTTACGCCATCGACTGCGTGCATGATCCGCAGTGCAACCCTTTCCGGAGATATCTGACCATCGGTTTTGACCAGCACCGCCGAAATTTTGTGCCGATCGAGCTGGATCGGTTCAAGTGCTTTGGTCGTCGAATCCTCAGCCATCTTATAGGCCGCTTCCATGGTCATAAAGATCGACTGATCGAAAAATTTCATCCCGGTCGGTTCCATGGTCCCGACTACTTTGAAAGAAGTCCCGAAAAACGGGATTACCGATCCGGTCATTATCGGCAGCAAACGTCCGGCTATCACTTGGTTGCCTGAGAGAGAACGGCGCATGTCCTTCTCCAACCAAGGCATGACTGTGAAATCAGTGGCCGGGTCAATTGCCACCAGGAAGACATCAACACTGTAACAACAGGTGAAGGAGGATGGTTCGATGAAAAGTTGAGGCGAAGCGGCCTTAACTCCCTCGATCTGCTTGATCTTACCAAGAATTCCCCGGTCCATGTAAAAACTGGTAGGCTTACCGGCCAGGAGCGCGGTCCTAGCCTGTTCCTCATTGGCGGCAGGAACCACCAGCACGTCCGCCCCCAAGCGATAGGTCCCGATCTTAAGGGCGTTCTGCATGCCGAAAATAAAAACGGTGGCGCTAAGCAGAGTTCCGGAAACCAAGGCCGCCACAAGTAAGAGCAAGACGGTTCTGATTAACTTGCGCCTGAGATTACTGATTGCCAATTTGAACAGATTTAGTCGCTTCATATCATCCAGTATTCGTTCGGCCCGGAACCCGGGACAGCGAGAAAAGATGTGCCGCCGCCAGGATTGCCTGCTTCGAAGAGGGTAGTTTCAGCCATCGCTCGGCTAATTTAAACTACGACAATTGTAGCGGAATTGCAACTTTCTTCAAGGCATTGGCAACCACAACCCAATGTTTATAAAACCGCCATCACGGCGCAAAAAGGGGGCCGGGGAAAACCCCGGCCCCCTCCATCAGAACCTCATGGTCCAGAAGATCGGTTTATTTGCCGCTGGGCATCCGAGGATTGGGGTTCCAATCGACCTCGATCCCGCAGAGCAATGGTGAGGCATTGTCCATTTCCACCTCGACGTCGTTGGCCCGATGGCAGCTGTAACATGCTGAAATCGAGTTGACGATGGTGTAATCGGCAAGCCGCATGATGTTCAGCTGGCTGTCGATGCCGTAGGTCCGGGAGGACAGTAAGACATACTTGCCGTCCGGAGTGAAAGCGAAGTCATGGGGCCGGATGTTGTTGGGCAGGGTGATCCGCTTCTTAATGGTGTCGGTCTTGGTGTCGATAATGACGATCTGGCTGCGGTGGGTACCGGGCTTCAGACCAGGATCGAATTCGTTGGGAGCGGAAACCCACAGCTCGGTTCCTTCGTTGTTCATCCGGACCTGATGGATGAAGGTCATCTCGGGGCTGGTGATGTCCTTGATCTTCTTCTTGGTGGTCCAGTCATAGACGTAGACGGTACCGCTGGGCATATCGGCGATATAAGCCTTCTTGCCGTTCTTGGTCCATTGGATACCGCAAACCGCGTTACCGGCAGGCATGGCGTCAACAGTCTTCAGCTTGACAGGGTCGAAGACATACACTTTGCCGTCCGCCATATCTTCGAAGTAGATGTTGCCGTCCGGACCAGTGATGGCGCCGCAGAACTTCTGGCCGACCTTGATGGGGCCTTCCTTCTTGCCGGTGGCCAGATCAACCTTATAGACGTCACCGGCCAAGGTGCCGGCGATCAGATACTTTTTGCCTTTCTCTTTGACCATGGCTTGGCCATGGCTACCGCCGGATTTTTTAATTTCCTCGAAACTCATGCCGGCGATAATGCCTTCCATTTCGGAACCGGCCTCGGTCAACACGATCCTATCTTTATCCTCATCAGTCGGCTCCCTAAGGGTGCGCAGATCGATGATGGCCAGATGACCGCCATGGCCGGCGATGTAAGCAACCGCGTTGAAGGTAGGGCCGAATTTGACCTCCACTGAAGGAGACGGTTCCATCTCTTGCGCCTTAACACTTTGTGGTTGTCCAACAAAAAACGCCGCTCCCAATGCAGCTATAGACAAAGTTACTAATCCAATTCTCTTCTTCATGTTTCCTCCCGTTTATTTATTTTCGCCATTCCAGGCCCCACCCATGCAGTGGGATTTCACCCGAAAAATCGTCAACAACTTTTAATATCATCCGACAAAGCAGCAGCGATCGTCAAGCAATGAATTGCCAGTTGAAAATTACACAAAAACTAACAACTCAAATTTCCAGACAACCTCCTTAGCGTCAGCACCTCAGTCAAACTATCCGGCAAAATTTTCAATAGCCCAATTAAATGACTATTTACACAACAGCCGGACATTAACCACCCGATTGATATGGAAAATATTTTTAAGAATACCACATGGTGGTATGGTATTTGTTACCCTCATTGCAATATCATTGCAATAAAAAAATAAATAAAACCATCAATTGTTATTGCAGAAGGAGAATCTAAAGAATTTAGCTATTTAATTTAATTCCAATAGACCAACTGCCAATTCGCTTTAAATTTCCTTAGTTAAAAGGAAAATTGTCGATAAACCCGTATGATACAGAAACATTTCTGGATACCCCCCCTAGACAAGGTTCAACAGCTGGGCCTTTTCATGATAGTCAAAAAGGAATGCCGGGGACAGATTTGAAGGAAGGGTGATGGCGGATTAAACCCCAGCCAAATCAGTTGGGGATTTAACCAACTCCGAGGTACGTCAATAATTTCATGATTAGAAGGCGGGCCGGTTACCTATAAATAGGTTACGACCAACCTTTATAAAAGAAGGCGCCGCTAAAACCGGCGAATCACCATTCCAAGCGGAGCAAATCATCCAACGGACTTGCCTTGGCGATCTTGACCTTGACGATATCGCCCGGTTGGGCGTTCACTCCCTGGTTGGCCGGCAGGTCCGATTCCATCAACAGGTCGGTCAAGAGGACGTTTACCCTCTTCTTGCCCTTTTCGATGATCATCGCCTCGACCCTTTCGCCGGCTGATTGCTCCAGATATCTAAGTAGCCAGTATCTATAACGGAGCCGCTTGACCAGATTGGCCCGACTCTGGATCTTGGTGATATCGGCCAGAAAGCTGTTCAGTTCATGGTCCTGGAAGGCGGCGCCCTGCCCCTGGGCCATCGACATGATCTGGGTCTGCATGACCAGATCGAGGAACCGTCTGATCGGCGAGGTCACCGTAGTATACTGCATCACCCCAACACAGCTGTGGGGATTGGCCCGGATGGTGATCTTGGCCGGACGCAAAAAGCGGCGCTGGCGGAAGTTCAGGAAAAGGTCGCGGTTGAAACCCTCGAACAACCTCTTCTGGGGCTCATCCTGGCCACGGAACAGACCGGAAACCTCGCGATCGGCCACGTAGGAGGCGGCCAGGGTATTGGCCAGGACCATAAATTCGGCGATCATCGCCCTGGTCCCGGAATTGCCGTCGGCAAGCCGCACCTCGACCTTGTCGTCTTCGCCGATATCAATTACCACGTCCGGAAACGGCATGATCAGCGCTCCGGCCTTTACCCGGTTGGCATGAAGGGTTTTGCCCAGTAGGTCGAGGGCCTTCAGGTCTTCGTCGCTATCGAGCATTTGATCAGCTTCGCGATAAGAAAGCTGCCGCTCGACTTTGACCGCGCTCCGCATAATCCGAGAGTCCAGAACCTCACCGTTGGACGACAACTCAACCATGATGCTGGTCGCAGGCCGCACCTTGCCTTCAATAAGACTGCATACCCCTTCCGACAATCTTTCCGGCAGCATCGAAATCCGCCCGTCGGGAAAATAAAGGGAGGTGCAGCGCTTATGGGCCTCTTTGAACAACAGACTGCCCGGCTTGACATACCTTGACACGTCGGTGATGTGGATGCCGACCAGATAGTTGTCGCCCTTTTTTTCAATGTGCAGGGCGTCATCATAATCCCTGGTCATTTCTCCGTCGATGGTAAGAAGGGGCAGAGAAGTCAGATCGCGATACCCCTCCGCCGTCAGTTCGGCCAGGTCCGGCTCCGAGCAGGCATCGGCTTCATTGAGAACATCCTCGGAGAATTGATCGGGCACCTCGTAACGCATTACCGGGATATTTTCGTGGGGGCTCCAGATTCCGGCTTTAACCAACAGTTGATAAGGGTCATGGGGGCCATGCAACCCAGCTTTCTTCAAAAGTTCGCGGGCCAGATCGCTTTCGGCAAAATCGTTGCCGAACAGGTAATAGTCCCGGACCAGGGCCAGACATTTCTCCCTTTCCGGCCATTCTCCGGGGTCCTCGCCCCGGCTCAGGGCGGACAAGGCTTCCGCGCCCCGGTTGAGCAATGCTTCCTTCTCCCGTTCTTTTTCGGCCTTGATCCTTAACTGCTCGACAACCTCCGGCGAATGAACCTGGATCAGACCTTCCCGGTATTTGAAAAAAAGGCGGTCCTCAAAGATGGTCCGCAGAAAAGCGGCGACCTGGTCCTCCGAGGCATCTTCTCCGAAACAGAGTCCGGCCAGAAATTCCGGCTTAAAGTCGCTCTCCTCCTCTTCGCTGGCCAACTCCCAGATCCCGGCCAGGTCTACCAATGCAGTCAACTCCTGTCTCTTTTGATTGACCTCCTGCAGGAAGCGCTGGACATCTTCACGACTTTCCCCGCCGTTAACCGGTCTGGCGGTCTGGTGCAGGACCCTGGCCATGGCCAGTTTGACCTCACGACCATTCTGATTGATCAGCCGCAGCCGCTTGGCATCTTCACCGATCACCAGTGCACAGATAAACTTGCCGTGCTCGATATACTCTACAATTTTGCCCGAAAAGGACATGGATTCTCCACTATGAAAAGGATTACATGCGAACAGCCACAGGGGACTCTGACGGAATGCTCGGGAAAACCGTCATCTTACAATAATAATGTAGTTTGTCACCAATTAGCATGGCATCGTCGACAAAAAAGGCTATATTAGCCAGCTGAAAAGCAACTATAATTCAATAATGGAAAATCAGATTATAATGGAAAAACCGGAACAGGTAAAATCAGGGATCGCTGCCCTGGTCGGCCCTCCCAATGTGGGGAAATCGACCTTGCTGAACTGTCTGCTCGGCCAGAAGATTTCGATCGTTTCCCCCAAGCCGCAGACCACCAGGAACCGGATCCTGGGCATCGTCAACGGCCCCGATCACCAAATCGTCATGCTCGACACGCCCGGCATTCATGAGGCCCACAATCCCCTCAACATTGAGATGGTCAGAATCGCCCTGGAGAGCCTCGCCGAGGTGGATGTCATCCTTTTCATGATCGACGTTACCATGCCCCTGCCCGACCCGAAAAAATCCATGACCGAACACCTGGCCAAGGCCGGCAAACCCGCGATCCTCCTGATCAACAAGATCGATCTTAAATCGCGGGAAAAACTCTTGCCGATCCTGACTGCCTACGAAAAACTTTACCCATTTGAGGCGATCATCCCGATCTCGGCGAAAGACAACGACGGCACCGACATCCTCCTGAAAGAAGTCCTGGCCCGGTTGCCCATCGGCCCCCGCCTCTATCCGGAAGACATTCCCACCGATTCTTCGGAACGATTCATCGTCGCAGAAATCATCAGGGAAAAGATCTTCCTCCAAACCCGCCAGGAGGTCCCCTATTCGACTGCCGTGACCATCGACCGTTTCAAGGAGAATCCGCACAAAAAAATAGTCACCATTGATGCCACCATCCACGTCGAGCAGAAATCCCAGAAGGGCATCATCATCGGCAAGAACGGCTCGATGCTCAAGAAAATAGGCACCGCAGCCCGCCACGATATCGCCAATCTGATCGGCCTGAAAATCCTGCTCAAACTCTGGGTCAAGGTCGACAAGGACTGGACCAGAAACCCGCGCTTTCTGAAGGAACTGGGATTCTGACCGGAAACCTGACCATCCGGATACTTTACTTATCCTACCGCCTTTTGGATAACGGATCGTGACCCGACCGTTCAACTTTTCTTATAACCGCGCTTTTTTCCCGTAGATCATTGATTATCATTCAAAAAAAATATATAACGGTCATCTTCGACCTTACGGTTACTATTAATTCAGACCTTTATATATAGAAAGGAGAACGACATGTCGGAAGTCAGAGTCAGGTTCCCACCCAGTCCGACCGGATACCTGCATATCGGCGGAGCCCGGACCGCCATCTACAACTGGCTCTTTGCCCGAAAACACAACGGCAAACTGATCTTGCGAATCGAGGACACCGATGCCGACCGCTCGACCCAGGAATCCATCGACGGCATCATCAAGGGCCTTGAATGGCTGGGGATCGACTGGGACGAAGGCCCCTATTTCCAGACCGAATTCGCCGTAGACCATAACGAAAAGGCCAACCGGCTGCTGGCGGAAGGACACGCCTATAAATGCTTCTGCACCAAGGAAGACCTCGACGCCAAGCGAGAGGCCGCCATGGCCGCCAAACAGCAGGTCGGCTACGACGGCACCTGCCGCAATCTGACCGCTGAGGAAGTTGCTGCCAAAGAAGCCGCCGGACTGCCATACGTAGTCCGTTTCAAGGTCCCGAAAAAAGAGGGCGTCGTCGGCTACGACGATAAAGTTTTGGGCCGGATCGAGAGAAGATACAGCGAGATCGAGGACTTCGTCATCGTCCGTTCGAACGGCAAACCGCTCTACCTGCTCTGCAATGTGGTCGACGACATCCGCGACCGGATCACTCATATCATCCGCGGCCAGGACCATATGACCAACACCACCCGCCAGATCCTGATCTACGATGCGCTGGGCGCGAAGATCCCGGTTTTCGCTCACATGCCGCTGACCCTCGACCTGAAAAAGGCCAAGATCTCGAAACGCAGCCACGGCGAGATCGTTGCCGTGCAGTTCTATCAGCAGCACGGCTTTATTCCATGGGCCCTGGTCAACTTTCTGGTGCTCCTAGGCTGGAACCCCGGCGACGACCGGGAGATCTTCTCTAAAGAGGAGCTGATCGAGGCCTTCACCCTGGAGAGGATCAACAAATCGGCCTCAATCTTCAACTATCGCAAGGACGATCCGAAATTCTTCACCGACCCCAAGGCGATCAACATCAACGCCCATTACCTGCGGACCATGCCGGTCGGGGAGCTCGCCCCCATGGTCAAGGAAGAACTACTGGCGGAAGGACTATGGGATGAAGCCTATGATAACGGGAAGAAAGAGTGGTTTGAAAAGACCCTGGAGATGATCCGCGAACGCTTCCATACCTTAAAGGACTTTGCCAACGAGGGCCGCGCCTATTTTTCCGACGATTTTCAGATCGACGAGAAGGCCCTGAACAAGAACCTGCTCAAGCACCCCGAGTTGAAGGAGCTGTTGCCCGAGTTGGCCAACCGCTTCGAAGCCCTGCCGGAACTTACCGCTAAAGCGGCTGAGAGGGTCGCCCGGGAATTCGCCGAAGAGAAAGAGCTTAAGGTCGGCATCCCGATCAACGCCAGCCGGGCGGTTATCACCGGCCAGATCAAGGGTCCGAGCATGTTCGAACTCTATGAACTGTTCGGCAAGGACAAAGTTGTTGCAAGGCTTCGTAACGCACCAAAATATTTCGAGAATTAACAATATGACCAGCGAAACCAAGTCCAAGGATTTTATCCGAACCATTATCGACGAAGACCTCGCCAGCGGCAAACACAAGGAGATTGTTACCCGCTTCCCCCCGGAGCCGAACGGTTACCTGCACATCGGCCACGCCAAATCGATCTGCTTAAACTTCGGCATCGCGGGCGAATACCCCAAGGCCCGCTGCCACCTGCGCTTTGACGATACCAACCCCACCAAGGAAGAGCAGGAGTACGTCGATTCGATCAAGGACAACGTCAGATGGCTTGGTTTCGACTGGGGCGAGCATCTCTACTTCGCCTCGGACTATTTCGACAAGCTCTACGAGTTCGCAGAATACCTGATCAAGGAGGGCAAGGCCTACGTCTGCGACCTGAGCCCGAATGAGATCCGCGAGACCCGCGGGACGCTTACCGAGCCGGGTGCCAACAGCCCCTACCGGGACAGAAGCCCCGCTGAGAACCTCGACCTGTTCAGAAAAATGCGCGACGGCGAGTTCCCCGACGGCAGCAAGGTCTTACGGGCCAAGATCGACATGGCCTCGGGCAATATCAATATGCGCGACCCGGTCATCTACCGGATACTAAGGGCCACCCATCACCGCACCGGCGACAAGTGGTGCATCTACCCGATGTACGACTATACCCACCCGATCTCTGACGCCCTGGAGAACATCACTCACTCGCTCTGCACCCTGGAGTTTGCCGACCACCGGCCGCTCTACGACTGGACCTGCGACAACACCCCGGTCCCCTGCCATCCCCGCCAGATAGAATTCGCCCGGTTGAATCTCTCCTACACCGTGGTCAGCAAGCGGAAACTCTTGAAGCTGGTCGACGGCAATTTTGTCGACGGCTGGGACGATCCCCGGATGCCGACCCTCTCCGGGATCAGGCGGCGCGGTTATACCCCGGCTTCTATCCGCAGCTTCTGTGAGAAGATCGGCGTCGCCAAGAAGGATTCCGTCATCGATGTGGCAGTCCTCGAACACTGCATCCGCGAGGACTTGAATGACAAGGCCCCACGGGTAATGGGGGTGTTAAGACCGCTCAAGGTGGTCATCGACAATTACCCGGAAGACCAGGTAGAGGAAATGGAGGCCCGGAATCATCCGCAGAACCCGGAGATGGGCGCCAGAACAGTCCCCTTCTGCCGGGAGATCTACATCGAAAAGACCGATTTCCTGGAAGAAGCGCCGAACAAGTTCCACCGCCTGGCCCCGGACCGCGAAGTTAGGTTGCGCTATGCCTACGTGGTCAAACTTGCCAGTGTGGTTAAAGACAAGAGCGGCGAAGTGACCGAAGTCCACTGCACCTATGATCCTGCGACCAGAGGCGGCAACACCCCGGACGGCCGTAAGGTCAAGGGCACCATCCACTGGGTCTCCGCCCGCCATGCCGTCGATGCCGAGATCAGGCTATACGATCGGCTTTTCACCGTGGAAGCGCCGGAAGGCGATAAGGACAAGGAGTTTATCGAAAACATCAACCCGGACTCTCTGGAGATCCTGGAAAACTGCAAGCTTGAGCCGTCCCTGGCCGACGCCAAACCGGAAGAAAGCTGCCAGTTCGAAAGGACCGGCTATTTCTGTCTCGACGCCAAAGACTCACAACCTGCCAAACCGGTCTTCAACCGCACCGTCACCCTGCGCGATTCCTGGGCCAAAATGAATAAATAAAAGTGGCGAGGATTTTTCATCCCTTCTTTCCGTTCCCGTCAGCTATAATATTAGACAGGTTAAAAACAGCAGGGATTATGCCATGAAATACGAAGTGAAATTATCTGAAGACGGAAAATTCGTTTGGCAGTTACCGCAAGAAGATATAACCATGGAACTTGCCTATAGAATGAGCGCTGATGCGATCAAGCTGGCTCGAGCGAAAAACATCCATAGATTTCTTTCCGATGTTCGGGGCATTAGAAATATCAGTGATTCAGCCGAGAACCGTGAATTTGCCTATGAAAAAACCGAAGAGGTTGGCTATAAACGCGATGATAAAATAGCTGTACTGCATGATGCCGATGATGTTTCCCATATATTTATTGAAACGGTTTCTCTACAGGCCGGGTATGCCGTGAAGCTCTTTACAGAAATGCAGGAAGCGCTGGATTGGTTGCTTGCACCGGACCGTTGATTCCGGCCAGTGAATTTAATCTTATTATCCAAGCACGCTCCCCTCCTAATCCATTAGCCTATATCACTAGTTCATCCCTCCCCCATTTACTTTAGCTTATACAATCTGCAGATAAAAAAACCTGCCGATATGACGGAGATCATATTCGGCACGTTCTCGATATGGTATAAAAAAACCATGAACCAGGGAAACACACTAGCCGAACTTCTTCATTCATTGAGTCGGCCGCGGCTCAGAGAAATCCCGGAAAAGGGCTCGGTCTTCCGCCAAGGGGATCCGGCCGGAGAAATTTATCAGGTTGTCTCAGGGCGCATCCGGTTGGTCCGCTACACCGACCAGGGCGAGTCCCTGACCCTCTTCCGTGCCCAGGCAGGGCAGACATTTGCCGAGGCCGCCCTTTTCTCGGAGATCTACCATTGCACCGCGATGGCGGAAAGCGCCAGTCGGATCGCCGGTTTTGCCAAAAAGGAATTATTGGCGGTCCTAGAGAGTCACCCGCCGGTGATGCTCCGGTTGATTGCTCTCCTCAGCCGGCAAGTCAGGGACCTCCGGACGCTCCTCGAGATCCGGTCAATCCAGCCGGCTCCCGAACGGGTTATGCAGTACCTGAAGGTCATGGCCGACCCTGGCAGCGGCGTCTTCACCGTTGCCACCACCATGAAGGATGTCGCCCAGGAACTGGGCCTTGCCCATGAGACCCTCTACCGGGTTCTGGCTTCGCTGGAAAAAGATAAGAAGATCGAGAAAGAGGGGAAGACGATCCGTTTTCCTTCACCACCTACCCAAGGAACCCTGCCATGAAAACCAAACGATTCGCCCTGATCAGCGTTATCCTGCTCTACTTCGTAATCTGCCTGGAAATCCTGATCATGATCAGCCCCTTTGCCGGGTTTTTCTACGCCGCCTTCAATCCCGTTCTCCTGAAACTTGCCGACTCTCCCGCCACCCGCTGGCTGACCGCCTTCTTTCTTCCCCATATGGCGATCCCCGCCACCGCTCTGTTGATCGGCTTGCGGGTCCTCGGGTCCTGGTTCTTTCTCGGTGGGATGGCACTCTTTTTCCTCTGCGCCATCCAGATCTACACCGCCAAATTCCTGCGCCGGGGAGCTGTTTCCGGCGGCCTCTACCGATTTATCCGCCATCCGCAGTATTTGGCGCTGGCCATAGCCGGGCTGGGTCTCGCTATCCTCTGGCCCCGTTTTCTGGTCGTTGTCCTCTGGTGTCTGATGGTGCTTATCTATTTTTTCCTGGCCAGGGACGAGGAAAGACGAATGGTCAGGGAACATGGCGCAGGGTACCGGTCTTACCTCGAAAAAACAGGGATGTTCCTGCCCAAGAGCGTCGAACGCTTCCTGCTGCCGCACGGTACTTCCGGGCGGATTATACTCTGGCTCGCGGTTTGTGTTGTTGCCTTGGGTGGGGCTTGGGGCCTCCGGGCATACACGATCCATCACCTCACCATGCGGCAGGAGGGAAACGTCACCGCTCTAGCCATCCTGCCGGAAGACGGCTTCAAGCTGGACCATCGACTGAAGGACCTGTTGGCGCTCCCCGAGATCAGTTCCCGGCTCCAGCCCGGCGCCCGTTATCTTGCCTACTTCCTGCCCCAGAACTACATCATGCAAGGGCTGATCGCCGATACCGGCGGCGACTGGCGCCTCTATAAACAGCATCACGCCATCTCCATGATCACCGACTGGATCCTCCATCCCTTCCGCCATCTCCGGGAGGGGCATCATGCCATGCACCATAACGGCGGCCATCAGCCCGGGATGTCCCCTGAAAACGGCATCATCCGCCGGCTGATCTTTTTGCAGCTCACTCCGGCTCCGGCAGATGATGCGCCCTATTCCAGCCTGAATATCAACCAGGAGCGGGTTCCGGTTTTTACCGCCGATGTCGATGTGCATACCGCCGGCCTGTTGGAGGTCCGCGACCTGCCCGAGACTACAGGCTGGGGCACGGTGCCGACCCCGACCTTTTGATGATGTGCACTTTGAAATGAACAATAAATAAGGGAGGATTTTACGTTCTCCTCCCCTTCTTATTTTATTTCATATTGCGACCTAGGTTACTCCAAATTCCCCACCTAAAAAAGGGAAAGAGCAGTGCTTAGGCAACACTCTTTCCCTTTTCGTTAGACAAATTATTTATGAATTATTTATCACTGCTCCTTGGTGTAAGCAATCATTACATCGTCATTCCACATGATGCGGGCTTTGTTATCCACACCAACCGCCACGTTTGGATAGGCATGCCAATTACCTCTATATTCATCATCAATTGTAATATTTTGTTCCCATGCTGCTCCATTGCTGATGCTACGAGCTAGATATACTTGATCGCCAACGGTATAGGCAATGTTCACCTCACCGGTTGCAGGACTTACCGCAATCGATGTGTCTGCATTACCACTGCTGCTGTTCACTACAGATGGCTCATTTGACGGATCATTTGCATTCCAGGTTGTACCTCCATCGTTCGAGTAGGCACATACAGTCCCAGGTCCGCTTCTAGTCCATGTAACATACATTCCCGATCCATTCTGAGTTGTCGCCAGGCTAACAAAATTTCCGGGGGTCGTGCCATTAATGGCAATTTCACTGCTCCAGGTCTGCCCGTTATTTGTGCTCTTGGAATAATAAACCGTACCGGAAACGTTATCAAGCCATGCGACATGGACGGTTCCGTTTGCATCTGTCGCTATGGATGGCGCGGCATTTCCGGCTGACAAGGTGTTTATTTGAAGCGGAGTTCCCCATGTCGTCCCATCATCATGGCTACTGACTACATATACACCGTCACTTGCACCTTGAAATGCAATGTAAACATCACCGGTGTTATCGGCAGCTATACTGTTACCCCATCCCGTGGGAGCCGTACCTTGAACCTCATAGGGGCCTTGCCAACTGTAAGGGGGATCAATACTACGGGAATAGTAAATTTTACCTGTTCCTGAAGAATTGTCATACCAAGCCAAGTGAATTTCCGGATTACCACTCACACTGTTGTTGACTGCGGCTATAGTAGCGCCATACCCAGCTTCATAACCTGTCATAACAGTGTTTTTTGATTCAAAAAATCCGTTATTGTTCCAGTTTACTGAAACGCAAAGCTCTTTTCCCTGGTTCACCCAGACGGCAAAGACATCGTCGCCCAAAACGGCTAGGGAGTGAAGACCTGTGGACCAAGTTTGCTGTTTATCCCAGGAGTAGCCGACCTTGGTTTTGGTGGCTGTTATGCCGAAATTTATCGGCTTGATGGCCAAAACAGATACCGCACTGCCTAAAATTAGACAAGCGCATAGTAGAGCAATTGCGATGGAGCGGTTCATTATAAATCTCATTCTGTACCCCCTTTTAAAGTATGATCAGATTATCTATGAGCGACAATCGCACATAAACTCAAACCTATTGCGAGTCAGGGTTTGAATACATCAAATAGATAATGATTTCAAGGGAAATATTCCATCCATAAAGGAATATTGTACAAATATGGGATATAGCGCCAAAATTTTTTGAGCAATATTAAGGATAGGATTAACGGTAAAAGGATATGGCAGTAAATGATGATAGGAAATATTTTTAGGTGTCGATTATTATGGGGTTACCATGAAAAAATGACCAGCCCTACTCAAAAACAAACAGCAACTTACTTAATTCCTCTCTAACAACAGAAGATCTTGGAGAACTTTAAGTCTGGAAGAAAACGGCCAGTTCAAAGTACCGGCTACATTTACCTTGACCGAATGTTTAACAACCTGTCGTAAAGGACTTCAACTACTTCGTCACGGCCTAATTCCAGGGTCAAAAGGAACAATAAAAAAGGGAGGACAAAAAGTCCTCCCTTTTCATTGGGTCAATCATAGTATAGGGATCGTCGAATCCGACGCCGATCAAGGCTGCCAGCTAATCACCTATTACCCCGGTTCCGGCACAAGGCGGGCAGGACATCTTCTCGCCGCCGCATTCACATTCCTCTTTCTGATCAGCATCCTTCCAGCCGCTGCCGTCACAATCCGGACAGGAATCTATTCTGCCGGTACCGTCGCACTGATTACAGAGTTCCATCTCGAATAACCTCCACATGATATTATTGATCTATAATATAAAGCGAACAAGATTGATTAGCGGCACGGACAACTACCACTTTGTGGCAGAAAAATTAAGCGGGATTAAAATAAATTTCAAGAAAAATCCTGAAATTTTGTCGCCCCAAGGATCGGGTCATTCCACATCAACCGATGCGGTTCGTTTCTCAACACATCATAATGGCTTCGTTATGGAGTCCTTTGTTTCAGAAAGTTTGTCGACTACCTTGATTTTCAGCCTGGCAATTCCATAGTTATTCTCGTGAGAATCGTGCCATGGGATGAAGGTACCTGCTGCTTATGGATTAGGCGAGGGAATTAAGTATTATGTCCCCGGAACTCCAAAATTTGGCAGAAGTAGACCCTTTTAGGGCCGCCTATTAATCCACTCCTTCGAGGGGTGGTTGTTAAATCTAAAATCCTGCCTGTTCGTTCCCCAATATTTTTTCTTGGTCCAAGGTACCGGCCTATTATAGAATTAGACAAGTATCCATTCAGCCCCGTGGGATGCCTTGATAAATGGGGATTTGTCCAGTTCCGCCAGCCTCTTTGCCATGCCCGATGCGTTCCCGGCGGGGTCCGCTTGCAGTGGGTGTCACGCTTTGCGGGATGGAGGAATTCCGAAACATAAAATGGGGCAAGGAGGTTTGGTAATCATGAATCGTTCGGTTTTCAGTATTTTACGGCACAAGCTCGTCT
>Ga0102953_1001170_pt1 | contig 16939 bp, 24 predicted proteins | sample SalPon2A_C_D2_MG_FD_78509 | JGI IMG/M metagenome (GOLD analysis project Ga0102953, IMG submission 78509) | Soil microbial communities from South San Francisco under conditions of wetland restoration - Salt Pond MetaG R2A_C_D2_MG | ecosystem: Environmental > Terrestrial > Soil > Wetlands | place... | reverse complement strand
GGTTTCCCTGCTGGCCGCGGCTTCGGCCGCGGCCATGCTGTTGCCCTCGGCCGCCGGCGCGGTGACCGTCGGCGCGCCGCTGGGCCTGGGGGCGAACGTCGGCGAAAGCTGCCAGGGCCTCGTCATCTTCGGCACGCCGCCCGGCTGCACGATCTTCGGTGTCGACAGCGGCGGCGCCTGGACGTCGCAGACGCCGCCCGGCAACTGGACGATCACGACCGCTCGCGTGCGCACGGGTCCCGCCGTCGGCCCGATGGTGTTCACGGTGCTGCGGGTGCTGCGCTCGCAGGCGGGCTCGCCGCCGTCGGGGGCGATCTGCTGCACGGCGCCGGTCGAGAGCCAGGTCTTCACCCCGGCGCCGAACACGGTCAACGAAGTGCCGGTGAACCTGCCGGTGACCAACACCGTCGAAGACATCGAAGGCGAGCCGGTCGAGGTCATCGACTACCTCGGCATCAGCATGCTCGACCTGAGCAGCTCGCTGCCGCTGCACCGTGCCACCTCCTCCGGCGACCCCGCCGTCAGCTCCGGGCTCTCCTACTTCATCCCGCCGATCCGAGGAGGCCAGCAGGCGCTGCAGGCGGGCGGCCTCACCGAACTCGTGCCGCTGGTCAACGGCGAGTATCAGCCGGCGCCGGCCACGCCGACCGCGCCGGGCGCCGCGCCGCCGACGACCGCCGTCCCGCCGCCGACGACCATCGATCCCCCGCCGCCGTTCGGCCTGCTGCCGGGCGGGCGCCTGCTGCCCGGCGGCGCCCGTGCCAGGCTGGGCGTGAACGCTCCCGGGGCGGGGCTGCTGCGCGCCTTCTCACCCCTGGCGGGCCGTGCCCGGGCGAGCTCCGTCCACGCTCCGGGCGAGTCGCGCGCAAGGCGCAGGGGCAAGAGGAAGGGCAAGCGACGCAAGCCACGCCTGCTGATCCCGGCGCGCCGCCGGATCAAACAGGCCGGCAAGGCCTACATCACCGTCAAGCTGACCAAGGCGGGCAAGCACCGCCTTGGCAAGCGGGGCAAGCTGAGGTTGCCGTTGAGGTTCGTCTTCAAGTCCGACGACGGCGGCGTCACGCGGCGCAACCGCCATCTGACCTTCCGCCGCTGACCTACAGACAATCCTGCTCGGTCAGCTGAGCCAGTTCTCGACCGTGAGATCGGGAATTCGGGCGAAGTGGCGGATGTTGCCGGTCACCACGGCCAGGTCGCGGGAGAGGGCGATCGAGGCTATGCGCAGGTCTGGCTCGGCCAAGGGCTTGCCTTCGGACTCGAGGCTCGCGCGCAGAGGGCCGTAAACCGCGGCGGCGGTTTCGTCGAACGGGAGGATCGTGAGGGCGCCCCGGAGCAGTTCGCGAACCTGCTCGTTGAGGCGCTTGCTGTCGCGGCGGGCGGCGCCATAGAGCAACTCCCCCATCGTGATCGCCGTCGTGAACTGGTCAGTCGGAGGCACTTGCGCGAGGCGCCGGATCAGCGGCAGCGAGGGCTCGCGGCGGATCGTGGCGCTGAGCACGTCGGTGTCGAAGCAGTACACGGAGCTCAGCCCAGATCGGGCGCCGGCCGGTCCTGGCTGGTACGCCGGGCCGCGTAGATATCCGCGACGACGTCGTCCAGCTCGTCCCACTCGGCCAATGCGCCGGCGATAGCCGCGAGGCCACTGGGCGCAGGACTCGGTCCCTCCAGCAGGGAGGGCTCCGGGGGAACGAGTGCCACCACCGGACGCCCCCGCCTGGACACCACGAAGCGCTCGCCATCGCCAACACGGTTGACGAGCTCCGAGAAACGCCGCTTCGCCTCCGCGGTCCCGATGCTCTGCGCAAAGCTGTCTTTTACTGGCTCAGATGTCATTTAGCAGCCATTATGACACATGAGACTTTGCCCGTCGCAGAAGTTGAAGACGGGCCGGGCGCCCGTCCGACGGAACTTGTGACCCGTCCCGATAGATTGGCTAAATGGCCAACGCCCAAAAGGTTTGCATCATCGGCGCCGGGTCTTCCGGGCTGACGGCGTGCCAGGTCCTCGCGGCGCGGGGGATCGCGTTCGATTGCTTCGAGAAGGGGTCGGAGATCGGCGGGAACTGGCGCTACGAAAACGACAACGGGACCTCGTCCGCTTACCGCTCGCTGCACATCAACAGCGCTCGCAAGCTGATGTCCTACGAGGCCTTCCCGATGCCGGAGGACTATCCGGACTACCCGAGCCACTGGCAGGTCGCCAAGTACTTCGACGACTACGCCGAGCGCTTCGGCTTGCGCGAGCGGATCGCCTTCAACACCGAGGTCGTCTCCGCCGAGCCGGTCGACCCCGATAACCACGAGCGCGGTCGAGGTTTGGACCGCTATCCGGATCAAACCTCGACCGCGCCCTGGGAGGTGACGGTCGAGGGGCCGGACGGGCGGCGGACGGAGCGATACCGCGCCGTCCTCGTCGCCAACGGGCATCACTGGCAGCCGCGCTGGCCCGAACCTGCCTTCCCGGGCGCCGAGGACTACGAGGGCGAGCAGCTGCATGTCCACCACTACCGCGAGCCGGATGTGCTGGTCGGCAAGCGGGTGCTCGTGCTCGGGATCGGCAACTCCGCCGTCGACGTCGCGGTCGAGTCCTCGCGGATCGCCGACAAGACCTTCCTCGCGATGCGGCGCGGCGCCTGGGTGCTGCCCAAGTTCCTCGGCGGCAAGCCGATCGACGAAGCCGCGCCGCCGGTCGCCAGCTACCTGCCGATCCCCGTCCAGCGCTTCATCTTCAACCGCATGCTGAAGACCGCCGTCGGCGAGATGACCGACTACGGGCTGCCCGAGCCCGACCACCGGCTGCTCGAGGCGCACCCGACGGTCTCCTCGGAGCTGCTGCCGCGGATCGGCCACGGCGACATCGCGGTCAAGCCGAACATCGAGCGCTTCGCCGGCGCTCGCACGGTGCGCTTCGCCGACGGCAGCGAGGAGCAGGTCGACCTGGTCGTCTACTGCACCGGCTACCGGATCGAATTCCCCTTCCTCGACCAGAGTGTCTTCGCCGCCCGCGACAACCGGATGCCGCTCTACAGGCGCGTCGTCTCGGTCGAGAGCCCCGGCCTCTACTTCGTCGGCTTCATCCAGCCGCTGGGGCCGATCATGCCGCTGGCCGAGGCGCAGGCCGGATGGGTCGCCGACCTACTCGCGGGCAAGGCGGCGCTACCGCCGGCGCCGCAGATGCGCGAGGAGATCGCCGAGTACGAACGGTGGCTCAAGAAGCGGTTCGTCGCCTCGAAGCGGCATACGATCGAGGTCGACTTTCATCCCTATCTGCGCACGATTCGGCGCGAGCGGGCGCGGGCCTGAGAGGGCCGGCGCCCATCCATCGGAACCCGCTCCCTTCGGTCGCTCACAAGTTCCGCTGGACGGGCGCCGGCCCTCTCTCTCACGGTGCCACGCCTCACTCTGGCGGAGCCTCCAAAGGGACTGTGATGAGGGCCTCGGGGGCGGCGCGGCATCGGGCGCCAGCGGTTGAAGCCACCGCCCGATTCGTCTTGAGAGCTTTCCGGGTCGGGGGATTTGCCGGCCCACCAGACCAGCCACAGAGCGCCGAGGACCGGGATCTTCAGCACGACCAGGAGGAAGAAAATCGGTAGGAACCCGTCCATCGTCGTCAGTGTAGACGGCTGCCCGGGCTCAGATGTCGCGAACCCAGGCGGTCAGCGCTTCGACCTGGACCTCCTCGAGGCCGAGGTGCGGCTCGGTCGGGACGAGCAGCGTCGGCTGCTTACGGCCGCGCGCCCACTCGTAGCAGCTCTCGTCGAAGCTGTCGTCGATCCAGGCCAGGGGGCGGCCCGTGCCGTACTCGTCCAGCGGCCCCAGCTTCCAGTGGGCCGAGCCGAAGCGGGCCGCGCCGTCGAAGCTCAGGTAGGGCAGCTCCGGCAGGCCGAGCAGGTTCGGCAGGTAGTCGTTGGCTTTCTGCTCCCACCCGGTCGCCCAGACCAGGTCATAGACCTCGCCCAACCGCCGCAGCCGCTCGCCGGCCGCAAGAGAGATGCAGTGAACCATCCCATCGACCAGCTCGAACTTCGCTTCCGATCTGTCGGGAGGCTCATCAAAACCGAACAAGGAGACGACTCCGTCGACATCTACAGCGAGGATGGGCTTGCTCATATTTCGACCTTAGTAGAGGCCGTGAGGGTGTGGCTGGCAAGGACGCAGGGAGCGAGGGGAGGGGAGCGCACTAACAGTGCGTGACCCGACCCGAGCGACCGAGGACGCCGCCATGGCGCGCCCTCACGGCCTCTACCATCTGTAATGAGCGAAGGCCTTGTTGGCCTGAGCCATCCTGTAAATGTCGTCCTTGCGCTTCCAGGCGCCGCCCTGCTGCTGCTGGGCGTCGAGGATTTCGCTGGCGAGGCGCTCGGACATCGAGTACTCGCGGCGGTTGCGGGCGAAGTCGACCAGCCAGCGGACCGCCAGGGTGCGGGCGCGGCGGGCGGGAACCTCGACCGGCACCTGGTAGGTGGCGCCGCCGACCCGGCGGGAACGCACCTCGAGCACCGGGGTCAGCTGTTTGATCGTCGCCTCGAGCGTCTCCACGGCGTCCTCGCCGGAACGCTCGCCGACGATCGCCAGCGCGTCGTAGACGATCCGCTCGGCGAGCGACTTCTTGCCGTCGCTCATCACCTTGTTGATCAGCTGCTGGACCAGCCGGTTGCGGTGGCGCGCATCCGGTTCGACCGGGCGGATCTGTGCGGCGGAGCGGCGCGGCACTAGGAAGCTTTCACTCCGTACCGCGAGCGCGCCTGCTTGCGGTCGGAGACTCCGGCCGCGTCGAGCGTGCCGCGCACGACCTTGTAGCGGACGCCCGGCAGGTCCTTGACCCGGCCGCCGCGGACGAGCACCACCGAGTGCTCCTGCAGGTTGTGGCCCTCGCCGGGAATGTAGGTGGTGACCTCCATCCCGTTGGTCAGGCGCACACGGGCGATCTTGCGCAGGGCCGAGTTCGGCTTCTTCGGCGTTACCGTGGCGACGCGGGTGCAGACACCGCGCCGTTGCGGCGCCGCGACGCCCTTCTTGCGCCCGTGGCCCGACTTGAGGCCCGGCGTCGTCGTCTTCTTCTTGGGCTTCTTACGACCCTTGCGAATAAGTTGGTTCGTGTTCGGCACGGCCGCGCATAGTAGCGGGCGGTCGCTTTTGGGGCGACGAGCAGCAGCATCCCGCCCAGCATCAGGCCGGCCGCGGCGGCGATCTCGGCGTAGAAGCCGTCGTAGAGGACCGCCCTGGCGCCGGAGAAGCGCGTCGCTTCGGCGCCGACGTCGCGGCCGGCGGGCAGGTCGACCAGCAGGGCCACGGCGAGGCTGAGCAGGCCGAGCGCGAAGACGACCCATCCGAGCCTGCGACGGCGCTCGTCGCGCAGCGCCGCCAGCGCCAGCGCCGCGGCGAGCAGGGCGACGGGAACCAGCAGATAGGCGTGTGCCTGCCCGGCCGTCTCGGCCCCGACGGCGGGCGCGCTCGTCGCCGGCAGTCCCGCGTAGCCGGCCTGCCCGACCTCGACCGCGCGGTAGTCGACGAACTGGGCGGCGAGCAGGCAGCCGGCGGCGGCGAGGGCCGCGAGGCAGATCGCACGCCAGGGCGTCAGCAGGGCGCTTGCCCGCGTCGCCGCCCGCCGGCCCAGGGCCGCGCCGCGCAGCAGCAGCCGTTCGAGCCGGCCGAGGCCACGGAAGAGCAGCGCGCCGGGCGGGCGCAGGCGGCGCAGCAGGCGGGCGCCGAGAGCTCGCGCCGAGCGCGCCGCTCCGAGCAGCGGCCCCGAGGCGCGCTGCAGCAATCGGTCGGCCCGGCGGTCAACTCGCGCCGTGGCGGCCCGTATCCGCCGCGCGAGCGCTGCTATCATCGCGCGTCGCTCAGGCTTCTCTTTCGCAGTTCGCTTCGCCGGGCCCGCCAGGGCCTTTTTCATGCGCCGATCCCGGCGGCTCTTGCGGGAAGGCCGCGACTTCTCAGTTTTAGCTCGTCCCCGCTTCGTCAACTCAACCCCCACTTCGAAACCATGGCACGAAACTTTCCCTTAGAGAAAACGCGCAACATCGGCATCATGGCGCACATCGACGCCGGTAAGACGACGACGACCGAGCGCATCCTCTACTACACCGGCCGCACGCACAAAATGGGCGAGGTCCACGAGGGCGCCGCGGTGATGGACTGGATGGAGCAGGAGCAGGAACGCGGCATCACGATCACCTCCGCCGCGACCGCCTGCGAGTGGCAGGACCACCGGATCAACATCATCGACACGCCCGGCCACGTCGACTTCACGGTCGAGGTCGAGCGCAGCCTGCGCGTGCTCGACGGCGCCGTCGCCGTATTCGACGCCGTCGCCGGCGTCGAGCCGCAGTCGGAGACCGTCTGGCGCCAGGCCGACAAGTACGGCGTGCCGCGCTTCGCCTACATCAACAAGATGGACCGCACCGGCGCCGACTTCTTCAACTCTGTGGAGACGATGAAGGACAGGCTCGGCGCCAACCCGCTGCCGATCCAGCTGCCGATCGGTGCCGAGGACGACTTCAAGGGCGTCGTCGACCTGGTGAAGATGAAGGGCCTGGTCTGGACCGAAGAGCTCGGCGCCGCCTACGACGAAGTCGAGATCCCCGACGAGCTCGTGGCGCAGGCCGAGGAATACCGCAACCAGCTGATCGAAGCCTGCGCCGACTACGACGAAGAGCTGATGGAGGCCTTCCTCGCCGAGCAGGAGATCGCCGAGGAGAAGCTGATCGCCTCGCTGCACGCGGCCTGCCTCTCGACCGAGGTCACGCCGGTGCTCTGCGGGTCCTCGTTCAAGAACAAGGGCGTGCAGCCGCTGCTCGACGCGATCGTCGAACTGCTGCCCTCGCCGCTCGAGGTCCCGCCGGTCGAGGGCCTCGTCCCCGCCGGCAAAGGGGAGAGCGAGCCGACCGAGGACAGCCGCCCGGCCGACGACAGCGGGCCCTTCGCGGCGCTCGCCTTCAAGGTGATGACCGACCCCTACGTCGGCAAGCTGACCTACTTCCGCGTCTACTCGGGCAAGCTCGAGAAAGGCGGCCGGGTGCTCAACGTGAAAACCGGCAAGACCGAGCGGATCGGCCGCCTGCTGATGATGCACGCGAACAGCCGCGAGGAGATCGACGAGTGCTACGCGGGCGACATCTGCGCCGGCGTCGGGCTGAAAGAAACCGGCACCGGCGACACGCTCGCCGCCCCGGACGCGCCGATCGCGCTCGAGAGCATCGAATTCCCGGAGACGGTGATCGCGGTCGCGATCGAGCCGAAGACGAAATCCGACCAGGAGAAGATGGGCACGGCGCTGCAGCGGCTCGGCGAGGAGGACCCGACCTTCAAGATCGAATCCGACGAGGAAACCGGGCAGACGCTGATCCACGGGATGGGCGAGCTGCACCTCGAGGTGATCGTCGACCGGATGCTGCGCGAGTTCAAAGTCGACGCCAACGTCGGCAAGCCGCAGGTCGCCTACCGCGAGACGATCCGCAAGGAGGCGAAGAAGGTCGAGGCGCGCTTCGTCCGCCAGACCGGCGGCCGTGGCCAGTTCGGCCATGTCGTGATCAACGCCGAGCCCGCCCCCGGCGAGGGCTTCGTCTTCGAGAACAAGATCAAGGGCGGCGCGATCCCCGGCGAATTCATCGGCCCGGCCGAACAGGGCATGCGCGAGGCGCTCGAGAACGGGATCAAGGCCGGCTACCCGATGGTCGACGTCAAGGTCGAACTGATCGACGGCTCCTCGCACGACGTCGACTCCTCGGAGATGGCCTTCAAAATCGCCGGCTCGATGGCCGTCCAGGACGCCGCCCGCAGGGCCAACCCGGTCCTGCTGGAGCCGGTGATGGCGGTCGAGGTGGTCACCCCCGAGGACTTCCTCGGCGACGTGATCGGCGACCTCTCGCGCCGCCGCGGCAAAGTCCAGGGCCAGGAGCAGCGGGGCAACGCGCTCGCCGTTCAGGCCTTCGTGCCGCTCGGCGAGATGTTCGGCTACGCCACCGATCTGCGATCCTCGACCCAGGGCCGCGCCACCTACACGATGCAGTTTGAGCGTTACGAAGAGGTCCCCTCGAGCATCGCCGAGGAGATCGTCGAGCACCGCTCCGGCGAGCCGGTCGGAGCCAGCTCGTGAATCTGGCTATATTTCCCAGGTTCGCCCGCAGACACAGCAGAGACAAATACCCAACTTAGAAAGGTAGAGCGGAGAGCAGATGTCAAAGGAGAAGTTCGAGCGCGACAAGCCGCACGTGAATGTCGGCACCATCGGTCACATCGACCACGGCAAGACGACGCTGACGGCCGCGATCACCACCACGCTCTCCGGCAAAGGCGAGACCGAAGCGAAGAGCTTCGCTGAGATCGACAACGCCCCGGAGGAGAAGGAGCGCGGGATCACGATCGCGACCTCCCACGTCGAGTACGAGACGGAGAACCGTCACTACGCCCATGTCGACTGCCCCGGCCACGCCGACTACGTCAAGAACATGATCACCGGCGCCGCGCAGATGGACGGCGCGATCCTCGTCGTCTCCGCGGCTGACGGCGTGATGCCGCAGACCCGCGAGCACATCCTGCTCGCCCGCCAGGTCAACGTCCCGCACGTGGTCGTCTTCCTCAACAAGGTCGACCAGGTCGACGACGAGGAACTGATCGAGCTGGTCGAGGAGGAGGTCAAGGAACTGCTCGACGAGTACGACTTCCCCGGCGACGACACGCCGATCGTCAAAGGCTCGGCGCTGAAGGCGCTGGAGGGCGACGAAGACGCCCAGAAGGCGATCTACGAACTGGCCGAAGCGCTCGACTCCTACATCCCGGAGCCGGTGCGCGAGCTCGACAAGCCCTTCCTGATGCCGATCGAGGACATCTTCTCGATCACCGGGCGCGGCACCGTCGCCACCGGCCGCGTCGAGCAGGGGATCGTCAACACCGGCGACGAGGTCGAGATCGTCGGCATCGTCGACACGACGACGACCACGGTCACCGGGGTCGAGATGTTCCGCAAGCTGCTCGACCAGGGTCAGGCCGGCGACAACATCGGCGCCCTGCTGCGCGGCACCAAGCGCGAGGAGATCGAGCGCGGGCAGGTGCTCTGCAAGCCCGGGTCGATCACCCCGCACACCAAGTTCAAAGCCGAGGTCTACTGCCTGAAGAAGGAGGAGGGCGGCCGTCACACGCCGTTCTTCTCCGGCTACCGGCCTCAGTTCTACTTCCGCACGACCGACGTGACCGGGATCGCCAACCTCCCCGAGGGGACCGAGATGGTGATGCCGGGCGACAACGTCGAGATGACGATCGAGCTGATCCAGCCGATCGCGATGGACCAGGGCCTGCGCTTCGCGATTCGCGAGGGCGGCCGGACCGTCGGGTCGGGGGTCGTCTCGGAGATCATCGAGTAGCCCAGCACAGGGGCGGGCGCCTGCCCGCCCCTCGCCGCACCGCGGCGGAAAACTGAAAAGACATACGACCAGGGGCGGCGCCCCACCACCAGGGGGCGGCGCCCTTTCGACGCGGTAAGGACCGCGTTGGGAGAAAAACGAAGAGGAACCACCGTGGCGACGATTGCGGCACAGAAAATCCGAATCCGACTTAAGGCGTACGACCACGACGCCATAGATCGTGCTGCCCGCGAGATCGTCGAGACCGCGGAGCGCACCGGCGCCAGCGTCTCCGGCCCGGTGCCGCTGCCGACCGAGAAAAACGTCTACTGCGTGATCAAGTCCCCGTTCAAGGACAAGGACTCGCGCGAGCACTTCGAGATCCGCACCCACAAGCGGTTGATTGACATCCTCCAGCCGTCGCCGAAAACCGTCGACTCGCTGCAGCGCCTCGACTCGCTGCCGGCCGGCGTCGACATCGAGATCCGCCTCTAGGGACGGTATGGCGGCGATCCTCGGCAAGAAGCTCGGCATGACGCAGGTCTTCCGCGAGGACGGCACGGTCGTTCCGGTCACCGTGGTCGAGGCCGGCCCCTGCAAGGTGACCGCGGTCCGCGACGCCGAGCGCGACGGCTACGCCGCCGTGCAGCTCGCCTTCGAAGAGGTCGCCGAGGGCAAGCTGAGCAAGCCGGAGCTCGGCCATCTGAAGAAGGCCGGCGCGCCGCCGCTGCGCCACCTGGCCGAGTTCCGCGACGAGGACCTCGGCGCTGCGGACGGCGAGGGCCCCAAGGTCGGCGACGACGTCACCGTCGCCTCCTTCGAGGCCGGCCAGAAGGTGAAAGTCGCCGGCACCTCGATCGGCAAGGGCTTCCAGGGCGGGATCAAGCGCCACAACTTCGCTCGCGGCCCGGTCAGCCACGGCTCGCACAACGTCCGCGCGCCGGGCGCGATCGGCGCCAGCACCTTCCCCGGCCGCGTCTTCAAAGGCCAGCGGATGCCCGGCCAGATGGGCAACAAGCGCACGACCCAGCGCGGCCTCGAAGTCGCCGAGGTCGACGCCGAGCGCAACCTGCTGCTGCTCAAGGGCTCCGTCCCCGGCTCGCGCAACTCGCTGATCGAGGTGAGGACCGATGGCTAAAGCCGCCGTGCTGGGAAAGACGACGAAAGCCGACCTGCCGAAGGAGCTCTTCGCCGAGCCCTTCCACCACTCGCTGGTCCACGAGACGGCGCGCGCCGACCTCGCCTCGCGGCGCCGCGGCACCGCCTCGACGCTGACCCGCGGCGAGGTCGCGTTCACGACCGCCAAGGCCTGGCGGCAGAAGGGCACCGGTCGCGCCCGCGCCGGCACGCTCGGCGTGCCCAACCGCTTCGGCGGCGGCGTCGCCTTCGGGCCCAAGCCCCGCCACTACACGGTCAAGGTCAACCGCAAGGCGCGCCGCAAGGCGATGCGCGCCGCGCTCTCGGTCCACGCCGAGCGCGACAGCGTCGCGGTGCTCGACGCCGCCGCCTTCGAGACGCCCTCGACCAAGGCCGCCGCCGCGGCGCTCGAGAAATGGGGCGCCAAGCTGCCGACCCTGGTCGTCATCGACGGCGAGGAGACCGGCGCGCTGAAGAGCTTCCGCAACATCGCCCGGGTGAGCGTGGTCGAGGTCGGCGCGGCCGGCGTCGCCGATGTGATCGGCGCCGCCTCGCTCGTCCTCTCCGAGAAGGCGCTCGAGACGCTGAAGGGGAGGCTGTCCTGATGGACGCGCGCAACGTCCTCATCCGTCCGGTCGTCTCGGAGAAGAGCTACGCGCTGATCGCCGAAGGCAAGTACACGTTCCGCGTCGACGACCGCGCCCACAAGACGCAGATCGCGCGCGCGGTCGAAGAGGTCTTCAGCGTCGCCGTCGCCGAGGTGCGGACCTCGAAGGTGCGGGCGAAGCCGAAGCGGCGCGGCCTCGGCAAAGGGCGCACGCGCGCCTGGAAGAAGGCGATCGTCCAGCTGATGCCGGGCGAACGGATCGAGCTGTTCGAAGGCGCCGAGACCGCCTAGGGAAGAGAGAGATGCCGAATCGCAAAACCAAACCGACGAGTCCCGGGCGCCGCTTCGCGACCTACCCGCTGCGCGAGCAGCTGACCGCGAGCGAGCCGGAGCGCAAGCTGACCGAGGGCCTGCGCAAGAGCGGCGGGCGCAACGCCAACGGCCGCGTCACCGCGCGCCACCGCGGCGGCGGCGCCAAGCGGCGCTACCGCAAGATCGACTTCAAGCGGCGCAAGGACGGCGTGCCGGCGAAGGTCGCCAGCATCGAGTACGACCCCAACCGCAGCTGCTACATCGCGCTGATCCACTACGCCGACGGCGAGAAGAGCTACATCCTCGCCCCGGCGAACCTGGAGCAGGGCGACACGGTGCAGTCGGGCGAGGGCGCCGACGTCAAACCGGGCCACACGATGGCGCTGGGCGAGATGCCGACCGGCACGATCGTCCACAACGTCGAGCTGACCGCCGGCCAGGGCGGAAAGATGGGCCGTGCCGCGGGCGCCGCGATCCAGCTCGTCGCCAAGGAGGGGGAGATGGTCACCCTGCGCCTGCCGTCCTCGGAGATGCGCATGGTGCGCGCCGAATGCCGCGCCACCGTCGGCCAGCTCTCCAACGCCGAGCACCAGAACGTCAAGGTCGGCAAGGCCGGGCGCAACCGGCACAAGGGCAAGCGGCCACAGACCCGCGGCGTGGCGATGAACCCGGTCGACCACCCGCACGGCGGCGGCGAGGCCCACCACACGCCCGGCGGCCACCCGGTGACGCCGTGGGGCAAGCCGACGCTCGGCTACCGCACCCGCAAGAAGGGCAAGCAGTCCGACCGCTACATCGTGCGCGGTCGCCGGCGCGGAAAGAAGAAGAGGTAAGCGATGGGACGCTCGACGAAAAAGGGGCCGTGGGTGGAAGCGGCGCTGATGAAGCGGATCTCGGCGATGAACGACTCCGGCCAGAAGCAGATGGTCAAAACCTGGTCGCGGACCTCGACGATCTTCCCCGAGATGGTCGGCCACACGATCGCCGTCCACGACGGCAAGAAGCACGTGCCGGTCTTCATCTCGGAGTCGATGGTCGGGCACAAGCTCGGCGAGTTCGCGCCGACGCGGACCTTCCGCGCCCACTCCGGCACCGGCAAGGGCGAGTAGCGATGGCCGACGACAAACAAGACAAGAAAAGCACCCCGAAAGGGAAAAAACCGGCGGCGAAAAAAGCCGACGGCGAGAAAGCTGCGAAAAAAACCGCGGCGAAAAAATCGAGCCCGAAAAAAGCCGCCGGGAAGAAAGAGATTTCGAAAAAAGAGGGCGCGAAAAAACCCGCTGCCAAAAAAGAGGCGCCGAAGCCGAAGGCCAAGCCCGCGCCGCTCGTCGTCCGCGCCAGCTCGCGCTACGTGCGGATCGCGCCGCGCAAGGCCCGCCTCGTCGCCGACCAGGTGCGCGGCCTGCAGATCGACAGGGCGCGCGCCCTGCTGCAGTTCTCGCCGCGCGGCGCCGCGCGCGACATCGGCAAGCTGATCGACTCGGCCGCCGCCAACGCGGAGAACAACCACGACCTCGTCGCCGACGAGATGCGCGTCGCCGAGATCACCGTCGACGAAGGGCCGACGCTGCGCCGCTTCCGGCCGCGGGCGCTCGGCCGGGCGACCCCGATCAACAAGCGAACCAGCCACATCGCCGTGGCCTTGAGCCCGGAAGGGGACCTGTAATGGGACAGAAGATCCACCCCACCGGCTTCCGCGTCGGCTACATCCAGGACTGGAAATCGAACTGGTTCGACGAGAAGGGTTTCGCCGACCTGCTCGAGGAGGACCTGGCGATCCGCAGCCACATCGAAGGCAAACTCGCCCACGCCGGCCTCTCCGACATCACGATCGAGCGCCGCGGCGAGGTCTCGGTCGACATCCACACGGCCCGTCCCGGCATCGTGATCGGCAAATCGGGCAGCGAAGTCGACGCCCTGCGCAAGGAGCTGCACAAGCTCACCGGCAGCCCGGTGAAAGTCAACATCCGCGAGGTGAAGCGCCCCGAGCTCGACGCCAAACTGGTCGCCCAGTCGATCGCCGAGCAGCTGCAGAACCGGGTCGCCTTCCGGCGGGCGATGAAACGCGCCCTCACCTCGGCGATGCGCTCCGGCGCCAAGGGCGTGAAGCTGCAGGTGTCCGGCCGGCTCGGCGGCTCGGAGATGGCGCGGACCGAAAGCTACTCCGACGGCCGCGTGCCGCTGCACACGCTGCGCGCCAACATCGACTACGGCTTCTACGAGGCGCGCACGACCGCCGGGCGGATCGGCGTCAAATGCTGGATCAACAAGGGCGAGGTGATGCCCGAGGGCTTCCGCTCCGACCAGGTCTCGCCCGACGGCGATCCGCAGGGCGGTGGCGGCGGAGGCCGCGGTCGCGGCAACCGGCCCGGCGATCGAGGCGGCGGCGGCAGGGATCGAGGGGGTCGCTAGCGATGCTGATGCCGAAGCGGGTCAAGCACCGCAAACAGATGCGCGGCCGGATGCGCGGCTACACCAAGGGCAGCAGCCATGTCGCCTTCGGCGAGTACGGGCTGAAGGCGATCGACCGTGGTTGGATCACCAACCGCCAGATCGAGGCCGCTCGCGTGGCGATGACGCGCAAGATCAAACGCGGCGGCAAGGTCTGGATCAACATCTTCCCCGACAAGCCCTACACGAAGAAGCCCGCCGAGACGCGGATGGGCTCGGGCAAGGGCAACCCGGAGGGCTGGGTCGCCGTGGTCAAGCCCGGCAAGGTGATGTTCGAGCTCGCCGGCGTGCCCGAGGAGCTGGCGCGCGAGGCGCTGCGCCTCGCCGGCCACAAGCTTCCGGTGCGGACCAAGTTCGTCCACCGCGAGGGGGCCGAGAGCTGATGAAGGCCGCCGAGACGCACAACCTGAAAGACGACGAGCTGGTGGCGAAATTGATCGACGCCAAGAAGGAGTCGTTCAACCTGCGCTTCCGGCACGCGACCGGCGAGCTGGAGAACACGGCGCGGCTCGGGCAGGCCAAGCGCGATGTGGCGCGGCTGCTGACCGTGGCGAAGGAGCGGGGGATCGACGTCGAGCGAGAGCTGAGGAAATGATGGCTGAGGACGAGACGAAAAAAGACGAGACGACCGAGGAGACCCCCCAGGAGGAGACGGTCGAGGAGACCCCTGCTCCTGAGGCAGAGGCCCCCGCGTCAGAGGAGTCTGAGCCCAATCCAGAGGATGACCTTCCCTGGAAGGAGCGGCGCAGGCTGCAGCGTTCGCGCCGTCCGCATGAGGCGAAGCCGCAGCGCTCTGTCGAGGAGCGGAAGGCTGAGCGTGAGGCGGTGCGCAAGCGGAAGGCCGCGGAACGGCGCAAGGAACGGGCCGAGACCAAGAAGGAGCGGACGCAGGGAACCGGGACTCCGGTCGCCGAGAAGGACTCCAACGCGGCCAAAGTGCGGCAGGGGATCGTCGTCTCCGACAAGGGGCAGAAATCGATCACCGTGCGGGTCGACATCGTGCGGCGCCACCCGACCTACGAGAAGGTGATCCGCCGCTCGCGGACGCTGCACGCGCACGACGAGCGCAACGAGGCGGGCGAGGGCGACACCGTGCGGGTGGTCGAGACGCGGCCGATGTCGAAGACGAAGCGCTGGCGCCTGGTCGAGGTCCTGGAGAAGGCGAAGTAGGCGAGGGCGATGATCCAGCAGGAGTCGAGACTCAAAGTCGCGGACAACTCGGGCGCCCGGGAGATCCTCTGCATCCGCGTGAAAGGCGGCTCGCATCGCCGCTACGCCGGCGTCGGCGATGTGATCACGGCTACGGTCAAACAGGCCAGCCCGCAGGGCGGCGTGCGCAAGGGCGAGGTCGTGCAGGCGGTGGTCGTGCGAACAAAGAAGCAGCTCGGCCGCTCCGACGGCACCTACATCTCCTTCGACGAAAACGCCGCCGTGCTGATCGACCCGGCCTCGAACAACCCGCGCGGCACCCGCATCTTCGGGCCGGTGGCCCGCGAGCTGCGCGAGCGCAACTTCATGAAAATCGTCTCGCTGGCGCCGGAGGTGCTGTAGCGATGGGCAAGGCGATGAAGATCCGCACCGACGACACGGTCAAGCTGATCGGCGGCAAGGACTCGGGCAAGACCGGCCGGGTCATCCGCACCGACCCGAAACGCAGCTTCGTCTACGTCGAGGGGCTCAACATGATCAAGCGGCACGAAAAACCGCGGCCGGTGCAGGATGTGCAGAAAGCGGGCCAGCAGATGGGCGGCATCGTCGAGAAGGAGGGGCCGATCCATGTCTCCAACGTGATGCTGCTCGACCCCAAAGACAACAAGCCGACGCGGATCGGCGTGCGCCGCGACGAAGGCGGCAAGCGCGAGCGCTACGCGAAGCGAAGCGGGGTGAGCATCTGATGGAGGCAGCGACCACGCCCCAGTCCCAGGCCGCGCCGCCGCCGCGCCTGCGCGAGCGCTACGAGCAGGATGTCGTGCCGGCGCTGACGCGGAAGTTCGGCTACACGAGCGCGATGCAGGTCCCGCGCCTGCAGAAGATCGTGCTCAACATGGGCCTCGGCGAGGCGAAGCAGAACGCGAAGATGCTCGAAGCCGCGCAGGAGCAGCTGGCGACGATCGCCGGCCAGCAGCCCAACGTGCGCCGGGCGCGCAAGTCGATCGCTTCCTTCAAGGTGCGAGAGGGCATGCCCGTCGGCCTCTCGGTGACCCTGCGCCGGGCGCGCATGTGGGAGTTCCTCGACCGCCTGACCTCGATCGCCGTGCCGCGCATCCGCGACTTCCGCGGGCTCAACCCGCGCTCCTTCGACGGCCGCGGCAACTACTCGATGGGCGTCAAGGAGCAACTGATCTTCCCGGAGATCGACTACGACTCGATCGACGAGGTGCGCGGGCTCGATGTGACGATCGCGACCTCCGCCCAGAGCGACGCCGAGGCCTTCGAGCTGCTGCTCGGGCTGGGCATGCCGTTCGCCAAAGAGGGCCGTCCCGGCGCCGCCGGCGAAGCGGAAGCCGAGGCGCAGGCCGAAGCCGAGGAGGAGCAGCGCAAGGAGGAGGCCCGCCAGCGGGCCGAGGCCGAGCAGGCCGCGCTGGAACAGCTGAAAGAGGAGAACCCCGACGCCTACGCGACGCCGGAGCCCGAGGCCGAGGAGCCCGAGGGCGGCGCCGAGGAGGGCGAGAGCGAGCAAGCCGACAGCTCTGCCGGCGAGGAGGATTCTGAGAATGGCTAAGACTTCGATGAAGGTGAAGCAGGGCCGCAAGGCCAAGTTCAAGTCGCGCGAGTACAACCGCTGCCGGCGCTGTGGGCGCCCGCGCGGCTACTTCCGCAAGTTCGGCCTCTGCCGGATCTGCCTGCGCGAGGCGGCCCACGACGGCTACATCCCCGGAATGACCAAGTCGAGCTGGTAGCGAGACAGGACCCAGGACATGCTGAACGACCCGATAGCCGATTACCTGACCCGGATCCGCAACGCGCTCGGCTCCGGCCACGACGACGTGCGGATTCCCGCCTCACGGCTGAAGGAGGAGATGACCCGCATCCTCAAGGAGCAGGGCTACATCGTCGACTTCGCGCGCAAGCCGGCCGCGGTCGGCGAGGCG
>Ga0102953_1001169_pt1 | contig 16948 bp, 13 predicted proteins | sample SalPon2A_C_D2_MG_FD_78509 | JGI IMG/M metagenome (GOLD analysis project Ga0102953, IMG submission 78509) | Soil microbial communities from South San Francisco under conditions of wetland restoration - Salt Pond MetaG R2A_C_D2_MG | ecosystem: Environmental > Terrestrial > Soil > Wetlands | place... | reverse complement strand
GCAGGCCGGATTTTAATCCTCACCGGCCCACCTCTTGGCGATCTTCTCTGCCTCCTCGGTGCTCTCTGCGACGATAGAGGGGCGGGGATCGCTCAAAGCGGCGGTGATCGCTTCCTTGGTCTCGGCGGTCCAGGCCCAGAGTTGGTGCTTCGGAACCGGCTCCACCGGGATCAGGATGATCCGGCCGTCCTCCAGTACCTCCATCTCCAGGGCATCGCCCGCCTTGATACCGAGAGATGGAGGAAGGGTGATGCGTCTTCTGGAATCAGTCTGTAGCAACATGGCTCTACCTCCTTCCGAAAATTATAGCACCTATGTGAAATTGGGGCAATGCCCATTTGCGGAAAATGGTTTTTGGGGCGGTGGTTAAATTTGTTCCCAGGGAGGTGAACCGATCATGCAACCGCAATTTCCACAGTTAAAACCGATCCCCATGGGAACCGGAAGAACCGGAAGGGGACATTCTATAGTCCCATGTTGATTCCATGTTGATTCATTGATCCTTCGGGAATGTGATCCAGTCAAATCATTCTCAGGGAGATAACCGGTCTGGCGTTGAGAAATTCGCGTAAAAAGCGCCGCCTCCCTTGCCACTCCATCACTTTCGGTTAAGGTTTTTTTCTATCTTCCGAGGCATCCAGCCCTCAGCCTCGGTCGGCGGCAAAGTCCCTGGAAGCTGTATCCCGGATATAATCGGGCCCCTTTCTCCGCCTCCACTCCTCTCCAAGAACAGGACTCAGGATGTTCCGAAGAGAAAAGCAGATCATGTTCCTGGTCAGTCTTCTGCTCGTATGTGGATTTCTGGTCACCAGCCTTGCCAGCTATTTCGTCTCCCGTTCCTCGCTGCGCAAGGAGATCGAGGAGAACACCCTGCCGCTTACCAGCGACAACATCTATTCCGAGATCCAGCGTGATCTTTTGCGGCCGATCTTCATCTCCTCCCTGATGGCCTCCGACACCTTCGTCAGGGACTGGGTCCTCGACGGCGAGAGGGACCCCGACCGAATGATCCGTTATCTGCGGGAGATCCAGGCCAGGTACGGCACCTTCACCAGTTTTCTGGTCTCCGAGAAGACTCGGATCTATTATCAGACCAACGGCATCCTGAAACAGGTCGACCCCGACGAACCCCGGGACCGCTGGTACTTCAGGGTGCGGAAAATGCAACCCGAGCACGAGATCAACGTCGACCCCGACATGGCGAACCGGGACACCATGACCATTTTCATCAACTACAAGGTCCACGATTACGACGGGAACTATATCGGGGCTACCGGAGTCGGCCTGACGGTGAACGCGGTAAAGACCCTGATCGACGACTACCAGGGGAAGTACGGCCGGAACATTTTTTTCGTCGACCTCGAGGGCAACGTCGTCCTGAGCAGCATCGGATTCAAGGGGAAGGGCGGTCGCCTGCGGGAAATGGCGGGGCTGAAGGATATGGTCGACCGGATCACCCACGCGGACCAACTCACCCTGTCCTACGAGCGGGACGGGAAAACCGTCCACCTGAACACCCGCTACATCAAGGAATTCGACTGGATTCTCCTGGTGGAGCAGACCGAAGAGGAGGCCATCCGGCAGATCAACCGCGCGCTGTTCGCCAACCTGGGCATTTGCGCACTGATCACAATGATTGTCCTTTTGGTCACCCACCGCGCTTTCCTGGGCTACCAGAAGACGGTGGAAACCCTGGCATCCACCGACCACCTGACCGGCGCCTGCACCCGCAATATCTTCGGTTCCCTTTTCAATCATGCCCGGCTCGAATGCAGGAGATCCGGCAAGCCCCTTTCGGTGGTTCTGTTCGACCTCGACTTTTTCAAGAGGATCAACGACACCTTCGGCCACCTGACGGGCGATGCCGTCCTGAAGGAGGTTTCCAGGCGGGTGAAGGAGGCGACCCGGTCTTCGGACATGTTCTTCCGCTGGGGCGGGGAGGAGTTTTTGCTCTTGCTCCAGGACTGCGACGAGGAGAATGCCTTCCGGATCGCCGAGACGCTGCGGGAGAAAATCGAGGACCCGTCCCTGCAATTCGGTGAGGTGGAAATCCGGATGACGGCCAGCTTCGGGGTGACGCAATACATTCCGGACGAAGAGGTGGATCAGCTTTTCATCCGGGTCGACGAGGCGCTCTACGCCGCGAAAACCGCGGGACGAAACCGTTCGGAAATCTCTCCCCGGCCAGGTTTCGAACCGGCCTGAAAAACCTGTCCTTCAGCGGGTGGCGAAATAAGGGCGCCCCCTCATCCGGCCTTCGGCCACCTTCTCCCTCAGGGAGAAGGAGCTCTGGCGCCTGCCCCCGGTTCGTTCACTTCCTGCCCCAGCTCCCTCCCGGCTGCTCGATGTACCAGCTGGTATCCGCCTTGTCCCGCCAGGTGTTGGCGAAGATCCGCTGCACTTCGTCGGCCTTGTCGGGAAAACCGTTGGCACGGGCGATTTCCCTGTACAATCGCAGGCGGTCCGTGTTTTCGGCCGATACCAGGCGGTTCATCTCGCCCCTGCCTCGCAGGTCCAGCCCTTCGGCGGTGCGGACCTTGAGCAGACCGTCCACTCCCAGCCCCACATTCCCGCTGTCGAGGTAGGCAAAGAGCTTGTCCGCTCGCTCCTTCATGGAGGCACGAATGGCGCGGATCTCCGGCGTGCTGACGTTGATGTCCTGCTGGGCGTAGGCGCTGCTCGGCTGGATCAAACGGAACATGCTGCTGCCGGGGGGCTTCTGCTCGGCCGGCGCCTTCGGCTCCTCGGGCTGGGCCCGTTCGCCCCAGACCTCGTTGACGATGCGATCCGCGGCACTGCGCACCTCCTCGGCGGGGAAGTAGATGTTGATGGTGACGCAGGAGACGGCGGCGAGGACGATCAGGATACCGGCGATGCGAAACGGTCTTTTCATGGAGAATCCTCCCTCGGCGAGCGAAATTGCGGTTGTAAATCATCCTGGAAAAAGCAGTTGGCCACGGATGCCCACGGATGCACACGGATCGTTCCAGTAGATGGAGGTGAAATTCGAGCAACCAAAATGGTGAATATTCTTTCCACGGCTTTGTTGTGATTTTATCCGTGTTTATCCGTGGCCAATTGCTGTATTTGGGTTTATTCAGTTCAAACTTCACTATACGCGGGCCTGCCGGAAAATCAATTCAACGCCCTGGGAGCCTGTCGGACTTGGTGGATCGTGACGAGAAATTTGGGAATCGAGGACAGGTTTTCGCAAATTCGAGAGCGAATAGTGGACCTATTGGCCGAAAATTTGCGGAAATATGGACCGATTCACCTTTTTCGCCGTAGATTCATTCCTAATTCCGACAGGCTCCTCTACTCACTCGGCCCGTTCGATGCGCTGCAGCCGTTTGAGCATCTCCTTGAAGGAGATGGCGTGTTCCGGAGCGAGGATGTCGATCTTCGGCGGCAGCCAGCCCCCGTAGACGAGGTAGTGCTCCGAATCTTTTCTGGCGGTGCCCCGCAGGACGAAGACGTCCTGGCGCAGGGTGCAACGGATGCCGATCTTTCGGTAGCGGTAAAAATCGATGAAGCGGAAGATGCCCCTGGAAAGGGCTCCCGAAAGGCCGCCCTGGCTGATGACGGTGAGGTTTTCCAGGGCCTTCACGCTGATGTCGCGGGAGCCCTCGTCCCGGGTTTCCAGCACCGCCTCGAAGCGCGAGGGAGTAAGACGGAAGAGCCTCAGATCGTGGACGAAGCCGTCGGCGATGCCGCGGATCGCGCCGAAGGAGAAGGTCCGGGTGAGCTGGGAAAGGTCGATCCCGGTGAAATCGATGTCGCCGAAAAGGAGAGGGTAGGCGGAAAGGGGGGCCTCCATTCGCATCCCGGATACCGACACGAGCCCGTCGAAAACTCCGGCCACCATCTTCCCCGGCGTGGAGAGGACGTCGTCCGCGTAGGCGACCCTCCCCAGTTCGGCGTCGAGCCTGCCCTTCATCGCCGGCCAGTCGAGTTCCGCCGTCAGCGCCTCCAGGTCGATGTCCCGGATGTCGATTCTCGCGGAAAATTCGGGCCCCGCCGCCCCGCGAGCAAGAGAGGCTCCTTCGATCTCCAGATGCCCCTTCGCCACCCCGAAGGAGACCTGACCCGGGATCTCGATGCGGTTGGGGGAGGAGAAAAACTCCAGCGTTTTTTCATTGAGGCGCGCCGGGCCGAGGGAAAGGGCGGCGAAGGAGAGGGTGCCTTTTCGTTTCTTCCCGGATACGGGCGCGGGCGGGTTCCCTGAGAAAGCGTCGAAAGGGACCGATCCCTCGATGCCCCGGGCCTCCAGGGGCTCCCGGCCGAGTTCCATCTGCGCGGGGAAGGCGGTCCCCCGCACATGCCAGCCCTTCGGAGAGGCATCGAGGGCGAAATCGGCCTCCAGGGAGCCGGAGAGGGTCAGGTCCCTGACCGCCGGAAACCTCTCCCGGATCGCGGGTAGGAAGCGTCGGGAGAGATCGCCGCCGAGCCGATCGAGGCGCAATTTACCGCTGCCGCCTACCGACGCGGAGGCGATCCGTCCCTCCAGGCCCAGGCTGCCGATCTTCTCCACGGCGAAGGAGAGGTTGTCGGCCCGAAGGAGCGCGTCGGTCGGTCGGCAGGTGCCGCGAAGCGACCATTTGCCCGGCAGGTCCGAAAGGTCCGCATAAAACGCGCCGTACAGAACCTCGGCGACGGAAAGGACGCCGGTGAGATCGACGGCGATCGCCTCGTCGCCGGCCTTGCCCGAGAGGCTTCCCGCCGACTGCAGCCTCCCCCCGGTGAAGCCCGCATCGCCCGCGGGGGAGAGATAGCTCACCTTCGTAGCCGTCAGCGATTCGAGGCTCAGGCGCCAATTCTCCCCTTCCCATTCCCCCGAGCCGGCGGCGGAAAGCTCCCCTGTCGGCATCCCTTCCCCCGCCAGGCGCGCCGAGGCTTCGAGGCGGGTGAACCGGACGGAGCCGTCCCGCGCTTCGAATCGCCCCGTCAGGCGGACCTGCTCCAGCGCCCCCTTCGGCAGGGAAATCCGGCCGACATCGATCTCCGCGGTCCCCTTCCAGGGATTCCCGCCCGAAGAAAGGCGCAGCGTCCAGGAGCTTTTCCCCAGGGGAATTTCCGTGCCGCTCCTTCGCAGACTCGCGCGTTCGAATCCGCCCACCAGCCGGAGGCCGTCAGCCTCCCAGCCGAAATCGGCGCGTGGGGAAACGAGAGTGAATCGAACATCCGGGGGGAGGGGCGAGTCCATCTCCAGGGCGGCCAGGATGGCCTCGACCTGGTCGCTCTCCAGGCGATCGAGACGAAAAGCGCCGCCGGCGGTACCGTCCCCGCCGGAAGGAAGCCGCAAGGTCAGGGGAGAGGCCAGAAGGGGCTTCTCCTGCCAGTGGATCTGCTCGAGGGTCAGGGAAAGCCCTTCTCGCCACAGAAGGTTGCCGGCCAGCAGCAGCGGCTGACCTTTCCCCTTTCCGGCGACGGCGGTCAGGAGGAATTCAATCGGTTCGGTACCCCGGCTCCGTAGGTCGATATCTTGGATCGAAATCGGGCCGTTCGGCGTCCGGATGGTAATATTCCCATCCGCGACCTCCAGCGCCTCGACCAGGAGGGGCGGCCGCTCGGGAAAGGACGGCAGTTTTCCCTTGCCGGAGGGCGCCAGGGAAAGTTCGGGGCGCACGAGAAGGACGCTTTGCAGGCGGCGGTCGAGCAGCCCCGCCGGGGTGAAGCCGATTTTAATCTCGGGAACGACGACGGAAAGGGTGTCGTCGGCTCGGCGCACGGTGAGGTCGGCGAGAAGGAGCCCCCCGTCCGTCGGCGCAAGCCGCTCGATCGCGACCTCGGCCTCCAGGGCCGAGCCGGCCGCCTTCTCCAGCCAGGGCCGCACCAGACGCTGAAGGATCTCCGCGCGGAGGACCCAGGCCGCGACGACGGCAATTACGAGCGTCCCCAGCAGGGTGGCCAGGACGGCGATTATTCTCCCGCGCTTCATCGGCCTTTATCCGAGCCCTTAAGAATGAACCTCCACACCTTGAACATTGAACATTGAACAGCCCTTGCGTTTTCCTCCCATCTTACCAGGAAGGTTGCAAAGTTTCCCTGTTCAGGAACTCCCGCAGGCCGTGCATCTGCTGGAGGCCGAGGTCGAGGAACTGGACCCCCATGCCGGGCGGCAGCTGAGGGCTGAGAATCTCCTCGGGGTGGTTCACCCAGGCTACCCGGCCCGTGCACCGGACGGTCAGGCCCGATTCGGGGAGGGAGAACTTCAGGAAGAGGGGGGTGTCGGCCGGAAGCACCTCGTTCGTCTCGATGAAGACCCCGCCGGAGCTGAGGTTGACCGAATAATCGGCGAGAACCTCGCGACCCTCGATCCCGTAATTGATCCGCAGGCGAGCCGGAACCCTGGGCACCGTCCGTCGGTCTCCGCCAAGATAGCGGGAGATGGTGCGCAGGAACTGCCGCGGATCGATCGGCTTGCGGATGCATTCCCCTTCTCCCAGCGAGCCGCCGGTTTTCATCGATTCAATATCTTCGGTCGAGACAATCGGGATGATGGGCACATCCGAAGAGGGCAGGATGGCCCGAATCCGACGCTGAAAAGCCTCTCCGCCCCCTTGCGGCAGATCCCGGTCGACGAGGATCAGGCCGGGCTGCTCTGTTTTTGCCATGGACAGGGTCTGCTCTTCGGTTCTGGCCAGCAGCAAGTCGATATTGTCGCGCAGGGCGAAAATTCCTTCCATCCGCAGGAAGACATCGATTTCATTGCTCACGAGCAGAATTTTCTGGACTTCCATCCGGTCCTCCTTTGTCATGGGTTTCATCGCCATTTCCGAATCGTGACGCAAATCGCTATTTCATCTCACTCCGACCAGGATATCCTCCACCGGGTCCTCCAAGGTTACCAGATTGATCTCCGAATTGTTGATGCAAGTCAGGCCGGCGTGCAGGGTCGTCGTCTTTCCGCTGCCGGTCGGTCCGGTCACGAGCATGAGTCCCCGGGCCGCCGGCAGGCTCCGGGTGAAGAGTTTCACGCCCTTCTCGTCGATTCCCAGGTGTTCGAGGTCGATCATCCCCTGGCTTTTCCTCAGCAGGCGTATCGCGTATTTCTCGCCGTAGAAGGTCGGCAGGGTGGACACCCGGAAATGCATGGTTTCGCCGTGATTGTTTACGGCCAGACGACCGTCCCAATGAGGAATCAATCCCTGGGTGGTCGCCAGGAATTCCACAAAAATACTGTGTCCGGAAAAATATTTCTTGACAATAATAATATATTTTATAAAAATATTGTCAAGGGGAAAATAGCTTCTCTTTGAGGTCGGAGATCCGGAACCTCAATCCCGCACGTACTGATTCAATTATTGATGCAGACCCGTTCTCAGGAGGAATCATCGGCCGGTCCAGGCCGGTGGCCCTGTTTGAGGGAAAGGGGGAACGATGAGTAAGAAAACCGATACATCACTCGGCGAGCGCATCCGCCGGGTGCGCCGGAATCAGGGACTTACCCAGAAGGCCTTTGCCGACTCCCTGGGAATCGCCCAGGGATATTTGAGCAATATCGAATGCGGGAGGCAGGCCCCTTCGGATACGCTTCTGATCGCCTTGCGGCACCTGTACCGGCTCGACGAGCGCTGGCTTCTTTCTGGAGAGGGGGAGCCGGACACCGGAGCTCTCGGCGTGCCGGAGTCGACGTCGGAGTCTTCCGCGGGAAGGATGCCCCTGCTCAAGCGGATCCCGCCGGATTTTCCCGATGGGTTGGAGGCCGGGGATGTTCTCGCCTATGTCTCCCTGCCCGGCGGTGCCCCGGGCAGCTGCGCGATCCAGGCCTACGGCGACTTCATGGCGCCGACGATCCAGGACAGCGATCTGGTTTTCTTCAGGCCGGGAGGAGAGCCCGAAAACGGCGACATCGTGCTGGTAAACAGCAAGTGGGACGATATTTTCCTCCGCCGCTACCGGGTCAATCATGACGGAGCCTGGCTTTCCCCCGATAACAGCGCCTATGCCCCTTTTCAGGTGGAGGCGCATACCCGCATCATCGGCATCGTGACGGATGTCTGGAGGAGAATGAGGGTATGAGAAATATCTCTTCCCTCACTTTTCGCGACCAGCAGAAGCGCGGAAAAACCGCTTCTACCGTCTCGCCGGATTTCGCCCGAGAATCGACCGTGTGCTGCATACACTGACAGAGGAGGGGCTTCCATGTTCGACCATTCTGAACTGGCTTTGCATGTGTCCACTTCCCGGAACTCCCCGGCCAGAGCTATCCCGGGGGTCACGATCGGCATCGCCCTGGCCGATGAGAGCCGAACCATTTTCCAGGCCAACTCTGCTTTCTGCGACTATCTCGGCTACACCCGGCACGAGCTGGTCGGCATGACGGTCGACGAGATCACCCACCCGGCCGACCGCGACCGGACAGCCGAGGTGTTTCAGGTTCTCCGGTTCGGCGGGGATCCGGCCCACACCTATGAAAAACGCTACCTGCGCAAGGACGGCTCGATCGTCTGGAGCCTCACCACCGTCAACCGGATGGCCGCCGAGTCGCCGGACGAGCCACCGAAGTTTATCGGTTTCGTCAAGGATATAACCGCGCAGAAGAACGTCGAGGAAAAACTTCGGTCGGCCAAGGGCCTGTACCGGGACCTGGTGGAGAATGTCGGCGTCGGCCTGGCCTTGATGGACCGGGATCACCGGATCCTGATGGTTAACTCCACCCTGGCCGGGATGCTCGGGAAGGACCCCGACTATTTCACGGGGAAATCCTGTTTCCGGGAATTCGAGAGAAAGACGGCCGTCTGTTCCCACTGTCCCGGGGTGAAGGCGATGGCCGACGGCGAGCCGCACTCGGTGGCCACGGAAGGGGTTCTAGACGATGGCAAGCGTTTCAAGGTCCGCATCAAGGCGTTCCCGGTATTCGACGACACCGGCGCCCCCGGCGGCTTTGTGGAACTGGTGGAGGATCTCACCCCCCAGGTCCGGATGGAAATGGCCCTGCTGGAGAGCGAAGAGCGTTTCAAGGCTTTGGCCGAAGCGGCGCCCATCGGCATCTTCGAGGTCAACGCCGAGGGCTTGAATACCTATTCCAACCCGGCCTGGGAGCGCCTGACCGGCCTGTCGGCCGAGGCGAGCCGGGGGCTCGGCTGGGCCGCCGCCATTCCCCCCGAGGAGCGTCGGCAGGTGCTCGACAGCTGGCAGGAAGCGAAGCGTCCGGAAAACCCGTGGCGGAAAGAACACCGCCTCCTGCATCGCAACGGCGAGATGCGCTGGGTACAGGCCGCCGCCGTGCCGGTGCGGGACTCGGGGGGAGAGCTGCTGCGTTACGTCGGCACCGTGGTCGATCTGACGGAGCAGAAAAAGGCCATGCGGAAACTCGCCGAGAGCGAGGAGAGGTTCCGCGGCATCTACGAAAAATCCGGGGTCGGCATGAACCTGGTCGCGGGGGACGGGCGGATCATCGATGCCAACCCGGCTTTCTGTTCCTTTGTCGGTTACTCGCTGGTCGAGTTGCAATCGATGAACCTCGCCGCCCTCGTCCATCCCGACGAGCGTGCCGAGATGAATCGGGTACCGGATTCCCCCGACGGCAATCAACTCCACGTTACTTCCCAGAGGCGCTTCGTGCGCAAGGACGGCGCGACGGTGTGGGGAGAGGTGACCGGGGTCTGGGTCCCCGGCGGGATGGACGGGCAGGGGTTCGGCGTCGGAATCATTCAGAATGTCACTCACAGGAAGGAAGTCCAGCAGCGGCTGGAGTACCTCGACCATCACGACGAGCTAACCGGCCTGCCCAACCGGAAGCTGCTCAAGGACCGCCTGGCCCACGCCATAGACAGGGCGCGCCGCTCCGACATCAAGGTGGGTGTTCTGCTGGTTGGCCTCGACCGGTTCAGCAAGATCCTCGGCGCTTTCGACCAGCAGAACTGCAACCTGATTCTCTGCCGGGTCGCCGACCGGCTGCAGGAGGTGACCCGCGAGACCGACACCCTCTCGCGCCTCGGCGACACCGAGTTCGTCATCCTGCTGGAGGACGTCAAAAGCCTCAAGGCCACCCGCGTGGTGGCCCAGAACGCCCTCCGAAAGTGCGCCGAAACCGTCACCGTGGGGGGGCAATCGATTCACCTTACCGCCAGCGTGGGCATCAGTCTCTTCCCCGACGACGGCGGGGACCCCGAGGATCTGCTCAGGGCTGCCAGCGCCGCCATGAACAGGGCCAAGCAGCAGGGTGGAGACCTGATGGAATATTTCATCCCCGAGCTCAATGTCTGCACCCGCGAGCTTCTCGGGCTGGAGGCGGATCTGCGCCGGGCCCTGAAAAACGAGGAGTTCGTCCTTCATTTCCAGCCCCAGCTCGAACTGGCGACGCGCAAGGTGATCGGGTTCGAGGCCCTGGTCCGCTGGCAGCATCCGGAGCGCGGGCTGGTTCCGCCGGCCGAATTCATCCCCCTGGCCGAGGAGACCGGGGTGATCGTTCCCCTCGGCGAATGGATCCTCAGACAGGCCTGCCTGCAGAATATGGCATGGCGAAAGGCCGGGCTGGAGCCGGTGAGGATGGCGGTCAATGTATCTCCCCGTCAGTTCCGCCGCGTCGACCTGCCCGGTCTGGTCAGGCGCATCCTCGACGAAACCGGACATCCGCCGGAGCTCCTCGAGTTGGAAATTACCGAAAGCATGGTCATGGAGGATGTCGACCGGGCCATCGAGATCATGAGGAAAATCGCCGACATGGGGGCGCACCTGGCCATCGACGATTTCGGCTCCGGGTATTCCTCCCTCCATTACCTGAAGCGCTTCCCCGTCGGCCGCCTCAAGGTCGATCGGGCCTTCGTCAAGGATATCCTGACCGATCCCAACGACGCGGCCATCGCCAGCGCGGTGATCGCGCTGGCCAAGAGCATGAACCTGAAGGTTCTGGCCGAGGGGATCGAGACCGAAGAGCAGTTGGACTTTCTGCGCAAAAAGAGGTGCCACGAGGGACAGGGGTACTTGTTCAGCCGTCCCCTGCCGGCCGATGGGTGCATGCGCTTTTTCGATTAGCGTCCCGCCAAAACCGCGCCTCTTCTTTTGACATTGCGGGGGGGCCGGTTAATCTGAAAGCAGTTGGGAGGGGAGGTGGAAGGCTGAAGGTTGAAGGTTGAAGGTTGAAGGTTGAAGGTTGAAGGTTGAAGGTTGAAGGTTGAAGGTCCAAGGTCCAAGGTCCAAGGTCCAAGAGCTAATCACCAATAACCAATAACCAATAACCAATAACCAATCACGAATAACCAATCACGAATCACGAATCACGAATCACGAATCACCAACAGCTGTTCTGCGAGCCAGGGGCGAAACCTTCATGGCGGAATCGGCGACTGATTTTTTGGGGATCGACGACCTTCTTTCCGAGGAGGAGAGGGCGGTTCGATCCAGGGTCCGGGCGCTGGTGGCGGAAGAGGTTCTGCCGATCATCGCGGACTTCTACGAGCGCGGCGAGTTTCCCCGGCACCTCATTCCCCGCCTGGCCGAGCTGGGGCTGCTGGGGATGAAGCTTTCGGGCTACGGTTGCTCCGGGGCCAACAGCGTCGCCTACGGCCTGGCCTGCCAGGAACTGGAGCGCGGCGACAGCGGCCTGCGCAGCTTCATGTCGGTGATGTCCTCGCTGGTCATGTACCCCATCTACACTTTCGGCTCGGAAGAGCAGAAGAATCTGTGGCTGCCGGCCCTGGCGCGGGGCGAGAAGATCGGCTGCTACGCCCTGACCGAGCCGGAGGCCGGTTCCGACCCGGGATCCCTGAAGACCTTCGCGCGTAAGGACGGGGAAGACTGGATTCTCAGCGGCGCCAAGCGGTGGATCTCCTACGGTTCCATCGCCGACGTCGCCCTGATCTGGGCCCGAACCGATGAGGGAATCCGGGGATTTCTGGTGGATACCGGCAGCCCCGGATTTTCCGCCAGGCAGATTCCAGGGATGATGTCCCTGCGGGCCTCGGTCACCTCCACCCTGCTTCTCGACGACGTCCGGGTGCCGGAACGCAACCGGCTGCCTGGCGCGGAAGGTCTCAGGGCGGCACTGATGTGCCTCGACGAGGGGCGGATCGGCATCGCCTGGGGGGCCATGGGGGCGGCCGCGGCCTGTTACGAGACGGCCGTCGACTATGCCCGCCGGCGCGTCCAGTTCGGGCGGCCGATCGCCTCCTTCCAGCTGACCCAGCGCAAGCTGGCCCGGATGCTGACTGAAATCTGCAAGGGGCAATTGCTGGCCCTGCGGGTGTCCCGCCTGCGCGACCAGGGCCGGGCCCGGCCGGAACAGATCTCGATGGCCAAGATGAACAACGTGGCCGAAGCCCTCAAGATCGCCCGCGCCGCCCGCGGCATCCTGGGCGGCAACGGCATCTCCCTTGATTTCCATGTCATCCGCCACATGTGCAACCTGGAGAGCGTCTACACCTACGAGGGCACCGACGAGGTGCATACCCTGATCCTTGGCCAGGCGATTACCGGCCATTCGGCTTTTTCGTCGTAGTCATATTGTGGTGATGCAGGCAGCGCTGAAAGAGACCGGAATTATGAGAGAATTACCCGTGGCTCCTGCGAAGACGTTGGAAATCAGGTCATATCACCGCAAAGACACAAAGAGCGCAAAGAAAACCAATGCCAAGGTTGATTTCAGGGCCTGCTTGGCGAACTTTGCGGCTTGAGTGAGCGTAGCGAACGGGCGGTGAATCAGGTTTTGGATGAATGGAAAAGACTGCGGAGTATCAATAATTTGAAGTGACCTTTCAGAAACAGGATCGTCAGCACTGAGCATCAGCCCTTCAACGGGGATAGAGGTGACCATCATGTGGCGACGGGAAAAGATGGAAATCCTTGGGAAACTGAGGCTCGAAGAAGTGAACCGCGGGGCCGTCACCGGCGCGGTCCGGCTCCCCGAAGGGGGAGAGATCCTCGAGTCGGTCTCCCCAATCGACGGCCGTCCCATCGCCCGGGTCCGGCAGGCCACGGCCTCGGACTACGAGACGGTGGTCGCCGCCGCCGAGCACGCCTTTCGCCAGTGGCGGCTGGTGCCGGCGCCGAAGAGGGGAGAGATCGTCCGTCAGATCGGCAACGCCCTGCGCCGGCACAAGGCGGATCTCGGCGCCCTGATCGCCCTGGAGAACGGCAAGATCCGCTCCGAGGGGGAGGGCGAAGTCCAGGAGATGATCGATATCTGCGACCTGGCGGTCGGGCAGTCGCGGATGCTCCACGGCCTCTCCATGCACAGCGAACGCCCCTCGCACCGGATGTACGAGCAGTGGCATCCCCTGGGGCCGGTCGGGGTCATCTCCTCCTTCAACTTCCCGGCGGCGGTGCCGGCCTGGAACGCCATGATCGCCCTGGTGGCGGGCGATACGGTGATCTGGAAGCCCTCCCACAAGGTTCCGCTCTGCGCGATCGCCATCACCCGCCTGGTCGGCGAGGTCCTGCGCGCCAACGGTCTGCCGGAAGGGATCTTCAACCTGCTGGTCGGCGGTCGCTCGGAGATCGGCGAGCTGTTGATCACCGACCGGCGGATTCCCCTGATCTCGGCCACCGGAAGCATCGCCATGGGCCGCCGGGTCGGGGAGGCGGTGGCGGCACGGCTGGGCAGAAGCATCCTCGAACTCGGCGGGAACAACGCGGTGATCGTCACGCCGTCCGCCGACCTGGATCTCGCGGTGCGCGCCATCCTCTTCGGCGCGGTGGGGACGGCCGGCCAGCGCTGCACCACCATCCGTCGGCTGATCGTCCATCGGGATATCGCCCCGAAGCTGGTTGTGGCGCTGATCGACGCCTACCGGAAAGTTAAAATCGGCAACCCCCTGGAGGAGGGAACCCTGATGGGTCCGCTCATCGACCGGCCGGCGGTGATCCGGATGCAGGAGGCCCTCGCGGAAATAAAAAGCCAGGGGGGGAACGTGCTGTACGGCGGGGAGGCGCTGGAAGGGGGAATCTTCGATGCCGGCACCTACGTGCGGCCCTGCATCGTCGAGGCGGGAAAGGACCTGCCCCTGCTCCGGGAAGAGACCTTCGCTCCGATCCTGTACGTCCTCAGCTACTCGACCCTGGAGGAGGCGATCGCTCTGCAGAACGACGTGCCGCAGGGACTGAGTTCGGCCATCTTCACCAATGACCTGCGCGAGGCCGAAACGTTCCTCGGCCATGCCGGCAGCGACTGCGGCATCGCCAACGTCAATATCGGCACCTCGGGGGCGGAGATCGGCGGCGCTTTCGGCGGCGAGAAGGAGACCGGCGGCGGCCGCGAGGCCGGCTCCGACGCCTGGAAGGCCTACATGCGCCGCCAGACCACCACCGTCAACTGGTCGAAGGACCTCCCCCTGGCCCAGGGGATCAGGTTCGGGGGGAAATGAGGAGGAGTCAGGAAAAAGGAGAAGCAGGGTGGGCATGGCCCACCTTGCCAGCTGATTCTACGTTCAATGTTCAATGTTCAATGTTCAATGTTCTGATTTTCCCCCTCTCCCCAGCTCTTCCGTCTTTTCCGTGGTCAAATCGAATCGTATGCCCGCTGCCGCCAGTTCGTCCATAAGCCGGTCGAAGAGCGGTCCGGTCACGATTTTCTCCGGCGTTGTCAGCCCCTTTTCCCTGATCTCCCCGCGCCCGATCATGCGGGCGACGATGGCGACGGTAAAGGCGGTGACACGGGCCATGGCGCTCTGGCCGGCTTTTCGGTCGCCGCGGATCACCGTTTCGGCCCTGATCCTTGCGGGTTTGCCGCCGGCTTCCCCCGAAGCTTCCACCTGGAAGACGACGAGGTCCCGGTCCCTTCGACTCGACCTGACATGGGGCTCCAGGAGGGCATCGAGGAAGTCTTTCGGAACCACTTCGGCATCGTCGACGGCGACCGCCTCCCTGCCGAGCAGGCCCAATTCCCTCAGGACCGTCGCCCGGGCAGCGAAGCCCGGCCAGCGCACCGTTTTCTGGGTGCCCAGCCTCAGGTCTTCGAGGGCTGGAAGTTCGAGGAGCTGGGGCGTGAATCCCTCGTGATAGGCTTCGACCTCACCGATCCCGGCAACGGCGAAGGCCTCCACCCCGGAATATCGGGGCACCGCTTTCAGCCTGCCGTTTTCGGCAAAATACGCCTCTTCCTTCCGCAACGGCAAATGCCTGCCGCCGAAGACGATCTTGTACCCGAGGGGCGGTTGCGGCCGCTCGGGGATGCCGCCGCAGCGAATGTGCATCTCCTCCGTGCGGTCGAGCCGTTCGGAGAGGTAGCGGGCCATGATTTCGGTCAGGCCCGGGTCGAGGCCGCAACCCGATACCACGGATATGCCCGCCTTGGCGACCTTTCGTCGCAACTCGGGGACTTCATTCTCCAGCGGACGGGTCAGGTCCACCAACGGCTTGCGTGCGGCGACGGCGGCCTCGATGGCCGGCCTGCTCAACGGCTGCGGCAGGGCCGAAACGATCACGTCGAAATCGCGCATCGAGGCGACGGAGGCGGCCTGATCCCGGACGTCGATGAATGCCGTCTCCAGCTTTTCGCTGCCGGGGAACTTCGCCAGACTTTTTCTGGAGCGGGCCAGGAGAGTGCGGTCGAAATCGGCCAGAGCCACCCCTTTCACCTCGCCGTCGGCCAGGGCGTTCACTGCCGCGGTCGGACCCATCATTCCGCTTCCCAGGATCAATATGCGCATACGCGGCTCCATTTCCGGCCGGGTTATCGACATCTGCTAAAAGCATATCGGAACAGACGGAATTTCAAGGGAAGGGACGGTAAAAATCTCGGATTTCAAAAACCCGAATCCGGCCCGATGCCGTGACCTGCGAGGTAATCGGCACCGGTGCGGATGCAATTTCGCGAATATCCGGTAAATTTTATCGAACTGAAAATTCCGATTCGACCTTGCGAGGCAATCGGCTCCGGATGGGTGGAGAAGATGGAAGAAAATGAAAATACCGCGGTGCCGACGATCCTGATCGTCGAGGACCAGCTGGATGTGAGAAGGCTTCTGGAGCTTGTTTTCCGTACCCGGGGATATCGGCTTTTGGGTGCAGAGAGCGGCGAGGAAGCGGTGGATATGGTGCGCCGGCACGTGCCGGATGTCATCCTTCTCGACATCATGCTGCCCGGAAAGATCGACGGTTACGAGGTGGCGCGCATTCTCAAGGCGGAGCCCGCCACCGCCGGATGCGCCATTATCGTCATGACGGCCAAGATTCAGAAGAAGGACCGGGATGAAGCTTTTGCCGCGGGGGCCGATGATTTTATCGGCAAGCCGTTCAACATGGGGGAGTTGAGTCGCAAGGTCGAGCGGTTTCTGGCAGGGAAGGGCAGGGGATAGGGCGATCGCCCGCCAACCGTGGAGAGGCCCGCCCGGGCCGACGCCTCGGCACGGTTCGTCGCGGCTCAGTTGACCAGGCCTCAGTTGACCAGGCTCTTCGCCAGTTTCAGCAGTTCCGGGTCGAGGGGGCAGGGTGCGGTTGCGAGGGTCTTTTCGAGATCGGTCAACTGCAGTTTCGAGCAGACCAGGCCGACCAGTTTGCCGCTTTCGCCCCGCTGCAGTGCCTCCACCGCCGCCTGGCCGAAGCGGGAGCCGAGCAGGCGGTCGAAGTGCGAGGGGGAGCCGCCGCGCTGGTAGTGGCCGAGGACCATCAGGCGGGTTTCGAATCCGCCGCAGTCCTTGATTCTGTCGGCGATCTCCTGGGCCGTGGCGACTCCTTCGGCCACCATGATGATGGAGTTGCTGCGTCCTTCGAGGTAGCGTTTGCGAAGATTCTTGCAGATGGCGTCGAGGTCGTATTTGACTTCGGGAATCAGGGCATGCTCCGCTCCGCAGGTAATGGCCGCCGCCAGGGTGAGATAACCGCAGTTGCGCCCCATCACCTCGACCACGAAGGCCCGGTCGTGGCTGGAGGCGGTGTCCTTGAGGCAGTCAACGGCATAGATGATGTTGTTGAGAGCCGTATCGACGCCCAGGCAGATGTCGGAGCCGGGGATGTCGTTGTCGATGGAGGCCGGGATTCCGACGACGTTAATCCCCTTGCCGCAAAG
>Ga0102953_1001168_pt1 | contig 16956 bp, 15 predicted proteins | sample SalPon2A_C_D2_MG_FD_78509 | JGI IMG/M metagenome (GOLD analysis project Ga0102953, IMG submission 78509) | Soil microbial communities from South San Francisco under conditions of wetland restoration - Salt Pond MetaG R2A_C_D2_MG | ecosystem: Environmental > Terrestrial > Soil > Wetlands | place... | reverse complement strand
CGCGGCCGGCTTCATCTTCAACGTGCTGATGATCGCCCGGGCGCCGCTGCAGCTCTTCCAGGCGGTCTCGACCAGCATCCTGCCGCACCTGACGAGGCTCCATACGAGCGGCACAGCGGAGGGCGAGCGCGAGTTCCGCCGTACGGTGCGGATGGTCCTGCTCGGTCTCGCCGCCTTCACCGCGCTCGCCCTCGTCTTCATGGCCGCGGTCGGGCCGCAGGCGATGCAGATCGCCTTCAGCAAGAAGTTCACCTACGACCGCGAGGGGCTGCTGCTGGTCACGCTGGGCATGGGCCTCTACCTCTCCTCGGTCACCGTCAACCAGGCCTGCGTCGCGCAGGGCCAGGTGCGCCGCGCCGCCGTCCGCTGGATCGGCTGCGCCGCGCTGTTCATCGGCTGGAACTTCGTGCCGCTGGTGAGCGACGAGTTCCGCCGCGTCGAGATCGGCTTCCTGCTCGCCGCCGGCGTGCTCTTCTCACTCCTCTACTACGTCTACCGTCGCCCGCACGAGCGCGCCGAGGATGTGCCGCAGCCCGGCTCGCCGGAGGAGCTGGAGATCAAGCTGGCGGCGCTCGACGAGCAGACCTAGGCGGAGGCGCGCTGTGGAGGGCCACGACGCCGAGCTGATCCTGATCGTCGGCGCCCTGCTGGCCGCCGGCATCGCCGCCGCGCTGGTCGCCGACCGGGTGCGGCTGCCGGGCCTGCTGCTCTTCCTCGGGCTGGGGATGCTGCTCGGCTCCGAAGGGATCGGCGGGATCGAGTTCAGCGACTACCGGGCCGCCCAGACCGCGGGCACGATCGGCCTCGTGCTGATCCTCTTCGAGGGCGGCCTGACCGCCGGCTGGCACGAGATCCGCCCGGTGCTCGGGACCGCGGTCCGGCTGGCGACGCTCGGCACCTTTCTCACCGCGATGGCGACCGGCGCGGCGGCGATCTGGATCTTCGACCTGAGCACGCTGCAGGGCCTGATCCTCGGCGCCGCGGTCGCCGCCACCGACTCGGCGGCGATCTTCGCCGTGCTGCGCGGCTCGCGAATCGAGCGCCGGCTCGCCCGCACGCTCGAGGGCGAGTCGGGGATGAACGACCCGGTCGCGCTACTGCTCGTGATCGGCTTCGGCGAATGGATCGCCGACCCGGCTTTCGGCGCCGCCGACATGGCGCTCTCGTTCGTCGTCAAACTCGGCCTCGGCGCCGGCTTCGGACTCGCCGTCGGCTGGATCGCGCGCCGCGCCATCTCGCGCGCCGAGCTGCCGACCCAGGGCCTCTACCCGGTGGCGACGCTGGCCACCGCGGCGCTCGCCTACGGCATCGCCGAGGTCGCCGGCGGCTCCGGCTTCCTCGCCGTCTACGTCGCCGCGCTGGTGCTCGGCACCGGCTCGCTGCCGGCGCGCAGCACCGTCGTCTCCTTCCACCAGGGGCTCAGCTGGCTGGTCCAGATCGGCCTCTTCTTCCTGCTCGGCCTGCTCGTCTTCCCGAGCGAGCTGGTCGGCGTCGCCGGCAAGGGCCTGCTGCTCTCGCTGCTCTTGATCTTCGTCGCGCGACCGCTGGCAACGCTGCTCGTCACGCAGCTCGGCGGGCTCGAGCTGCGTGAGCGGGCGATGCTCGGCTGGGCCGGGCTGCGCGGCGCGATCCCGATCTGGCTGGCGACCTTTCCCGTCGTCGCCGGGGTCGCCGAGTCGAAGCTGATCTTCGACGCGGTCTTCTTCGTCGTCCTCACCTCGACCGTGATCCAGGGGGCGACGGTCGAGCCGGTCGCCAGGTGGCTGGGCGTAACGAGCACCGAGCCGGCGCTGCCCGAACCGGTCGCCGACGTCGGCATGGTGCGCGAGCTGGGCGGCGAGCTGATCGCCTGGCGGGTGCGCGAGGGCGACGCGGCGGCGGGCCTGCTGGTGCGCGAGCTCGCCTTGCCGCGCGAGGCGCTCGTCCACCTGATCGTCCGCGACGGCCGCGCCGTCGCGCCGCGCGGCTCGACCCGGGTCGAGCCCGGCGACGAGCTGCACCTGCTGGTCCAAGAGCCCCAGCGCGAGGAGGTCGAGCGGTTGACGAGGCGCTGGCGCGAGGGGCCGCTGGGCGAGCCGGCGCCACTGCTGCTGCCGCCGCGCGGAGCGCCCCAGGTCTTCTCGGTGCGGCCGGGCCACACGCTCGACGGCGACCCGGCGCATCCCGAGCAGGTCGACGGGATCGCGGTCCGCGAGCACCTGCGCACCCGCCGCGACGAGCCGGGCGCCCTGGTCGCCCTCGCCGACGGCCGCTTCGCGATCACCGGCGGCAGCCATGTCGGCATCGGCAGCCGGCGGGCGCTCGCCCGCTGGTGCGAACGGCGCGCCCTGCGCCCCGGCATCGCCGAGGAGGAGCTCTCCTGGTGGCAGGAGGCCGCGGGGACGCTCGTCGTGCCGGCGGCCCGGCCGAAGCGCATCTGACGACCGCGGTCGAGGTTCCGACCGCTATCCGGCTCAAACCTCGACCGCGCCCGCCGTTCCGTTGCCGTCGGCGCCGAGCGCCAGGCGGACCATCTCCGAGCCGCTCTGCTTGTAGGGGGAGACGACGCGGTCGGCGCCGGCGCGCAGCATCTTGCGCTCCGAGTCCTCTTCGCTGGCACGGGCGACGATCGCGATGTCGGCGCGCAGCTCGCGGGCGCTGAGCGTGATGAAGACGTTCTCGGCGTCGGAGTCGACGCAGGCGATCAGCCCGTCGGCCCGCATGATCCCGGCCTGGCGCAGCACCTCGTCGTCGGAGGCGCGGCCGTGGACGATCGGCGCCCCGGTCAGCTCGGCGTGCTCACTGGTCCCCTCGACGTCGGTGTCGATGACGACGAAGTCGCGACCCGCCTCGCGCAGGTCGCGGGCGACCTGGCGGCCGACGCGGCCGAAGCCGCAGACGAGGACATGGTCGTTGAGCGAATCGATCTGCTTCAAGGCTCTCCTCTGGTCGAGCAGGCCGGAGAGGTGGCCGGCGACGAAGAACTCGACGGCGGTCACCAGGGCGTAGAAGAGCGTACCCACCCCGAGCACGATCAGCGTGACCTTGACGATCTGACCGGCGCTGCTCGCCGGCTCGGGGATCGAGCCGATCGTCGCCACGGTGTCGAGCGACCAGACGAAGCCGAAGCCGAGCGAGGCGTGCTCGGTGACCGCGTAGCCGACCGTGCCGGCGAGGAGCAGCAGCAGGAGCGCCAGGGCGAGCAGGGCGAGGCGCGCGATCCCCGGGGGCTGGCCCTGCGGCACGCGTGTACCTCAGGCCGCTCCCGCGGCGGCGGCGATCCCGGTGTAGGCGGCGGCCGGGTCGGCGGCGCCGAAGACGGCCGAGCCGGCGACGAACAGCGAGGCGCCGGCTTCCGCGGTCGGCTTGGCCGTCGCGGCGTCGATGCCGCCGTCGACCTCGACCCTCGCCGGGCCGAGGAGCGCGGCGAGGCGCGAGACCTTGTCGACCGAGCCCTCGATGAAGGCCTGGCCGCCCCAGCCCGGATTGACCGTCATGCAGAGGGCGATGTCGGCGTGGCCGCGCAGCTCGGCGAGCGCCTCGACCGGCGTGCCGGGATTGATCGCGATCCCGGCGAGGCAGCCGAGCTCGCGGATCGCGGAGAGGGTGCGGTTGGCGTGCGCCGTCGCCTCCTCGTGGAAGGTGATCGAGTCGGCCCCGGCGGCGGCGAAGGCCTCGATGTGGCGCTCCGGCGCCTCGATCATCAGGTGGACGTCGATCGCGCCGCCGGCGGCGTGGACCCGGTCGGCGATCGAGGAGGCGACCAGCGGCCCGATCGTGATCGGCGGGACGAAGCGCCCGTCCATCACATCGAAGTGGATCACCCGCGCCCCGGCGTCCATCACCTCGTCGATCTGCGCGCCGAGCCGCGAGAAGTCGGCCGAGAGGATCGACGGCGCGACGCGCCTCTCCCCCAGCAGCTCAGCCATTCGCTCAGACATAGACAACAGTCTCCCAGGACGCGTGGCGCGAGCTCATACCGGCTTGAGCATGCTGCTGCCGCAGGTCTGACATGTCATGTCCTCGGTGCTGCTCATCCGCGCGATCGTCTGGTGCTCGCCGCAGTGGGGGCACTGCGAGACGAGCTCGAAGCGGTGCAGACAGTACACACAGCGGAAGCGTCCGGGGAGCTGCGTCGGCCGCAGCCAGGGCTCGCCGCAGCTCGGGCATTTCGCTCGTTTCATCACAGCGAACTGATTCTGTTGACGATCTCGGTTCTCGCGGCCATCCGCGTCAATCATCCTTCAGCAAGCGGCAGACGAAGAAACCGGTCGTGCGGTCGCGGTCGGGGCGGATCTGCAGGCAGCGGGGGTCGTGGGTCGAGGCGAGGGTGGGCTCGAGGGCGCCGAGATCGTCGACCGCGAAGCCCGGCAGCTCGCCGTCCGCGGCGCCGCGCTCCAGCGCCGCAACCTGGTCCTCGCCCTCGCGGCGCGAGATCGTGCAGGTCGAGTAGACGAGGGTGCCGCCGGGACGCAGCAGGCGCAATCCGTTGGCGAGGATCTCGGCCTGCAGCGCAACCAGGCGCTCGATCGCCTTCGGCGACTTGCGCCAGCGGGCGTCGGGGCGCGAGGCGAGCGCGCCGAGGTCCGAGCAGGGTGGGTCGGCGAGCACCCGGTCGAAGCCCGCCGGCATCGCCGGGGCCGTCGCGTCGGCCTCGACCACGGTGACGTTGCGGGCGCCCAGCCGCTCCGCCTGCGCGGCGACTTCCGCCGCCCGCTCGGGGTCGCTCTCGATCGAGATCAGCTCGCCGCGGTCGCCCATCCGGGCGGCGATCTGCCCGGTCTTGATCCCCGGCCCGGCGCAGAGGTCGAGCACCTGCTCGCCGGGCTGGGGGTCGAGCAGCTCGACAACGGCCGCGGAGCCGCGGCTCTGCGGCGTCAACTCGCCGGCGGCGATCCGCCGTAGGATCTCCGCGTCGATCCTGCCCTCGACGACGAGCATCTCCGGCAGCGAGAGCGGCGATTCGGCCGGCTGATACGGCATGTTGAGGCGAAACGCGGTCTCCGCCGGCTCGTTGCAGGCGGCGAGCAGCGAGCGCGCGGAATCCGCCCCGAGCTCCTCCCACCACATCCGCGCCAGCCAGAGCGGCGCCGAGTGGGCGACCGCGGCGCTCTCGGGCGTCGAGTCGTCGCCCAGCAGCGCGGCGCTGAGCGACTCGCGCTCGCGCGCGGCGCGGCGCAGCACCGCGTTGACCAGCCCGGCCGCGTGCCCGGCGCGCGCCGCCTTGACCAGGTCGACGGCCTGGTCGACGGCCGCGTGGTCGGGCGTCGCGTCGGCGAACAGCAACTCGTAGAGACCGAGCCGCAGCGCCGCGAGCACCGGCGGGTCGAGCAGGCGAATCGAACGCTCGGCGAGCCGTTCGATCGCCGCGTCGGCGGTGCCGCGGCGCTGCACGGCGCCGTAGGCGAGCCGCTGCGCCTGGGCCCGCTCGCGCCCGCCGAGCCCCTCGCGGTCGGCCGCCTCGCGGAAGAAGCGCTCGGTGTGGGCGTCGCGCTCGAAGGTCGCCCGGATCGTCTCGTAGGCGAGCGCCCGAGCCTGCGCGATCAAAGCACGGGCACGGGGTGGCCGCGCAGGTAGGCGTCGGCCGCCATCGGCTTGCCGCCGGGCGGCTGCACGATGTCGAGTCGCAGCGCCCCGCGGCAGCAGCCGAGCAGCAGCGCCCCCCACTCGGCCTTCATCTCGCCCTGCTTGACGTTGACGTCGACCGGGCGCGCCCGCCGCACGCCCAGCCTGCTGTCCGCGCCGAGTTCGATATAGGCGCCGACATGCGGCGTCAGCGCGCGGACGACGCGCGCCAGCTCGGCGGCCGGGCGGCCGGGGTCGAGCCGCCGCTCCGCCGGTTCGATCTTCTCCGCGTAGGTCGCCCGCTCGTCGTCCTGCTCGTCGAAGCCCAGCTCGCCGCGCCCGAGGCGGTCGAGCGCCTCGACCAGCAGCTCGCCGCCGAGGCTCGCGAGCCGCTCGGAAAGGCTCTCGAAGTCGTCCTCGGGCGCGATCGGCGTCTCCTCGCGCAGGGCGACCGGGCCGGAGTCGAGACCCGCGGTGACCCGCATCAGGCTGACCCCGGTGTACTCGTCCCCGGCCATGATCGCGCGCTCGATCGGCGCCGCGCCGCGCCAGCGCGGCAGCAGCGACGGATGCACGTTCAGCATCGGCCACTCGGAGAGCAGCGGCTCGCGGATCAACTGGCCGAAGGCGCAGACGGCGATCGCCTCGGGCCGCGCGGCGCGGATCCGCTCCAGCGCCGCCTCGTCGTTCACATCGCCGGCCTGCAGCAGCTCGATCCCCAGCTCACGCGCGGCCACCGCGACCGGCGGCGACCCGCTGTGGCGACCGCGCCCCTTCGGACGGTCGGGCGGCGTTACGACCAGGGAGGGCCGGTGCGGCGAGTCGGCGAGGCGCCGCAGCTCGGTGGCGGCGAACTCCGAGGTACCGAGGTAGACGGTCCTCACGCGTCGGTATGGGGCTCGCGGTGGTGCTCGTCGCCGTCCGCCGGCTCGTCCTCGTCGGCCGGCGGCGCGTAACTGCCGCCTTCGCGCAGCGCCCGCAGCGCCGCCTTGCGCTGCTCGCGCGGCGCCCGGTCGAGGATCAGGACACCGTCGAGGTGGTCGATCTCGTGCTGGAGCACCCGCGCCTCGAGCCCCGACGCCTCGATCGACATCGGCTCGCCCTCGGCGTCGCGCCCGACGATCCGCACGTGCAGCGGCCGTTCGACGTCCATCGCCACGCGGGGCAGGCTGAGGCAGCCCTCCTCGGCGACGACCAGCTCGTCTGACATCCACTCGATCTCCGGGTTGACCAGGCCGGTCGGCGCGCTGTCGGCCCCCGCCTGGAAGACCAAGAGGCGCCGCAGGACGCCGAGCTGCGTGGCGGCCAGGCCGACCCCCATCCCGTCGTGCATGATCGCGATCATCCGCTCGACCTCGGCCCGCAGCTCCGGCCCGAACCGCGAGACCGGCGAGGCCTTGCTCTTCAGCACCGGATCGCCGAACTTGACCACCTGCGCCAGCGCCGCTTCACGCCGCTCGATCAGCTCCGCTTCGACCCGCTCGCGCTCGCCCGCGTCCTTTACCGCGCCTTCCTCAGTCATCTAGGCCGATTGTATGGATCGGCCTTGCCTATTGAGGATCGACGTCGACGCCGATCGCGACGTCCTTGAGCGTGCGGTCGGCGGCGAGGCGCTCCACCGCGGTGCGGATCGCGGTCACGGTTGCCTCGCGGTCGCTCGCCTTGGTCAAGAGGCGGCGGCGGTAGCGGTTGCGGACGCGGAACATCGGCGCCGGGCCGAGCAGGTCGGTCTCCTCGGGCAGGGTCTCGCGCAGCGCCTCGGCGAGCTTCCTCGCGGCGGCGTCGACGCGCGGCTCGGCCTCGGCCTTGAGCACGACGCGGACGAGGTGCGAGAAGGGCGGGTAGCGGAGCGCCCGGCGGCGCTCGACCTCCTCGGCGAGGAAGCCGGCCGAGTCGTGGGCCGCGGCGTGGGCGATGCTCGGGGCCTCGGGGGCGAGCGTCTGCACGATCACCTCTCCCCCGGCCGCGCCGCGTCCGCTGCGCCCGGCGAGCTGCGCAACCATCGCGAAGGTGCGCTCGCCGGCGCGGAAGTCGGGGAAGCGCAGCGTCGCGTCAGCGTCGAGGATCGCGCTCAGCGTCACCTCGGGGAAGTCATGGCCCTTGGCGACCATCTGCGTGCCGACGAGAACGGCGCTCTCCGCCCGGTCGAACTCGGCGAGGATGCGCGCGTGGGCGCCGCGCTCGCCCGCCGTGTCGGAGTCGAGCCGGAAGACCGGCAGCGGCGCCAGCCGCTCGGCGAGCAGCGCCTCGATCTGCTCGGTGCCGGCGCCGGCGCGCGAGAGCGTCGTCGAGTCGCAATCCGGGCAGGCGCGCGGCAGCGGCTCGGAGTGGGCGCAGTGGTGACAGACGATCCGCCCGGCATGGCGGTGGACGATCAGCGAGACGTCGCAGTTGGGGCAGCCCCAGTGACGGCCGCAGGAGCGGCAGGTCAGCCAGGGCGCGAAGCCGCGCCGGTTGGCCATCACGATCGCCTTGGCGCCGGCGGCGCGCACGCCGTCGAGCGCCTCCCAGGTCGCCGGGTGCAGCGGGCCCGAGCGCGGGTCGGCCTCGCGCATGTCGAGCACCTCGACCGGCGGCATGCCGCGACCGTCGACCCGGCTCGGCAGCTCGACCCGCGGCAGCTCCAGCCACGACTCGGGCCGCGGCGTCGCCGTCCCGGCGACGAGCACCGCGCCGCAGTCCTCCGCCCGTTTGCGGGCCACCGTGCGGGCGTCGTAGCAGGGGTCTCCTTCCTGCTTGTAGGAGGGGTCGTGCTCCTCGTCGATCACGATCAGGCCGAGCTCGGCGACGGGGGCGAAGACGGCGGAGCGCGGGCCGACGCAGACGCTCGCCTCGCCGCTGCGCAGGCGCCGCCACTCCTCGTAGCGCTCGGCCGGCGTGAGCGCCGAGTGGAGGACCGCGAAGCGGTCGCCGAGCCGGGCGCGGAAGCGCGCCACGGCCTGTGGCGTGAGGCCGATCTCGGGGACGAGGACGATCGCCCCGAGCCCCCGCTCGAGCGCCGCCTCGACCGCCGCCAGGTAGACCTCGGTCTTACCCGAGCCGGTGACGCCGTGCAGCAGCAGGCCGCGCAGCGCCCCGGCCCCGCCGTCGAGCGCCGCGACGAGCTCGTCCACAGCGTCCTGCTGCTCGGCCACCAGGCGCGGCGCCGCGGCGGCGGCGCTGCCGACGTCCTCGTGCTCCAGCGGCGGCCGGGCGCGCCGTTTGCGCACGCCGGGGTTGGGCGGCAGGGTCAGCCGCAGGCCGCGCGAGGGCGTCGAGCAGTACTCGCGCCCGATCCAGAGCCCGAGCCGCACCAGTTCGGCCGGGACACCGGTCTCCAGCGCCTCCAGCGGCTCGGCGAGCCGCTCCGGCGGCAGCTCCGAGCTCTCGACGAGGTCGACGACGACGCCGAGCAGGCGCTGCCGGCCGAAGGGGACCCGCACGACCCGCCCGACCTCGACGTCGGCCATCGCCTCCGGCAGGCGGTAGTCGAACGGGCCCCGCAGGGCGCGGGCGGTGGTCAGCGGCTCAACCTTGGCGATCGCCATCGGAGCAAGGTATGGAGGGACGCGGACGGCCGGGCTATCCTCACGGGCGATGGCGCTCAACCTCAGTCCCGGCGAGCAGGTGATCTTCCAGGGCCATCCCTCCTGGCGGGCGATCCTCGGCTTCTACCTGAAAGGCGTGCTGATCGCGGCGATCGCCGGTGTGATCGCCAAGCTCTTCTCGGCCGGCGCCGGCACGGTCTTCCTGATCGTCCTCGTCGTGATCGGCCTGACCGTGCTGATCGGCCTCGTCAAGCGCGTCTCGACCACCTACACGATCACCGACCGACGGCTCAACATCAAGCGCGGCATCGCCTCCCGCGAGGTGCAGGAGACGCGGCTCGAGCGGGTGCAGAACGTCAACTACCGCCAGTCGGTCTACCAGCGCCTGATGCAGATCGGCGACGTCGACTTCGACACCGCCGCCACCGACGACTACAACTTCATCTTCACCGGCGTGGCGAACCCGGCCGAAGTCGTCCACCGAGTAGATCAAGCGACGCGCGTCCCACACCACAGTCCCTAAATCGGGGTGCGTGTGACCAAGCAGGTCAAGGACGCAGGAAGCGTGGCGTGCTCTGCACGCGAGCGACCGAGGACGCAGAGATGCGCCGCGTCACACGCGCACCCGCCTAGGCCGGTGCGGCCGCAGTCCCTGCTGCCTCTTTGAGAGAGTCGACTCGGTCGGTCCGCTCCCAAGTGAAGGCCTCCAGCTCGCGGCCGAAGTGGCCGTATGCGGCGGTCTTCTGGTAGATCGGGCGGTGCAGGTCGAGGTAGCGGCGGAAGGCGCCGGGCCGCAGGTCGAACTCGGCTTCGACCAGGCGCGTGATCTCCATGTCCGGCAGCTTGCCGGTGCCGAAGGTGTCGACCATCGTCGAGACCGGGTGGGCGACGCCGATCGCGTAGGCGACCTGGACCTCGCAGCGCTGGGCCAGGCCGGCGGCGACGACGTTCTTGGCGACGTACCGGGAGGCGTAGGCGGCCGAGCGGTCGACCTTCGACGGGTCCTTGCCGGAGAAGGCGCCGCCGCCGTGGCGGGCCATGCCGCCGTAGGTGTCGACGATGATCTTGCGGCCGGTCAGGCCGGCGTCGCCGACCGGGCCGCCGATCACGAACTGGCCGGTCGGGTTGACGAGGAAGCTGTCGCGCAGCTGCGCCTCGTCGTAGAGGCCCTCCGCGTCGGCCTCGAGCACCGGCGCGACGACATGCTGCCAGAGGTCGGGCTTGATCGTCTCCTGTGAGTCGACGCCGGCCGCGTGCTGGGTCGAGATCAGCAGCTTCTCGACCGCGACGGGGCGGCCGTTGGCGTAGCGCACGGTCACCTGGGTCTTGCCGTCCGGGCCGAGGTAGTCGAGGGTGCCGTCCTTGCGCACCGCGGCGAGCCGCTCGGCGAGCCGGTGGGCGAGGTGGACCGGCATCGGCATCAGCGCCTCGGTCTCGTCGGTCGCGTAGCCGAACATCATCCCCTGGTCGCCGGCTCCGGCGAGCAACAGTTCGTCGTCGGTGTCGGAGCCGGTGCGCGTCTCGTGCGAGGCGTCGACCCCCTGGGCGATGTCAGCCGACTGCTTGTCGAGCGAGACGAGGACGGAGATGTGGTCGCAGTTGTAGCCGTAGTCGCCGTGGTCGTAGCCGATCTTGCGGATCGTCTCGCGGACCAGCTCGGGCACGTCGAGGTGGACATCGGTCGAGATCTCACCGGAAACCACCGCCATCCCGGTGTTGACGAGGGTCTCGCAGGCGACGCGGCCCTCGGGGTCTCCCGCCATGACGGCGTCGAGGATCGCATCGGAGATCTGGTCGCAGACCTTGTCGGGATGACCCTCGGTGACGGACTCGGACGTGAAAAGGTACTCGCCCTCGGCGAGCGGCTCGATATTTGACATGTGGGGAATGTATCGGGGGGCGCTCAGCGACGGCGGCCCGAGTGCGGGACGAAGTCGATTATCAGCGGGATCCCCTGCATGCCGTAGGTCTCGCGCATCCGGTTCTCCAGGTGGTAGGCCCAGTCGCGCACGATCAGGCGGCGGTCGTTGACCTGGATCGCGAAGCGCGGTGGCCGCTCGCCGATCTGCGCCGCGTAGTAGAGCCGCAGCCGCCGGCCGCGCCGCGAGGGCGGCGGAGTGGTGGCGACCACATCGGCGACGAAGCGGTTCAGCTCCGGCGTCGGGATCCGCCTCGCCGCCCGGTCGGCGAGCTCGATCGCCTTCGGCAGCAGCCTGGCGACGTTACGGCCGTGCAGCGCCGAGCAGGTGACGACCTCCGGCCGCAGGCGCAGCTTGCGCTCGACCCGGGCGCGGGCGTCGTCGACGTCGGTCGCGCCGACGTCCCACTTGTTGAGCGCCAGCAGCGTCGCGCAGCCGGCCCGCATCGCCAGCTCGGCGATCCGCAGGTCCTCCGCGGTCACCCCCTCGGAGGCGTCGCAGACGACGATCGCCACATCGGCCCGCTCGACCGCCAGCTCGGAGCGCAACTGGGCGTAGTAGTCGACCGTCCCCGCGACCTTCGAGCGGCGCCGCAGCCCCGCGGTGTCGACCAGCAGCACCGGGCGGCCGTCGACCTCGAGCTCGGTGTCGATCGTGTCGCGGGTCGTGCCGGCGCGCTCGGAGACGATCACCCGCTCGCCGCCGAGGAAGGCGTTGACCAGCGAGGACTTGCCGGCGTTGGGGCGGCCGATCACCGCGATGTGGACGGCTTCCTCGCCGTCGGCGGGCGCCGGCCGCTCGCCCAGCAGCTCGACCACCCGGTCGAGCAGGTCGCCGCTGCCGAGCCCGTGCGTCGCCGAGACCGGGAACGGCTCGCCGAGGCCGAGGCCGTGGAACTCGGCGGCGATGTGCTCGCTGCCGGGCCGGTCGACTTTGTTGACGACGACGAGCACCGGCGCCTCGCCGCCGCGCAGCGTCTTCGCCAGCTCGGCGTCGCCGGCGCGCAGGCCGGCGCGGCCGTCGACGACGAGCAGGATCGCGTCGGCCTCGGCCATCCCGATCCGCGCCTGGCGCTGGACGTCCGCGGCCAGCTCGCTCTCGTCGGCGAGGTCGATGCCGCCGGTGTCGAGCAGTTCGAAACCGAGGCCGTTCCACTCGCAGGGGACGCGCTTGCGGTCGCGGGTGACGCCGGGCTCGGCGTGGGTGACCGCCTCGCGCCCGCCGGCCAGCCGGTTGACCAGCGTGCTCTTGCCGACGTTGGGGAAGCCGACGACGGCGACGGTCGGGCGGCTCACGCGAGGCCCCCTGGCGACTTAGTCGCAATATATGCGACTAAGTCGCCAACCGCCGTCATGCCAGTTCCCGTTCTCGAGCGAGATCGACGACCCGGGCGACGACCCCGCCTTGGGCAAGCTCGGTCGTGTCGATCTCGACCGCGTCGTCGGCCGCGCGCAGGGCGCTGTGGGCGCGGGTCTCGTCGCGCTCGTCGCGCTCGCGCTGGGCGGCGAGCACGGCGGCCTCGTCCTCGCCCGTCTGCGCGGCGCGGCGCCGGGCGCGCTCCTCGGCGGACGCCGTGAGGAAGACCTTGAGCGGCGCCTCGGGACTGACCACGGTGCCGATGTCGCGGCCCTCGGCGACGTAGCGGCCGGCCGCGACCAGGCGCTGCTGCTCGGCGACCATCGCCTCGCGCACCGGCGCGTGGACGGATACGCGTGAGGCCGCCTCGGTGACCCCCGGCTCGCGGATCGCCGCGCCGACGTCCTCGCCGTCCAGCTCGACCCGCTCGCCGTCGAGCTCGATCCGCAGTGAGCGCGCCAGCTCGCCGAGCGCCGCGGCGTCGCCGAGGTCGGCGCCACGCCGGATCGCGGCCAGCGCCACGCAGCGGTACATCGCCCCCGAGTCGAGGTAGGTAAAGCCGAGCGCGGCGGCGACCGCGCGGGCCACGGTTGACTTGCCGGCCCCGGCGGGCCCGTCGATTGCGATCACCATTGTGGTGGAGCGTATTCGCCCGGCTCAGCCGTGGAGCAACGAGGCGAGGTCCGCCTCGAAGCCGGGATAGCTGACGACGGCCGCGTCCATGCCGGCGACCTCGACGCCCTCGCGCGAGGCGAGGCCGGCGACGGCGCCGAGCATCGCGATCCGGTGGTCGCCGTGCGAGTCGATCGCGCCGCCCCGCAACCCGCCGGCGCCGGCGATCCGCATCCCGTCCTCGCTCGTCTCGACCGCGGCGCCGAGCGCGGTCAGCGCCGCGCTCACGGTCTCGATCCGGTCGCTCTCCTTGCGCCGCAGCTCGGCCGCGTCGCGGATCGTCGTCTCGCCCTCGGCGAAGCAGGCGGCGAGGGCGACCAGCGGCAGCTCGTCGATCGCCAGCGGGATCTCCTCGCCGCCGACCTCGGCGCCGCGCAGCTCGGAGGCGCGGACGCGCAGCCGGCCGCCCGGCTCGCCGCCGCGCTCGCCCTGCTCCTCGACCTCGATCCGCGCGCCCATCCGCTGGAGAATCCGCAGCAGGCCGGTGCGGGTCGGGTTGAGGCCGACGCCGGTCAGGCTGACCTCGCTGCCCGGGACGAGCAGCGCCGCGACGACGAAGAAGGCGGCGGAGGAGAAGTCGGCGGGAACGACGATCTCGCCGGGCTCGAGCAGCGAGGCGGGGCGCACGGTGACGACGCCGTCACCGCGCTCGACCTCGGCGCCCGCCGCGGCCAGCATGCGCTCGCTGTGATCGCGGGTCGGCAGCGGCTCGGCGATCCGCGTCTCGCCCTCGGCGAGCAGGCCGGCGAACAGCAGGCAGGACTTGACCTGGGCGCTGGCGACCGGCAGCTCGTAGGAGATGCCGCGCAGCGGCGCGCCCTCGATCTTGATCGGCGGCAGCCGCTCCTCGCGCGCTTCGATCCGCGCCCCCATCAGACGCAGCGGCTCGGCGACACGGTCGACCGGGCGGCGGCGGATCGAGTCGTCGCCGTCGAGCGTCCACGAGCCGGTCTCCTGACCGGCGAGCCAGCCCGGCAGCAGGCGCAGCAGGGTGCCGGCGTTGCCGACGTCGACCGCGGCCGGCGAGGCGCCGCGCAGGCCGACGCCACTGACACGCAGTCCTGGTCCATCCATCCGACCTGCATCGGACCCCAAATGGGGGCTCGATGCAGGTCGGGTGACGGTGGCGCCGAGCGCTTCGACCGCGGCCAGGGTCGAGCGGGTGTCCGCCGCGTCGAGGTAGCCCTCGATCGTCGTCTCCCCCTCCCCCATCGCCGCGATCAGCGCCGCGCGGTGCGACACCGACTTGTCGGGCGGCGGTCGCAGCGCGCCGCGCAGCGCCCCGGCCGGGTCGAAGCGGACGGTCGCCATGTCACTCCCCCCGGTCGGGGCCCTGGTCGAGCTCGGCGCGCGATTGCGCCGCGCGGGCGTGCCAGGCGGCGATCGCCTGCGGGTCGCCGGCGGCGATCAGCTCGCGGGCCTCGCGCAGCCGCGCCACCGCGTCGTCGATCGCCGCGACCACGGCGTCGCTGTTGGCGGCGAAGATGTCGCCCCAGATGGCGGGGTTGGAGCCGGCAACGCGGGTCGCGTCGCGGAAGCTCGGCCCGACCTCGGGCAGGCGCTCGGCGTCGTGTGTCAGCTCGGCCGCCGCCTGCGCCGCGAGCAGATCGGCGAGCACGTGGGGAAGGTGGCTGACCGTCGCCATCACGCGGTCGTGGGCGGCGGCGTCGATCGCCCGCGGGCGCGCGCCGAGCCCGGTGATCGCCCGCTCCAGTCGGTCGTAGAGGGCGCCGCCGGTGCGCTCGGTCGGCGTCAGGTACCAGCTCGCCCCCTCGAAGAGATCGGCGCGGGCGTTCTCGACTCCGGCCGTCTCGGCGCCGGCGAGCGGGTGGCCGCCGACGAAGCGCTCGTCCTCGCCCAGCGCGGCGACGATCCCGCGCTTGGTCGAGCCCGCGTCGCTGACCACGGTCTGCGGGCCGCTCGCGGCAAGCGCGGCGCCCGCCAGTTCGCTCAGCGCCGCGACCGGCCCGGCGCAGAAGACCAGCTCGGCGCCGGCGCAGGCCTCCTCGACCGAGCCGGCGGCGCGGTCGATCGCGCCCAGCTCGAGGGCGCGCTCGAGTGTCGCCCTGCGCGGTCCCCAGCCGACCACCTCGGCGTCCAGCCGCTGCCTCGCGGCGAGCCCGATCGAGCCTCCGATCAGGCCCACCCCGAGGACGGCCGTCCGCATCAGCCTCGCCGTGTCCGCACCGCCGCCGCCAGCCCCTCCAGCGTCGTCACGGTGTGCTCCCAGTCGATGCAGGGGTCGGTGATCGACTGGCCGTAGGTCAGCGACTTGCCGTCGCCGAGGTCCTGGCGGCCCTCGACCAGGAAGGACTCGAGCATGATCCCGACGATCGCTCCGTTGCCGGCCGCGACCTGCTCGCCGATCGCCGCCGTGGCCTTGACCTGTTTCTCCGGGTCCTTGGCGCTGTTGTCGTGCGAGGCGTCGATCACGACGCGCTCGGCGAGCCCGGCGCCGCGCAGCATCTCCAGCGCCGCGGCGACACCCTCGGGGTCGCAGTTCGGCTTGCCGCGGCCACCGCGCAGGATCACGTGGCCGTCGGGGTTGCCCGCGGTGTGCAGGATCGCCGGCCGGCCGGCGTCGTCGATGCCGGCGAAGGCGTGCGAGGCGGCGGCGGCGCGCACCGCGTCGACGGCGATCTGGACGTTGCCGTCGGTGCGGTTCTTGAAGCCGATCGGCATCGAGAGGCCGGAACCGAGCTGGCGGTGGATCTGGCTCTCCGTCGTGCGCGCGCCAATCGCCCCCCAGGCGACCGTGTCGGAGATGTACTGCGGCGTGATCGGGTCGAGGAACTCGCAGCCGACCGGCAGCCCGAGGTCGAGCACCTGCAGCAGCAGGGTGCGCGCCATGCGCAGGCCGGCGTTGACGTCGCAGGAGCCGTCCAAGTAGGGGTCGTTGATCAGGCCCTTCCAGCCGGTCGTCGTCCGCGGCTTCTCGAAGTAGACCCGCATCGCGACCAGCAGGTCGTCCGACAGCTCCTCCGCCAGCCCGGCCAGCCGCCCGGCGTACTCGAGCGCCGCCGCGGCGTCATGCACGCTGCACGGACCGACCACGACGAGCAGCCGGTCGTCGGCCCGTTCGAGCACGTTCTCGGTGTCCTGCCGCCCGTCGATGACCGCCCGCTCGCGCTCGGAGCCGAGCGGCAGGTCCTCGAACAAGGCTTCCGGCGGAACCAGCTCGACCACGCGCTCGATCCGCTGGTCGCGAACCCGGTCCCGCGCCTCCTCCCGCATTCCGATGAACATTTCTCCTTCGCCTTTCTCCACTCTCTGGGACTCTACTTTCCGTGCGGGCTTCGCCATGCGAGCGCGGGCATCGCGAAACGCGCGAACCATTCGGAACGGCGCCCGGCCAGACGCTCTATGTGGGCGGCGCGAAGCCGCCAGGCCGGACGCCTAGCTAAATCGCCAGAGATAGGAAAAGCGGACAGGGGCGATCGCAGCGCGCCTAGCGCACATGCTGCTCGTGGTCTCGCCTGTTCGCTTCACTGGGAGACTTTGTAGCAGGCGAGACGCGATTAGTCGAGCCATCGGCAGGCAGCTCGCCCGTCACCCGGCTGCCCTGCTCGGCGAGCAGGACGTCGATCTCGGTGGCCGGCACGGGCTGGGAGAAGAGGAAGCCCTGACCGAGCGGATAGCGCAGTCCGCGCAGCTCCTCGAGCTGCGCGGGGGTTTCGATGCCCTCCGCAACCGTCTCCATGTGCAGCGAATCGCCGATCTCCATCACCGCGCGCAGCAGCTTGCTGTGCTCGCCCGGGTCCCGCGGCGCGCCGGCGAACTCGCGGTCGACCTTGAGGATGTCGACCGGCAGGCGCTCGAGCTGGCTGAGCGACGAGTAGCCGGTGCCGAAGTCGTCGATCGCGACCCGCACCCCGAGCTCCCTGATCTCCGCCAGGACGGCGATCGCGGGCTCGACGTCGCGCATCAATTCGGTCTCG
>Ga0102953_1001167_pt1 | contig 16966 bp, 14 predicted proteins | sample SalPon2A_C_D2_MG_FD_78509 | JGI IMG/M metagenome (GOLD analysis project Ga0102953, IMG submission 78509) | Soil microbial communities from South San Francisco under conditions of wetland restoration - Salt Pond MetaG R2A_C_D2_MG | ecosystem: Environmental > Terrestrial > Soil > Wetlands | place... | reverse complement strand
TCGGCACTCATACAAACATAAACAAGCTTTTCTTTTTGATCGGTTTGTGGCATTGTTGTTCTTTTCCAATTACAAATTGTAGGAGGGATTATCTTTCGTTAAAATAAATCTTTTAAATGGGATGAAAATCGATTCTGAAGAAAATTAAAAGACATAAAAACAAAAGATCTCATATTGTTAAAATTTCAAAATACAGCTTTTTTGAAATAAGACAGTTTCAACTCTTTGACCAAACGCGCAATCGTATAAACAAAGAATAAAACAGGGAGAACGTCATAAATGGGATGTGCTTTATATTCCTCTTCAATAACAGGTTAGCAACCCCAAAATCCCCGCGTTTTATTTTATTATAGATCGTTCGGTTTAAATTATCACTCATCAGCAGCTTTTTATAATAGGGGGATTGATTCAAATTGATGTGCCAACAATATTCTAACTCAATTGGCATTTGCTTTCTGCTTAAAGCACTATATTCTCTATTATAAGATAAAATGACCTTGGGTGAATAAACAACTCTACAACCCGTTAAAATTCTCATATTAAATTCAAGGTCTTCGTAAAGTGAAATACTTGTCGAATAATCACCTCGTTTTTCAAAAACTTCTTTTGCAATGATGGTATTTCCTATCCTAGGTCTAATTTGCCTTTTCCAGATCATCTTGTAGGGATCGTCGACATATCCCTCAAAATCACGCTGACATATTTTCTTCTTTTCAGAATTTTCAACAATGACATAATTAGCGGTATAAATGTCTGCACCTGGATATTTAATGGTCAACTCCCAAAGCGTTTTCAAGGCTTCCTGAGAAATATGATCATCTGCATCTAAAAGTAAAATATAGTCTCCCTTAGAATTTCGAATCCCCTCATTTCTCGCCGAGGACACCCCTCCGTTTTCTTTGCTAATAATGCGTAATCGTCCATCATTTATTGTAGAGACAACCTCAAGACTTTTGTCTGTTGACCCATCATTAACAATCAGCAATTCAAAATCTTTGCAAGTCTGGTTCAATACAGAATTGACCGTAGCTAAAATACTATTCTCTTTATTGTAGAGTGTGACGACAACCGAAATCATTGAAGGTGCATTTTGTCAGATTCTTCTCGCTCATATTGCTATCTATTACCCAAAGAGGTCCTACTAAAAATTTGGGCGTTGGGTGAATTTTCTTTGCTGCGAGGACATATCTTGATACAGCTTCGCCTCTTGCCTCCCACTAAAGTATCTTGGAGAACATTTTTATTGACATTATTCAACTGCGAGAACAAATCGAATCGTCATTGTAACTACAGCTAAATGTCCAATATTGAAAGATGAAACTGGGATATAATACGATCACATATACCGAGATTAATCGAGTATATAATAAGCCCTAGTTTCATTGTCAAATATCCTACGAGATTGGGCAGAAAACAATGGGTAATTTCCCCTAAAACTTTCTGCATCTCCCGTCAATTCGGGAAAATACATAGGTAAAAAGCACATTCTTAAAACAACTAACTTTAAACTGAAGGTCTCAACACAATGAGACAGAGCTTATATGCCAATAAATTTGTTTGGTGAGAAGATGATGAAAACAACAAAACTCAGATGATTTGCCAATCAAAAAGTTCAATCCCCAAAAACAAAAAGCACCTGCCTAACTGCAAGTGCTCTATTTAACGAAGTGGGCCCACCTGGGCTTGAACCAGGGACCACCTGATTATGAGTCAGGTGCTCTAACCAACTGAGCTATAGGCCCTAAATATTTTCATTTGCCAAATACTTGGCTTCTAATTTTCGGATTGCAATTTTACAACATTAGCGGTTAATACACAAGTAAAATTCCATGTTTTTGTATTTTACGAATCTTGCTCAACGCCGGTTTCAGAAACTGTTTCAGCCTCTTTTGCCCGTTGATCCAAGCGGCTGAACAAACGCCGGTAAAAAATCATAATCGTCAATATACCAATGGTGATTGAAGAATCGGCAATGTTAAAAACCGGTCTGAAAAACAGAAACTCCTGTCCACCCCACAATGGGAACCAGCTCGGATAATGTCCTTCCAATATGGGGAAATAAAGCATATCGACAACCCGACCATGCAGAAACGAAGAATAGCCTCCTTCTGGCGGGAAAAGCTGTGCTACTTGCCCGTAGCTGTCGTTGAAAATCATTCCGTAAAAAGCGCTGTCGATAATGTTACCGATTGCCCCGGCAAAGATCAACGCCACGCATGCTACGAACCCCATGGGGACATCTTCCCGCTTAACCAGTTTTAGCAGGTACCAACCAATTCCAGTGACGGCAATGATACGAAACAAACTCAGGAAGATCTTCCCATAATTGCCGGCGAACTCAATACCGAAAGCCATCCCATTATTTTCCACAAAATGGATGCGGAACCAATGGCCGGAGACCAAATACTCTTCTCCCAGAAACATGTGGGTTTTCACCAGTATTTTCACCAGTTGATCCAGAAAAAGCACCAGGAATACAATCAGTACTGATTTCGTTAATTTCGACATGATTTCAAATTCGTTGATAAAAAAATGATTGGAAAGTTAAGACTCCCAATCATCTCTGTATTTTGGTATGTTAAACCACCTTATTTTTGATTGTTTTTCGCATCAATACTCAAGGTTGCATGGGGAACCGCACGCAAGCGTTCTTTGGAGATCAACTTTCCGGTTTCGCGGCAAATACCATACGTCTTGTTTTCGATACGAACCAAAGCTGCCTGCAGGTGCTGAATGAATTTCAACTGACGCTGAGCCAATTTCCCAGCCTCTTCTTTTGACAGTGTTGCAGCACCTTCTTCCAACACTTTAAACGTTGGTGAAGTGTCTTGTGTATCGTTCCCATCACTTTGCGTAATGGAACTTTTATAAATATCATAGTCCTTTCTTGCTTTCTCAAGCTTATCTAGAATCAGCGCTTTAAATTCTGCTAATTCCGCATCAGAGTATCTTGTTTTTTCTGTCATAACCGAAAAGTTTTAGTTATCCCCCGAAGGGCTTCAAGTGATCATCATTCGCGACCCTAAATTATAAAAATATTTTTAATTGTATCAGGTCTTTAAACATACAAAACGACCCCTTTTTCAACTTATTTTATTCACATGGATGATTGCATCAACATCCTGTTCAATTTCTACCCTTGTGCCCTGATTATCATTCAGTTTTTCAACCAAATCAAGCGCTTCAGCCAGGGTTTGATTACTGATATATTCTTTGAAGTTTTGAACCGCATCATTGTAATAATCATGCTTTTCAATTTGAATCGTAATCCGGTCAGTCACTTCAAAGTTGCTCTCTTTGCGCAAATTCTGAATTTTATTGATGAATTCCCGGGCGATTCCTTCCTGCTTCAACTCATCGGTCAGATTTATATCCAGCGCAATGGTCATTCCACCTTCGGTTGCTACCAACCATCCAGGAATGTCCTCTGTCATGATCTCAACATCAGCCTCGCTCAATTCCACCATTTCATCTCCAAGAACCAACTGGTAACTTCCTGAGTTTTCCAACTGGGCGATTTCATCTTGTGTAAACTGCGAAACAGCGCCGGCAATTTGCTTCATGATTTTGCCGTATTTCGGCCCAAGTGTTTTAAAATTAGGCTTGATTTTCTTCTTGATCACCCCCGAAGTATCTTCCAGGTATTCCACCTCCTTCACGTTCACTTCGGTAAGAATGATGTTTTCAACCGCTTCAAACTGCGATTTGAAATGCTCGTTCAACACCGGAACCATAATTTTTGCCAACGGCTGACGCACTTTCAGCTTTTCTTTGCGTCTCAAACCCAAAATCATGGATGATGCTTTTTGTGCAATTGCCATTTTTTCCTCCAGATCGACGTCGATCACGCTTTCATCGGCTTTTGGGAACTCCGCCAGGTGAACACTTTGATCTTCCTCTTTGCCAGTCATTTTATTCAGATCGCCATACAGCTGATCCATATAAAATGGCGCGATTGGCGCGGCCAGCTTGGCGATAGTCACCAAACAGGTGTACAACGTTTGATAGGCTGACAACTTATCCTGACCATACTCGCCACCCCAGAAACGTTTGCGGCTCAAGCGAACAAACCAATTACTCAGGTTTTCAGTAACAAATTCTGAGATAGCACGTCCCGCGCGTGTTGGTTCATAATTTTAAGGCTTTCACCCACTTCTTTAATCAGTGAATTCAGCAATGAAATGATCCAGCGATCCAATTCAGGACGTTCGCTGACCGGGATTTCGTCTTCCTCGTATCGGAAACCATCCACATTGGCATACAAGGCGAAGAAACCGTAGGTATTGTAAAGTGTTCCGAAGAACTTACGACGCACTTCATCAACGCCCGAAACGTCAAACTTCAAGTTGTCCCATGGTTGTGAGTTCGTCAGCATGTACCAGCGCAAGGGATCGGATCCATATTTTTCGATCGTATCGAACGGATCAACGGCGTTGCCCAAACGCTTGGACATTTTATTGCCGTTTTTGTCCAGTACCAAACCGTTGGAGATGATATTCCTGAAAGCCACCGACTCATCAATCATGGTTGCAATGGTGTGCAAAGTGAAGAACCAACCACGGGTTTGATCAACTCCCTCGGCAATAAAATCAGCCGGGAAAACACCCTTGCCTTTTTCAGGATTATACTTTTCAGTATTCTCAAACGGATAGTGGTTCTGCGCATACGGCATGGAGCCCGAATCAAACCAAACGTCGATCAAATCCGGCTCGCGGAACATTTTTTGCCCGTCATCACTCACCAAAATGATATCATCCACATAGGGACGGTGAAGATCAATTTTATCGTAATTTTCTTTGTTGAATTTTCCTGCTTCAAACCCTTCAAACGGATTCTTTTCCATCACACCGGCAGCTACTGCTTTTTCAATTTCAGTCATCAACTCCTCAACAGAGCCAATACATTTGGCTTGCAAACCATCTTCGGTTCGCCAGATTGGTAGCGGTGTTCCCCAGAAACGGGAACGGCTCAGGTTCCAGTCCACCAGGTTTTCCAGCCAGTTGCCAAAACGCCCGGTTCCGGTTGATTTCGGCTTCCAGTTGATCGTATTGTTGTTTGCAATCAACTTATCCTTGACAGCCGTCGTTTTGATAAACCAGCTATCCAGTGGATAATAAAGCACGGGCTTGTCAGTACGCCAGCAATGTGGGTAGCTGTGCTCGTGTTTTTCGATTTTGAAGGCCTTGTTCTCCTTCTTCAACATGACGGCAATATCCACGTCAACCGTTGAATAGGATTCATCAAGCGAATCGTCGTATTCGTTTTTCACATAACGACCACTAAAATCGCCGTACGTTTCGGTATTCACATTCGAAGTAACAAACACCGGATCAAGGTTCTCAATTTTAAAAAACCGGCCTTTCCGATCAACCATTGGCTGATCCTTGCCTTCCCGATCTTTCAGCAAGAGTGGCACAATGCCGTTTTGCTTAGCTACCCGGTCATCGTCAGCACCAAATGTTGGTGCAATGTGCACGATTCCCGTTCCATCTTCGGTGGTTACAAAATCACCGGTGATCACGCGGAATGCATCGCCATTGGGCTTCACCCAGTCAATCAACTGCTCATAGTTGATACCAGCCAATTCTTCGCCTGAATATTCTTCCAACACTTTGAAAGGAATTTTCTTGTCGCCCGGTTTGTAATCGTCAAACGAAAGCTCGGCATTTTTGGGGTTGAAATGGGCATTGAGTAGGTCTTTTGCCAACATCAATGTGACTGGTTCGCCTGTGTATGGATTGAAGGTGCGAACTTTTACATACTTGATTTTCGGACCTACGCATAAAGCTGTATTCGATGGCAGGGTCCATGGAGTGGTTGTCCAGGCCAGGAAGTACAGCGGTGTGTCCACGCCTTGGTACAGGAACTCCGATTTTTCATCGCGAATAACCGAAAACTGAGCCACAGCCGTCGTGTCTTTCACATCGCGGTAGGTTCCCGGTTGGTTTAACTCATGCGAACTCAGCCCGGTTCCTGCTGCTGGTGAATAGGGCTGGATCGTGTATCCTTTATAGATCAACCCTTTATTATACAGCTGCTTGAGCAACCACCAAACGGTCTCAATGTACCGGTTATCAAACGTGATGTAGGGATCGTCCATATTCACCCAATAACCCATCTGGCGGGTCAACTCTTCCCACTCTTTGGTATATTTCATCACCTCGCGGCGACATGCTGCGTTGTATTCTTCAACTGAAATTTTGGAGCCAATATCTTCCTTGGTGATGCCCAGTGACTTTTCAACACTCAACTCAACCGGCAAACCGTGGGTATCCCACCCGGCTTTCCGGTGCACCCGAAAACCTTTCATGGTCTTGTAACGGCAAAACGTATCTTTAATGGCACGTGCCATCACATGATGAATTCCCGGCATCCCGTTTGCAGAGGGTGGTCCTTCATAAAATACAAAGGTTTCGTTACCCTCGCGTGTTGAAATACTTTTATGAAAGGTATCATCCGCTTCCCACTTTTTCAGAACATCTTTGTTCACCTGGGAAAGGTCTAATTGCTTGTATACAGGGAATTTATCACTCATTGAATTCCTTCTTTTGACGTACTTTTTAAAAGGTTACAAATATAGAAAAAAATTACGCTCAGTGTGGGCCTGATTCTGGAAAGAGTTGAGGGGGTCAAAAGCATACATCGCTAACAAGATAAATAGCAGAATTTTAGCGACTTAAATATTTTTTGAAAGAATCAACAGTTGACTTACAAGCTTAAAGCTGAACGACAAAGCCCAGTTGAATCAAGTGTTTGGTATTGAAATTAGAGCGTGTCGGTCTTGTCCACAAATAATTAAATTCCAAGCCAACTGAATGACGAGCATCTTCAGGTTTATTCATCAAACGGAAATTCATCCCGTAATAGGGCTGTTTGAAATAATTACGGTTAAAATCGGACGTTTTGCGACCACCTGAAACCTGGTGAAAGCCATCCCCATAATCGACCAGCTGCCACCAATCATACTTGGAGCTTTCATAACCGATCAGGTTAATTTCACCGCGTGGCCCGAGCTGTACGATATAACTTTTCCCCACCCGGATTTGTGCTAAAAAAGCCAAATTCACGGTAGAATAAAAATAGGCTCCGGAATTGTATGCATGACCTCCCAAACCTCCACTCTCCCAAGATAAATCACTGTATCGCAGGCCAATTCCAACTTGTTTTGAAAATGACAACCAGTTTTCACAATGTCCATTGTAATGCTTGTTAAATTCAACACCTATTGAAGTTATGGGATAATCAGTGTAAGTATTCTCAATTGTTGCATGGGCAATCCGGATCAATACATCATTCTGCCAATTTTTCTGGGCAAAAACCGAAATGCTCAAGCCAATACCGATCAATAGAAAAAGTTGTTTCTTCATTTGAAAGAATTAGTTTATACAAATCATAAATTTAGTGATATTCGCAAAAAACACAGAAGAAATGTGCTAATTCAAACTGATTCTAATTTGGCAAAATAAAATAACTTATTCACTGCATAGTAGGCAATCGGTGTGGCAATGAGAAAGGCGACAATTACCCACTTAACAAAGTCGCGGTTAAGCATGGTCATCACTTGCGATATTTTGGCTCCATTGACTTTTCGGATGCCAATTTCCCTGGTTCTTTGCTGCGAGATAAAAGCTCGTAGTTAAAATGAGTCCGGGGAAGTGTATTTTCCACGACCCCACGTTTTGCATGTATTGCAACGCCTCAACTTCAATTTTTTCCCAACCGGATTGACGCCTTTAAATTGCTTATTTGCAAAATCTTCCGAGTTGAAGACGGTATTGGGTTTACTTATTTCTGACAAATCACTGAGCTGGCTTTTTACAGAAAATATCCTGATAAAACTGGTATCAATTGACACGATGTCTTTCTGCTGAAAGCGACTCGCTCCAATTTTCAATGTACCAACAGGCGTATGCGAAAATTGTGTTGCTTCTTCAACTTAGGGGATCGTAACAGCCGCGTCATGAATGATGCCTAGACTGTGGGCCCACTGAGTTGCATCATGTCGTACCAGCGTTGAAATCACCCGAAAAATTTTCTGAGAGTCCGCCAAAAGTTTATCAAAACTCCGCTTGTTTGAAACATGCTGGAACAAGACGAGGAATGAAGTAATTCCAACCTTTTTGAGTAAAAATCAAAACTGGAAACCCGACGAATACCATAGACTTCCTCATGTGCCGTAATTTCTAACGGATATAGCAATAGAATTGCGTTTAACCAGGGAAACTGCTGATCACTTCTTTCTGTGTAATATTGATATTCTCCATGCTTTCAACCTTTTCCTGGAAAAATGCTGATTTCAATTTATTGCAGCTACTTAATTCAATGTAGCTCCAATTGTCATCAGGAAAAGTGTGTACTGCCAGGTGTGATTCGGCCAACAACCAAAAAGCGGTGTATCCTTCCATTGGAAAGTGCTGTTCTTTGAAATGCAATACATTGAAACCGACTTCAGAAAGGATACGACCAAAAATCGTTTTGAGCCGCGATGATTCTGTTGTATCCACCCAAAATCGGACATTATAAATTTCTGCCTGAAGTCTTTTTGGAGTTATTGTATTCATTCTGTCTAACGTTACATAAAATTATCAACTGCTTTAATATAAATCCCAGTTCCCTTGAAGATAATATTTGTAAAGAACCGGGTGGTGGATTCGATTAATTTCCACGGTATCCTTCTTCCATGGATAAATATCCTTCCCGAAGGAAGTCATCAGCTGCATGGCTTCGTTATTGATCCACTTTGTTTTAACAGACTGAAAATGGAGTGCCTGCAAGGCCTTTTTCAAAGATGCGTGGGGGCATTGCTTTTGCCCGAGGTTCCATCCCCATTCACCTAAAGTTATCACCTGGTTGTGTAATGGTTGAACTGTAAAACCGGCTACTTGCATGGTTTTATTTATGCAAAGGAAAGCACGGGTGGCAAAGTATGGGCTGCCCGACTGGGTAACGATAACTCCCCCTGGCCGCAATCTTCGATAACAGGTTTTGTAAAACTCGTAACTATAAAGCCGCCCTAATTCAACCGACCGGGGATCAGGAAGATCGACCAAGATAACATCGTAATAGTCGCTATCGCTTTGCAAATATTTGTAGCCATCTTCATTAATGACGTGAACCCGGTGATCAGACAACGAATTTCGATTTAATTTGGTCAATATTTCATTGGTCTCTGCCAGTTTGGTCATGGCCGGATCCAAATCAACTAACTTCACTGTTTTTACCGTTTTGTACTTCAAGACCTCCCGGGCAGCACAGCCATCTCCACCACCCACGATTAAAATATTTTCCGGATGCGGGTGCAAGCTCATTGCCGGATGCACCAGCGGCTCATGATACATCGCTTCATCGCGCGTGCAGAGCTGTTCATTTCCGTTCAAATACAACCAATAGTCGTTTTTCCACTTGGTGATGACAATTCGCTGATATTGGCTTTGCTCGGTAAAAACAACTTTATCTTTATACTTCACCTGCTCTCCATACAAAATAACCGGACGGGCAATGGTAATCCCAACAACCAATGCCAACAGAACGATCGTGCCGGCGATCGAAATCAACCGGAAATCCTTTTTCGAAAAGATGTCACGAAGCACAATGAACAACACCAATGCCGCTGAAAAATTAACCATTCCCAGCACAAAAGGAGTGTACGTTAACCCCAGTTTAGGCAACCCGATGAATGCAAAGAACACGCCACCAAGTAAACTTCCATAGTAATCGTTTTCAAGAACATTGGAAATATTATAACGTAGCGACTCGTACGATTCATTGACGCGAACCACCAATGGTATTTCCATGCCAATCAGGATACCGATTAAAATTGCCAGGAAATAAATGAGCAGCGCAACACCCGATGTCCAAACGGTCACTGTATAAACCAAAAGTGGTGAAAAACCGACCAATATTGAAAGCACAAATTCAATAATCAAAAAACGCTTTAGCAGTTGCTTTTCAAAACTTTTACTAATCCGGCTGCCAATCCCCATGGAAAAGAGCATCAACGAAATGATCATAATCCATTGGAAAATCGAATCTCCCAGGAAATAAGTTGCCAGTGTAGATAAAATATATTCAGCAACAACACCCGAAAAACCAGTGGCAAAAATGGTTGCCTTTAATAAAATCGATTTGTTTTTTAAAATCATTTGTCGATTGAAACAAATTTGCTCAAATAAAGAGAGGATGTCTTCTATTTGGGAAAGAAACCTCAACAATAGAAGGCAGCTTGTGATAAACTGTTTAAATTTTCTGGTGCATTAACACTTATAAACACCAGGTGATAAGTATTGAACCACCAATGTAGGAGAACGCTTCGATAATGGCAGCCCCTAAATTTGGTTTTTCCTGGTTAACGATCTCATCCGTTAGTCGAGCTCCTGGCAATAAAATTTTATCGGTTAAGAACCGCATAACCGGAAGCAGAATCAATCCGATCACGATTTCAATCCCAGCATCAACCAATGTGGTTTGCCAACTGACTAAATCGCCAGACAATCCAAATCGAATTAAATTCCCCATAGCAATAATGACCCCTGCGTATCCAATCCCAACGGCCACATTATCCTGTTCGAGATGTTCATGAATATCATATGGCGTAATCATATTGTAGATCCGTGAAGTAATGATCAACAGAACCTGCCCGATCGCCCAGAACACAACAGCTGAAATGATTCCGGCGGTCATATTGCTACTTTCGCCGGTCACCGCGCCAAAGATAATCAAGCCCGAAGCAATTGAAACTGCTCCTTCGATAATTCCGGCACCTGCATTCCGATCTTCAACAATTTCCTTTCGGACTGAAAATTTCCTTAACAGTACCTTGTCGGTAATAAAAACTGAAATATTCAGCAACACAATAGCCAATGCTCCATACACCGAAATGTCAATAATGTCTTTTAATAATCCGTGAGACGGACCAACGATAGCGCTACCAATGGCAATTAAAAGACCAACAAAATAACCGGTATGAGACAGTGCAAATGCGAGGTTGTCTTGATCGACCAATTCGCTTTTAACACGTATATCGGGATGCAGAAATTGGTAAACTATTTTCCCAATCAAAAAGAAAACCATCGCCAATGCGATGTAAATGATCGCGTCGTAAACGATGAATGAATATTCTGAAAGTAAGTCTGTCATGTTATTTAGGTTTAGATTATTTACCAAAACCTCCTCCACGAGATCGGAATGAAGAACTGCGGGAAGAGCGCGATGAACTGCGTGTGGTTCGACTATTTGAGTAACTACTTGACGAAGAGTAGCTACGAGTTCGGGATGAGCTTACAGAGCGAGAGACTCTGCTCTTTACATTTTGCTTGAAACTGGAAGATTTTTGCCCCCAGGTAGATTTGCTGCCTGCCGTTGAAGAGGTGTAATGACTGGTTCCGTATATATGATTCCCAGCTGGCCCGTAGTAGGCTCTTCCGCCGCCATAATAACCGTGATAATAGTCATTCCAATAGGCTCTGTGCGCCGGGAAAGTCATCATATGAAACATGGATGACATAAACGCATACCGGCCATAAAACTCCCAGAACGAAGAGCCACCCCGGTCAACCCAATGCCCGTATTGCGAATTACCGACAAAGTTGGTATAACCAGCAGGAGCAACCTGTTTATGCAAAACACCATCCTTCTTCGATGCAAGCTCCATTCCCATATCATCAATATGTTTCTTGAAAAATGCTGGCGATACATCATACCATTTGGTTTCTCTGGTCAATACAGTATCCGGGCGGTTAATGAGCACCTTGTACTGATGCTTGTATTCCGTGCTCCCTGACGATTGCTCAACGGCATTCATATCGTAGAGGAGGACGGTAAAATTAGGCTCATCTGAAAGTGATTTGATAATTTCGTCGAGTGGTGATTTCTGCCAGTGTTCATCGGCTGTTTGCGATTGGTAGTAACGATCACTCCGTTCATTTTTTGATGTGCTACAGGTCTTTACAATAACAAAGCCAACAACAACTGCAAGAATTATTTTGGCAAAACCATTGTTCCTTGTTCCTTGTCTACTAGTCATAAATTAATTCTAAGGTGGTTAGTTTTGTTCTCCGGGCAATATATTTGAAATTTCGAATTCTTTTACAAACATTCCATGCGATGCTTCAAACTCCTGCTCTCCCCATTGTTCAATTGTTATAGTCGCTTCACCATCCTGCGTCTCAAAATCCCACGAAATAAACTCTTCCCAGGAATCTCCTTTAGATATATCATGAAAATAACCAGGTGCTTCCTTGTCAAGTAAAAATTCGTTGTCCTTGTACGTAAATTTGACTGGTGGCTTTTGATGATTGTGCAAACTTGACTGGACATCCTCCCCCAATGCGATGACTTTTATTTTTTTCATCAAAGTTAAAACAACTTCATCATCTTCCTCCAGCGATAAAAACCGGGTTTGATTGCCATCGGTCACTTTGAATTCCCGGGTGAAATAGTTATCCCCCCAATCATATTCGTAAATTTCGACGACTTCCCAGGTCGATAAATCATAATCAAACACAAAACCAACGTCAAGGTCGTGCACCCTGATGTTGGTTGTGTCATAGTATGGAGTGTTGCGTTTTCGTCTAAATCGATCAAATATTCCCATTTGAAAAAGTTGGATTTATTGCTGTTTAAGCTTGGCTTTTAATTCTTCAAGCGAAACCGATGCCTTGGTATGTGTATCGTCTAATGCTGAATCAATTTCATCGTCAAGACTTTTATTTCCCATCGAAATATCTCCATAAGCTTCAGCCATCGCTTCCTGTTGGGCCACTTTTTCTTTCATTTTCTCAAGCATACTCACGGTACCTGAACTATCGATCCCCGACATCTGCTTGTTGATCTTTTCGGTGGCAGAACTCACCCTGGCACGGGCTTTCAAAGTGCGAAGTTCATTTTCATAGCGCGTAATGGTCGACTTCAGCTTTTTAACCTGGGCATCCAGTTGATTGATATTCGTTTCAAAACGATTCACTTCTTCCTGCGCCCTGGTGGCTTCCTGCGTGGCTTCTTCCTTACGGGCCAACGCTTCGGTAGCGAGCCTATCAGCCTCCGCAACATCCATTTCACCTTTCTCCGCTCTTTTCACCAACAAGATGGCTTTTTGCTCATACGTTTGAGCTGCTGATTTCCTATTGTTTAAATCTTTTTTACTGCGGATGGCCAAAGCTTTCACTTCGGCCAATGCCTGCAGACTTTTATCCAAATCCAATTTTAGGTCACGGATTCCTTGTTCCGTCATTTTTATTGGATCTTCCAGTTTATCGATTGCGGCATTTGTCTCGGCTTTTCCTACTGTAAAGAGTCTGTTGAAAATTCCCATGATATTCTGTTTTTAATTTTTTGAAAATTCAATAATGTCTGCTCCATACTCACTCAACAGGAGTTCAAGCGAGTTAAGCGTTCCTTCCAGTTCATTGAGGTCCAGGTTCTCAAGTTGTAACGTATCTCGAAAAATAACCTTCTTTCCTGAAGCATCCAATGCGAAAGCTCCGTGAATGATTTCACGATTTTTAATCAGTAACTTTTCCAGCACATCAGCTGATTTATTCTTCAGTTCAAAAAGAACGCATTCAATAACAAGAATCGGATCTTCGCAATCAACCACCAGGTTGGTGATTCCTGCTTCGTCTTTTTCAATAATAAATAGTTCTTCATTTAAATCTTCGCTAAGAATTGAATATTCCAGCTCAAGTAGAAATGATTTTACTTTATCGAAATTTTCACTCATTGTTTTATTATTTTTAAGTTGAATTGACATTCAAATGTTTGCAATGTTTAAAGATTATTGTTCACTTCAAATTTAACCAATTATTTTCAGACCAATTAAGATCAAACCTTCAATATAACTCCGGAAATTTCTATTGTTATCGTGAAAGCTATTTCAAAGATTGCAAAATTGCCGGAAAAACAAGACAAGCTAATCGGTCAATTGCGCCTATCCATCGATAAACCAATGTCGATTCTGGTTTAATTGTATGCTGAAAAGTGAAAAAACGACCTCTCATAATTTCCATGTATAAACAATTTTATCCGTTAATTCACCCTTTAATAGCGAGAAGCTACTTCCCCTCTTTGATGCCAAAAATAACTTCAAGTTGTTTTTTACTGCTCCCGGAAGAAATGACAACCAAATAGCTTCCCAACTCTGGTTTTTCATTATCATCCAGCGTTTTACGAATCACTCCATTTTTTGATACCGCCAACAAAATCACATTCAGCTCCGTTTTCAGCTTCCAGAAAATATCTTTAAAATTCATGTTGAGCAATTGATTGCCGGTAATCACTTTGTATTGCTGAATATCAAAATCGTTTAGAGCAACGCTGCTGGCAATTAAATCTTCGGTCAACGAGGCTACCTGGGGTTCAAAAATATAGCTAGCCACCAAGCGCGACGCCACATTGGACTGTGCAACAACATAAGAAATCCCCGCATTAATAAATGTCTCTTTCAAATCCGGGTTTTTACACGTAACAACGATATCAATATCTGCGTAGGCTTTTTTCAGGTTAAGCACATATACCAATGTTTCGGTGTCTTCTTCAAAGTTGACAAATACGGCTTTGCTTTTTTCAATATTGACTTTTCGATAGGCCTCAAAATTGTGGTAATCCACAAACATACAAAAGCAATTTTCTGTATCGAACAAGTCATTGATCAGGTCAATATCGTTTTTTGAATTCACCACAAAAGCAATTTTTTTGCCTGAATTAAAAATCTGCTCCGCCACCTGTCGGCCAAAATCATTCCAACCGATGATGATGTAATGTCCTTCAAAGTCGGTTCCCCAAAAGCCGTTCCTTTTCTTTTCCATGTAAAGGTTAAATTTATTTGTTATCTCACCAATAATGTAGCCCAATATGCCAATACTGCCAATGATTAGTAGTAATCCAATCAGTTTCCCAATTGGCGTAACCGGGAAATAATCACCATATCCAACAGTTGTTAACGTGACAATAGCATACCAAAATGCATCGCCAATACTTTTTATATTTGCGCCCGATGATTGCCTTTCAATAAGATCGATGGTTACAATTGCTACAACATACAGCAAAGCAACCAGGATATAATATTTCCATTTCTTCACTTAACCGGAATTTTATTCTTTGAATGGCTAATTTACCAGTTAAATCCGTTGAAGTCAAACACAATCAACATTTAAATCATGAAGTAACCTTTTCATCGATTCTGAAAATCTGAAGCAACGTCATCAGAATTTTTATCCGCATTGAATTTTGCTGGTTATCAACAAATGAAGAGACAATACAGGCGACTATTCATACCTGAGCGAATCAACCGGGTTTCGTGTTGCTGCTTTCCAGGATTGAAATGAAACCGTCAGCAATGCAATTCCCAATGCCAGCAAACCGGCCAAAGCAAAAATCCACCAACTCAGGTTGGTTTTATAGGCAAAGTTTTCGAGCCATTTATTCACGGCATAGTAGGCAATCGGTGTGGCAATGAGAAAGGCAACCAACACAGACTTCATGAAATCCATGTTCAGCAAAAACATGATCTCACTTGACCTGGCTCCATTGATCTTTCGAATTCCTACTTCCTTGACACGAGCTACGGACATGTGCCAAACCATCGAAAACAGACTTAAAATCCCCAAAATAATGGCAAGGATTGCAAATGCTCTCAAACTGCTTTCAATAGAGTTTTCCTGTGAAAATTGTTGGTTGTAATGGTCATCCAACCAGAAGTAATTGAACGCAAAATTGGGGAAGGTTTTTGTAAATCGTGTTTTCACTTCAGCCAACAAGGATGCCTTGTCAATATTTGGATTGACCGTCAAGGTATAACGACCAACCATGATGCTATGTGTCCAATCCAGCAAGATTACCGGGCCGGGAGCTTCTTTGACTGACGTAAAGTTGAAATCTTTGCAAACCCCGGCAACACGAGTTTTCACATTGTCCAAACCGCTTTCATCCAAAAGAGCCAGATCGAGCCCAACCGCATCTTCCGGATTCGAATAACCCAATTGGTGGAGACAGGTTTCGTTTAAAATACACCCTTTCGCAATTTTTGGAGATGAATTCCAACCTTCAGCAAAAAAGCTTTCACCGGCAATCATTTTCAAATTGTAGGCTTTTACAAAATTTCGGTTTGCAATGAATACCGCGGTTTTTACTGACTTTTCGTTTTGCCCGTCGGAAACACTGAAGTTGAACGATGGCACATCGCCCGGCACATTGTTCGAAATCGACAAACTCTTTACGACTGGCAACTTCGACAACTCTTGCTCAAAAGCCTCCAAATTGACAAATCGGCGATTGTCTCTAAAAAGGTTGGCCGGCGATTTGATGACTAATTTGTTGGTCACATCAATTCCACTATCCCGCGACTTCAGGTATGCCAGTTGCTTTTGAATACCAATGATGGATGTCAGCAAAAACACAATAATAACAAACTGTACAATCGTCAATAGTTGCCGGTAGGAATAACCGGACGAATAATTCATTCTCTGCCGTGCCAACAGCGACAGCGACCTTTTAGGATAAATGGCCAATAAAATGATCACCGGGTTGAGAATCACACTGGCCACAAAAACACCGATACAGCTAGCCCAGAATTGAACCGGCAGATTACGGAAGCCTGTCTCCGGCAAGACCGAACCCCAATTATTTTTCAAAATCGAATAGGTGATCAGAAAAAGTAAGATGGCTGAGAAGTGAATCAGGATTGACTCTGCCAGGAAAAAGCGAAACATGGCTCCCGGCTTTGCACCAAAAATTTTTCGAATACCGTATTGAACAGAATTTTTAAGAATGCGGGTATGTGAAAAATAAATGTAGTTGAAGCCGGAAATCAGTAAAATATAAATGGCAATCAATCTTAAAATAGACAAATAATCTCCACGTACATTTTGCTCAATTTCATTTTTTAAATGTGATTTAGTGTGAATACTTGCCAAAGGCTGCAATTCAAAAGTGTATCGGCTGCGGGAGCCTTTGATTTCACCATGATTATTTT
>Ga0102953_1001166_pt1 | contig 16986 bp, 8 predicted proteins | sample SalPon2A_C_D2_MG_FD_78509 | JGI IMG/M metagenome (GOLD analysis project Ga0102953, IMG submission 78509) | Soil microbial communities from South San Francisco under conditions of wetland restoration - Salt Pond MetaG R2A_C_D2_MG | ecosystem: Environmental > Terrestrial > Soil > Wetlands | place... | reverse complement strand
TCTATACCCTGACCGTCGCACAGCCGGTGCCTGTGCCCGATGTCGTGGGGATGACCCAGGGGGCGGCGGAGAGCACCCTCACCGGCGCGGGTTTCGTGGTGGGGGCCGTCACTCAGGCGAACGATCCGACGATCCCGGCGGGAGACGTTGCGGCGCAGCAGCCGGCGGCGGGTACAGCCGCGGCGGCGGGGAGCGCGGTCGGCCTCACGCTCTCGCTCGGTCCGGGCCCTGAGGATCTGGATCAGGATCACGACGGCTACACGCCGCGGCAGGGGGACTGCAACGACCACGACCCAACCATTCATCCCGGCGCGGTCGACATCCCCGGCGACGGGGTCGATCAGAACTGTGACGGCTCGGATGGGACTCTAGCGCTGACCTCGATCTCGGTGACCCCCTCCTCTCTCGCGCTCTTTGCCGGCGAGTCGGTCGACCTGTCCGCCTACGGCGTGGCGGCGGACGGCACCAGCTGGAACGTGGGGTCGCTGGCCACCTGGTCGAGCTCGAGCGCCGCGGCGAGCGTAAGCTCGTCGGGTCACGTCACCGCGGCGAGCGCGGGAACAGCGACGATCGATGCCTCGTATCTCGGCAAGACGGGAACGGCGACCGTGGATGTTACGGCCGCAGTGCCGAGCGACACGGTGCCGCCCGCGGTGGCGCTCACCGCGCCCACGAACGGTGCGACGCTCTACGGCCTGACCACCGTCACCGGCACCGCGTCAGACGCCGACTTCGTACGTTACGAGCTCGCAATCGCGCCGGTGGGCGAGGCGAGCTTCACGCTGTTTTCGACCGGCACGGCGCCGGTCGCCAATGGCACGTTGGGTACCCTCGATCCCACCCTGATGATGAACGGCCTCTACACCCTCCGGCTCACGGTCTTTGACGCCGGCGGCAACCAAGCGAGCGCCGAGGTCACGGTTCAGGTCGCGGGTAACCAGAAGGTCGGCAACTTCACCCTGAGCTTCACCGACCTCAAGGTCCCGATGGCGGGGATCCCGATCGAGGTCCAGCGGACCTACGATAGCCGCGACAAGCGCGAAGGGGATTTCGGCGCTGGCTGGCGGCTGGGGTTGAAGACCCTGACGATGACCTGCACCGACCCGTTGGGCTCCGGCTGGGACGTGGTCAAGTCCGGCTTCGCCTACGTGCTGGAGCCGACGCGCCTGCACCGCTGCACCCTCGTCATGCCCTCGGGGCGGATCGAAGCCTTCGACTTCGTCCCCGATCCGGCGAGCTCGGTCTTGGAGCAATTCTCGTTGCTCAGGGGAAAGTTCGTGCCCGAGAGCGGGACGCTCGGCACCCTTGCCTCGCTCGACAATATGAACTTCGAGATCCTCGATGTACAGCCGGGCCCGGTCGATCTCCGCGACGACACCACAGGCGACGTCTACGATCCCAAGACCTTCGTCTACACGACGGTGGGACAGACCCAGTACACGCTCTCCCTCGCCGACGGGCTCGAGAAGATCGAGGAGCCGAACGGCAATTCTCTGACCATCGGTCCTGGCGGCATCACTCACTCCTCGGGCAAGAGTGTCACCTTCGCCCGCGACGCCGGAGGGAGAATTACGAGCATCACCGATCCCACCGGCCACGTCCGCTACTACACCTACTCCGCCACGGGCGACCTCGCCTCCTACACCGACGAGGGCGGCAACACCACGCGCTTCTTCTATAACAGCACCCACGGGCTGGTGAAGATCGAAGACCCCCTGGGCCGGCCGGTGGCGCGCAACGACTACGACGCCCAAGGGCGGCTGATCGCGACCACCGATGCGCTCGGGCACACCTCGACGGTGAGCTACGACATCACTGGCCACCAGCAGGTGGCGACGGATGCGTTGGGGCACTCGACCACCTACACCTACGACGATCACGGCAACATCGTCTCCAGGGTGGACGCCAACGGTGCGACGACCACCTCGACGTTCGACCCCCACGACAACCTGCTGAGCCGCACCGATCCGCTGGGGCACACGACCTCCTACACTTACGATTCCGACGATGATTTGCTCTCGGTGACCGATCCGCTGGGCCGCACCACTTCCCATGCTTACGATTCCCAGGACCGAGTGAGCAGCACGACCGATCCCCTGGGCCACGTGACCTCATATGCCTACGACGCCCGAGGCAACCTGACCGAGGTGACCGATCCCGCCGGCAATCGCCAGAGCATGGCCTACGACGCCAACGGCGGCCTCACCCGGCTGAGCGACGCGCTGGGCGCGGTCACCACCATGGGCTACGACGGCAACGGCCAGCGCAACCTCTTGACCGACCCGACCGGCGGCCAAACGAGCTTCGGCTACGATGCCAATGGCGAGCTCACCCGCCAGACCGCGAGCGAGGGAGCCGCCTGGAGCCTCGGCCGCGACGCCATCGGGCAGATCACCGGGCTCGACCTGGGCACGACGGCGCGGCCGCTCACCTACGACGCGGTGCGCGAGGTCACCGCCGCTGCCGACGGCACCGGCCGCAAGGTCGGCTTCGCCTACGACGCCAAGCATCACCTCAGCGGCATCCAGGGGCCCGCCGGCGTCGCGCAGCTGGCGATGAGCTACGACGCTGCGGACCGCCCGTCGGGGATGCAGGATGCGCTGGGCAACACCACGACGTTCACCTACGACGCGGCGAACCGCCCGACTGCGACCACGCTGCCCGACGGCGCGCAGACCAGGTACACCTACGACAAGGCCGGCCATCCTCTGTCGATAGAGGACGCCCTCGGCCACACCACCACCTACGGCTACGACGCCGCCGGCCAGCGCACCAGCATCACGGATGCGGCCGGCGGGGTGCAGCGCTTCGCGTACGATGCTGCGGGCAAGCTGGTGAAGCTCACCGATCCGCTGGGCCGCGTCACCCGCTACGTCTACGACGCGCTCGAGCGGCTGACCGAGACGCAGTACCCAGACGGCACCAGCGAGAAGCGCTCCTACGACGCGGCGGGGCATCTGCTCGAAGTGGTCGACCCGGCCGGCAACGCGACCCACTACGCCTACGACGCGGCGGCGCGGCTCACCCGCGTCACCGACCCCCTGGGCGGGGTCACGACGTACGGGTACTCGCCCACTGGGCTGCTGCTCACCGCGACCGACGCCAACGGGGAGACGACGCGCTACGAGTACGACGACCACGGGCGGCGCACGGCGGTGATCTACCCGCTGGGCGACCGCAAGACCGCGAGCTACGACGCTGCCGGCCGCCTGCTCAGCTCGAACGATGGTGCCGGCAAGGTGACGTACGGCTACGACTCCCGTGGCTGGATCGAGAAGATCACCCAGCCGGACGGCACGACCGAGTCGTTGACCTACACCGCCGACGGCCGGGTCGCTTCGGCCAGCAACGGCGAAGGAACCACCACCTTCGACTACGACCCGGTGACCCGGCGGCTACTGCGGGTGACCGAGCCGGATGGGCGCTACGTCCGCTACCAATACGACGCGGCGGGCAACCGCGTGCTGATGGCGTACGCGACGGGGGGCGGTGCGCCGGAATCGGTTACCACTTATGCCTATGACGATCTCCACCGGCTGGTGAAGGTGCTCGATCCTACAGGCGGCGCGACCCGGGAGACCTACGACGCGGCCGGAAATATGATTTCGATCGAGAGGCCCAACGGAGTCACGACCCACCTCGCCTACGACGCGCGAAACCGGGTCGTCTCGATCGAAGACAAGAGCTCGTCGGGCGCCGTCATCGCCAGCGAGGCCTACACCCTCGACGCCGATGGCAACCGGATCGCGGCGACCAGGGCCGATGGGTCGAGCACTCAGTATTCCTATGATGCCTTGAGCCGCGTGCTCTCCGAGAAGCACTCAGACGGCGGCGGTTCGATCGTCTATCAGGCGAGCTACTCCTACGATCCGGTAGGCAATCTCCTCGAGCTCCAGGATACGAGCGGGGCCTCCACCTTCACCTACAACGCTGACGATCAGCTGATCTCCGGAGGAGGGGCGAGCTATAGCTATGACCCGGCGGGCCGACTGACGCAAGCAGCTCGTGCCGTGGCTCCGGCGGGGACCGAAGGGTTCGCCTGGGACGCGCGCGGCCGGCTTCGCGAGTTTCAGGCGGCGAGCGGCACTGCGACCGACTATCTATACGATCCTTCGGGTCTGCGCCAGCAGAAGAGCGATGCCTCCGGCACTGACAAGTTTCTCCTCGATCGCGCGAGCCTCACCGGCTTTCCCCAGACCCTCCTCGAGACGAGAGGGGTTGCTCCCGAGCGGAGCTGGGTGTACGGGAGCCGGCTCCTCGAGACCGAAGCCGGCGGGGTCTCTCGCCAGGTGCACCTCAACGCTTTGGGCTCAGTCCGCGCGCTGAGCGGCGGGACCGGCGCCGTGACCGACACGGAGGACTACAGCGCCTTTGGCGCGACGCTAGGCCGCAATGGCTCTTTTGACCTCACCCACGCCTTCGCCGGCGAGCAGCGCGACCCGGAGTCCGGCCTCTACTACCTACGAGCCCGCTACTACGACCCCAGCGTCCGCCGTTTCCTCTCTCGCGATCCCAAGAATGGCGACCGGATGAAGCCGCTCTCGCTCAACCCCTATCTCTACACCGGGGACAATCCGGTCAATCGCGTCGATCCGAGCGGCGAACAGGAGCTGGCCGAGGAGGAGGTGGTCGAATATGACGAGCTCGTCCTGCAGAAAGCCGAGAAGATCAAGAACGTCATCAAGGGGCTCGAGAAGACGGAAGAAGTCGTCGGTGACGTGACCAAGTACATCGGTGAGGCGCTGGCCCTAGAGGCTGAGGCGGAATCGTTCACCAATCCCGAGAGGGTCGAGAGATGGTTCGGTCTGGACTTCAGCCGCCCTGTTGGCGAGCTGGCCAAGACGTTCAAGGGGCTCACGATTCCCGCGGGGCCATCCGGCGGCGAGATCACGCCCGCCGTCGAGTCCTTGTCCAAGGAATTGGGTTTTTTCAACAAGGCCACCACGGAAGCAGCTAGATTTCTCCTGGGTCTAACAGCGGGAGAGATGATCGGCAGATCAGTGCAGTATGTGGTGGCCTTGGACCCGCGTACGAAGGAGCTGATGCCGGGAACCGCATGCCAGAGCTCTGCAGAAGAAGGCAGAGACGCCTTTGCGGTGGTTAACCTTGCCGACTGGGAGCTCACCAGGCGCCCCGTCATCGAGCTCTGCAAGGCGTTCTTCGAGAGCCCACCGCTGCCAGAGGGGGGGATCGACGGGCCCCCCTCGATGGGAGGCATTCAAGTCCATGAGTGGACCCACGTGAGCTTCCATTCCGACGATTTTGGTTATGGATGCGGCGACGTCCCGATAGAGGGGTTCAAGTTTACGGCGTCCACGGTGAAACACCTTCCAATTTTCGGCCTGCTCAACGCCGACAACTATCGTTGCTGGGTGCGCGACGCGGCGCTGGGCTTCGGCAACGACAGGCTCCGGAGCAGCGTCGGCATCAAATGACCGCGGAGGTTGACGCAACATGCCCTAGGGGCTCAGGGCGTCGGCCGGGCTGAGTCATCGAGGGCCGTGAGACGCTCGCGAGCCCGTTCGGTGAGGGGATGGTGCTCGCCCAGCTTGGCCGCGAGCTGCCGGTAGCTGGCCTCGAGCAGAGGACGCGCCGCTTCCGGGCGGTGGGCGGCCAGGTAGCAAGCGCCCAGCTCGCCCTCGACGTCGAAGCGTGGATCGCTCGGGGGATAGCCACCATGCGCGGCGGTGGCGGCGCTGCGAAGGATCGCTTCGCCCTTCGCCGTCTTGCCCATCGAGCAGAGAATCGCTCCCTGGATCGCCCGTGCCCGAGTCATGTCAGGATGATTGCTTGCGACCGTTCGCCGGAGAATCTCGAGAGAGGTTGCGGCTTCGACGAGCGCCGCCTGCTCGTGGCCTCGATCGTGGTCGAGCTGGGCCAGTGCGACGTGAGCGAGCGCAGTGGTGGGATGGTTGGCGCCCAGGGTCCTGGTCCACAGCGCGAGCGCCTCGTCGAGCAGCCTTTGCGCTTGATCGAACCGACCCTCGAGGCGCCGGATGCCGCCGAGATTGAGGAGGCTGAAGCCACGCTCGGGAAGGTCCCGTCCCGGTATGCGGCCAAAGGTGGCTTGCGCCTCGCGGTAGTAAGCCACGGCGCCCTCCACATCGCCTTGTGTGTCGCGGAAGATCCCGAGATTCCCGAGGCCGACGGCGACCGCTGGATAGGCGGATCCGAACCGCGCGCGCGTCTTCTCCACGGCTTCGCGCATGAGCGGCTCCGCGGCGCCCAACCTGCCCTCCTTCCAGAGGGCGGCGGCGAGGTCGTTGAGGAAGGGACCGAGGTCCTCCTGCTCGCTCGGGGCGAGCCGCCGCTCCTCGAGGAGAGAACCCCGCATGAGAAGGATCGCCCGCCCATAGTCCCCCTCGAGATAGTGCACGATACCGAGTGAATGGACGATTTCGGCGAGCTCGGCGCCGCGAGCATGCAATCCGCGCTCGACGGCGAGCGCCTTCCTGAGCGCCTCACGAGCCGGTGCGAAGAGACCCAAGGAGCGATAGCTGTTACCGAGGGTGAGAAGCACTCGGGCCTCGACCTCGGGCGGAACCTCGCCCGGCTTGGAGAGCTGCTTCGAGGCCGCGTCGAGAACCTGAGTCACCGTTACCTCCGCTCCCGGTTTGATTCCTTTCGAGTTCCAGCTCGTATTTGCGGCCGCGAGCATCTTCTCGAGGAACGAGCTCACGCGTCGCTCCTGAGCCTGCGCCGCCTCGGCGCGCGCGGCCTGCTGCTCGGCCCGTCGCGCTTGCCAGGAAGTGGTGAGGAGGCCGGCAACGAGAGCGACGGCCACCAGGCAGGCGGCCACCACCGCCGGACGATGTCTTTGGACGAACTTGCGAGCACGGTACCTAAAGCTCGAGCCGCGGGCGGCAACCGGAAGGCCGGAACGGTAACGGTTTACGTCATCGGCCAGTTGCTCCACCGACGCATAGCGGCGCTCCGGCTCCTTGCGCAGGGCCTTCAAGGCAATTCCGCTGAGATCGGAGGGAACGTCACGACGAAGGCTCCGGATCCCGCTGTGGTTCGTCCCGTGGTCGTTGTCTTCTCTCGAGTGCCGGACCGCGACCGTCGGAGGTACGGGGGGCTGCTCGCAGATCACGCGTGCGACGGTGGCCGGGCTGCGGTCGGGAAACTCGTAGGGATGGCGCCCGGTCAAGAGTCGGTAGAGGAGAAGACCCAGAGCATAGACGTCTGTGGCCGTGGTGATCGCCTTGCCTTGCACCTGCTCGGGGCTGGCGAACCTCCAGGTGAGGACGCGGTGCTCGGCCCTGGTCAGGAGCATCGTGTCCTGACGCTCGGCGCCGGAGAGGAGCTTGGCGATTCCGAAGTCGAGAAGCTTGACCTCTCCCTCGGCCGTGACCAGGATATTGGCGGGTTTGAGGTCGCGGTGGACCACGAGGTTGCGGTGCGCGTGTCCGACCGCGGCGCAAACGTCGAGAAAGAGCCGCAAGCGAGCTTCTAGCGCCAGGGAGTGATGTTCGCAGTAACGGTCGATCGCAACGCCGTCGACGTACTCCATAACCAAGTACGGCCAGCCCTCTTCGGTCGTTCCACCGTCATAGAGCCGCGCGATGTTCGGGTGATGGAGGGTGGCCAGGGTCTGGCGTTCGGCGAGGAAACGGCGCAGCAACCCTTTGGAAATCGGTCCTCTGCGCAGTAGCTTGATCGCCACCTCATGCTCGAAATCACCGCCGCGTTCGCCCAGATAGACCTCACCCATACCGCCGCTTCCGAGAGGCCGGACGATCTTGTAGGCACCGATCTCGTGACCCGTCAGGTCGACTGGACGAAGAGAGGCAGCGAGAGATCTGGCCTCCGTGGCGACCGCCTGTTCGAGAAAGTCGCCGGCCTCGTCGTGGGCCTCGAGCAAAGAACGAAGCTCGGCGGCCATCGCAGGGTCCGTTGCGTCGAGCTTCGAGAGCGCCGTTGCCCTCGCCACGGATCGCAAGTCGGCGAGCTTGGCGAAAAGCGCTTTGAGGGTTGGTCGGTTGCCGGTCGTCATCCCAGGCCTACCGTTGGTCGTCCCCGTCGTCTCGGCCGAGCTCGCGGAAGAGCCATGCCCGGGCCATCGACGATTCCCGTTTGATCGTGGTCGCCGAGACCTCGAGAGCCTCGGCCGTTTCCTCGACCGAGAGACCAGCGAGGAAGCGAAGCTCGATCACTTCCACCTGGCGCCGATCGACCGCGGCGAGATGATGGAGTGCTTGGTCGAGGGCGAGGATGTCATATGCGGGAGCTGAGGGAGCCGGGTGCATGCCGAGGGCGACCTTGGGGGCGCCGCCGCCGCGCTTGGCGGTGCGTCTGGCGCGCGCATGGTCGACCAGGACCTGACGCATCGTGCGAGCGGCCAAGGCATAGAAGCGACGCCGGTCATCGAGCTCCAGTCCGGCGATCTGGCGGAGCTTGAGGTAGGCCTCGTGAACCAGAGCCGTTGGCTGTAGCGTGTGGTCCGGCCGCTCGTTCTTCATCGCTCCGGCGGCGAGACGGTGCATCTCGCCGTAGAGCTCCGGCAGGAGGGCATCGAGAGATCGCGCAGACTCACTCATCTGACTGGCAGCATGGTCGTGGTGCGATCGATCGTACCACTGGGCAGGTACCACGCACCTTTGATGAGCCGTGGGGCCAGCGACTCAGTAACCGATCAGCGGGAGGCCAGGTATGTCCGCGAAGTGCTTTAGATTGCGGGTGGAGAGTTCAACGGGAGTCCGCGTTCCTGTGGTCAACGAGGGGCGAAGCCCTGGCGCAGGATTTCGAGGGCGGGTTTACCCTGCGGCGTGAAGCCTATGGCTAGGCGTTGTGGGTGGTGGGGAGGGGTCGGGTACCACTTCCAGAAGTAGGCGCCGCCGAACCATGGCTCGGGCCAGACGACATCGAAGAAGGCTTGGTAGCAGCGCGCCTGCAGCGCGTCGTCGGCTCGCACCTTGGTCTGATCGGAGAAGGCGGGCCAGCGCCAGGGGTCGATCGCGGCGTCGGGAGTCGAGCGGTAGCCGATTTCGGTGAAGAGGATGGGCTTGTCGTAGCGCCGGGCGAGCGTGGCGAGCCCGGGGAGCCGCTTTCTCCAGGCGGCCTCGAGCTCGGCGAGCGTCGGATCGGGGTGGTCGCTCAACGGGAAGTAGGCTTGTATGCCGGTTGCGTCCAGAGCGTCCCAAAAGGGAACCGCATCCGCTTCCTGGTACCAGTTCGCGGCATAGGTGAGGCGGCCGTGGTAGACGGCGCGTACGAGCTCGATCAGGTGGCGCCATTCGCCTTCGTGCCCGGGAAGCGTTCCGGCGAGCTCGGTGCCGATGACCAAGTAGCCGATCTCGTGCCGCTCGGCGAAGCGCGCGTAGTGAAGGATGAAGGCCTCGTAGTTGGCGAACCAGCGTTTCCAGTCAGCGGCGCTCGTCATGGCGATATCGGAGCGCCACTTGCCCTCTCTGCCGTGGCGGAGCCACAAGTGCGGACTTAGCATCGTGTGGATGCCGTCGGCCAGCGCCAGCTTCGTGGTCGCTGCCAAGCCCTCATCGCTCTCGCCCCACCAGCCGCCTTTGGAACGAAAGAAGAGCTCTGGCTTGTCCGCGGCGGGTTGCCAGCCGAACGGGGTCTGTGAGATCCAGGTGACGTGTGCCGTTACAAGAGGTTTGAAATCCGCGACGGTCACGTGCCCGGGACCCGCCACCCAGCAGACGCCGCGCTGCTTGGCGGCGGAGTTGATGGTGGGCGGGGTCGGTCCGCTTGCGCGGCTACTGGGTCCAGCTCCTGTCGAAATAATAGCCAGAGCTCCCAGCGCTAGAAGCAGCCACTGTCGTCCCCTTTCTCGTTCTCGCATCGTCGTAAAGCATATCCGGCGCCGGTTTCGACATCGCCTGGCGGGTCCTGTCGCCGTTCCGCTTCCCATCTCCGTGCTCGCAAGGGCTGCGCGCGGGGATGGGAACCCTCGGAACGACACCACCCGCCAGGATTCTGACGGGACATTGTGTGGCAGGTTGATAGAGGGCGACCAGCCGGGGGCCCCGCGGACGGCAAGGTGCGAGAGCGAGTGCGGCCTAGAGCTCGACTTGGACGCCGAGCTCGATCACCCGGTTGGGGGGGATGTGGAAGTACTCGGTGGCGCGCAGGGCGTTTCTCGACATCACCGCGAAGAGCTTCTTGCGCCACAAAGCCATCGAGGCGCGACTCGAGGGGATGAGCGTCTCGGCGCCGAGGAAGAAGGTCGTCTGCATCATGTCGTAGTCGACGTATATCGTTTTCCCCTTGGTGAGCACCGCGGGTACGTCGGGATCCTGCATGAAGCCGTAGTGGGCGATGACCTCGTAGAAGCCCTCGCCCAAGGCGCGCCCCTCGATGCGCTCGGTCTCTCCCACGTGCGGAATCTCCTCGCTGATGACGGTGAGGAGGATCACCCGTTCGTGCAGCACCTTGTTGTGCTTCAGGTTGTGAAGGAGGGCGGTGGGCGTGGCTCCCGGGTTGCTGGTCATGAAGACCGCGAGGCCGGGGACCCGATGGGGCAGGCGGGTGGAGATATCGGAGAGGAACGAATCGATGGGGAGGAGGCCCTCGGTCAGACGGTCGCGCAGAATGCGCCGTCCGCGGTTCCAGGTCGACATCAGCGTGTAGGCGATGGCCGCGACCAGCAGCGGTACCCAGCCTCCCTGCTCCACCTTGATTAGGTTGGAGCCGAAGAAGGCGAGGTCGACGACGATGAAGAAGGCGAGCATGGGAAGGATCATCCACATCTTCCAGTGCCAGAGCTGGCGGGCGACGAAGGAGATGAGCATGGTCGTGATCACCATCGTGGTCGTGACCGCGATGCCATAGGCGGCGGCGAGATTGGTCGACTCGCGAAAGCCCAGCACGAGCGCCACGGTGGAGAGCATCAGAATCCAGTTGATGCTGGGGATGTAAATCTGCCCGATCTCGTGCGACGAGGTGTGCACCACCTTCAGCCGCGGGCTGTAACCGAGCTGGACGGCCTGGTGGGCGAGCGAGAAGGCGCCCGAGATCACCGCCTGCGAAGCGATGACCGTGGCGACCGTGGCGAGGAGGACCAGCGGATAGAGGGCCCAGCCAGGGGCGAGCCGATAGAACGGGTTGTGCGCGGCTTCGGGGTGCTGGAGCAGTAGGGCTCCCTGGCCGAAGTAGTTCAAGACAAGCGCGGGGAGGACACAGAGGAACCAGGTCAAGCGGATAGGCCGCTTGCCGAAATGCCCCATGTCGGCGTAGAGGGCCTCGCCACCGGTCACCACCAGGAAGACCGCGCCCAGGACGAGGAAGCCGCGAACGTGATCGCGAACGAAGAAGTCGAGAGCATGGTATGGATTGAGGGCGACGAGGACCCCGGGCTCACGGACGATCCCGGCGACGCCGAGGATCGCGAGGCAGCTGAACCAGAGCACCATGATGGGACCGAAGACGGAACCTACGCGCGCCGTGCCGTGGCGCTGGAATAGGAAGAGACCGATAAGGATCCCGATCGTGATCGGCACCACGTACGGTTGAAAGACGCTGGTGGTGACGTTCAGGCCCTCGACGGCGGAGAGGACGGAGATGGCCGGGGTAATCATCCCGTCGCCGTAGAGGAGGGCGGCGCCGAAGAGACCGAGAGCGATCAGGATCCAACGACTGCCCCGACGGCGCTGGCTCTCGGGGCGAACGAGAGCCATCAGGGCCAAGATGCCACCTTCGCCACGGTTGTCGGCCCGCATGACAACCATCAGATACTTGAGCGAGATGACGATGATCAAGGACCAGAAGATGAGCGACAGGACTCCGAGGATGTTGGCGTCCGTCACCCTGACCCCGTGGTGGCCGAAGAAGCACTCCCGAACCGCGTAGAGCGGGCTCGTGCCGATGTCTCCGTAGACCACGCCGAGCGCGGCGAGCGAAAGCCCGGCGAGCCGCTTTCCCGTGGGCGGTGGACCAACGTTTCCTGAGAGCTCAGCCAATGGTGGGTCTACCTGTGGGGTCCTAGTCAACAAATTGGCGCTCACTGGCGAGCGCCGATCAACGTGGCCTACATCATTCATGAGCCGCCTACTGCGAGCTGCGATTGCATGCGATCTCGAGGCGTACTCGCTGCTCACTCCTCGGCGTACCACTCAGTACGCCTACCTCGTTCATTGCGGCGTGCGCCCCGATCTCACACCACTTGCAGCTCTTGCTACGGCGCCTCATGAAGAATGCAGGCTGGCCGAGCCGCCGATCTTAACATCAGGACTCGAGGCCCTTGAGAAGCTCCCGCTTCTTGGCGTAGGGCGCCAAGGCATCGAGCACCTCGCGGCGGCTGAAACCGATCTCGGCGCCAATGAAACCGATCTCGTTCTCTTCGTCGTTCGAGATCGAGCCGTCGGCGACCGCGACTTCGATGAGGCATTCTAGGAGGCGGCGGCGCTGCTCGCGTTCACTGATCGAGCGGAACTCGCGTGCCACGAGGAAGTTCTCGGTGGAGCCGAAGAGCTCGTTCTGACGTCGGGCGATATCGAGGGCGAGCTTCGCGCGCGCCTCGTCGAGGCCTCCGACCCGCTCGACGATGGCGGCCATACCCTCTTGCTCCTCATCAGTGATGACGCCATCGGCGTTGGCGACACGCCCCAAGAGATAGGCAAAGGCGGCGACGAATCGCCTCTCGTCCTCGGGCAGCTCGTCGAGGGACTGACTGATGGCGCCGACGGCGTCGCTCGCCTCGGAAGCGGGGTCGGGCCGACGGCGTTTGCGGTCTAGGAAATCGAGAATGGACATGATTTAAAGCCCGGCGCGGGCGTGCCGGCCTCTTAGTATAGTGGGCGAGCGACGCCCTTGGCGAGAGCCGACCGCCGGCAATCGCCGCTGAACCGCAGAGGAGAGAGACTTGTACCGAAACGAGAGAGCCCGCCGTAGCCCCTTCCGCCGCATCCTGGTCCTATTGATTGTTCTCGCCGCGGTGTGGCTTGGCCTTCAGTGCTTCAGGCGCGGGGGCTCGCCGTCGATCAGCATCGAGCCGGCGCTTCCCGGCATCGCCAAACGGACTGCGGTGACCGTGACGGCGAGCGAACCAAGGCGCGGGCTGTCGCGCCTCGAGGTCGAGCTCGTGCAGGGAAGCCACAAGATGACGCTTGCGGACAAGAGCTACGAGCCACGGGCGGCATGGCGCTTCTGGAGCGGACGCCCGGGGCCGGTTGAGCTACACCTCGAGGTCGGTTCGGAGACTCAGCCGAGCCTCAAGAGCGGTACGGCGACCTTGCGCGTCGTCGCGGTGCCCGCGTCCGCCTGGCTATTGCGCGGCAAGCCGGTCACCCAGAGCTTGAAGCTGCCGGTTCGGTTTACCCCACCTTCGCTTGCGGTCGAGTCGCGCCAGAACTACGTCGCCCAGGGGGGCTGCGGGGTAGTCGTCTACCACCTCGGGTCGACCGCGGTGAAAGACGGCGTCGAGGTCGGCGACGACTTCTTCCCCGGCTTCGCCCTCCCCGGGGGAGGGAAGGGCGAGCGCTTTGCGCTCTACGCGGTTCCATACAACGATTCCGATCCGTCCTCGGTCCACCTGGTGGCGTCCGACGAGCTCGGCAATCGAGCCTCGGTGCAGTTCCTCGATCAGTTCTTCCCCCAACAGCCACGCGAGGACACGATTCACATCACCGATGCCTTCCTCGCCCGGGCGGTCCCCGCGATCCTCGCCCACACGCCGGGGCTCGAGGATCGGGGGAGCCTGCTGGAGAATTTTCTCGAAATCAACGGGGCGCTGCGCAAGAGCGAGGCCGAGGACCTGAGGGGGTTGGCGAAGAAGAGCACGCCCGCGTTCCTGTGGCACCGGCCTTTCGAGCGCCTGCCGCGGGCGGCGGCCAAGTCGTCCTTTGCCGATCACCGCACCTATGTTTACAAGGGGAAGGTGATCGACCATCAGTACCATCTCGGGATCGACTTGGCTTCGGTGGAGCGCGCCCCGATTCCCGCCGCCAACGACGGCATCGTCCTCATGGCCCGCTACTTCGGCATCTATGGCAACGCGGTCGTGATCGACCACGGTTACGGCCTCATGAGCTTGTACGGCCACCTCTCATCGTTCGCGGTCAAGGAGGGAGACCACGTGCGTCGCGGCCAGGTGATCGGCCAGACCGGGGAGACCGGGCTCGCGGGAGGGGATCACCTCCATTTCACCATGTTGCTCGATGGCGTTCCGGTGAAGCCGCACGAGTGGTGGGACCCGCATTGGATCCACGACCGGGTCGCCAGCAAGCTGGGGAAAGCGCTTGAGTTCACCCCCTGAGGGGGGCGGTGGTGCCAGCTTACTTGCCGAGCCAGCCCTTGCGCCGGAAGAAGAAATACATGGCGAGGGCCACGACCGCCATCAACCCCAGGGCTGAGAAGTAGCCCCACTTCCAGCTGAGCTCGGGCATGTTCCAGCGGCTCGCTTGGGGGTTGAAGTTCATGCCGTAGACGCCGGCGATGAAGGTCAAGGGGATGAAGATGGTCGCCGTGATGGTCAAGAACTTCATCACCTCGTTCATCTTGTTCGAGAGGCTCGAGAGGTAGACGTCGAGCAAGCTTGCCGCAATGTCGCGGTAGGTCTCGATCACATCCATGATCTGGATCGTGTGGTCGTAGCAGTCGCGCAGGAAGAAGCGCGTTTCCTTGGAGATGAGGTCGGAATCGATCCGCTCGAGCCCATTGATGACTTCACGTTGCGGCCAAGCGGCGCGGCGAAGCTGCAGGAGCTCGCGCTTGGCGTTGTGAACCTCGGTGAGGGTAGCGCGGTCGGCGTTCTCGACCACCTGATCCTCGAGGTCGTCGAGCCGTTCACCGAACTCCTCCAGGACCGGGAAGAAGTGGTCGATGACGGTATCCAGAAGCGCATAGACCAGGTAATCGGTGCCGAGCTCGCGGATGCGTCCCTTGCCCTGGGTGACCCGGTCCGCAATGGGTTTGAAGATGTCGCTGTGCTCTTCGCGCAGGGTGATGACGAAGTCCTTGCTCAGAAACAAGCTGATCTGCTCGGAGTCGACGTCGCGCTCGAGGTGGACGAGCTTCAGGACGATGAAGTGGTAGTCCTCATAGTCTTCGAACTTGGGACGTTGGCCGGTGTTGAGGACGTCCTCGAGAGCCAGAGGGTGAAGGTGACAGCGCTCGCCGAGCTTTTCGAGCACGCTCACGTCGTGAAGACCTACGATGTCGATCCAGGTCACCGACTTCTTGTCGATGAAGGGAAACGATTCTTCGATCTTGGAGAAGTGGTGCTCCTCGACGTGTTCCTTCGAGTAGTCGACGACCGTGATCTCGACGTTCTCAACCTTGCGCTCGGCATGGGCGGTGAGGGTGCCCGGCCGGGTGCCGGGAGGGTGGTGTCTTTTCTTGTAGGTGCGCGCCATGTCGCTCGGGGGCCGGAGAAACGTAGGAATCCAGACCCGTGGGGACTTCAAACGATAGCACGCCGCGTCCTGACGAGCGCCCGGTATCGGCGGGTTAGAATGAAACGCTCCACGAACCAGGGCGGAAAGGATGGTCGAGAATGGCGAAGAACGTGCGGAAGCTGGGTCTTGTCTGCTTGGCAATCTACCTTATTCTGATCGGTCTCGTGGGGTTGATCCCGTTGAGCTTTTCCGGCCTCTGGGTGATTCGCGACGTTCTCGCCCTCGTCGCAGGGGTTCTGCTCTTGATCGGGCGTTGAGGGCGGCGAAGCAGGCCCCGGAGGGGGCGGCGCGGCGCCGCGTTCTGCTTCGGACCGTGCAACGCGGTAGGATAGGCGAGGCCGAAGTGCCTGAAGTCGAGGGCATCAGCCGGCCCGGGCATTTTCGACACTCTACGCTGCCGGCACGGCAACCGCCCTTGTTCCCTCTTTTTTCAGCCCACCTTCATCGGGAGACCACGTGACCCGCCGCATGCTCATCAACGCGCAGAACGCCGAAGAACTGCGCATCGCCATCGTCGATGGCAAGACCCTAGAGAACTACCAAGTCGAAGTCGCCGACCGGAATCTCACCCGGGGCAACATCTACCGCGCTTCGGTGGTCAATATCCAACCCAGCCTGAACGCCGCCTTTCTCGACTATGGGGCCGAGCGTCATGGCTTCCTCGCGATTCAAGATGTTGTTCCCGCCGTCTATCGGCACGAGGTCAAGGGCGAGCGAGCGAGAATCGACAAGGTTCTCGACCGCGGACAGTCCGTGATGATCCAAGTGGTCAAGGAGCCGGAAGGGCAGAAGGGTGCGGCCGTCACCACCAACCTGAGCCTCGCCGGGCGCTATCTGGTCTTCACTCCCTATGACGACATGCGCGGTGTGTCGCGGAAGGTGGAAGACGAGGAGAGCCGGCGGCGCTTGAAGGAGATCGCGTCGGGGCTCTCCATTCCCCAGGGCGGTGGCGTCATCATACGAACGAATGCCATCGATCAGAACAAGACCACCTTGGCGCGCGACTTGGCCGAGCTCCTCCGCCTCTGGCGCCGGATCAAGGGCGAGGGTGGCCGGGGCAAGGGCGCCAAGCTCCTCTACAGCGATCAGGATCTCATCCTGCGCGCCCTGCGCGACTATCTCGACAACTCGATCGACGAGGTGCTAGTCGACGACGACGAGGCGCTGAACAAGGCACGGCAGTATCTGCGCGCCGTGATGCCGCGAACCAAGATGCGGATTGAGCGCTACTCCGAGCGCGCGCCACTCTTCGCTCGTTTCGATCTCGACAGCCAGATCGAGCGCATCTACGAGCGGCGCGTCGAGCTACCGAGCGGCGGCTCCCTGGTCATCGACCGCACTGAAGCCTTGACCGCGATCGACGTGAACTCTGGCAAGGCGACCCGCGCCTCGAGTCAGGAGGAGACGGCGGTGAACACCAACGTCGAAGCCGCGGAGGAGGTGGCGCGGCAGCTTCGCCTGCGCGATCTGGGCGGGCTCATCGTGGTTGATTTCATCGATATGCGGAGCGGCAAGAATCGGCGCAAGGTCGAGAAGACGCTTCGCGACGCAATGAAGATCGACAAGGCCCGCTCGAGTGTGGGCCGGATCAGCGCCAACGGGCTGCTCGAAGTCAATCGGCAAAAGATCCAGC
>Ga0102953_1001165_pt1 | contig 16989 bp, 16 predicted proteins | sample SalPon2A_C_D2_MG_FD_78509 | JGI IMG/M metagenome (GOLD analysis project Ga0102953, IMG submission 78509) | Soil microbial communities from South San Francisco under conditions of wetland restoration - Salt Pond MetaG R2A_C_D2_MG | ecosystem: Environmental > Terrestrial > Soil > Wetlands | place... | reverse complement strand
CGACAAAACGTTCATCCCGGCGCCGTCCAATGATTCAACCTGTGCGTGCAACGATTGCTCTTACATGAAGCTAAACAGCCTGCAAAAACTGTACGGCTGCCTAAAACACGAGCAACCGGAGATTCAACTGTCTGATGAAGTGATCGAAAAAGCCAAAGTACCCATCGAGCGGATGCTGGAGATTTCAAAATAATACACGACGTTTTTAACAGATTGAACATCGTCCACGGCATGCCGTGGACTTACAGAATGGTCACGATTTGCAACGCTATCGTAAGGTCACGATATGTTGTGACCGATTACAAATCGCTTGAATATTTTACAATCCAATTTCGAACTTCGCCCTAAAACCAAAGGATGGAGCGCCAACAACCGAGGTTGGGTGAACCCGCCAAATGGCCTGGATCTGAAACATACTGAGGATATTTTCAACGCCAGCTCCCAATTCAATGTAGGGATTCTTCATTGGGGTAATCGTAGACGGAAAATCCAGGATTTCCTTGTTTTTGTCACTCACTGACCCCATCATCATTTTGGCAGATAGCACTTCACGCATGTGCGTTTCTTCCAACCCAGGAATTCGGCGGAAGAAAAAACCATTCAGGTGATATTCCCCATAAAACCGGATATATTCGTCATGGACAAACTCCAGGTAATTCAACAGGTTAAAATCGAAAGTGTACAATCCGTAGGTTTCATTTCCACGTGGAATACTTAGCATGGAATACGGCAGTTTACCAAAATATTTTTCAGCCTCAATGGCATAGTCAAAACGGGTTTGCCCAATATACGGATGCTGCTCAAAAGTCGCGAAGATTCGTCCATACCAATTCGATTGGTTCGCATAATATACCTTTCCGCCCGCCACCGTGAAATGGATGACCGGGTGTTCAGACTCCATGCGATAGCGATAAAAATGATTGTCAACCACTTTTTCTTGTTTCGAAAAACGGGTGTCTAAACTGGCTTCAAAAGCTGACACGGAATTCAGTGGCTCTCCATGATGCATGAATGGATAAAACTCCGGCGAATAATGCTTTGTATAATTGACCACTGCCTTGTTGATCAAGCCGGGATACCATTCATGCTCGTAACTGGCCACCGCCTTTTGTTCCCTGAAAATCTCCAGTAGTTCCTTGTGTTTCAACATTTGTGACACCAGGTTATTTTCGGTCGCTGTGAAGGCATTCTCATACAAATACAACAGCTTGTCACTTTCGCCAAACCGGATCATCTTATCGTCGTACGATAATTTGAATACCCGCCTGTTAATCGTTGGAAATTTGTAGCCCAATCCGCCCATTCCAGTCCATTGCCTGTTCCTGAAGCCGTAGCCCAATCCGCCCCAAAATAACCAGTTGTCGCTGATTTCGGTGCTTGTTCGAGCTCCCATAAACACATGGACTCCTTCAACTTTATTGGTATTAAAAAAGTTCATGTACGGCCCCAGTTCAATTTTTCCAATATCATAATAACCGGTCATCGACATGCGCGCAATGTTGTTCACAAAGTTGACGGTGCGGATTTGCGATACCGAATCAATCACGCCCGAAATCATTTCTTCCTTGTTGGTCAATGGTTCCAGCCGATGCTCATCCCAGTAGCTTTCCTTTTTAGCAGTGGCATCCGGCAGCTTGATGGTTTCGTACTCGGCACCGGGTGTATTCAACTTAATGGGCTGTGGCGGATCAATCGTCACATGGTCGATTGTTGCAGATTGCGTGTAAAAAAGCGACAGCCGCTTGGGTTGCTTTTTATGGTTTTTGAAAGGCACATAATCAAACAAGGCATCAATCTGATTACGCTTGTAAAACGGCGTGGAATCGTTCACAAAGAAATAGTTACTCTTCAAACGAAGTCCTTTCAAAAAGTTCAAGTTGCTGGTGTTCGACAAAGTTCCATCGATCTCAACAATCGAATAGTGCTGATCTTCAACAGTGAAATAACCCTTGAAGGTATTTTCATATTTTCGTCGCGGTTGAAAATTCACCCTGTATTCCTTGTGGCCCTTCACCATGGAGCTGTCGGCCAAGAAGTAGTTGTAAAAAAACCAGCCGTTATCAGCAATCGGGCTGATAAAATTTTGCGTGAACAGATTGATGTCATTGTCGTAAAAATTGACTTCCATATCCAACGCACTTGTGTAGCCTGATATTTCCAGTTCATCCAGAATACCGACGCCAGAGGTTTTATCGGCCAACACTGTTGACTGTTGCTTGGGGGGATCTTTCTGTACCTGATTAAAAACCAACTGTTCTGAAAAATACAACGGCAGGTATTTCGAGCTGTCACCGGGTTCTTTTTTAAAAACAGACTGGTTGCCACGAAACGGCTTCGAATTGATAATCTTATCGCTAACGTGATTAATCTGGTACTCCCACTTGGTATATTTTCGGTATGAAAAGCGGTTGTACTGATCCGGGTTATTTTGCTTTTTATGAGCAATCACCTGTTTAAAAAGTCGACGGATTGGCCCTTCGTCAGGTGCTACTTGCACTTCCGAAATATCCATGGTTTGCGGCTTTAAACGAATGGAAAGCATTCGATCCCGGAGCCTGGAAACCAGCCGCTCTTCTGAATAGTATCCGATGGCCGAAAAGCGCACCGTGTCAACATCCTGTGGAATTTTTAGCTTAAAGTACCCTAAAGTATCGGTAGTTGTTCCTAAGGTTGTCCCTGCAAAAACGATATTGACATAGGGGATGACTTCTCCGGTTTGGTAGTCAGAGACAGTTCCTGTGAGGAAACGCGATTGTCCAATGGCATTCCCTGAAATAAATAGAAACAGGAGAACCAGATGAATATTTTGGACGAAAGAATACCCAGTTGACAACCAGTCTTTTCGCATGTTTTGTTTCTTGTTTTCTGAATAAATTCCTTTGTAAAAGTTCATTTATTGGCTAACCGCGTTCGCTGCAAAGGAACTGTAAAATTGATTAAAAAAACGTTCCGCTTACTTTTTCAGTTCGATTTTTAATAGAAAAAATAAATTTTTTAATGTTGAATCTAATCTCTATTTGTATTTGATTCTTCACAGTCCAATTACAACCGAAACTGTGTTTCTCTTCTAATTCACTCAACGCAAAAGGGTTTCAGCAGAAAAATCAGGCAGTTTTTGAACAGCATCTTGTTAATTAGTTTTTGTGCGAATGCTCCATTGGAGGGTTGCGATTTCATATCTTCGTATAAACAGAAAAGCAGGTTATTATGCCATACAGAAGGTTGCCAAATACAGATCAAGCAAGGATGAGAGCGATTGAAATGGCCCTCGAGCGGGGAAAACGTACAGCACCGAAAGAACTTGCTTTCAGTCAGGAGATATTGGAGAAAATTCAGTTTCTGTACCCAAACTTTTCACATGCCATGCGTACCTTGCAGGCAGCCAAACAAATCCAGTTTGATCGTTCAAATGAATATAGCACCATCTTTAAAAAAGCAAAATTGTACTTGTCGCACTTTGTGCAGGTGCTCAATTTTGCTATTATCCGCGAAGAAATGAAACCCGAAGTCCGCGCTTTTTATGGTATGGATGTCAACTCTGTAAAAATTCCACCTTTTAACCTGGAAAAAGACGTCTTGGAGTGGGGTGAAAAAATTATGCATGGAGAGCAACAACGCTGCATGAAAGGTGGCAGCCCGATTTACAGCCCGTCCATTGCGCTCGTCAAAGTACATTGGGAATCGTTCCGGGATGCTTTTCATCATCAAAAAGTACTGCAAAATAACACGAACCGTGCATCACAAAAAATGGCAGACTTGCGCGACGATGCGGATAAACTGATCCAGGATTTGTGGAACCAGGTAGAAGAAAAATTTGCTATGCTTTCCAATGAGGAGCGTCGTGAAAAAGCCGAGCAATATGGCGTGATTTACGTTTATCGACAGTCGGAATTAAAACGCATGGAAGCGGAAAAATTGCAAACCAACCTCAACTTCAACTAAAAGAGAAGTCAACCAACTTCGCATTCTACTGATCTTTTTATCCGAAATTTCTCACTTTCACAGAGACCTACTCCCAAGGTTCGGCATTGCGGTGCATGAAACGATCGCCCTTATAGAAAATGTATCGGATGCACCTTCCATTCCTGTTGACTTTGTACCCTGGGATTCCGTTTCCCTCCTCCACGGGGTATTATTGTTGTCCCTATCAGGTACTTGGTACAGGTATTGGTTTCATGATCGAAAATTCTTCCATCCTCAAGCAATCAGGTCATTTCTATTAATGACAATTGAAAGAACATCAAATGAGCAGTAAATTTTGTAGATGACATCGTATGACCAACGGGTTCGTCAGTATCTCTTCTTAAGTGTATAAAGCAACAACACGACAACGACTAAGCTCAATACAGCCAACACCGGCGATGTGCTGATCGAATCGGCATAATGATTCAATGAATCCATGGTTTCGTTGCCCCCATTTTCCGCAGAAATTGACAAAACCCCCACCAGGTTGTTCAGGAAGTGAGCCAAAATAGGCAGCCAGATGGAACCGGTGAAAACCAGCAAATATCCAAACAGAGCGCCCAAAATCATGCGTGGTACAAAACCATAAAACTGCATGTGCAACGCGCTAAACAAGAAAGCGGCAATCCAGATTCCCCAATGGTAGTTTTTCGTCATCCGGGTGAAGATTTTTTGGATCACTCCCCGAAACAGCAGCTCCTCGCCCAAGGCCGGAATAACAGCGATCATAAAAATATTAAACAGCACGCCCCAAATGGTTTTGGTAGCCAGAAAATGACTGATCAGTTCGTCGGCATTGTCTTCCATGTTGCGCATCCAATTTTCAATCCCCGACATGGAATCCGGGAAGTGCATCTGGCTATTCAGATCACCAAGGTATCCCACCAAAGGGCCGGAGACCAACACAGCTGCCAGTCCAATGAGAATAACTTTGGGCGTAATCTTTTTATCAAGTGTCAGGTAACTGTAAGCATTTCCCTCGTACAAATAGCCAATGATAAACGGTGGAATAATAAACAAGCCAACCGACTGAACAATTTGGAAATACTTGAGCAAATTGATGGTGAGCGGATTGGCCATGTCGCCCCCAGAAAGACTCTTCATCAATGCGGATGCACCGACTATTGGCAATACAGCCAGCATGGAAATAATAAACAATAGAAGAAAAGAAACCAGGATGACAAAGGCGGCAAAAATAAATTGCGTACCCGGTTTCATCCCCCGAAAAGCAGTAATGGCCATGGCTTGAATTTTTTGTGGCCTAAAGATAAGTCTACGAAAGCAAAAAAAAAACCGGGAGTTTACTTTCCCGGTTCTTCAATAGTAATCGAAAAAACTACTTGCTGTTTTTTAATGTAATCCGAATCTGTGATGATGCCTTTTTATCTTCATCTTTTTTAATCACCTTGATGGATTGTACACTATCCGGATTAATCTCGCGAAGCTCATCCAGAGTTACTTTTTTACCATCAACGTAATAGTCGGCATTCTCACTATTGGGGCCAGTAATCATAATCGGAAAACGTTGGTATTTTTCAAACAGTTCTTTCTGGCGCTCCCCCATTTCCTTTTGTCGAATAAACATTTCCTTTTGGTGAACTTTCATATCCTCCTGGGCTTTTTGAACCTCCTCTCGAATCTTCGCTTGCTCCTCTTCACTCAATTTGTAGCCTGGAACATTGGGTACTTTGGGTACTCGGTACTGGTAATTAAAATAGAAGTTGTCAGGTGCTGAATGATTATCAAAGACCTGCAATTGTTCCAAGCCACGAATATTCAGCACTTTGTTTAAGGTCGCCACGTTGCTCAAATCAATCTTCCCGTTCATCTCAATCAGGTTCACCGAAAAACTATTACTCGTTAGCAAACCCATGCTGCTGATATTTTCGCCATTCTTTTTCAGGTAGATTTTCAAGTCACGCTCGGCTGTTTTTTCGGTTTTAAACAACGAATACCCATTGTTTTGGTAGTAATCGCGAATTTCTTTCACCAGCCCGTCCTTCACTTTTTCGTTGTCATCTGTATACGTTTGGGTGATCACCGTCATATTTTTCAGATCGTTCAAAACATTGTACACCGGGTCATCCGGCTTAATGTCCTTCTTCTTCAAGTACAAATCAAACATATCATCCGTGATTTGAACGGCGCTGAATCCTTCCTGGTCCACATATTTCTTGACTAGCTCACTGAAGAGTGACTGTGCTGTTGCTGGCAAAACCAGCAACATGGCCATGAGGTAAATAACGATTCGTTTCATGATTTTTTATTTTTTTAGTTGGCTACAATTTCTAACTGATCATCCTGGTAAAGCACCAGCATATCTTTGTCATCCTGTGGCTGAAGGCCATTCGAAACCTGCATCAGCGCCTTTTCCATAATGGCGAACTGCTCATCTTTGGTCAATTTCACTTGATTAGGCGATTGGTGCGAGAACCAGAAGATGGATACCGCCAAGGCGACTGCCGCCGCAGCAGATGAGTATTTCAACCACCGATTTCTCAAAAACCGGGTTCTATGTTCTTGATCCTGAATTCCCTTAAATAGCTGATCTTCCAGTCCTTCGGGCACTGTGTTTTCCTGTTGGTAGAAGCCAAAAGCCAGCTGTTCATCCCGACAATCATCCGGATTACTTTCAACAGCCTCTTTGAGCTTAGCTTCCTCCTCCAAATTCGTTTCTCCGCTATAATATTTTTCCAGCAATTTGTTGATTTCCTCTTGTTTCATAATCGTAAATTTCACGAATTTCGTCTTTTACTTTCAGTCGGGCCCGCGATAACAACACCCGCAAATGAGCCACTTCATAACCGGTCAGCAGTCTGATCTCTTCAAAATCCAACCCGTCAATCTCGCGGTATTGAATCACTTCCCGGTACTTGTCAGGTAACTGGTCAATGATCTGCCGAACGATCATCAATTGCTCCCGAACATCCATTGTTGCCCCCTGCTCCGGCAGGTTGATGATTCGATGATCATCTTGCTCTTCCACCAATAACACCCGCTTTTTTTTCAGCACATCCAAACAATGATTTCGACACACGGTCAACACATAACCATCGGGTTTTCCATGGCGAAGAATTTGATGCCGTTTGTTCCACAGTTTCAACATCACATCCTGAAGCGCATCCTGCACTTCTACATCGTTTTTCAGCAACCGCTTTACCATCGGATAAAGCTTGCGCGACCAGGGCAATATGTCTTTTTTAAATTGTTCGGCGGTCATTCTAATTGGTTAAACGATTCAACCCAAATTTCATAACAAGTTACACCCATTTTTTTAAGGATTGAATGTGTGATGTATTGAAGGACTGAATTTAAGACACTCCATCATTTGTGTTATGAAAAAGCAACGCAGCGTTTTGAGACCGGCCACAACATGTCGTGGCCCTACGACGAACGAACAAATCCGGGAAAGTTTCGTAGGGTCACGCCAAGGTGTGACCTTTGCTCCATTCTAAATTAGACCCAAAACTCCGATTTTTGGAATTTGCGATTTGGATTCTGGAATTTCATTCTTCTTTGTTTATATCTTTGCTCCATAAATTTTTAACGGTGAAAATAGGATCGATTGATTTAGGGGAAGTGCCACTTTTTCTGGCGCCGATGGAGGACGTGACCTACCGGACATTTCGCCACATCTGCAAAAAGAATGGCGCCGATGTGGTGTGCACCGAATTTGTACAGTCAGATGCATTGGTTCAAGATATTTGGAAAACGAAAGAAAAGATTCAATTGTATGAGTCAGACGGTCCGGTGGTGGGCATCCAGATTTACGGACACGAGTTAGAATCCATGGTGGAAGCCGCCAAAATTGCGGAGAAATCACAACCCAGCTATATCGATCTGAATTACGGTTGCCCGATGAAAAAGATCGTAAAAAAAGGAGCGGGATCAGGCATGCTTCGCGATTTGGACAAGATGCAGAAAATCACCGAAGAGATTGTCAAAACCGTTTCCTTACCGGTGACCGCCAAAACACGGCTGGGCTGGGATGAAGATTCCAAAGTTGTTTCGGAAGTAGCCGAACGATTACAGGATGTTGGCCTTTCGGCGCTGGCGGTTCATGGTCGCACCCGCAAAATGCTGTATACCGGCGAAGCCGACTGGTACGAGATTGGCAAGGTGAAAAACAGTCCGCGGGTGAAAATCCCCATCATTGGCAATGGCGACATCAATGGGCCGGAACGAGCTGCCGAATTTTTAAAGATCAGCGGCGTTGATGGATTGATGCTTGGCCGCGGAGCGATCGGTCGCCCCTGGATTTTCAACGAAATTAAACACTACTTGAAAACCGGCGAATTATTACCGCCACCCACCGTAGCTGAAATTATTGAAAAAGCATTGGATCACTTGCAAATGATCCTGGATTGGCGTGAAGATGAACGGACCACCATCCTGATGATGCGGCGTCATTTTGCCAAGTATTTTGCGCCTCTCCCCGATTTCCGTCCGTTTCGCATCAAACTGCTGCAAGCCACTGAAATGGAAGTGGTTCATCAAACCCTTCAGAAAATTAATGAACACTACGGTGACATGCGGGTTGATTATACAAACGCCAGTTTGAAATGAACCAGGACGACTACAAACATTATTACAACGAACAGTCTTTCAAGCAGAAACTGCAAAAATTTGCAAAAACAGCAGGCATCCAGGTGGTGTACTCCGCATTGCTGCTGTATTACCTGATGAAAGATCCTTCGGTGCCCTTGAAAGCCAAGGTGACGATTGGCGCTGCTTTGGGCTATTTCATTTTTCCGACGGATGCCATTCCTGATTTCATGCCTTGGATTTGTTTTGGCGATGACCTTGGCGTGTTAATTTTTGCCCTATCTCAAATCAGCGATCACATCACGCCCGAACTTCGGGACAGAGCGAAAAGTCAACTCCGCAACTGGTTTCGCGAGGTTGACGAAGAAAAGCTGGACGAAATTCACTCAAAGATTTTCTAAAAAACTTATCACAGGGAAAAGTAAAATAATCTCCTCCTGGCTTCTGGCATCAAATAATATTGAATACACAGAAAACTGTTGAAGCCAATGAGAAACAATTGTTTTCGACAGTCTTCAACTGCCTTCCATTGTTTTCAAAACGTTACAACGGGAAAAGTAGTGATCGGATGACTTCAAGTCATCCGATCACTATATTTCACCTCCTTTATACAAAATAACATTTATTAATGTTGGCTTGGCACTGTTTTTGATTTTCGTTGTACAACCTGAAATAAGAACAGCCATGAAACGAATAATGCTTATCCTATTCATCGGAGCTTCTGCCATCACATGGAACGTGAATCCGGCAAGTGCTCAGGTGACCGTTTCGGAAAAGCCGACGCCACCACAGGCCCAACTGGCAGCCCCTAAAAAACCGGGGCCAGGCTATGTATTGATACCTGCGCACTGGATTTGGCACCGGCCATCGAAAATGTACGTTTGGGTTGGCCCACATTGGGTATCAAAGCAGGAAAATAAAAAATGGGCGCCGGGACATTGGGAAGAGAAATCAAATGGCTGGAAATGGATTCCGGGACGATGGGAAAAAATTAAGAAACGACAATTTTTATTTTTCAAATAGCCAATACTGTTTTTGACTACTTGTTTGTTTAATGTTTAGTGTTTTGGGCGAAGGCCGGATTTCTCCGGCCTTTTCTTTTATCACCTGATCAACCAATCAATTCAACTTTATTACTTTTGTGTTTCTAAACAAGCAACATGGAATTACTCACCAACTTTCATTTGTCTACTTTCCAATGGCTTTTGATGGCGATTTGTGGCTTGCTCATTGGCATGTCGAAAACAGGTGTGCCCGGTGTTTCAATGATTGTTGTTCCCATGCTGGCTGTTATTTTTGGCGGTAAACAATCCACAGGTGTCCTGTTGCCTATCCTGATGATGGCCGATGTTTTTGGTGTCAGTTACTATCAAAGGCATGCTGAATGGAAGTACCTCATCAAAATTCTGCCTTGGGCATTTGCCGGCGTTGGACTGGCGCTTTGGGTGGGCGAAGTAGTCAACGACAATCAATTTAAAAGCCTCATTGCCATTCTGGTGTTTCTAAGCATTGGGCTCATGATTTGGAAAGACCGCAAACAAGGTAAACAAATTTTCCCGGACAGTTGGTGGTTTGCTGCAGCCATGGGCATTCTGGGTGGATTCGCGACCATGATTGGTAATGTTGCCGGTGCTATTTTTGCGATCTACTTACTGGCCATGCATCTTCCTAAAAATAATTACATCGGCACACGGGCCTGGTTTTTTCTCATCATCAACTTTTTTAAATTTCCGCTTCATATTTTTGTCTGGGGAACCATTACCTGGCCCAGCCTCAAACTGGATTTAATGACTTTGCCGGCCATTGCTCTGGGCGCTTTTTTAGGCATCAGGCTGGTCAAAATAATACCCGAAAAAACCTACCGGACTTTTGTGATTGTGGTCACTGTAGCTTCGGCTTTTTTATTATTAATTTGAAAGAAAGATGAAACGATTACAACGCTTTTTCGAAGACAAAACCATCAACAATGTTTTGGACATCGGTACTGGTACCGGTGATTTTTTGAAACTCCTGGATGACACATTCGGGAATGGAGCTCAACTCATCGGGGTCGATCCGGGCGAGCAATGGCTAAAAAAAGCCCGCATCCGTTTCCAGGATGATCACATTGAATTTCGCTGCATGAGTGGCGAAAAGCTGGAGTTTGACGATGATACGTTCGACGTTGTCAGCATCTCCAAAGCTTTGCATCACCTCGAAAACCGCAAACAAGCCCTCGCTGAAATGAAACGGGTGGTTCGACCAAATGGCTGGATTATCATCAATGAAGTAACAGATGGCGATTTGAATGAAGCGCAGGAAAACCAAAAGATGCTTCACCATTTCAAATCATTTGTCGATCGTTTGCATGGCATCTCCCACCGGCAAACGTTCACCCAAGAGGAAGTTGTCGAAATCGTTGAGCAAAATGGGATTCGAATCGCTTACTCCTACCCTCATTTAAAAATGAAAAACCCTAATTTTGATGAACTTTTTCTGAATGAAAAATACGAAGAGATGAAAAGTCTTCTTGAGGAATTGCAGGGACGCCCCGAGTACGACCAGAAGAAAAACCAACTGCCACTGTTCCGCGAACGCCTGAACAAATATGGCTTTCAGATGGCCAACCAGTTAATGGTGATTGGTCAAGTAAAAAAAGATTGATGGGAACCACCCATTCCTGCGAAAGCAGGAATCTCACGCGATAAGACTGGCATCGGAATTAGTTCTCCCACTAATTTTTTATAATTTCGTCTGGATCATTAAAACAAACAAGCATGAATTACCAAGCAGATTCAAAACGATACGACTCCATGAAATACAATCGCTGCGGCCGATCCGGATTGAAACTTCCCGCTGTATCGCTCGGTTTGTGGCATAACTTCGGCGGTGTTGATGTTTTTGAAAATGGACGCGCCATGTTGCGTCGGGCATTCGACATGGGCATCACGCATTTTGACCTGGCCAACAACTACGGTCCGCCGTACGGATCAGCCGAGGAAAATTTTGGAAAGATCATGAAACAGGATCTCAGGCCATACCGTGATGAGCTGATCATCTCTACCAAAGCAGGCTACGATATGTGGCCAGGTCCCTATGGCAACTGGGGAAGCCGGAAATACTTAACAGCAAGCCTCGACCAGAGCCTGAAACGAATGGGATTGGATTATGTCGACATTTTCTACTCACACCGCCCTGATCCTGACACACCACTGGAAGAAACCATGATGGCACTCGATCAGGCAGTTCGATCCGGGAAAGCCTTGTATGCTGGTATCTCCAATTATCCGGCTGAACGAACCCGCGAAGCAGCTCAAATATTGCACGAACTGGGAACGCCGCTGTTGATTCACCAGCCCAAATACTCGATGTTCGAACGTTGGGTGGAAGATGGACTGTTGGATGTGTTGGAAGAAGAGGGCATCGGCTGCATTCCATTTTCACCACTGGCGCAAGGCCTGCTAACTGACAAATACCTCAACGGTATTCCCGAAGGGTCACGAGCGGCCAAATCGTGGGGTTTCCTAAAACCAGACATGGTAGAACCAGCAATCGGTAAAGTTCAAAAGCTAAATGAAATTGCCCAAAACAGGAGGCAGACATTGGCACAAATGGCATTGGCCTGGGTATTAAAAGACAAACGAGTCACCACCGTTTTGATTGGTGCCAGCTCAGTCAATCAACTGGAGAACAACGTCGCCATGTTGAATAACTTGAATTTCTCCAAAGAAGAATTGGTAAAAATTGAAACTATTTTGAAAGACTGATAGTTAATTGATCGGATGACCGCGAGTCATCCGATCAATCATACATTCAATACCAAACCACCCATTTCGTTCCCCTGTCATTATTAATTATATTTGTGCGACTCCAAAACCGGTGGAATGGTTTTTGCCTGATTTCAATTGGTTTACAAGTTTAATTTGATACGAAAAGACCGATTAATGAAAAAGCTATTGTTGTTCCTGTTGATTGGAACACTTTTTTTTGAAGTCTCTTGTGCAGACTCTCAGAACGCCTCAAAGAAAGAAACCCGCGTAAAAATTGAAACTCAATATGGCGATATCATCGTCAAACTGTATAACCAAACACCAAAACACCGTGACAATTTTATCAAGCTGGCCAAAGACGGTTTTTACGATGGTCTGTTGTTCCACCGGGTGATCAATCATTTTATGATCCAGGGTGGTGATCCGGATTCACGCAATGCCAAGCCCGGTCAAAGATTGGGAGGTGGCGATCCTGGTTACACGCTTCCAGCAGAGATTGACTCGTCGCTTTTCCACAAACGTGGCGTGTTGGCAGCAGCTCGTCGTGGAGGTCCATCCAACCCTGAAAAACGGTCGTCAGGTTCTCAATTTTACATTGTTCAGGGAACGGTTTTTACGGAAGGAGCATTGGATACTCTTGAAATGAAAATCAACATGGGAAAACAGCGAAAGGTGATGCAAAAATATTTTGCAAAAGATCAAAATGAGTTGAATCGGTTGAGGCAAGAGAGCAATCAGGATGAATTCAATGTCCGGGTGGCTCAAATACGCGACTCTGCCGCAGAAGAGATCAGCCACATGAAGCCCTACAAAATTTCACCTGAACGTCGCGAAGTGTATACGACCATTGGGGGCTATCCTTCTCTGGACAATGAATACACCATTTTTGGTGAAGTGGTCGAAGGACTGGACGTACTGGATAAAATCGCAGCAGTCAAAACCGACCAGAATGACCGCCCGGTTGATAATATTAAAATGAAAGTGAAAGTATTGGATTGATGAAGCGTTTATTTCTAGTTACATACCTTCTATTTAGCCTGAGTTTGTTCTCCCATGCTCAAACACACCTGGTTGAGATTGATACCAACATGGGAAACATGAAGTTTAAATTGTATGATGACACCCCGAAACACCGCGATGAATTTGTCAAGCTGGCAAATCAAGGTTACTATGACGGCACTTTGTTTTACCGGGTCATCCAGAATTTCCTGATCCAGGGAGGTTCCAAATCGTCACGCAATGCACCTCCGGGAAAACGCATTGGATACGGCGATCCGGACTACACGGTAGACGATGAAATACGGCCCAATCATTTTCATCAAAAAGGAGCGCTCTGTGCACCAAGACAGCCGGATAAAGTCAATCCGTTCAAACAGTCTGACATCAGCCAGTTTTACATCGTAAAAGGTCAGGTTTTCACTTCCGGCGCTTTGGACACCATGGAAATGGCTGTGAACCGCCCCATCCGTAACAAAATTATCCACGAGGTTTTTACTGACGATATTCGCGAGAAACTCAAAAAGCTGAAAGAAGAAAAGAAGGTGGATGAGTTCCGGAAGATTGCAGGCGACGTTAAAAAAGAAATTGAATCCAGATTTGAGTTGAATCCCAATACACTGACCTTCACCAAAGAGCAACGAAAAGCCTACACGACTGTTGGCGGTTATCCTGAGCTGGATGGCAGGTACACTATTTTTGGCCAGTGCATCTCCGGTTTCGACGTGATTGACAAAATCGCAGCGCTAAAAACCGACAAAAACAACCGCCCGTTGAAAGACGTTAAAATAACTGTGAAAGTGCTCAAATGAGAAAAATCGCTCACATAACATTGGTCGTTTTATTCAGTCTATTTCTGATGAATTGTTCTTCTTCGAAAAAGAAAGAAGCCACAAAATCATCGAGTGAGAAAACAGTAACAGCGCAGAAAAAGGCAGCAAGTGGTCCGTCATTCACCGATTTTATTCCAGCTATTGTCAAGGTCGAGACCTACGACAAAGAACGTTTCCTGAACAGTGAAATCGGATTTTTTGTCGGAAAACAGGAAGTCGTTTGTCGCCTTTCGGAGTTGGAAAATGCGAATGAAGCCAAAATCACCCCAATCAATGAAAACAAAACCTATGAGGTCACCGGCTTCACGGCTGTGGATCGGATCAACAATTTGGTGTTGTTGAAAGTGAAAGGAACCGAACGCAAACCTTTGAACTTGTACTCAGGCATTGCTACCGTCAACACAAAAAGCATTTACCTGACCAAACCACATAGCAATACACTTCCACTTCACCGCGGAAAAGTACTCGATTTCATCACCTTTGAAGGAGTAAAACGCTACACGGTTTCCAACCAATTCTACTCAAAAGGATTTGGCACCCCTGTTTTTACAGATAAAGGCCAATGCATTGGTCTGGGCTATTCCGATATGGTCAACTACGAAAATCAAGGGCTGGTAATTCCCTCCATTTTCATTTCCGCGATGTTGGATAAACAATCAAAAGTCCCCAAAAAACTCGAAGATCTGAAAACGAAAACCAGCAAAGCAGTGAGCGAGGCTAACAGCAAAATAAAAGGCTTGCTCATACAAACGGATTATGGCAATATTCGGATTCGCCTGTTCAACGAAACGCCTGCGTACCGCGATAATTTCATCCGGCTGGTCCGTGAAAATTTCTACGATAGTCTGCTGATTCATCGTGTTATCAAAGGATTTGGCATTCAGACCGGGGCGGCCGACACCCGTTATGCCGATCCTGACGATGTGGTGGGTTGGAAAGGACCCGGCTACACGCTTCCGGCGCATATAGTTCCCAACTTCTTCCACAAACGCGGCATGATCGGCTCACCCCGAAAACCGGACCGTCGCAACAGCAAGCGTCGCTCGGATGGCTCCCAGTTCTACATTGTTACCGGGCGCACTTATTCTGATGCTGAACTGAATGACATTGAGAAGGAAAACCATTATCATTTCAGCCCTGAACAACGAAAAGTTTACAAAACCATTGGTGGAGCGCCCCACCTGGATGGCACTTACACCATTTTTGGCGAAGTGGTCAGTGGCATGGATGTGGCCGACAAAATTGTTCAGGTTCCTGTGGACAGCGACTACCGCCCGTTGAAAGACATTCGTGTTCAAAAAATTACGATCATCAAATAACCTTTCCCTGCTTCATGTCTTGCTGAACTTGTTTCAGCATCTCCTTTCAATGAGGCGCTGACGATAGGTTCTGAATGAATAGTCTCTGAACCATTGATTCGTGTTTTTAACCCCTCCGTCCAGCATTTGCAGGACACCTCCCCTTGGCAGGGGAGGAAACGCTTTGAGCATGCTTTATTTCCTGTGAAAACAGGAATCTGTTGAGCTAAAAATAAATTAAATTCGACTATAAAAAATTGAATACGTCAGAAAAACAACTGTCTTCAACCGTCTCCAATTGTTTTCAACTGTTTTCTTGGCTTTTCTTTAATTATCAGATCACAAATGACATTTATTGCTGCCTTTTTTACGCATTTCCACCGAATGATTATCTTTGTCGTTCCATTCAACAGCAGATACGATGTTAGACAAAATTAAGCAGTTACAGGAAGAGGTTGAGGCATTGAGTGCTTCAACAAAAGACGAAGTGGAAGAACTCCGCATCAAGTACATCAGTAAAAAAGGATTGGTAAGCCAGTTGTTTACCGACTTTAAACATGTACCTGCCGAAGAAAAAAAGGCTGTTGGACAGGCCATAAACGTATTAAAAAACAAGGCACTCGATAAAATTAACGAGCTGAAGGAAAGCTTTGAAAATGCGGATCAGAATGCTGGCGAAACCGACCTGACCATGCCCGGAGAACCCATGCGTTTGGGAACCCGTCATCCGCTGGCCATCGTTCGTAATGAAATCATTGAAATATTTGCCCGCTTGGGATTCACAGTTGCTGAAGGCCCGGAAATTGAAGATGACTGGCACGTATTTTCAGCTTTGAACTTTCCGCCTGAACACCCGGCACGCGACATGCAGGATACGTTTTTTATTCAGAAAGATCCGGATGTGCTGCTACGTACACACACCTCAAGTGTACAAGCCCGTGTAATGGAAAAAACACAACCGCCCATCCGCGCCATTTTTCCGGGACGTGTGTTTCGTAATGAGGCCATATCGGCTCGTGCACACTGTATTTTCCACCAAGTTGAAGGTTTGTATGTGGATGAAAATGTATCGTTTGCCGACCTGAAACAAACGCTGCTGTATTTCTCACGCGAATTGTTTGGCGAAGACACCCAAATTCGTTTGCGTCCATCTTACTTCCCATTCACCGAGCCATCGGCTGAAATGGATGTGAGCTGCTCCATTTGTGGCGGTAAAGGCTGCAACGTCTGTAAATATACCGGTTGGTTGGAAATCCTAGGCTGTGGCATGGTTGATCCAAATGTACTTGACCTGTGTGGTATCGACTCAAAAAAATACACCGGATTTGCTTTCGGAATGGGAATTGAACGGATCACCATGCTGAAATATGGCATTAAAGACATTCGCCATTTCTTTGAAAATGATGTGCGGTTCTTGAGGCAGTTTGAGTCAGCGTATTGAAAAATCACAATATTTAAAAACAGGAAGTCGTCCCGAACTTGTTTCGGGATCTCCAGCAATTTTCGATAGACCCTGAAACAAGTTCAGGGTGGCATGTATTTTTATTTGTTGTCAATAGTCTTGATATTCAGGAATTCTTGGATAACTTTTCCCATCTCTTTTAT
>Ga0102953_1001164_pt1 | contig 16998 bp, 16 predicted proteins | sample SalPon2A_C_D2_MG_FD_78509 | JGI IMG/M metagenome (GOLD analysis project Ga0102953, IMG submission 78509) | Soil microbial communities from South San Francisco under conditions of wetland restoration - Salt Pond MetaG R2A_C_D2_MG | ecosystem: Environmental > Terrestrial > Soil > Wetlands | place... | reverse complement strand
TAAATAATATTAAAATTAAATTTAAAAGATATATGGAAATTCCATATGTTCAAACCTTTGTGATTGAAAGGGATAAAACAAACGTATATTGTCTTTTCTTTTTTACGCATAATAAGTTAGGATATCAAAAAATGGTAGAAGCCAAATGGAGAATTGATAAAAATAGCGGAAGAGGATTTAAAGGAATTACTGATCCATCTTTTTTTGAGGAATATGAAGCAGCAAATTTAGTTGATAAAATATTAAAATTTATTGATCTTTCAGATGGAAAAACAAATGAAGAATTAAAGGATTTTGGTTATGACCTTGAATTTTTACCTAGAGATGTAAATAAATGTTTAAATAAACTATTTAAAGAAAACAAAATTACACGAATTTCACTTGACGGTAAGGACGTAAATGGATTTTATTTGGAAGATAAATCAAGAACTATTTTAGTTAAGATTATTTAATATGGCACAAACAACAATTGAATGGACAGAATCAACTTGGAATCCCGTAACTGGATGTAACAAAACTAGCCCTGGTTGTAAAAATTGCTATGCTGAAAGAATGGCTAAAAGATTGAAATTTATGGGTTCTGTGAGGTATGTAAATGAATTTGAATTGACTTTACATGAAGATGTAGTTCAAGAACCATTGAGCTGGAAAAAACCACGTACAATTTTTGTTAATTCTATGAGTGATTTATTTCACGAAAATATTCCTCTTGAATTTATCCGAAAAGTATTTGATGTAATGGTTAAAGCACATTGGCACACGTTTCAAATATTAACAAAACGTGCAAGTAGATTGGAGGAATTATCACCTTACTTGCCTTGGTCTAAAAATATTTGGATGGGCGTTAGCGTAGAGAATCAGGATTATACTTTTAGAGTAAATCATTTACGCAAGGTCCCTGCTGCTGTTCGGTTTTTATCCATTGAACCTTTAATTGGAAAAATTTCGAGAATTGGTTTAAGAGATATTGATTGGGTTATTGTCGGCGGAGAATCCGGTCCAAGATCAAGATATATGGATCCTGAATGGGTGCGCATAATTAGGGACAAATGTAAAAAACAAAACGTTCCGTTTTTCTTTAAACAATGGGGCGGAGTACACAAGAAAAAGACTGGAAGAACACTTGATAAAAAAATCTGGAGCGAAATGCCACAACCTAAATTGAGAAGGAAATTAATTCGTTTATGAAATCCTTCTTTCCAAAACCTCAATTTAAAACAGACGAAATTATTTCTTACTCAGAATTAGTCGCTTCGGAAGGAATAAATTTACAGAGAGGAATGAATTTCAATGCAAAACCCGAATACTCAATATTATTAATGTCTGTACGAAACAACGCTCCTTATGCGGATGAATATGATGAAAAAACAAATACACTTATTTACGAAGGTCACGATGTTCCTAGAAACATTTCTGAAACACCTAAAAAAATTGATCAACCTCTTACAACTCCAAAGGGTACTTTAACTGAAAACGGAAAATTTTTTACTGCAGCTCAATCATTTAAAATGAAAATGACAGAACATCCTCATAAAGTAAAAGTTTATGAAAAAATTAAAGAAGGGATTTGGTGTTATAAAGGATTTTTCAGTCTTGTCGACGCAACATTTGTAAATGACGGTACAAGAAATGTTTTTAAATATTATTTGCTTCCGGTACAATTTAAATCTCCTAGAAAAGAAATTGAAATTCCTCATACCAGATTAATCCCGACAGACGTAAAAGTTGCTGTTTGGGCTAGGGACAAAGGACAGTGTGTTTTATGCGGCTCAAAAGAAAATCTTCATTTCGATCATGATCTTCCATTTTCAAAAGGCGGTACAAGCTTAACTGCAGAAAATGTGAGGATTCTTTGTATAAAACATAACCTCAAAAAATCCAATAAACTTTTAACTCTTCCTCCAATTTTTCTTGCCTGATTATTTTTTCAACACACTATTCATTTCATTTTTATAAATATCTCTCTATATTAATCCCACACATCAACGAGGTAGCCAAATGAAATTAACAGGAATGTTTTTGTTAAGCCTTTTTATATTTATTGGATGTGCAGAAAAAAAGGATAATGATAAGAATAACGGGCCAACAATTGTAACAAAGCATATTACATACACAGCGGACGGTACAACGCTTAAAGGTTACCTGGCATACGACAGCAGTGTAAAAGGCACTATGCCGGGAATTTTAGTCGTGCACGAATGGTGGGGAATGGATGATTACGCAGAACACCGTGCGGAGGAACTTGCAAAACTCGGTTACGTGGCTTTTGCACTCGATATGTACGGTGACGGAAAAACTGCAGATCACCCGGCTGATGCACAGAAGTTTGCAATGGCAGTGATGAGTAAAATGGATACCGCCCGCGACAGGTTCAATGCGGCATTAAAAATATTAAAAGAGCAGCCTGAAACAGACACAACACAAATTGCGGCTATCGGTTACTGCTTTGGAGGAGGAGTTGTTCTTAGAATGGCTCTTGCCGGTGCAAATCTGAATGGCGTGGTAAGTTTTCACGGAGATCTGCCGGCGGGACCGGTTAAAGATCCGGAAAAAGTGAAAGCAAAAATTCTGGTCTGTAACGGTGCCGCTGATCAGTTTAATCCGAAAGACAAAGTGGAAGAGTTTGAAAAAAATATGAAAGATGCAGGTATAGATAGTAAAGTGATTAATTATCCCGGTGCGATGCACAGTTTTACAAATCCTGCCGCGGACAGCCTCGGCAAAAAATTCAGTATTCCGATAGGATACAACAAAGCCGCGGATGAAAAGAGCTGGATCGATATGCAGGCATTCTTTTGTGATGTATTTAACTTCAACCCGTAAGTTGTATTTTGTAGAGACACGCCACGGCGTGTCTCAAAAATTCATTATTCATATTCATCATCCTCACCCAAAGACCATTTGAGCGGATTCAGGTCGATATATTTTCTTACCCTGTAAAGATCCTTTTCATTACGGATTATGTGATCGTAAAATCTTGTTTGCCATTTGAAAGATGTGTAACCGGTTTTGCGGATTCGTTTCGTACACACAGATTTAAATTGAAGTATTATTGAACCCAAATTATTTGTTTTCGTAGAGACGGATCGGTGATCCGTCTCCTGTTGGTTTGTATTTGAGACGCATCGCCGATGCGTCTCTACAACGGTTGGGTTGTTTTTATTATTTGCGTATTCGGGTCCTTCAATTATTACAATGCCATGTAAATGATTTGGCATTATTACAAAATAATCGAGGTCAACATTTTTCCGTGTTTCTTTTGTCTTCAACCATTCTTCCTTCACAATCTCCCCGCATTCATTCAAAATCATTTTACTTCCTTTCACATTACCAAACCATTCTTTCATTCCTTTTGTGCAAACTGTTACGTAATACCACCATGGTGTGGAATAATCCCATTCTTTTAATCTTGATGATTCAATGCGGTATTTGTTTTTGAAGAAGCCCATTTGTTGAAAGGATAAGAAAGATAGATAATTAAAGCAACATTTATTATCGGAGAGGTGTGTAACCTGTTCCGTCATGAAGGGACACCTGTTTATGTAAAAAAAATAGTTTCTCACCAACATTTTTTCAGCTAGTGTTACAAATAAATGTAAACTTTTTTATTAAATTAATTGTTATATCTTCAACCTAAGCAAAAAGACTTATTTTAAGCTCTGATGAAAATAATCAAGCAAAATATTTTCGGACTTTCCGTGCAGATCGGTATACCCACGGGTGCTCTTTCCGGAATTGTGGAGCGCTTTTTCGAGCTGAACGGAAGCCCGTCCTACAAGTCGCACAGGCTTCTGCCCGTAGGATGCTCGGAAATTCTTTTCAATCTTGGCGATGTTTTACTGGCCAGCACGCTGAATAAAGAAAACCCGGAAATAAGCTGCAGGCAATTCCTGGTGTCCGGGATTAAAACCGGTTTTATGGATGTGAACGCCCCGAAAAAAATGCGCTGCATTGGAATCAGGTTTCACGTTGGAGGAATGAAAAAACTATTCGATATTTCGCCTGCGGAACTTACCAATAATGACTACGAACTGGACCTTTTAATTTCCCGCAGCCTTGCTTCCAACATTCGTGAAAGACTTGCCGAATGCAAATCCACAAGGGAAAGATTCGACCTGCTCGGAAGACTGATTATTAAAAAAATAATTCAATCAGAAAAAGAGAATACTTCAGAAAATATTGTTAAGGAAATTCTTGACAAACCTTTTCTACCTGTCAGGTCGCTTGAAAAAGAAACTGGATTTTCGCGTCAGTATCTTCACAGGGTTTTTAAGGAATCGGCTGGCATATCGATAAAAAAATATCAGCAACTTTATAGGGTCTCGTCGGTTTTAAAATCTCTAAACTCAAAAATGGACAGCTTTTCCGGCGTGGCATATTCAAACGGATATTTCGATCAGAGCCATTTTATAAATGAATTCAAACAGCTTACCGGCTACTCACCCGCTTCATATCTTTCCACGGTACGTACCTTCGATCCTGATCCATTCATTTTTTAGTTTACATTTTTACAATCCATCTACATTAAGATTTTTTAGGTTTGCCTCCAAAAAAAGGTGATCCTTTGAAAAAAATAATTATATGCCTCTCAGTTGCCTTTATGGCAGGAGTGCTCTTTGTAAATATTTATAACTCAATTGTGGACGCGGTAAGCTGGGGAAGCAATATCCCCGCTTCAATTGACGTGATGCGCCACTATTATAATGTAGCCAATCCGGGAACATTCTTCAGGTATTTTTCTCCTGCAAACCAGCTGCTTGCCCTGCTGGTATTAATTATTTTCTGGAAATCGTCTAAAAAGGTAAGATATTTTTTTGCTGCGGCTTTTCTGCTTTCGGTGATGACCGACGTTTTTACCTTTTCCTATTTTTATCCGGCTAACAACCTTATGATGACTCTGCCGCTTTCTAATGTAACAAAGCTCAGCAGCGTTGTTCACGGCTGGCAGATTATGAACTGGTTAAGGTCTTTTATCATTGCGGTTGAACTGTCATTATTCTTCCTCGGGCTGAATGGCCTGTTTAAATTAGATACAAAAAATATATCCGCAATGTAACACAAAATTGAAATTTTAAAACAATAAATCATAAACATAGTGAGAAATAAAAGATGTCATTTTATATTTTCGTACTATTTCTTCATATAACGGGGGCACTGGGGATATTTATCGGGATTGGACTGGAATGGTTTTTAGTTCATAATTTCGGAAAGGCAACAACATATTCCGGGGTGGTTCAATGGACGGACTCATTTAAAGTTTTACCACCGATATTTTCCGTATCCGGGATTTTAATCCTTATTTCCGGAATTTATTTGTCCGTTGAATCCTGGGGAATGAATGCGTGGACGATCTCAGGCCTGGTGCTATTTTTATTAATAACCGTTTTCGGATCTGTAATTGTCAGTAAAAAGATCGACTCGATAATAAAATTGCTGGACCTGGAAAAGGAAAATTTATCTGAAGCATTTATAAACCGGATAAAATCTCCTTTAATTACACAATCGCTAAAAATAAGAGCGGCGCTTGCTTTGTCTATTGTTTTTATAATGACTACCAAACCAGACTGGACAGTAACGCTAATAGTTGTAGGTATTGCTTTGGCCTTAGGATTTTTGCTAACAAGGATTTTAAAATGAAAAAACTAAAATGGTGGTTTCGCATAGTCGGAATGTTTTACCTTTTCCTGACGGCAGTCAATCTTTATGCCATTTTTCTTAATAACCGTTTTTTAAAAATTGATATACCTTTCCCGGTAGATGATGCTGCTTTCAGAATCACACTGGATTTCTGGCTCACGTTTGTGCTCGACCTGCTTATAATGGGAACATTTATGTTATGGGCTTCACGCAATCCTTTGAAACATATTAACATTGCCTGGTTGATTTTATGGCTAGAGGCGATACGCGGTGTTGCCGATGATTTCTACCTGGTTGCGCGCGGATACAGCGCCCCGTTTTATTCCGGGTTTACGATCATTCACCTTGTTATAATTATTACAGGCTATATATTTATCCGGCAGGCATCAATGCAGCTAACAGAAGTTAATAATTTAACAAGTTAAATAATTTGACTATTTTTGTAATGGTAATTATTTCATTCAGGGAAAAATTCGATGGTTAAAGCGATAACGGCAAAAACAGGTTATTGGGTGTGGATTGTCCCGCTATTAATAATTTCTACCCTTGTGCTGCTCGCAAAGTCACCCGTGTTTTACTCTCATCCTGATGCACTCTCGATTGGAATAACATTGGATTTTTTAATTACTCTGCCATTGGTATTTTATCTTTTAATCAGGAAGAAAAATATATCCTGGCTAGTTGTCTCACCGGTTGCAACCGCGGGAATAATAATTGCGGGATTAGTAATTCCGAAAGATCATCAACAGTTTCTGGTACAGACCAGATCAATTGCTTTTACTTTGATGGAACTTGCAGTTATAAGCTTTTTTATAATTAAAATCCGTAAAGCAAAAAAAATTTATAATCTTCAAAAACATGTTTCATTTGATTTTTATACAGCGCTAAAAAAAGCAGTCGCTGAAGTTGTTCCGAAATCAATTTCAGATATTCTCTCGACGGAAATAGCAGTTTTTTACTACAGCCTTTTTAGCTGGAGGAAAAGAGAACTAAAGCCCAACGAGTTTACATGCCACAAAGAGAACGGCTCAATTGCATTACTATCCGTAATAATTTTTATAGTATTTGTAGAGACAGTTGTTCAGCATATACTGATTAGCATGTTAAGTCCGACAGTTGCGTGGATTATTACGGCTATTAGTATTTACAGCATATTTGTGTTGTTCGGAGTTATTAAATCATTATTGCAAAGACCAGTAATTATAACTGGGGATAAAATTAATCTTCGCTATGGAATTTTATCAGAGACGGTAGTCCCGTTCGACAATATTGAATCTGTTAAATTCTCTCCGGGTGTTAATGAAATTAATAAGAAAACAGTATTCCTATCACCGCTTCATAAAATTGAGAATATTAATGTAATTATTAATCTCAGTGAAGAGAGTCTTTTAACAGTATTCTATGGCAGGAAAAAGAGAGTTAAATCTATTGCTTTTTATATAGATGATTTAGCCAGGTTCAGGGAGATAATTAATAAACAAATAGTTTGTTAATAGATTTATATCTTTCAAAGATTCGAATCTTAATTAAACCGTTGAAACGTTTGATGGTTTAAACATATATTGTTAACCCACGGATTAATCCGTGGGTTAAAATAATTTCAGACAAATTATTCGGAACTGTTTTAACAGTTTTAAGACTATGTTTTTTAATTTGACAACTAGTTTTAATCAAGTTATTTATATTGAAATGAAATTAATCGGAAATTTAAAATGAATATAAAACCAATTAAAACTAATAAGAATTATAAGGCTGCATTAAAAAGGATTGAGAAAATATTTGATGCGAAACCAAACTCTCGTAAAGGAGATGAGCTTGAGGTGCTTGTTACACTGGTTGAAGCTTACGAACAAAAACATTATGCAATTGCACTACCTGATCCGATGGAAGCGATTAAATTCAGAATGGAGCAACTTGGATTAAAACAGTCAGATATTGCAAAAGTAATTGGAGGAAAAAACAGGGCATCCGAGATACTTCACAAAAAACGTTCTCTTACAGCGGAAATGATGAGACGGCTCCAATAGGGAATACAATATTCCGGCAGAATCGCTTTTGGCTTAAAAAACCATGTTTTTGAGCGAAATTCCCTTTGTGTTTCTATAAATTCCTCCCTATATTTGTGGTCACTTTTTAATATGTAATAAAATTACGACAGGACAGCTAAGATGAAACAAGGAATTCACCCAAATTACAGGCCGGTAGTATTTCAGGACGGATCCTGCGATTTTGCAATTTTGACCCGTTCAACAATTAAAACCGATGATACTATCGTATGGGAAGACGGAAACACATATCCGTTGGTAAAACTTGAAATCTCAAGCGGTTCGCATCCATTCTTTACAGGAAAACAGAAATTACTGGATACAGCCGGTAGAGTTGAGAAATTCAAAAGAAAATACGCTAAGAAGAGTTAATTCATCTTATATAGTGTTAAATTTTCAGCCGGCTCTTCAGCCGGCTTTTTTTGTTGGCCGGCAAATTTAAAGTCCCTCTCTTTTAAGAGAGGGATTTAGGGTGAGTCCAGCCATTTGTCATTTTTGAGTTGTTTTAGTGCTATTTATTTGTAATTTTCAAATTCCAATTCGGGATTAAAGTCCTAAGTAACAGAAAAACATTTTATACAAAAAATAAAAACTTATGAATAAGAAAACGAAAACTATTATCATTTCTGTAGTTGCAATCATTATTCTTGCATTGCTGTTAATTCCAAAATTCAGTTCTGATAACAATGCAGCCGGACCCGGAATGATGGGCGGGCCCGGTGGTCCGATGCCTGTTAAAGGTCACATTTTAAAACCGGAAAAACTTAATAACAATGTGGAAACGACAGGTACCGTACTTGCAAATGAGTCTGTTGAACTGAAGAGTGAAGCTTCCGGCAAAGTTGTTAAGATTTATTTTAAAGAAGGTAGCCGGGTTAAAAAAGGCGATCTTTTATTGAAAATAAATGATGAAGAATTACAGGCGCAGAAATTAAGAGATGAATCCGCTTTAAAACTTGCAGCTGAAAATTTCAGCAGGCAAAAGGCTTTGTTTGAAAAAGAGGGAATAAGCAAGCAGGCGTTCGACCAGGTACAAAACGATCTGAATGCGAAAAAAGCCGATCTTGCTTTAGTAAATGCGCAGATAGATAAAACTGAAATTACCGCCCCTTTTGAAGGACAGATAGGTTTGAAATATGTAAGTGAAGGAAGTTTTGTAAATTCTTCAACAAGTATTGCAAGCCTGCAGGATATTGATCCTATTAAAGTGGATTTTTCGATTCCTGAAAAATATACCGGCTACGTACGCAAAGGAGATAAGATTAATTTTACAGTTTCCGGATCAGGAAAAACTTACCAGGGAACTGTGTTTGCAATTGAACCAAGAATTGACGAAACGACAAGAACTTTAAAGATCAGGGCGATTGCACCAAATGCAAGTGGGGAAATTCTTCCGGGTTCATTTGCAGATGTAACATTAATTTTAAAAGAAATTCCAGATGCACTTTTGGTTCCAACTCAGGCGATAATCCCTATTTTAAAAGGACAGAAAGTTTATTTGTACAAAGGCGGAGTTGTTGCTGAAGCCGAAGTAAAAACCGGAATAAGGACTGACACGGATGTTCAGCTTACAAGCGGAGTAAGTGCGGGTGATACTGTAATTACAACAGGTGTTCTTCAGATAGCTCCGGGTTTTCCCGTTAAAATAACTGACTTTAACTAAAAAGATTTTGAATTTATGAGTTTATCATCATTAAGTATCAGGCGTCCCGTACTTGCAATTGTAATGTCAATCGCAATTGTCTTGTTCGGCGTAATAGGCTACACATATCTCGGTATAAGAGAATACCCGGCTGTTGATCCTCCGATAATTACAGTAAGTACAAATTACACCGGTGCAAACGCGGATGTAATTGAGTCACAGATAACAGAGCCACTTGAGGAATCAATCAACGGTATTGCAGGAATTCGTTCCCTTACTTCGGTTAGCCGCGACGGAAGAAGCACAATTACAGTTGAGTTTGGAATTGATGTAGACCTTGAAGTTGCAGCAAACGATGTGCGCGATAAAGTATCCAGGGCAATTAGTTCACTTCCGCCGGATGTTGAAAATCCCATTGTTTCAAAAGCGGATGCAAACTCGTTCCCGATAGTATTTATGAACCTGCAGAGCGATACAAAAAACCTGATGCAGCTTTCCGAGATTGCAAATAATCTTTTTAAAGAAAGGTTCCAGACAATTCCCGGCGTTAGTTCCGTGCAGATCTGGGGAGATAAAAAATATTCAATGCGTCTCTGGCTAGATCCTGCAAAACTTGCAGCTTATCATTTAAGTCCGATAGATGTTAAAACTGCGCTTGCCCGTGAAAACGTAGAACTTCCTTCCGGCATTATTGAAGGAAACAATACGGAACTTTCAATAAGAACAATCGGGAGGCTCTCGACTGTAGAAGAGTTTAATAATCTTATCATATCTGAAAACGGCGGAAGCGTAATCAGGATGAAAGATATCGGGCACGCTGAACTTGGTCCTGAAAATATGAGGACGGTATTGAAACGCGACGGAATTGCAATGGTGGGTGTTGTGCTTGTAGCTCAGCCAGGTGCAAATAATATCGCAATAGCCGATGAATTTTATAAAAGGCTTGACCAGATTAAAAAATCGATGCCTTCCGATTTGAAAGTCGGAATAGGTTTCGATGTTACAAAATATATTAAAGACTCAATTGCGGAAGTTGAGCAGACGATATTCCTTGCGTTCTCTCTTGTTGTGCTGATCATCTTTTTGTTTTTAAGGGACTGGAGAACTACCGTCATTCCAATAATGGCAATTCCTATTTCACTTATCGGCGCATTCTTTGTTATGTACATTGCTGATTTTTCAATTAATGTGCTGACTTTGCTTGGAATTGTGCTTGCGATAGGAATAGTTGTGGACGATGCTATTGTTGTGCTCGAAAATATTTATGCAAAAATAGAAGATGGAATGAACCCGGTTGATGCAGCCACGCGCGGTTCCGCGGAAATTTTCTTTGCTATTCTTTCAACTACAATTGCTCTTGCTTCAGTATTTTTACCGATCATCTTTTTGCAGGGGTTGACCGGAAGACTCTTCCGTGAATTTGGAATCGTGATTGCCGGATCTGTAATTATTTCTGCATTCATAGCTTTAACATTAACGCCAATGCTCGGCGGCAAAATTTTAAAAGCCCGCGATAAAGAATCCCACAGCTGGTTCTATTTAAAGACTGAACCATTTTTTGTTAAAATGAATTCCTGGTACCGAAGCAAACTAAATGCATTTATGTCAAAGCGATGGATTGCGTTTGTAATAATGGGACTTTCGGTTGTTCTCATTTATTTACTTTTTATTTCCACTCCGGCAGAACTTGCGCCGCTTGAAGACAGGAGCAGCTTAATTATTTCAACAACTGCACCCGAAGGCACAACGTTCGATTATATGGATAAGTTTATGGATAAACTTATCGGACTTATCAAAAAAGATGTACCTGAAAATGACGGAATAATTTCCGTTACATCCCCGGGATTCGGAGCTTCGGGATCTACTAACTCAGGTTTTATTTACATGCTTTTAGTACAGCCGGATGAAAGAGAACGTTCACAGGGACAGATTGCTGGTGCATTAACCGCTGACGTAGGCAAGCTTACAGAAGCGCGTACTTATGTCGTTCAGCAGCAGACAATCGGGCAAAGAGGATTCGGGCTTCCTGTTCAGTACGTTTTACAGGCGCCTAATTTCGAAAAACTGCGGGAGTTTTTACCGAAGTTTGTTTCTGCTGCACAACAGGATCCAACTTTTGTTTATGTAGATGTAAACCTGAAATTTAATAAACCTGAACTTCGTGTTACTATTGACAGGAACAGGGCAAGAACACTTGGAGTTTCTGTTGCAGATATTACGCAGACAATCCAGGCAGCGTTCAGCGGACAGAGATTCGGATTTTTTATTAAGAATGGAAAACAGTACCAGGTAATCGGACAGGTTGACAGGGCAGACAGAGATGCGCCTATTGATCTCCGTTCACTATCAATAAAAAATAATAAAGGCGATTTAATACAGCTTGACAACATAGTTCACATTGAAGAGGAAAGTGCGCCACCCCAGCTTTACAGGTTTAACCGTTACGTTTCTGCTACAGTCAGCGCAGCTCTCGCTCCCGGCAAAACTATAGGCGACGGAATTACAGCAATGGACGCTATTAAAGCGAAGGTACTCGACGAAACTTTTGCAACTGCGCTTGATGGCGCTTCAAAAGATTACGCAGAAAGTTCGTCAAGCCTGATCTTTGCATTCATACTGGCTATAGTTCTTATTTATCTTGTTTTATCTGCACAGTTTGAAAGTTTCAGAGATCCGTTTATTATTCTTTTTACTGTTCCACTTGCAATAGCAGGTGCGCTTGTTTCAATCTGGTATTTCAATCAGACCTTGAATATTTTCAGTGAGATTGGAATTATTATGCTCATTGGACTTGTAACAAAGAACGGTATTCTGATAGTTGAATTTGCTAACCAGAGAAAGGCACAGGGGCTTTCAAAAATGGAAGCTATAGTTGATGCCGCTGCCGCAAGGCTCCGTCCTATTTTGATGACAAGTTTATCAACAGTTCTGGGAATTCTGCCTATTGCTCTTGCTTTAGGCGCAGGTTCAGAAAGCCGTACTTCGATGGGTATTGCTGTTATCGGCGGATTGATTTTTTCTACTGTACTTACATTGTTTGTTATACCGGCAATTTATTCATATTTCTCCAGGTCTTCGGCTACGGTTTCAAATGTAACGGACTTGTCGGAAGATTAATTTTATAAAATCAAAAATTAAAATAGTATGAAAAAAAATATTAAAATAATTATAGCAGCTGTTATATTATTTTCAGGTTCGTTATTTGCGCAGGAATTACTTACTCCGCAGAATGCTGTCAAAATAGCATTGGAAAATAATTATTCAATTAAAATTGCATCAAACAATAAGGATGTTGCGGATAATAATGCTTCGATGGGCAATGCTGGTTTTCTTCCCTCTCTCGATGCTTCCGGTTCTTACACGCGTTCATCTAATGATACAAAACAGAATTACGCAAACGGACAAACAGTAGACGTAAATGGCGCTATAAATAAAAATTATGCTGCCGGTATTAATCTAAACTGGACAATCTTTGACGGTCTGAAAATGTTTGCCTCACTCGATCAGTTAAAAGAATTAAAAAAGATGGGGGAAACAAATTACAGGAAAGCCGTTGAAACAAATATCTCTGATGTTTTATCAACTTATTACGATATTGTAAGACAGGAATTGATTCTTGAGGTGATCAAAAAGAATATTTCTATTTCCGAAGAAAGATTAGACATTGTTAAAAATGAAAAAAGCGTTGGCGCTGCGTCCAAGTTTGATCTTTTAAAAGCCCAGGTTGATTTAAATACCGATAAATCAAATTTACTTACCCAGGAAGAAAGCCTGCAGGAAGCGAAGGTAAAATTAAACAGGTTATTGGGAAGAGATATTACTTCGGAATTTAAAACAACAGATACTATTGAAGTAAACACTGATTTGAAATTCAACGATTTGAAATCAATTATGTTTGATAAAAACAGCGATCTCACAATCGCACAGCAGAACAAAAATATTTCAGAACTTCAGCTAAAACTTGAAAAATCGGAAATGTATCCAAAGTTAAGTTTGAATTTGGGCTACAATTATTCAAAATCTGAATCTGGTGCAGGATTTTTCATTTCCAGTAATACGACTTCTTTCAGTTACGGTGCAACCGTTTCGCTAAATTTATTTGACGGTCTTAACACCAGAAGAAGAATTGAAAATGCTCAGGTTGCTATCGATAACAGCGAGTACGAATATAACCAGGCGAAAGATATAGCAAATGCCGCTTTGCTTAATGCTTACCAGAAGTATGAAAACAGTCTTAAGCTTATAAAGCTTGAAACTGAAAATTACAAAGCAGCTGAAGAGAATGCTGATCTTGCACTTGAAAGATTGAGAGTCGGTACAATAACACCACTTGATTTCAGAACATCTCAAAAAGACATGCTTGATGCAAAAAGCAGGCTTGTTTCTGCACAATACAGCGCTAAAAATGCTGAGGATGACCTTCTCAGGATCAGCGGGCTGCTGATAAAAAGTTCAAAGTAAATCGCTTCTTGGTGATTCTAAGTGAATTATGTGCCTTAGTGATTTAGAATTTCATTTACCGCAAAGGCACAAAGTAAACGGAGTTTCCCCCCACAAACTTCAATTTTTACAGAAGATTATTACCTCAAAAAATGCTAAATTTAAATTCATTTAAAATTTAAAAGATTTCTATGCAGATTTGCATATTTGAGGATGCTAATTATATAAACCTTGAGCCTTTGATTTACCCGAGACCGGTTTATGAACTGGTGTGCGGAATTACAACTCTTAAAGAAAAAATATTACGAAATTTTCCCAAATATAAATATTCACTGCATTGCCGCCCTTACCTGGAAAATACACTACAAAGTGAATACCCGGATATTCCGGTTAATAAAATTCCGGGGAAGGAATGTCTTTTTATTAATGGACGACTCATGACAAATGAAAAACTTAATAAAGTTTTCGATACCCGGAAGAAAAACGATTGCGTATTTATGTCAGGTAATACGATAATGGCTGCAAAAGTATCGGGTAAAAGACTGGAACAAATAAAAGAAAATCTTCCAGATGTAATTACTGATAAAGTTTTTGCTGGTCTTGAGATAATTGATGCCGATCTTGAATCCGTAAATTACATCTGGGATCTTATCAACTGGAACGGCGGAGAAATAAAAAAAGATTATAAATTTCTAACTGCAAAGAAAAAATCTCCGGCAAAAAAAAGTAAAGTAAAAATTCATCCCAGTGTTAATTTTGTAAATAAAAAAAATGTTTTTATCGGAAGCGGTACGGAAATAAAACCGGGCTGTGTAATCGATGCATCAAATGGTCCGGTTTATATTGATAAAAATGTACTTATATATCCTAATGCTGTAATTGAGGGTCCGGCTTATATTGGCGAAGGCTCTAAAATTAAAAGCGGCGCCACTATATATGAAAACGTAAGTATTGGAAAAATTTGTAAAGTAGGCGGTGAAGTTGAAGATGTGATTATGCTTCCGTATACTAATAAACAGCACGCTGGATTTATAGGACACGCTTATCTGGGCAGCTGGGCAAATCTCGGCGCAGATACAAACAACAGCGATCTAAAAAATAATTACGGTTCGGTTAAAGTTACAGTTAATGGAAGTGAAATTGACAGCGGCTCTCAATTCCTTGGATTGATAATGGGTGATCATTCAAAATCATCTATTAATACAATGTTCAATACAGGCACCAGTGTTGGGTTTTCCTGTAATATATTTGGCGCAGGATTTCCTGCTAACCATATCCCGTCATTCAGTTGGGGCGGAAGCGAAGAATTAAAAACTTATAAAGTTGAAAAAAGTATTGAAACTGCTGCGAAAGTTTTTAAAAGAAGAAATAAAGTAATGACAGAAGCTGATGATTATTTGTTTAGAAAAATTTTTGAATTAACTGAAGAAGAAAGAAAGAAAAAAGGAATTTTATAGTGGATACAGTTCAGTTTGAAGAGCATAAAGTTAGAGATCTTTACGAAGGAGTAAGAGGTTTAGCGGTTAGCATTCTAAATAGAGTGGAACGCACGGATGCATACCTTGAAAAATTACTGGATAATGAATTAAAAAATGCCGAATTAAGCGGTCCTGATAAAGCATTGTTGTATGAAATCGTTCATGGTGTAGTCAGGTGGGGTGGAAGGCTAGACTGGGTATTGAATGGCTTTTACAAAGGCCAGTTTTCAAAGGCAATTCCTAATCTTAAAAATGGTTTGAGGGTCGCACTTTACCAAATTTTGTTTCTCGATCGAGTTCCGGATTATGCCGCGGTTAATGAAGCCGTAGAATTTGTAAAAAAACTGCAAGGGCAAAAGCCTGCTGATCTTACAAATGCGATTTTAAGGAATATTATACGAAGTAAAAATGCAATTCGCTACCCGGATCCCGAGGCTGATCTTCCCGGTTATTTAACTGCATATTATTCTCACCCGGTATGGATGGTTAAAAGATATTTAAAGAGATTCGGACGTGAACAAACGGAAAAACTTCTGGCAACAAATAATGAAAAACCATTTCTTACTTTAAAAATAAATGCTTTAAAAACTGATCCGGAGGAATTTAAAAAACTTTTAAATTCAGTAAATCTGAAATTTATTCAGGGAAAATATCTACCCGAATTTTTCCAGCTTCAGAATCTTACAAACATAACTGCCTGGGATTATTATGGGAAAGGGTTTTTTAATATTCAGGACGAAAGCGCCGGTCTTGCCTGTCGATTACTAAGTGTTGCGCCTGGCTTAAGAATTTTGGATTTGTGTGCGGCTCCTGGCGGTAAAACAGCTTATATGGCAGGTCTTATGCAGGACGAGGGGGAGATTGTTGCAATTGACAGGTTTGGAAGTAGATTAAAAATATTCAATAAAAATATAATGCGTCTTGGATTTAAAAGTATCAGATCTGTTGAAGCAGATGGATTGGAATATAATAATGAAATCCTATTTGACAGAGTACTGGCAGATGTTCCTTGTTCAGGAACTGGAACATTATCCAAGAAACCGGACATTAAATGGAAAAAGGATCTCCTTGATATTAGAAATTTGACAGAGATCCAATATAGGCTTTTAAATAAAGCAGCCACACTTGTTAAAAAAGAAGGAGTGCTTGTTTATAGTACCTGTTCTATTGAGCGGGAAGAGAATTTTGAAGTAGTTGAAAAGTTCTTAAAAGAACATAAAAACTTTAAGCTTATTAATGCTGCTGAACAGTTTCCTAAAGAACTGGTTGATGAAAATGGCTGTATTCAGACTTTTCCACATATTCATCAAATGGATGGGGCTTTTGCGGCAAAATTGGTTAAAACAGAGTAGTTTATATTTAGTAATTAGAATTTAAGGATTGCTGCATTATGTTAGATAAATTTGCAGAGGAATTAAAAAGTGCGCGAGAGAATAATAATGTTTCTCTTCAGCAGATTGCCCAGAAATCCCGTATAGATCTAAAATATATAGAGTCTATTGACCGGGGTGATTTTTCATTTTTACCTGAAATTTATGTAAAAGCTTTTATAAAGCAGTATGCCAAAATTGTTGGACTTGATGAAGTTGCTACAATTAAAAAATATGAAGCAGCTAAAGAAGGTAAACAATATGAAGAAGAGTATATTAAGGGAGGCGAAAAAGCCACTGATGAAAAGAAACAATCTAATGTCGGGACCCAAAAGAAGCCCAAAAGCAAAAGGGATCAAAGTGCAAAATTATTTCAGGAAAATTCT
>Ga0102953_1001163_pt1 | contig 17002 bp, 19 predicted proteins | sample SalPon2A_C_D2_MG_FD_78509 | JGI IMG/M metagenome (GOLD analysis project Ga0102953, IMG submission 78509) | Soil microbial communities from South San Francisco under conditions of wetland restoration - Salt Pond MetaG R2A_C_D2_MG | ecosystem: Environmental > Terrestrial > Soil > Wetlands | place... | reverse complement strand
CGTAAAAGAACCGCAACTTTGCGGGCCCTGGCGCCTGGAGTGGTTTTGTCAACTTGGTTTGGCCCCTTTTGATCATTTAATTTGGCCCCACGTATGTTGTTGATTCCCTGTGTTTACTCTCCTGGTTTCTTTCTCTTTAGTTGGTGTCTTAGTTCTTCTTGTGTTTTGCCGTTTCTTTCCGCCCCGCCGGTCGCGAAGCCCTGCGGAGCCCGGAGGGCGGAGCGTTCAGGGCGAAGCGAGCGGCGGGGCGGGCGACCGCTGCCCGCCGGGTTTTAGCCATGTTTTTTCTGCCTCTTCTCCAGGGTCCTGCGAAAACGATACGAGTCAGTTCCTGTCTCAATGATGTGCGCCTGGTCGGTGACCCGGTCCAGCAGCGCTTTGCAGAGCCTCGCGTTGGGGATTACCTGTGTCCATTCTGAGAAGGGCAGGTTGGTCGTCATGATCACCGCCGCCTTCTCAGCCCGATCCGCGATCACCTGGAACAAGAACTCCGCTCCCAAGTCGGCCAGCGGCACATAGCCCACCTCGTCGATGGCGATCAGTTCATAGCGCGACCAACGCGCCATGACTCGTCGCAGTTGCAGCTGCTGCTTGGCCTCTACCAGTTCGTTTACCAGGCCCGCCGTCGTGGTGAAGCGGACCCGACGCTTCTGTCGGCAGGCCGCCACGCACAGTCCGGTCATCAGGTGAGTCTTTCCCGTCCCGCAGTCCCCGATGAATAGAATCGGTTCGGCCCGCTCGATGTATCCTCCTTCGGCCAATTGACGGATCTCGGCCGCCGAGACTTTCGGCGACTGCGAGAAATCGAACTCGTCGAGCGTCTTCATCCGCGGCAGATGTGCTTCCCGCAGCCGCCGGCTCACCATCCGGTGTTCCCGCTCCTCCAGTTCTGCCGCCAGTAAAGCTTCCAGATAATCCAGATGGCTCTGCCTCTCCTTCACGGCCAGTTCCGCTAATCCTGCGCATTGTGAGCCCACCGCCGGCAGGTGCAGCACCTTGCATTGTTGCTGGATGGCAGTGGCCTGAAGTGCCGCTTCAGGAGTGCTCATCAGCGCACCTCCCCGACCAGCAGCTGATCGTAGTCGTTCACCACCGGCAAGGACCGCTCGTAGCGGTTCAGCCAGCCCACCTCCAGAGTCTCCTGTGGGGGGCGAGCTTCGGGTTCGGCCAGCATCAAATACCGCACCGCCTCTTCGTCCCCGCAACCCAGCGTCAGGACCGATTCCACCGCCGCCTGCAACCTCGCGTAGCCCTTCACCTTCCCCAACTGCAGCAAGCGGACCATCTGCCGCGTTCCTTCCGCCTTCCCCTGCCTCCGCATCATCTCCTGCCACAGCCGGTCATAGCTGGCCGGCCATCGTCCTTGTTCCCGCCATTGGGCCAGAGGTGTTGATCCTGCCAACGCTCCCGGCTTCCGCTCCAGCACCTCCAGGTAATGTTCAAGATTCAGAATCTGCCGCCAGCGCTCATAACAACGCTCGTGACATGCTACACACGCACCTTCCTGCCAGACTTCAAGGGTCGTCGGCTGAACCTTGACCTGCACACTGGTTCCCGGCCTGGCGGGTACCGAGTACCAGTTCGTCCGAACTTTCACACAGCCTTTCGTGTCAACGGTGGCGAAGCTGGTTTCGGTCAACTCGAAACCTTCTTCGGCGAGCGGCAACAGATGCTCTCGCTCGAGTGTCATCGCGGCTCCTGCATTCTGTTCCCGTCCTGCCAGGTGGCGATTTTCATCCTGACGGCAGGCACCTTCCAAAAACTGATTCAGTTCTGCCAGATTGCGGGCCTTGGGAACAGGCGTCCAGTGATTCCGCCGAAAGTACCCGACCTCACCTTCCACGCCGCCTTTCTCATTCCCACGCCCCGGCGTGCAGAACTCAGCCTGAAAGCCCCAATGGGACCGAAAGGCGATGAACCGTGCCGTCTCTTCCCGTTGGTAGCCCCGCAGGATCTTCTTCACTGCACTTTTTAAATTGTCGTAGCGGACCCTATGGAAGACTCCGCCGAAATAACGGAAAGCCAGTTCATGGGCTTCCAGAAAGGCCTGCTGGGTAGCTCGCCGGTAAGCCCGATGGAACGCTGCTCCGCTGGCCATGCTTCGCAGGCTGAAAACCTGCAGCGTGCACCGTTCATCTTCCAACTCTGCTTCGGCTTCGTACCAATCGGCCTGGGCTTCCGATCCCCAGGCGTAACTCTGCGGCACGAAGGTCTCCCGCGTCGCCCATCCCATCTCACGCTTCCGGAGACGCACATAGCGCCTTACCGTGGACTCTGAAACATCCAAACCGGGTGACTCTGCCTTCAGACGTTGATGAATCCGGTGGGCCGTATGCCGCTGCTTGCGCGGCGCCTTCCGGTCCGCTTCCAGAATCGCGTCGATAAAATCTTTCACCGGCCCCAGCTTGGGGCAGGCCCGCCTCGCCTGCTTCCGCCTGGCCGGCAGGGCGTTTCTCAGGGCTTCGCGCACCATCCGCCTGTGGACACCGAATTGACGCGCTACGCCGCGAATCGTCCCCTCGCCATGCTCATACTCCCGTCGGATCTGCTCGAATAGCTCCACCTTCGCTCTCCAATCCACCGCTGCCTCCATCCTGGGCTTCGCCCACGATAGAGTAGTCGGCTCATCGGTTCAGGTGGGGCCAAATCAAATGATCAAAAGGGGCCAATTCAGAGTAGCGAAATCACCTGGAGCTTTTAACCCCGCCGATTGTGATATGTAGAGGACGGCGAAGGGGTGTGCTCAGGAGAACGCGGCTTCAGCCGTGCCACAACAATGCCTGGATCAGCGCGCGGGCAACAGTCCCTGAAGTGAACTCCTGCAGCCCCATGAGTGCACATAGTAGTAGCCTAGCAATCGCCAAAACCGGCCAAAATGGGACGTATGGGATTTTCAATCCTTAATTTACGAAAATGTATATTATTGATAAATAATAACTTATAAAATTCTCAGCGTTTTAAATTTTGCGCTTTAAAAAAACGTGTCACATTCTGAAACAGCAAGTAAAATTTACATCGTTCGATAAAAATTCGGTGTAATCTAGCCTCCCGCGAAAAAATCTTCCCCGTCCTCAAGAAAATTGCACCCATTCCCACCCCCGTTTGCGTAATAGAGGTTAGATGGGAGGCTGGTTGAGCGAGACCGTGGAACAGACCGTTGAAGATGCCGTCGATCGATGCGCCGCCGGCGACCGCTCGGCGTTCGCCGAGATCGTGCGCGAGCATCAGGCAATGGTTTACAGCCTGGCGCTGCACTTCCTGCGGAGCCCGTCGTTGGCGGAAGACCTGGCGCAGGACGTCTTCCTGGAGCTTTACCGCAACATCGGCAGCATCCAGTCGGCTGCGCATCTGCGCTTCTGGCTGCGCAAGGTCACCTGCCACCGTTCGATTGACCGCGTACGGCGCAGAAAGCCGGATGGCATGATTAGTTTGCAGGAAGTGCCAGAGCCGGCCGTGGCCGCCCAGGCGCGCGATCCGCTGCTGGAGGCAAAGTTATGGAAGCTGGTGGCAACGCTTCCTGATAAGCCGCGCATGGCGATTATCCTGCGCTACCAGGAGGAAATGGAACTCCGCGAGGTTGCCGAGGTGATGGAGATTCCCATCAACACGGTGAAGAGTTCCATCGACCGTGCGCTCGAACTGTTGCGCACCAAGCTGTCCCGTTCGATGGGAGTAGTAAGGACATGAAGACGCTGGATAACGAACTTAAGAACTTGCTGCGGCGCAAAGATCCGCCAGAAGGTTTTGCGGAGCGCGTGATGACGCGCCTGGATGAAAGGCCTGCGCGAGTGACCTTCGCCCGGCGGTTTTACGCGTTCTTTCGACGGCCGGTGCTGCGCTGGGCTGCAGTGGCAGCGGTTTGTGTTGTGGCGGTGCTTGGGGTTGTTCGTTATCAGCACGAGCAGCGCACGCGGGCACAGGCCGAGCGGGCCAGCCAGGAAGCGATAGTCGCTCTCCGCATCACGAATGAGGAGATTGACGCAGCACTCGAACGCGCACAGCACGTCACACTGCGGGCGCTGCAAGTTCCCAGGAATCCCAAATTACAAATGGAGTAACCCATGAACATTCTAAAAAGCTCGATGACGAAACGAAAATTCGCAGGACCGCTGTTGCTGGCACTGCTGGCGGCTTGCCTGATGGCATTCACCAGCGTGGCAGCCTATGCGCAGAACGCCAAACTGGAGCTGAGCCAGCTCGACAAACTGGCCGCCAAGGCTTCAAACGTTACCAATGTGACGCTGGACGGCTCGATGCTGAAGATGGCGGGACAGCAGATGGAAAAGAAAGCAGCCAAATCGAGCTCAGGAAAAAAAGCCTTCGCAGCTGCCCTGGTGCAGAAGCTGAAAGGAATCTATGTGAAGAGCTTTGAGTTCGACAAGCCGGGCGAATACACCAAAGCCGATCTTGAAAGTGTAACCCGGCAGCTGGAGTCAGGCGGGTGGAAATCAATTGTGCACGTGGAAGAAAAGAAGTCGGGTGAAACCACCGGCATTTACGTGATGCAGGAGGGCGGAGAAACGGTTGGCATGGCGATTGTGGCTGCTGAACCCAAAGAGCTGACCGTGGTGAACCTGGTGGGGCCTATTGACTTCAGCCAGCTCGGCAGCCTGGGAAGCCTGGGCGCTCTCGGCCAGCTTGGCGGCCTGGCGGGAACCATGGGCAGTTCGAAACCGCAACTCCAGCACCGGCAGGCGACAACGCCGAAGGGCCAGGCAGATTCCAATTAGTGTTAACGTGAGGGGTGCATGACCATCGATGGCATCCTCTGACCGATAGCACAAGCCGCAAGGTTTCATCCCACTTAGTGGGATGAAACTCTGCGTGTTCGTTCTCATCTTCCCGGTGACATTCCCTTTCAATACCAAGTAAACTGATTTGACGACAGTCTGAAACTTCTGCTCTATGCGGGAATGCGAAATGGGACCTGGAGAATTCATTGCGGCAATTCGCAAAGGCGGCCTGGCGGCTGCGTATTTCCATCGCGGCTCTGACCGCTTTCTGCACCAGGAATGCCGTGAGGCCGTGCGTGCGGCGGTGCCTGAGGAGTCCCGCGCCTGGTGCCTGACGGAGATTGAATTTGAGCCGGGCGGGCTTGAGCGCGAGCTGCAGGCCGCACTGCAAATCCCCATGCTGGGCGGGCACAGTTTTTTCCTGATTTCAGACACGAATGACTTTAAGCACGCGGCCGAAAACGACACCAAAGCCCTTGCCGCCTACCTCAAGAATCCCTCGCCCGCGGCGACGCTGATATTTTCAGCCATTGAGCCGGACCGGCGCCGCAAGTTCACTCAACTTCTGGAAAAGAAGACGACGGTGGTGGAAATGCGTCCGCTTTCGGTGCGCCATGCGGCCGCGTGGACCAAGGAGTTTCTGCACCGCGAGGGAATAGAGGTCGACGCCGAACTGGCCGGGGAGATCGCATCAAAATTCCTGCCCGGCAGCTCGTCGCGCGATCCCCATCCGCAGGGCGTAAACCTGCTGTGGATGCGCACAGAGCTTGAAAAGCTGGTCACCGCATTGGACGGAAAGACGCGGCTGGAGGCCTCTGACCTGCGGCTGATGGCGACATTTCAGGAGGAACACGAAATCGGCAAGATGTTGCGGGCCATCGCCGAGAGGCAGTGCGGGGACGCGCTGGGGTTCCTCCGGTCACTGGTGGGCAGCAAGGTGGGGGAAACGCTGCTGCTGTGGTGTGTGGGTGATCTGTTCCGGCAGGCCCTGAAGTCGACCGGGCAAGCCGGCTATGGCGGCGGATGGAAACGGCAGTCAAACCCCTTCGCAACCTGGGAAATCGCCCCCGTTGCCCGGCGGCGTTATACCCATGAAGAATTGCTCAAGGCTTTGACGCTAGTCCACCAGACGGACCTTGGAATCAAGTCCTCATGGAAAGATTCCACCATCCTGCTGGAGTTTCTAATCTGGCGGCTTACGACCGCACCGGGAGAGCCCGCGAGGGCCAACCGCTGATGCAGCGTTTGCCCCTCAAGGGTACGTTGGGTAGGAAACTCATTAAGGAAATCGGTCGGCGCGCCGAAGACTTTAGGAAAGGGAATTGAAACGCAGGCGCAGCCGCGATTTATAGCGGGCGGCCGTGTTGCGATGGAGAATACCCTTTTGGATCATTCGGTCCAGCATGGAAAGAGTTGGAACCAGCAGACTTTCGGCGCGTGCCTTGTCGTTGGCGTCCAGCGCCTGGCGAAGCTCGCGGATCTGGTGTCGCATGCGAGTGCGGTGCGCCCGGTTTCGTTCAGTCTGTTTGCGCGTCTGTCCGAGACGCTTCAGAGCAGATTTATGGTTTGCCACAAATTCTCCTTTGCAAAAGCAATGAATAAAATACTTTAGCAGAGCGACTGAAACCCGTCAACGGCGAGGATTGGCAGAATGGACCAAGGCACAGTGGACGCGGCACAGGAAGTGCTGCTCTCCAGGGACGAAATTGAGCAGCGTGTGGGTGAACTTGCAGATGTCATCACCAACGACTACCGCGGGCGCACCCCGCACCTGATTGGCATCCTCAAAGGAGCGTGGGTATTTATGGCTGACCTCATCCGCCAGATGGACATCGATGTGACCGTCGATTTTCTGGGGATCACCAGCTATGGGGCGGGCATGCAATCATCCGGCGAGGTGAAAATCACCAAAGACCTCGATATCAGCATCGAAGGCCGCGAGGTCCTGATTGTCGAAGACATTCTGGACACCGGCCACACGCTCAAGTATCTGGAGGAAGTGCTTTCGGCTCACAAACCGCGCAGCCTGCGCGTCGTGACACTACTGGACAAGCGTTCGCGCCGCGTCGTTCCCGTGAAGGCGGACTATGTGGGCTTTGAGATTGCGGACATATTTGTGGTCGGGTATGGCCTTGACCTGGATCAGAAATACCGGCAGTTCCCCGACATTCACGTGCTGTCCATCACTCCCGCACCGTAAGACTTTGATTTTCAAGTCGGGAAAAACTCTCTTTTGCCGCAGGCCCCTCTGGCACGTTATAATAGCCCCCGCCAATCAGACCCATGAGCGAATATTCCACTCCGTTGATGCGCCAGTATAACGGCATTAAGGAGCGCTACCCGAATGCGCTGCTGCTGTTTCGCCTGGGGGATTTCTACGAGCTTTTCTTTGAAGACGCCATTGTCGCTTCCAAAGAGCTGCAGATTACTCTGACCTCCCGCAACAAAGAAAAGGGGGTTGCGGTGCCGATGTGCGGCGTTCCCTATCACGCTGCTGAAGGTTATATCTCAAGGCTCATCCGGCGCGGATACCGCGTGGCCATCTGCGACCAGGTTGAAGACCCGCGCAAAGCCAAAAAGCTGGTCAAGCGCGAAGTCACTCAGGTGGTAACGCCGGGCACGGCCACAGGCGCCCAGTTGCTGGAGCCGCGCGACCACAACTATCTGGCGGCGGTGGCCGAATCGAACGGCTCCATCGGGGTGGCGTTTGCCGACCTTTCGACGGGCGATTTCCGGGTGACGGAAATGAGCGGCGAAGGTAGGCGCGACCGGCTGATGGAAGAGCTGGTCCGCATGCGCCCCCGGGAACTGCTGCTGGCGCCCAACGCTTCCGTGCATTTTTCGCCGGAATCCGACCCTCCCATCACCGAAACCCATCTGGAAGAGTGGGTTTTCGGCGGGGAATACGGAGAGAGGCTGCTGAAGGACCATTTCGGCGTGGTGTCGCTGGCCGGTTATGGACTGGAGGGCCATGCGCTGGCTGCCGGAGCCGCCGGGGCGATTTTCCATTATGTTCGCGAGACGCAAAGAGGGTCCCTTTTCCATTTTGATACACTCCGCTTCTATCAGGAAAACGACTCTCTGGTGCTGGACTCCGCGACACTGCGGAATCTGGAATTGCTGGAGCCGCTGACCGGCGGTCCTCGCCATGCAACATTGCTGGCCGTGCTGGACCAGTGCGTCACCTCGCTGGGCGCGCGCAAGCTGAAGAGCTGGCTGCTGCGGCCTTCCACCGAGGCAGGCGAAATTGCAGCACGGCTGGACGCTGTTGAAGAGCTTTCCGGCAACATCATCGCCCGTGAAGAAGTGCGGCGGGTGCTGAATGGAATCCAGGATCTGGAACGCATTCTCGGCCGGGTGTCCCTGGAATCGGCGAACGCCCGCGACCTGCTGGCTCTGAAGGCCTCGCTCGAACAGCTGCCGCTGGTCCGGACGTACGTCGAAAGCTTCAACGCCAGGAGGTTCCAGGAACTCCATGAACGCATGGACGAATTGAAAGATGTCCACGAACTGCTGAAACGCTCCATTCATCCGGAGCCTCCGGTGCTGCTGACGGAAGGCAACCTGATCCAGCCGGGCTACCATGCCGAACTTGACTCGCTGCGGGAAATCAGCCGGAACAGCAAGCAATTGATCGCCGCCATCGAAACCCGCGAGCGGGAGCGTACGGGCATCAATTCGCTCAAGGTCCGTTTCAACAGCGTCTTCGGTTATTACATCGAGGTCACCAAGCCAAACCTGCACCTGGTGCCTGAGGACTATCAGCGCAAGCAGACGCTGGTGAACGCGGAGCGCTTTTCCACGCCGGAATTAAAGGAACTGGAAGCCAGAATCCTGGACGCCGAGGAAAGAAGCCAGACGCTCGAGCGGGAACTGTTTGTGGAAATTCGAAGAGCCGTTGGGGCTGAGGGTCGCCGCATTCGCCAGACGGCCCAGGCGCTGGCCGAACTGGACGTGCTGGCCTGCTTTGCCCACCTGGCGGCGGAAAGGAACTATCGCCGTCCGGAGTTCTCCGACAATGGTGAGATGGTGATCTTCCAGGGGCGTCATCCCGTGATCGAGCACATTGTGACGCGAGAGGAGGCCGGAAACTTCATTCCGAACGACCTCTATTTAAACCCCACGTCGGACATCCTTATTATCGTGACCGGCCCCAACATGGGCGGAAAGTCGACCTATCTGCGCCAGACGGCGCTGATCGCGCTGATGATGCAGATGGGCAGTTTCGTGCCCGCCGAGCGCGCCAAGCTTCCGCTTTTCGACCGTATCTTTACGCGCATCGGAGCCTCGGACAACCTGGCGCGCGGCCGCTCCACCTTTATGGTGGAGATGACGGAAACGGCCACCATCCTGAACACGGCGACGCCGCGCAGCCTGGTGCTGCTGGATGAGATTGGCCGGGGGACTGCAACCTTTGACGGGCTGGCGATCGCCTGGGCCGTGGTGGAGCATCTGCTGACCCACACCCGCGCCCGGACACTTTTCGCCACGCATTATCACGAACTGACGGAACTCGAAGAGCTACTGCCCGGAGTTCGCAACTATCATGTTTCCGTCAAGGAATCCGGTTCCAACATCATCTTTCTGCGCAAAGTGGAACCGGGTAGCGCCGACAAAAGTTACGGGATTGAGGTAGCGCGGCTGGCGGGGCTTCCTGCCAGCGTTGTGGACCGGGCCAGAGTGGTGCTGAAGCGCCACGAACAGAGCGAGCACACCGTGAGCGGACGGCTCGCCAGGAAAAAGCAGGAATCAAAAGACGTGCAGTTGATGATTTTTACTCCCTTGAACTCCGAGGTGGTCCAGGCCATTGAGAAAGTTGATCTCGACAACCTGAAGCCCCTTGAAGCCCTGAATCTGCTTGCCGAACTTAAAAAACAAATCCAGTCGTAAGGCTTTGCGGGCCGCCGCCGCGCGCCTGCTGGTGGGCCTGATGGCGGGAACGTCTCTCGACGGCGTGGACGCAGCGCTGGTGCGCCTGACGGGGCCGGCTACGGCGCCTCACGTCCGCCTCCTGGAGTTCATTTCCGCTTCGTATCCCGCCGCTGTTCGGCGCCGCGTGCTGCGGGTTGCGGCCGGCCAGCCGGTCCCGGCGGGAGAAATCAGCCAGCTCAATTTTTTGCTGGGCACGCTTTTTGCGGATACCGCACTCCAGGTTTGCCGTAAGGCTGGGATTGAGCCCGGGCGGCTGGCCGGGATCGGCTCCCACGGGCAGACCATCTTCCACCAGGGACAGGCCACAATGGAGGCTGGTCAGAAGACGAATTCAACTCTGCAGATTGCCGAACCTGCCGTAATTGCCGAACGGACCGGCGCGCCTGTGGTCGCCGACTTCCGCACCGCTGACATGGCGGCTGGAGGGCAGGGAGCGCCGCTGGTCCCGTTGGTGGATTACCTGCTGCTGCGGGACAAAAAGCAGGGCACGGCGGCACTGAACATCGGCGGCATTGCCAATGTCACGGTGATTCCCGCTGGCGCTACAACAGAGGATGTTTACGGCTTTGATACGGGGCCGGGCAACATGATGATGGACGGCCTGGTGCGCACCTTCACCCGCGGACGGCGACATTATGATTCCGAAGGGGGCATGGCCGCGAGAGGCAAAGTTCTCGACGATCTTCTGGCGCAGGTTCTTCGCTATCCATTTTTCAGGAAGCGGCCTCCGAAGAGTGCAGGACGCGAGCAATTCGGTGAAGAGTTTCTGAAACGCTTTTTCCTCTCCAGGTTTCCAGACGCCCGCGCTGAAGATCTGCTTCGCACGGCGAACGAGCTGACCGCAGCGACCGTTGCCGGGGCATTGCGGAGGTTTGTTTTTCCGCGAACCGGAGTCGAGCGGCTCGTCGCTTCAGGTGGCGGAGCCCATAACACGCTGCTGATGAAACGCATCGCAGAAATGCTGCCTGAAGGGAAGGTGATGCACTCAGACGCATTCGGACTTCCGGTGGACGCCAAGGAAGCCATCGCGTTTGCCGTGCTCGCCGACCGCACCCTGCATGGCCTGCCGGGCAATCTCCCGGCAGTGACCGGAGCGAGCAGGGCGGTTGTGCTGGGAAGCGTATCCCGCCCATAAAAACCCGTTAAACGTGAAATCCCAGATGCCACAGGTTAAGGATCAGCACCTCCCTCATGGAGTAGAGGAAGCGCGCGTAGGGTTCGGCCTCAATGGGACTGTCGGGAGCCGGAGACGTGTAGGCGGTGATTCCAAAAGAAGCAAACAGATGCTGAATCCGGTAAAGGTGAAAGCCGTCGCTGACCGCCACACAGGTTGACTTTCCGCGGGACCTCAGTATTTGAGTCACTGCCTTCACCGACTGGAAGGTGGTTTCACTTTCGGTCTCGGCCACGATCTTGCGCGCGGCAACCCCCTGCTGGATGAGATAATCGCGCCCCACACCGCCCTCCGTGAAATGGGGATCCCCGCCCCTGCCGCCTGTTGTAATTACCAGCGGAGCATAGCCATGCTCCTCCAGGTAGAAGGTGTGCTCCAGACGGGCCTTGTAAACGGGGGAAGGGCGTCCGTTGTATTCCGCGGCCCCAAATACGACGATGGCTGCCGCCGGCCGCGCTTCATCGTGGGTGGCCTGGCGCCGAATGGCTTTGTAAAGGGAAACCTCAAGCACAACAACGCCCGCAAAGGACACAATCAGAATCAGGAAAATCCAATAGCGCAGTCGCACGTGAGACTCAGGAAAGAAATTCTTTCAGATCAGATTCGCTGACACCGCCATAACGTAGAATGCGGGGCCGCTCGCCTTCAAGCTGGACCACCGTCGATGGATTGTGACCCGCTGTGGCGCCGCCGTCGAGAATGAGCGGCAATACATCGCCGACTTGTTCTTCCACCTGGGCCGCCGTGGCGCAGGCAGGATGTTCAGACAGGTTGGCACTGGTTCCCGTCAGAGGCCTGCCAACCGCCGTGATCAGGGCCTCGGCCAGCGGAGATCGCGGCCAGCGAATGCCCACACGGCCTGTATTGGCCGTAACTTTCAGGGGAATCTGGCGCGACGCGCGGACAACCAGCGTCAGGGCGCCCGGCCAGAACTTCTTGGCCAGGGTAAAAAAGAGCTGCGGCGGATCGGCCACCAGGTCGGCCGCCTGATCGAGCGACGAAACCAGCAGGGGAATGGGCCGGTCGGCAGACCGGCGCTTGATGCGGAAAATCTCGGTAATGGCGGCCAGGTTGAACGGGTCAGCGCCCAAGCCGTAAAAAGTGTCCGTCGGAAAGGCGACAACCTTCCCTTCAAGAATCAACCGGGCCGAGTACTCCAGCGCATATTCGAGATTCGGCTTTTCAACTTTAAGGATCTCTGCCATCAAGCATTGCCCGATGCCACATCAAAGAGTGAATCTGACCGTAGCATACGGCGCAGTGAGGGTCAAGAAGTGTGCCTGCGACTGCAACCGAAGGCAGGGCCTGAAACAACCAGATGAAACAAGTTGAAAAAATGGCCTTGACTTCGCTGTGGAAACTGGGTGAAAATTCTGTTAACCAGAGGAAAAGTGTAATTCCTTTAATTCACTATAGAAATGGGGGTGTTGATCGTTTGGCCGAAGTTCGACTACAGGAGGGAGAGTCTTTAGAAGGCGCCCTCCGCCGCTTCAAGCGAAAGGTGCAACAAGAGGACATCATTAAGGAAATCAAAAAGCATTCCTTTTATCTGAAGCCAGGAGAGAAAAAACGAGTCAAGGCGGCCTTGGCGCGGAAAAGAGCCCGCAAAAAGGCCAGGCATGACCGGGACTGATCCTGATGGCGGATGAGGGGTAGTTCAGCATCAGGCGCAGGGCCGGTCAGCCAGGGGGGCAAATCATGGAATACCGGGATCGGGTCCTCAAGTGCGTCGATTGCGGAGCGGAATTCGTTTTCACGGCAGGCGAACAACTTTTCTTCGCGGATAAGGGGTTCAAGAACGAGCCAAAGCGCTGTAAGCCTTGCAAGTCCAAAAGGAGCCAGTTGCTCAATGGACAAGGCCATCGGCGTGTGGAAACCAGCACGGTCTGCTCACAGTGCGGTAAGGAAACTACGGTACCCTTCAAGCCGACCCAGGGGCGCCCCGTTTATTGTAGGGAATGCTTCGAACAGCGTCGGGCCGCAGGATCTCCGGCTTGATCTGATCGTGGCCAACCGCCTCTTCATCTTTCCCGAAAGGGATTGGGCTTTGGTGTGCGGCGCGCTAAGTGGGAGGCGCTGAACACACAAGGTTGAAGTGTATCTATATGCCGGGTGTGTTTGTTTCCACCTGGTGACTGGAGTAGTGAGCGTTGCTTCTTCTCCAGAGTCCGCTCCTCACCACCTTCTCTCGAAAGAATCCTTCCGTACTGGCGTACCAGCCCCAGATTCGCATAACATGAAGGATTCATGAGCACGTTTCACCTTATCAATTTCGGGTGCAGGGCGAGCCATGCGGACGGGGCTGCCATCAAAAAGCAGCTGATGGTGAAGGGCTTCAGGGAGGCAAGTGCGGAGGCCAGTGAGATTGCGGTCCTGAATACCTGCACGGTCACCGCCACTGCCGACGCCGAAGTGCGTCAGGTGATCCGCCGCATCCATCGTGCCAACCCGGGCTGCAGGATTCTGGTGACCGGATGCTACGCGCAGCGTGCCTGCGACGAAATCGCGAAACTGCCGGGCGTCAACTGGGTGATCGGAAACTCTCACAAGCATACGCTGGCGCAGATTTTGTCCGGCGATGCCGGCACCGCTGGTCCACTCTCTTCCGAAAAGCAAACCGACAGCGAAGCGTCTATTCCTGATCCTGAAACCCGGGAGACGCACACACTCGTGCTGGTGGGTGAGATCGGAGAAACCTTCCACTTTGCTCCGGTGTTTGCCGACGATCGCACGCGGCCAACACTGAAAGTCCAGGACGGCTGCAACGCGCGCTGCGCGTTTTGCATCATCCCTCAGGTTCGCGGTGAGAGCCGCAGCATGGACCCGGAAAAGGTCATCGAGCAGGTTCGTGAGCTGGAACAGAAAGGCTACCAGGAAGTTGTGCTGTCTGGGATCAACCTGGGCAGTTACGGACGCGACTTGGGGCGGCGCATCAATTTTCTGGGGCTGGTGGAACGGATCCTGCTGGAAACCGGTATTCCGCGCCTGCGGATTAGTTCCATTGAGCCGATGGACGTGAACAGCGAGCTGATAGAACTGGTGGGGACCGAGCCGCGCATGGCCCACCACTTCCACGTCCCGTTGCAGAGCGGCAGCAACAGAATTCTGCGGCTGATGAACCGCCGCTACTGGACCACCCAGTACGCCGAGCGCATCCTGGCCATTCGCGAGCAGATGCCCAATTGCGCCATTGGGGCCGACGTCATGGCGGGTTTCCCGGGCGAGACGGAAGAGGATCACGCCGAAACCCTCCGGTTCATCGAATCGCTGCCCTTTACCTATCTCCACATCTTTCCATATTCCGCCCGTCCATCAACACCGGCGGCAAAGCGTCCCGGGCAGGTGGACGGCCGGCGAATTCATGAGCGCGTCCGCGAGCTGAAATCGCTGATTGCAGCCCGGCACGGAGTGTTCCTGCGCGAGCAGATAGGACGAACCTTGAGCGCCGTGGTGCTGCACAAGGTTCGCGAGGGCGCCCCAACGGCGCTCTCAACCAACTATCTGCAGGTCTCACTTCCTGGCGCGGAGGTCGTTCCCAATACACTGATCGACGTCGCAATCGGACGGGTCCACGAAGGCAGACTGGTCGGTTGCCCGGCCTGATCGCAAACTCCCAACTGAAACACCTGCGGGCAGTTTCATTAGATGGGAAAATTCTGTTGCGACACCCTTTCCCCAAGCTGCTTTTTTGTGGCATACTTAAGTGATGGCAAGAGGTTGGGAAAGTAAGGCAGTAGAAGAACAGATGGATATTACGGAATCAAAAGAATCCGAATCAGAAATACCTCAGTTAACCCCCGAAGATCAGCAGCGACTGCGCGAGCGAGAGAGCCTTGAGCTTTCACGCGCCCGTGTGCAACAGGAGCTTGCTGCGGCAACGCATCCGCATTACCGCAGCTCTCTGCAAGCTGCCCTGGGTTATCTTGAGGAAAAGATCGCAATGTTCGACTAAGGTCGTCGTTGCTATCACAGTACTGATTCGCTGACGCATGCGTCACCCGCTCTGGTGATCACCTTGTTGAAGTGTACCGAGCGGCAGCGGATACGCCTACCATAATTCCGAGGAAAATCCCTACCCATTTTTTGTCAGGCCTTGAACACGTTGTCTGCAAACCAGTCCTGCACTCTCTTCACCCTTACACTTACCCACCGTCCAGTTCGGAAAAGTGGACTGTTTTTCACGTTGCTTCCAGGCGACATTGGGGATAACCTGAGCGTTTATGGTGGGTGAAAAGCCAGGACCGATGAACACTGCTGTCGGAATCGCCTGGTACCGGCGCGAGCAGTGGCCGCGTCTGCTTGAGATATCGGCGGACAGGAGCGACCTTGAGGACTCCTATGATAACTGGCTTGTGCATGTCACGGAAGCGTTCGAAACGATGAGGAACGAAGGTCTCGATCCGGTTAAGGTGGATGTAGATACGGAAGAATTGCTTGCCTGGTGCCGCAGGCGGAATCTGCCCGTCAGCGCAAAGGCGCGCGCCCGGTACGTTACCGAAAAGGTGCAGAAAATCTATCAGCCACCCCCGCATGATTAGATTTAAGAATAGCCCCGCTCCTTGCCCGTGTTCGTATCTCTGATTGATGCCGTGTGTGTGCTTTCATTGCCAACAACTAAACCCGGATCGTCGGTTACGACGTGGGTTTGATCTTGGCACAAACTTCGAAACCCTTTGATGAGCGGGCTGAGTTTGTTGAACATTTCGTTCTCTTCCCAGTCTTTGGGTTCAGTACGTTACTGTGTGCAGGGTTGTAGATAGCGGGAGATTGTATCCCCTGCCGGAAGATTCTCATACTCATTCCTGACTTTCTTCCCATCTTTGCAAAGGTTTTTCTGCTCCTGTTCGTCAATCTGGCGGTTCTGTCTCCAATCATCTGGTCTGCAGATACTCAGATCATCACGTGTCGGCTCCTTCCCGAAGAAGTCTATTAGGTTTTGATAGTGCAGCAAGAAGCATTCGATATAAACATTCTGTTCATACCTTGTTAACTTCTTCGACGGACCAGCAAGCTTCTGGTAGCAGTATTCAAGCATGTCAAATTCGTAGATGACCGTCTGTCGGTGGGAGAGCTTTTCTGGCCTGTGCATACTCATTCTCCTTTCTAGCCATGGGAACGGTGGCCGTGGAGCAACGGTCCCGGGTCAGATGCCTAGCCAATTACTTTCGCTGTAGCACATGCCCGAGCAAAGAAACTACCGCTCCGACCAACTCTACCCCTTCGAAGGGATTATTTCGCCCAGTGGCTTCTGCTGAGATTTCAGTCCTGGCAGTGTTAAGGTGAAAATCTAGGGCTTCGATGCCCTCAGGTAATATTCCTCTGCCGACCGGCGAGAGGGAAACGGAAACTCACAAGCAAAAGGGCCGCGATTGCTCGCGGCCCTTTGAAAATCGATGAATTGATGTTGTCCTTTGACAACTGAGTTGAGCAGCCACGTCACTGAGCGACTGTGTTCCCGGCCTAATCTGCTAAGCAGATTCCGGGAACCGGTTCTCTCTTAGAAAGGAGGTGATCCAGCCACAGGTTCTCCTACAGCTACCTTGTTACGACTTCACCCCAATCATGAGTCATACCTTGGGCGCTACCCCCCTTGCGGTTGGGATCACGACTTCTAGTACAACCCACTTTCGTGATGTGACGGGCGGTGTGTACAAGGCCCGGGAACGTATTCACCGCATCGTTCTGATACGCGATTACTAGCGATTCCAGCTTCATGCAGTCGAGTTGCAGACTACAATCCGAACTGGGGCCGGCTTTGTGCGATTAGCTCCCCCTCGCGGGTTAGCGACGCTTTGTACCGGCCATTGTAGCACGTGTGTTGCCCTGGACATAAAGGCCATGATGACTTGACGTCATCCCCACCTTCCTCCGGTTTATCACCGGCAGTTCCCTTAGGGTGCTTTCCTTGCGGACGAGCAACTAAGGATGAGGGTTGCGCTCGTTGCGGGACTTAACCCAACATCTCACGACACGAGCTGACGACAGCCATGCAGCACCTCTGTTGCAGTCCCTTGCGGGAAAGATTCATCTCTGAACCGGTCCACAACAGTTCAAGCCCAGGTAAGGTTCTTCGCGTTGCGTCGAATTAAACCACATGCTCCACCGCTTGTGCGGGCCCCCGTCAATTCCTTTGAGTTTCAGCCTTGCGACCGTACTCCCCAGG
>Ga0102953_1001162_pt1 | contig 17010 bp, 8 predicted proteins | sample SalPon2A_C_D2_MG_FD_78509 | JGI IMG/M metagenome (GOLD analysis project Ga0102953, IMG submission 78509) | Soil microbial communities from South San Francisco under conditions of wetland restoration - Salt Pond MetaG R2A_C_D2_MG | ecosystem: Environmental > Terrestrial > Soil > Wetlands | place... | reverse complement strand
GCGCCAGGCGCATGATCGCCGACTCCACCTCCTTGGGGCTGGTGATCATGAGGTCCGCGAGCTCGTCGATGACGATCACGATGAACGGCAGCTCCGGCAGGTCGAGGTTGCGCGCCTTCTCGTTGTACTGATCCAGGTTCTTCGCGCCCACCTTCGACATCATCTTGTAGCGCCGCTCCATGTGCGACACCGCCCCCAGCAGCACCCCGGCCGCATCGGTGGGGTTGGTGACCACGTTCCTGAGCAGGTGCGGCACCCCGTCGAAGGGCGTGAGCTCCACCATCTTCGGGTCGATCATCAAGAGCCGCAGCTCGGTGGGCAGGAAGCGGTAGAGCAGGCTGCCGATGAGCGTGTTCACCGCCACCGACTTGCCCGAGCCGGTCGACCCGGCGATCAGCAAGTGCGGCATCTTCGCCAGGTCCCCCACCACCATCTCGCCGTCGATCGACTTGCCCAGGATGATCGGCAGCCGGGACTTGGTGCGCCGGTAGCTGCCCGATTCCGCCGCCTCCCGGAAGCGCACCAGCTCCCGGTTGGCGTTGGGCACCTCCAGGCCGATCACGCTCTTGCCGGGGATGGGCGCCTCGATGCGCACGCTCCCCACCGCCATCGCCAGCGCCAGGTCGTCGGAGAGGTTGGCGAAGCGCGCGATCTTCTCCCCCGGCGCCGGCTCCACCTCGAAACGCGTCACCGTCGGACCGCGCACCGCCGCCACCACCCGCCCCTGCAGGTTGAAGCTGTTGAGCGTGTCGTCGATCTTGCGCACCCGCTCCCGGTGCTCCCGCGCCAGCGCGCCGTGATCCTCCGCCGCCGCTTCCGGCTCGTCCAGCAGGGTCAGCGGCGGCACCTGGATGGGGATGCCGCCGTACTCGGGGACGGCCTCGGAGGCCGCGTCCGCGGCCGAGCGGCCGCCGGCGTTGCCCGCCGGCGGCCGTCCGCCGCGCACATCTGCGCCCAGCACGCCTTCGTCGAGCAGCGCGGCCTCGACCTCGGGATCGACCGCGCGCGCGCCGGCGGCGGCCTGCGCGCCCGCCCGGCTCGCGTGCGGCGCGGCGGGGCCCGGGGCCTCCACCGCGAACACGTCGTCGCCTTCCCACGGCGGCAGATCCCCCCTCGCACCTGGATGCCCGTCGGCGCCGGCGGCCACCGCGTCGCCGGCCGTCTCGCCGGCGGCCTCCGCCTGCGCGGCCTCCAGCTCGGCGGCATCGGCGCGAGCGACCACCGCACGCAGGGCCTCGCGCCACCCCTCCAGGGCGGCGAGCGCATCGACGGTTTGGCCCGCCAGCTCGCCCGCGAGGGTGGCGTCGAACTCCTCCAGCTCGGCGGCGTCCGGGTAGGTTGCGCGCGCCTCGTCGAGCTCCAGGATGAGCTCACGCCAGGGCTCCAGCGCCTCGAGATCGGCCGCCAACCGGGCGGCATCGGCCTCGATCCGCACGTACGCCGTCAACCGGCGGCCGTGGTCGGCCGAGGCCCGCGCGAGCTGCTGCGGGGTCATGCCCTTGAGCGCGCGCTGGTCCAGGTCGCGCTCGCGGGTGAGCTTACGGTGCCGTTCCAGTAGCCCGGTGAGGTCGAGCGCCAGGGTCTTGCGCAGCTTGTCCAGCGCGCGCGCCGCCTGCGAGCGGCCGGGCACGGCATCGTCGAGGCCGTTCTTGAGGGCGCGCCACCAGGCGTCGAAGGTCTCGGCCTGCCGCCACGCGGCGACGGCGTCCTGCGCGAAGCCGTTGGCCAGCTCGCCGACGGGCTCCTGCGGCGGCCTCGCGCCCTCGGCCTTGAGCTGCTCCACCATCTCCCCCGCGCGGTCGCGGGCGAAGTCCTTGACGGCGCCCTGCCAGGCCTTGAGGTCGGCCTGAGCGTCCGCGAGCTGATCGGGCGAGGGGCCCGCGGCGAGCCGCCGGACCGATGCGCGGACCTCCCCGCGCCAGCGCTCGAGCTCCCCACTGCCGGGGTAGAGGCTGCTGAGGGCCTGCAGGTCCCGGTCCAGCGTCAGCAGGGCGCGCCGCACCAGCGCGACGTCCGCCCGGAACGCCGCGCGCTCCCGCGCACGCCTGCGCGCCTCGATGAGCGCCTTGCCCCCGCCGCGTACCAGGTTGACGAGCGTCAACAGCAGGCTCCGCAGGAGCCGCGTGGGCGTGAGGCCGAAGAGCAGGTCCAGCCCGACGGAGGCGACGAGGACGGCGGGCACCGCCGCGAGCGCGCCCCAGGCGCCGGAGAGGCTGTCGCGCAGCGCTCCGCCGTAGCCGCCGGTGCGGGCCGGCGCCATCATGACCACCACGCCCCAGGCTCCGGCCACGAACAGCAGGTACCCCAGCAACAGCCGCGGCCACCAGCGCGGGCTGCGCCTCAGCAGGAACAGCCCGCCCAGCACCAGCAACGGAACCGGAAGCGCGTACGCCCCCCAGCCGACGCGCCCCGCCACGGCGGCGCGTACCGCCCGCCCGAGCTGGCCCGTGGGCAGCGAGGGCAGCACCACCCCGAGAAGGAAGATGCCTCCCGCGAGCAACACCAGCCCGATCGCCTCCAGATCGAGCTGGACACGCTTCTTCGCACGCTTGGTCTTCCTCCGGCCGGCCACGTGAGGTAGTTTATCGCGGCGCCCCAGGCCCGCACGCGAAAATCGGGACATCGCGGTGAGGTAACCCGATGCGTCCAGCACGCCGTTCGCCGCGGCGATCCGGATGTGCCGCCCGCACGAGGGAGCCATGCCCCGCAACCGAGACACGCCCGATCCCGCCCACCGCGTGCAGCGCCCCGCCGCACCGCGGCTGGGACGGTGGGGGCGGATCCGGTTGCGCCCGGCGCTGTGGTGCGGCGCGGGGCTGGCGCTGTTCTCCGTGGGCGTGCTGCTGCGGTGGCCCGAGCTGTCGCTGGGGGTCCTGCTGGCCCTGCCGGTGATGATCACCGGCACCGGCCTGGGCTGGCGCGTCGCCGCACCGCTGCTGCCGATCGGGGTGGGGCTGGCATGGCTGCGTGACCGCCCCCGTGCAGCGGGCGCGGGGCTCGTCGAGCCGATCGGGCTGGCGATCGTCCTGACCCTGGCCCTCCTCGCCGGGAACGACCTGTTCCGGCTCTGGCACGGCACCGCCAGGAGCGCGCGCGACAACGAACGCCGCGCCAGGCTGCTGAGCGAGGCCGCCCTGGCGATGGCGCGGGCCGAGGACCGGCCCACCCTGTTCCTGGCCATGCCGCGCCTGCTCTCCGACATCCTGGACTACACCCACGCCGAGGTCTTCGTGCCCGACGGCGAGGGGTTGCGCCTGGAGGCGGCCCACGGCACCGAGCTGCCGGCCGGCTTCCGGGTCCCGCCCGCTTCGGTGATGGGGCGCGCCTTGCGGACGGGCACGCCTCAGTACGTGGCCGACGCCTCGCGGGAGCGCGATTACGTGGGCCACGCAGGCATCCCCACCAGCGGGAGCGAGCTGGCGTTGCCGCTGGTGGTCTCCGGGGGCGTGGAGGCCGTGCTCAACCTCGAGCACGAGGCCGTGGCCGCCTTCGATGAGGCCGACCGCCGCACCCTGCAGGCCTTCGTGCGCATCGCGCAGGAGGTGCTGGCGCGGCTCGATGCGCTGTCCCGCCTGGAGCGTGAAGCGGCCGAGCGGTCGGTCATCGCGCGGCTCGAGCAACGCCTGCTGCTGGCCGAGGGCGCGCGGGAGGCCTCGGCCGCGGCCCTCTCCGAGGTCGTGCCCGCTCTGGGACTGGACGCGGGCATGGTCGCGGTGCTTCGGCGCGGCGCTCTGCACTCGCTGGCGGTGCACGGCCCCATGCCGTCTGCGCTCCGCGGCATGCTCAACGAAGGCCTGCCGCTCGCCGGCAGGCTCCGCGAGGTCTGGGAGACGCACGAGCCGGCTCTGCTGGACGACGCGCCAACCGACCGGGCCGCGGGCGAGCTCACCCGCCTGGCGGGCTCGCGCGCCGTCGCCATCCAGCCCATCACCAACGCCCGGCGCGAGATGCAGGCTCTGCTGCTGCTGTCGAACCAGCACGAGCCGCGCACCTGGGGCGATCGGGACCGGCGCGTGCTCGACATCGTGGCCACCTCGCTCGGCGTCGTCCTCGACCGCGCAACCATCAACCGTCAGTTCATGGCCATGCTCGACGTCGTGCGCGGCCTGGCGCAGGCCGAGGAGCCCAGCGAGCTCTACCGTCGGGCCGCCGAGTCTGCCGTGCGCCTGATCCCCGGAGCCGAGGCGGCCACCATCCTGGTGCGCGGGCGTTCGGGCTTCGGCTTCGAAGCCGCCGCAGGGTACGACCTGGAGGCGTTGCGCGCCCTGGGGACCTTCGACGAGCGTGACGAGCTCATCTGGTACCACGACGGCGTCGACGGCTTCCGCAGAGGCGTGCCGCGCATCGCCCGCGGGGCGGACGTGCACGCCTACAGCGCGGCCTCGGGGGGCGAACGCTCCACCGCGGGCATCGCTGCGGCTCGGGTGGCCGACATCGTCGCCAACGTGTGCGTCCCCATCATCGACAAGGGCGAGGTCGTGGCGATGCTCAACGTCGACAGCTTCTCCAACGAGACGGAATTCGGCTCCTCGGCGCGCCGCCTGGCCGAGGCCTTCGCCCATCAGGTCGCCGTCATCAAGCGCCAGGCCGAAGCGCTCGGCCACCTGCGGCGCTCGGTCGTCACCGACCCGCTGACCGGGTTGGGCAACCGCGCGGGCTTCCAGCGGCGCCTGGCGCTGGAGCTGGAGCGGGCGCGGCGCTACGGCCACGCGCTCACCATCGTCCTGCTCGATCTGGACAACTTCAAGCAGGTCAACGACCGCTTCGGGCACGCGGCCGGCGACGAGGCGCTGGTGCGTGCCGCGAGAGCGCTGGAAGGCGCGCAGCGCAGCTCCGACGCGGCCTTCCGGTGGGGCGGGGACGAGTTCGTGATGCTGCTTCCCGAGATCGGCAGGGACGAGGCGGCGGCGGCCGCACAGCGCTACCTCGACGCCGTCGCGAGCGTCGAGACGCGCGGGCTGGCGCTCGGCGGCAGCGCGGGCATCGCCCGCTACCCGGACGACGGCGACGATCGCGAGACGCTGCTGCGCCGCGCCGACGACCTGATGTACCACGGCAAGCCGGGCCGGCCACGGGCGGCGGGCCGACCCGGGGCCGACGGGGGCGCGGACGCCGCGGCGGCGCCGGGCTACCCCTCCTCGCCCGAGCCCGGACCGTCCTCGGAGAGCGGCGGCGGCGGCACGGTGGCGTAAGCCTGGCGGGTCAGCAGGTACTCCTCCAGCACGACCTTCACCAGTGCCACGATCGGCACCGCCAGCAGCGCTCCGACGAGCCCGAAGAGGCCGAGCCCCGCCATGATCGACAGCAGCACCGTCACCGGGTGCAGGTTGGTGGAGCGGGACAGGATGATCGGCGAGAGCACGTGCGCTTCGAGCTGGTTGGCCACCAGGAACACCAGGATGGCCAGGACGGCCGTCCAGGGACCCACCGTCAGCCCCAGCAGGACGGCGGGCAGCACGCCGATGATGGGGCCCAGGTAGGGCACCAGGTTGAAGATGGCGGCGAGGAAGCTGATGGCCGTCGCCAGCGGCATGCCGATGACCGTGAGGCCCAACCAGATGAGGATGCCCAGTGTGAGGGTGATCAGCACCTGGCCGCGGAGGTAGCCGCCCACCGCCCGATCGGCCTTGTCGGTGAGGTCCTCGTAGAGCGGACGCCAGCGGACCGGCACGTAGCGGCGGAAGTTGGCGGTGAAGCGAGGGTAATCGTAGAGGAAGTAGGCGCTGGCGATGAAGATGAGGACGATCTGGAAGGTGGTGGAGATCACCGCCGTGGCGCCGCTCAGGAGCAGGCTTGGCCCGCCGGTCACGATGTGCTGGAGCAGCGTGTTGAGGCTCTTCGCCAGCTCGGTCGTGAAGGTCACCAGCTCCTGGCGTATCTGCTGGCTGACCTGGGTCTGGTTGGCGGGCACCGTCAGCCGGCTGGAGACGGCCTCCGGAAGGTTGGTGAGCACGCCGCTGAGCCACGCGCTGACGTGCCCGGACAGGGACGTCAGGTTGTCGATCGCCTTGGGGATGAGGTTGACGAAGCGGCCCATCTCGCTGACCACCTGGCTGACCACCACCGAGCCCAGCACCAGCAGGTTGAGGAGCAGGAAGTAGACGATGACGACGGCCGCGGCACGCCGGATGCGCAGCCGCTGCAGCGCCTCCACCACGGGGTTCAGGATGTACGCGATGATGAAGCCGATCACGCCGACCTGCAGGGCGAAGGCGTAACCGCCGCGCAGGCGCCACAGCACGTAGATCAGGAACGCCGCAACGGCCACGTAGGTCACGGCCCGCACCCACGGATGGCGCCACATCAGCTCGACGGCCCCGATCTTGCGATCCGCCGCCTCCCGGGCGTCAGGCTCGTCGGCCACGGCCTCAGGGCCCCGCGAAGAGCGAGGCGGCCTGCATGCGCACCTCGTCGGGACTCAGGCCCTCCCCGAAGAAGCTGTCGCCCTGCCAGATCTCGAAGTGGAGCCGGGGGTGCAGCGTCGTCCCGGCCACGCCGTCCCCCGTCCCGGAGTTGCCGACGTAGCCGATGACCTCGCCGCGGTAGACCTGGATGCCCTTGCTGATGCCGTCGCGTACGCCGGAGAGGAAGCCGTAGCGCAACACGCGGCCGTCGGGCAGGCGCTCCCAGATCTGCCTCCCGCGCAGCTGGTCGAGCTCGCCGGCATCCGCGCCGGCCGCCGTGCCCACGGAATCGAGGAGCTGCTGCCAGGTGTCCTGGCTCATCTCCACGTAGTTGCCGTCCGCCCGCACGATCTCGCCGGCGGCGGCGGCGATCACCGGCTGGCCGTAGGCGACCGGGATGCCGGCGTCGCCGTCGGTGAAGTCGAAGCCCTGGCTGACGCCGTGGCGGTACGGGCGTGAGGCCCCCGGGAGGTCGCCGGCGCTCTTCGGAACGCGCGCGCCGGGCAGCGGGAACCACAGTCCGGGCGGCGCCTCGGTCCCCGCCGAGGCGCTCCCCGACGGAGCCTTCCTGGCCGGCGGCGCAGCCTGCGCGCCGGCGGCCGTCACGCTCGACTGCGCGGCGCGGAGCTCCCGCACCTGCACCCGGCTGCCGCGCAGCATGACGCTCACCACCACCGCGTACACGATCACCGCGACGAGCAGGTACCAACCCGGCCGGACGCTCGCCAGGCGCCTCACGACGCGCGCCCCTCGGGCCGCGACCCGGAGCGCCGCGACGGGCGCCCGCGAAGCCGGGCCCAGGAACGGGCGGAAGTCCGAGCCAGACGACGCTCAGCGCTCACGCACGAAGTCTATCACGGCCCCATGAAGCCCCCGAGGCGGGTACGCCGGCCACGCTCAGGGCCGCTCGAGCACGTAGACGTGCGGGAAGTGGCCGCCGTGCGCCACCTTCAGCTCGCGGCGAACGCGCCAGCGACGCTGCTCGCGCAGCACCTCGCGGAACAGCCGCAGCTCGTGCGTCAGCAGCACCAGGCGCGCCCCCGGCGCTGCCAGACGAGCCGCCGCCTCCAGCACCGCAGGGTGCAGCAAGCGGTTGCCCTGGTGGCTGCCGACCGCGTCGCCCCACGGCAGGTCCGCGGTGATGACGTCGAAGGACCCCTCCGGCAGGGGCGCGGCCAGGGCGTCGGCTTCGATGAGCCGGCAGGCGTCCGACGCGCCCGCCGCCTGCAGGTTCTCGCGCGCGCACCTGACGGCCCCGGCATCGTTGTCCACGCCCACGAGCTCCGCCGCGGGCCCGTCCAGGAAACGCTCCACCAGCAGGGTACCGGAGCCGCACATGAGGTTGAGGTAGCGGTCGCCGGGTCCGCCCGCCGCCAGCCGGTTCATCGCCACGGCGAGCGTCGCGTTGAGGCCCCCGGGGCGGTTGCACACCCGCCAGGCGCGTGCCGACAGGGGCCGCGGCGTCAGCCGGACCAGCACCTCCCAGCCCGCCCCGGGCTCGGCCCTGCGCACGCGCAGGAGCAGCTCGCCGCGATCCCGATCGAAGGCCAGCCCGGTGGTCTCGGCCAGCGCCCGTCCCAGCCGCAAGAAGACGGGAGAGTCCGCGCCGGCGGCCGCGAAGCGCAAGCCCCGGAAGGACGCGCCGGCGGCGACCTCGCGCACCGCCTCGACGACCCGCCGGAAGTGAGCGTCCCCGAGGAGCGCCTTCGGGCGGGGAACGTCGAACGCCAGGCGCCGGTAGACGGCGCTCGCGAGGCGCAGGGAGAGCAAGCGCTCGGGACCGCGCGCAACGGCCACGCGCAGGCCGTCCCCGCGTCCGGCAAGCGTGCGAACGCCCTGGGCGGCGAGCTCGCGGGACGCCAGCGGCGCCAGCCCTTCCAGCACCTCGACCTCGAACTCCTGCTGCGGGGGACGCGTCGCCGGCACGTCGCACTCTACCCGTCGGCGCCGCTCCGCCGGGGCAGGGTGTCCCCTGCGCACCGCCGCGGCTAGGCCGGCGGCCCGCCCGGACCTATACTGATGCCAGCGATGTGGAGCCGGCCACGTTCCGCGAAGCTCGGCTGCGCCCAGCCCGGGCATGTCCCATCAGGACGCGCGCATCCAGGGCGGGGTCGGGACGACGATCCCCGGACCCCGGGCTCCTAGGGTGCGGCCGGAGCGGCACCGGGGAACCGAAGGCGCAGCCGGCCGAGAGGAGCGCGGGCGGTGAGCGCGCGCGTCGTGCCGGAACGGCAGCGGGTCGCCCGCAGGACCCGGCGGGAGTGGCTGACCGGCTACGCCTTCGTCGCCCCGGCCGTGATCGTCATCGGCATCTTCGGCCTCTTCCCCATCCTCTACGCGCTCTACATGAGCCTCTACAGCTGGCGCGTCCGCAAGGGCCCCTTCATCGGCATGGAGAACTACCTCCGGACCGTGGGGGACGTTCGCGGGGCGGCGGCCTTCTTCGGCGGCCTGCTGCTCGTCCTGGTCGCCCACTGGCTGTGGACCGACGCCTTCCGGGGGGGCCGACGCGGCACGCGCCTGGCGCTCCAGGCCGCGGGGGCCCTCGTGCTGCTCGGCGCCGGCGTGTCGGCGGCGCTCGGCTGGCGGCTGATGCGCCTGCACGGGGACCGCGCCTTCCTGCAGGGACTGGTGCGCACCGTCTTCTACGGCTTCGGCAGCGTCCCCGTGCAGATCGTCCTGGCCCTCGTGCTCGCCAGCCTCCTGTACCAGAGGATCCGCGGGCACGAGTTCTTCCGCATGCTCTACTTCCTGCCCTACGTCACGCCGGCCGTCGCGGGGGCCGCCGTCTTCCGGGCCATCTTCAGCCCGCGCCGGGACTTCCTCGCGAACACCGTGCTGTCGTGGCTGCACATCCCGCCGCAGCGATGGCTCTTCGAGACGAAGCCGGTGACCGAGATCCTGTTCGGCGGCCTCCTCGAGCGCCTGGGCATCCACGCGTCGTTCAGCGGCTTCTGGGCCGGGCCCAGCCTGGCGCTGGTGACGATCATCGTCTTCGGCATCTGGACCTACACCGGCTACAACGCGGTGATCTTCCTCGCCGGCCTCGGCAACATCCCGCGGGAGCTCTACGAGGCCGCCGCCATCGACGGCGCCAACGGCCCGCAACAGTTCCGTTTCATCACGGTGCCGCTGCTCTCGCCGGTGACGTTCTACCTGACGGTGCTGGGCTTCATCGGCACCTTCCAGGCCTTCACCCAGATCTACGTCATGCGCCAGGTGGCGGTGCGCGACGCCGTCGACACGGCCAGCGTGGTGATCTTCGACACCTTCTACAAGCGCAACAACTGGAGCCTGGCGGCGGCGCAGTCGGTCGTGCTGTTCGCCATCATCCTCATCCTGACGCTGTACCAGAGCCGCTTCTTCGGACGGAGCGCGCTCCGTGGCTAGCCTCGAGCGCCGCACCGCCCTGCCCGCGCCGGACCTGGGATCGGGCAGTGGAGCGCCTGCCCGCGGCCGCGCCGCCCCTCACGAGTTCCGGCTCGCGCAACTGCCCGTCTACTTCCTGCTACTGCTGGGGGCGGTGGTGTCGTTCACGCCGTTCTTCTACATGATCTCGACGTCGCTCATGACCCTCGGCGAGACCATCAACCGCCGGCTGCTGCCCGCCACGCCGCAGTGGGTGAACTACCAGCGCGCCTGGACCGAGGCCGACTTCGCGCTCTATTTCCGCAACAGCGTCGTGATCACGGCGGTGGTGATCATGGGCGTCTTGATCACCTGCACGCTGGCGGGCTACGCCTTCGCCCGCATCGAGTTCCCCGGACGCGAGGCCATCTTCATGGTGCTGCTCTCCACGCTGATGATCCCCGGCACGGTCACGTTCATCCCCAACTTCCTGATGGTGCGGGGCGACGTCATCCCCTGGGGCTCGTGGATCAACAAGCTTCCCGCGCTGACCGTGCCGTTCCTGTCGACCGCGTTCATCATCTTCCTGTTCCGGCAGTTCTTCGCCGGCATCCCCGACGAGCTGTGGGATGCGGCCCGCATCGACGGCGCCGGGCACCTGCGCTTCCTCACCGCGGTGGTGATCCCGATGAGCCGGCCCGTCATGATGACCGCCGCCTTGCTCACCTTCGTGCACACCTGGAACGAGTTCCTCTGGCCGCTGCTGGTCACCACCACGCCGACCTGGCGGCCGCTGGGCATCGGGCTCTACAGCTTCATCAGCGAGGCCGGGCCGGAGACGCAACTCCTCATGGCGGGGGCGGTGATCACCATCCTGCCGATCATGGTCGTCTACTTCTTCACCCAGAAGCAGTTCACCGAGGGCATCGCCACCTCGGGGCTGAAGGGATGAGGGCGTGCGCGCCTCCCGGCGCCGACACGCAAGGAGGGAAGGGAGCAGGTATGAAGCGAGGCATGAGGACCCTGTTCGTGAATGCGGCGCTGGTGGCCGCGCTGGCGGTGGCCGGCACCGTCCTGGCCCAGGGCAACGGCGCCAGCTACGAGAGCGTCGACCCCAGCGGCCAGACCGTGACGTTCTGGCACGTCTACACCCAGCCCAACCAGGGCGCCATCGAGGACATCGTCAAGGCGTTCAACGACTCGAACCCCTACGGCATCACCGTGAAGGCCGAGTACCAGGGGAACTACGGCGATCTGTTCCGCAAGATGCTCGCCGTCCTCGGCACCAAGGACGCCCCCAACGTGGTGGTGGCGTACCAGAACCAGGCGGCCACCTACGCGCTCGGCGACGGCGTGGTCGACATGCGTCCCCTGGTCGATTCGGCCAAGTGGGGCCTGTCCGCCGCCGACAAGGCCGACTTCTTCCCCGGCTTCTACGCCTCCGACGTCTTCGCCAGCTTCGGCGGGGCGCGCTACGGCTTCCCGCCGAGCCGCTCGGCCGAGGTGATGTACTACAACAGCGCATGGCTGAAGGAGCTGAAGCGGGCGGGCAAGATCGACTTCGACGGTCCGCCCACCACGCCGGAGCAGTTCCGGCAGGCCGCCTGCGCCGCGGCCAAGACCCCGTTCAGCAAGGCCACGGCGAGCAATCCGGTGGGCTACGAGCTGTCGGTGGACGCCAGCCGCTTCGCCAGCTGGACCTTCGCCTTCGGCGGCGACGTCTTCGACGACAGCGCGCGGCGCTTCACCTACGACAGCCCCGCAGCGCAGCAGGCGATGACCTTCCTCCAGGGCCTCTTCGATCAGGGCTGCGCCAGCGTCGTCACGGAGAACTACGGCGACCAGACCGACTTCGCTGCTGGCCGCACGCTGTTCACGGTGGGATCGTCGGTGGGCGTGCCCTACTACAAGAGCGCGGTCGACGCCGGCGCCAAGTTCGACTGGAGCGCGACCGCGCTGCCGCACTCCACGCCCGATCCGGCCGTCAACGTCTACGGCGCCAGCGTGAGCATCCCCAGCGGCCACTCCGCCGCGGCCGACCTGGCGTCGTGGCTGTTCATCGAGTACTACACCAGCCCGTCGGCGCAGGCGAAGTGGGCCGAGGCGACCAACTACTTCCCGGTGCGCAAGAGCGTCGCCAGCGAGATGACCGACTACTTCGACGCCCACCCCACCTACAAGCAGACCTTCGACCTGCTGCAGTACGGCAAGGCCGAGCCGCCCGTACCCGGCTACGACTTCGTGCGCGACGAGATCGCCAGCGACATGGCGGCCATCATGGACGGCGCCCCCGTCGCCGACACCCTCAAGACCGCCAACGCAACGGCGAACGAGATCCTGGCCGATCAGCTCAAGGGCCTGCCGAAGAACTGACCGCGACTGCCGGTTCCGGCGAGCGGGAGGGGAGCGCGCTCCCCTCCCGCTCCTGTGCGTCCTGCGAGCGCGCGCCGTCGTGCCGGGGCGCGACGCTCCGCCCCCGGTCGACTACCCTTGAGGGAGTGGTCCGCGCCCTCTACCTGCACGTGCCGTTCTGCCCCAAGGTCTGCCCCTACTGCGACTTCCACAAGATGCTCCGCGACGAGGGCCTGGCGGCGCGCTATCTGGACCGCCTGGAAGCGGAGGCGGCGGCGCTGGCGGCGAGCTACCCCGGCCCCCTGGACACCGTCTACCTCGGCGGCGGCACGCCGTCGCACCTGACCGACGCCGAGCTGGAGCGCGTCGTGTCGATGCTCGGCCGGCACTGGGGCTTCCCCGCGCGGCTCGAGTCCACCCTCGAAGCCGACCCGCTCACGTTCACGCCCGAGCGCTTGCGGCGTTTCGCGGAGCTCGGCTTCTCGCGCCTGTCGATCGGCCTGCAGTCCACCCAGGACGGCGTCTTGCGATTCCTGGGCCGGCAGCACGACGGGCGTCAGGGCCTGCAGGCGCTGGACTGGGCGCTGGCCAGCGGCCTGGCCGTCAACGCCGACGTCATCACCGCCGTGATCGGTCAGGACGCCGAGCGGGACCTGCGTGCCGTCGCGGGCACCGGCGCACCGCACATGAGCGTCTACACCCTCACCATCGAGCCGGACACCCCGTTCGGCTGGCGGGCAGCACGCGGCGAGCCGGTGCGCGTCGACCCGGAGCGCGAGGCGGACGACTTCGAGACGGCCGCGCGGGTCCTGGCGGAGCACGGGCTGGAGCGCTACGAGGTATCGAACTACGCCCTGCCCGGCCATGAGTCGCGCCACAACGTGGCCGTCTGGCGCGGAGAAGGCTATCTGGGGCTGGGCCCCTCGGCGTCGTCGTACCTACCCGACCGCGGGCCGTTCGGCACGCGCTACAAGAACCCGCCGATCCGCGCCTGGCTGCAGGGCGCGCCGCCGGAGGCCGACCCCCTGAGCGCAGCAGACGTGCTGCTGGAACGGTTGCTGACCGGGCTGCGAACCCGCGACGGCGTGGACCTCGCGGCCACCGAGGCCCTCACCGGTCTGCGCCTCGAGGAGGTGGCGCCGCGCTGGCTGGCGGACGCCACGCGCCACGAACTGCTCGTGAGGGAGGGCGCGCGCCTGCGCGCCAGCGAGGCAGGCATCGCGCGGCTCGACGCCCTCATGCGCGCCTACGTGCGCGCGGGAGCGTGAGCGTCCGCCTCATGGCGGCGCTGCCCGTGCAGGCCGCGCCTACGTGCGCGCGGGTGCCTGCCGGTGCTGTTTCACGAAGGACGGGATCTCGAGGCCGCGCCTACGTGCCCGCGGGGGCCTGAGCCGGCGACGCGCCCTGCCGGTGTCGCGCGACGCTGACGACCGCCCCCTGGGCGCTCGGGGGCAGCGGCGGGCCTCCGCTCGGGCCGCCCCTACCGCTGCCGCTAGGCCGCCATCCCCGACCGCTGCGCCTGCGCCAGCAGCCGCACCAACACCGCGCCGCCCGCGAGCGTGAGCGCGCCGGGTTCCTTCAGCTCGGCCAGCGCCTGGTCGAAACGCTCCAGCAGGTGCGGATGGCGCTTGAGGAAGGCCTCGGCGCCGAGCCCCTCCTCGCGCTTGCGCGCCTCGATGAACGCAACCGCCAGCAGCCGCTGCGCCTCGCGCAGGTCCATCACCAGGCCGACGGCGGCGATCTTCTCCCAGTTCCCCTCCGTCGCCATCTCGGCGAGGCCGTCACGCACCCAGCCGAGCGACAGGCGCTCGCCGAGGGCGTAGAAGCGCCTGGCCGCCTCCTCCAGGCCCGCGCCCGTCTGCCGCCCGACCTCGATGATGCCCACGCTGGTAGGCAGGTAGTCGAGGCTGGCGATCTCGGAGGCCAGGTCGTCCTCCAACTTCAGCCCGGCGAGCTGCTTGGCGCGCCGCTTGAAGCGGCGCCGCTCGGCCCCGGGGAGCATGCCCTCGATCCCGCTGCGCAGGGCCTGGAGGGGGCTGCGGTAGGTCTGCACGAAGTCGCCGACGTCACGGCGGGTCAGGTCGTTGAAGAGCATCCAGCTCACCACGCCCTCGACCGCGCCAACGAGCTGGTGCAGCGCCTCGTAGTGCGCGTCGGCCGGCAGGGCGGGCCGGTGCCGTTCCAGCCGCGCGGCCACGCCGCGCGCATCGAGGACCTCCAGCGCCATCAGGGCGGCCTTCACCACGTCGATATCGCCGGCGCCGCTGTCGCGCACCGCCCGGTGCACGAAGCTCGGGCCGAGCAGGTCCACCACCGTGTTGGTGATCTGGGTGGCGGTGATCTCGCGGCGCAGCGTGTGGTCGAGGATGCCCTGCTCGAACCGCTTCTGGAGGGGCTTCGGGAAGTACTCGAAGAGATAGTGGCGGAAGTGCGGCTCATCGGGTAGGTCGCTGTCGAGGAGGGCCCGGTAGACCCCCATCTTGACGTAGGCCATGGTGACCGCCAGCTCGGGCCGTGTCAGCCCCTCCCCGGCCCGCTGGCGCTCCTGGAGCTGCCGCCGGGTCGGGAGGAACTCCACCTGGGGGTTGAGCCCGCCCCGCTCGGCCAGGTCCTCCAGCAGCGACTCGAACAGCGGCAGGTCGAGGGCGCTGCGGCGCTCGGCGAGGCTGAGCGCCAGCGACTGCTGGTCGTTGTCCCCCAGCACGAGCGCCCCCACCTCCTCCGACATCTCCTTGAGGAGCTCGTTGCGCTGCCTGTCGGTGAGGTCGCCGGCGGCCACCAGGGGCTGCAGCAGGATCTTGATGTTCACCTCGTGGTCGGAGGTGTCGACGCCGGCCGAGTTGTCGATGGCGTCGGTGTTGATGCGGCCGCCGCCGCGAGCGTACTCGATGCGGGCGAGCTGCGTGAGGCCGAGGTTGCCGCCCTCGCCCACCACCTTGCAGCGCAGCTCCGGCGCGGTGACGCGCACGGGGTCGTTGGCGGCGTCCCCCACGTCCGTGTCGCGTTCGCTGCTGGCCCGCACGTAGGTGCCGATACCGCCGTTCCAGAGCAGGTCCACGGGCATGGTGAGGATGGCGCGCACCAGGTCCTGGCCGCTGAGCGCCTCGCTCTCCACGTCCAGCATGGCGCGCACCTCGGGGCTCAAGGGGATGCTCTTGGCGCCGCGATCGAACACCCCGCCCCCCTGACTGATGCGCCCGGCGTCGTAATCGCTCCAGGAGGACCGGGGCAGCTCGAAGAGCCGTTTGCGCTCGGCGAAGCTCGCCTCCGGATCGGGGTCGGGATCGAGGAAGATGTGCAGGTGGTTGAACGCCGCTTTGAGGAGCAGGCGATCGGTGTAGAGCATGCCGTTGCCGAACACGTCCCCGGACATGTCGCCGATACCGACCGCCGTGAAGGCGTCCTGGAAGACATCCACGCCGAGCTCGCGGAAATGCCGTGAGACGCACTCCCAGGCGCCGCGGGCGGTGATGCCCATCTCCTTGTGGTCGTAGCCGTGCGAGCCGCCCGAGGCGAAGGCGTCCCCGAGCCAGTAGCCGTACTCGGCGGCGGTCTCGTTGGCGAGGTCGGAGAAGGTGGCGGTGCCCTTGTCGGCGGCGACCACCAGGTACGGATCCTCGTCGTCGTAGATGACCAGACCCTCGGGGTGCGCCACGCGCCCGTCGACGCGGTTGTCGGTCAGGTCGAGCAGCCCGCGGATGAACACCTGGTACTGCTCGCGCACGTAGGCGCGCAGGGCGTCGCGGCCCTCGGGCACCCGCTTGAGGACGAAGCCGCCCTTGGAGCCCACCGGCACGATGACCGCGTTCTTGGTCATCTGCGTCTTCATCAGCCCCAGGATCTCGGTGCGGAAGTCGTCGGGCCGGTCCGACCAGCGGATGCCGCCACGCGCCACCTTGCCGCCGCGCAGGTGCACGCCCTCGACCCCCATGCCCGCCACCGCGACCTCGTAGAGCGGGCGCGGATCGGGCATGCGGGCGACCTTGCCGGAAGCGAGCTTGAAGCTGATGTAGTCCTTGCCCAGGAAGTAGTTGGTGCGGACCGTGGCCTCCATCAGGTCGAGCAGGCCGCGCAGGGTGCGGTCCGCGGGGAGCGAGCGGACCTCGCCGAGACCGGCGAGGATGCTCTCGCGGGCGGCGTACATGCGCTGCACGCGGTCCTCGCCGATGGACGGGTCGAACCTGGCCTCGAAGAACGCCACCAGGTCCGCGGCCACCTGCGGGTGCGCGAGGAGGCTGTCGTTGATGAAGCGGCGGCTCGTGACCGCGTTCAGCTGTGCGAAGTCCATCTGGTAGGCCCGCAGCAGCGCCACCTGGCGGACGGTGAGGTCTCCGTAGAGCACCAGCCTGTTGAGACGGTCGTTCTCGGCGCGCCCCTTGAGCAGGCGCTCCAGGGCGTCGACCAGCCGCTCCCGGTGCCGCCGCACGTCGAGCGCTTCCCCCTGGTGGTCGCGCACCCGGAACACCTCGATGCTGCGTTTGCCGCCCCTCAGCGTGAGAATGTACGGGATCTGCTCCAGCACCCGGAAGCCGACGTTCTCCAGCACCGGCAGCACGTCGGAGAGCGCCATGCCGTGGCCGTGATGGTAGATGCGCACCAGCGTGGCGGCGTCCTCCCCGCGACCTTCCACGGGGTTCAGCACGTCGGCGAGCACCGGCGCGTCGCCCATGCGCTCCAGGTTGTCGATGTCCTTGACCGCCACCGCGGCGCCGGTATCGGCACGGTAGCGCGGGTCGAACGCCTCGGCGTAGCGCTCGGCCAGGCGCCGCCCCTCGCGCGCGCCGTGCACGGCGACGAGCCGCTCGCGCAGCTCGTCGTGCCAGCTGCGGGCCACCTCCGCGACGGCGCGCTCCAGCTCCTTGCCGTCGACGTCCTGCAGGTGCACGGCGGTGGTGAAGAAGAAGTG
>Ga0102953_1001160_pt1 | contig 17049 bp, 6 predicted proteins | sample SalPon2A_C_D2_MG_FD_78509 | JGI IMG/M metagenome (GOLD analysis project Ga0102953, IMG submission 78509) | Soil microbial communities from South San Francisco under conditions of wetland restoration - Salt Pond MetaG R2A_C_D2_MG | ecosystem: Environmental > Terrestrial > Soil > Wetlands | place... | reverse complement strand
GCACCTCGTCGATCACGAACTCCTCGAGCACCACGTCCATCTTGCCGGCCTCGATCTTCGAGAGATCGAGGATGTCGTTGATGAGCGCGAGCAGGTGGCGGCCCGCCGCGCGGATCTTGTCGAGATCGGTGACCGCCTGTTGCTGGCCGAGGTCGGTCATCTCCTCCTGCAGCATCTCGCTGTAGCCGATGATCGCGTTGAGCGGCGTGCGGAGCTCGTGGCTCATCGAGGCCAGGAACTGGCTCTTCGCGGCGTTGGCGCTCTCGGCGTCGCGCCGCGCGCGGAGGAGCTCGGTGATGTCGTGATACAGGCCCATCAGCCCCACGCACTCGCCTTCCACGATCACGGGCACGCCCAGGATCTCGACGTCCACGACCGTGCCGTCGGAGCGGCGGCGCCGCCCGATCCCGTGCACCGGCCGGTCGAGCGCCTCCTGCGTGTAGCGCACCGCCTCGGTGTGCGTGTCTTCGGTGGAGATGAGATCATCGAGCTGGCGGCCGACGGCGTCGGACTGGATGTAGCCGAAGAGCGTCTCGAACGCGGGGTTGGAGGAGACGATCGCGTGATTGCGGTCGAGCGTCACGATCGCCACCGGGTTGTTGTGCACCAGCGTCTCGAAGTACTGGCGCTGGTACTGGGCGGCGGTATAGAGCCGGGCGTTCTCGATCGCGATCGCGGCCTGGGGCGCGAAGAGATTGAGGAGCCGGAGATCTTCCTCGTTGAAGACCCGGTGCGGGTCCGCGTGCACGGTGGCGATCGCCCCCACCAGCCGGCGGCCGATCAACAGCGGCGCCGCCATCACCGAGTGGACGGTGATGTCGGAGTACTTGGCGGACTGGCCGAGCCACTCGTGATAGGATGGGATGATGAGCGGCTCGTGCGTCTTCGCCACCGTGCCCATCGCGCCCTCGCCGAGCTTCAAGCGCGTCCCGATCGAGTCCTTCCCGATCCGCTCGCTCGCCACCACCTCGAGCGCTTGCGATTCCGGATCGTAGATCGCGACCTCACCCCCCGTGACGCCCAGGAGCGTCACGGCGCGGGCGATCACCGCCTGCAGCACCTTCGACAGCTCGAGCTCGCTCGAGAGATCAGACATCGTATCGAGGAGCGCCTTGTGCTCGTCGGCGCGGCGGCGCTCGGCGGCCAGGAGGCGCGCGCGGCCGATCGCGATGCTCGCCTGATCGGCGGCGGCCTGGAGCACCTCGAAGTCTTCGTCGGTAAAGGCGTTGGGCTCGCGCGATTCGACCACGAGGACGCCGAAGGTCTGCTCGTCGAGCTGGAGTGGGACGTCCACCTCGGAGCCGGTACTCAGGCTCGGCAGGTACTGCGCGTCGTGCGTGACGTCGGCGGTGTAGTGGAGCTTGCCGTCGTCGATGGCGCGCTGGCTCAGGCCCGTGCCGCGCGTGACGCGCCAGTTCTTCGGGACGTCCTTCCACCCGCGGCTCGCCTTGAGGATGCGGTCGCCGGTCGCCTCCTCGAGCAGGAAGACGCCGAGGAAGTTGAAGCCGAGCGCTTCGTCGTGCAGGCCGTCCACCACCGATTGATAGACCTGCGCCTCGTCGTGCGACGCGGCGATGCCCGTGGTGAGCCGGAGGAGCGCCGCCTGCCGGTGCGAGGCGTGATTGCGCGCCGCTGCGCGCTTGGGCGCCGAGGCGGCCGACCGCTTGGCCGCACGGGTGCGCTTCTTGATGCTCATGGGGCGGTGACCCCGTCCCCTGCCACCCTGCCACTCTGCCCCACTGCCTCCCCCGCACCCCGCAGTGTGGCAGGTATGGCAGATGTGGCAGGATTCGCAGGCAGGCGCACCGTAAACGTCGTTCCCTTCCCCACCGTGCTCGCAACGTCGATATCGCCGCCCATCATCTGCGCGAACTTCTTGCTGATGGCGAGCCCCAATCCCGTACCCCCGTACTTCGCGGCCGTGGTCGCCTCCGCCTGCTGAAAGGCCTGGAAGAGCTTCGCGAGCTGCTCCTTCGTCATCCCGATCCCCGTATCCCGCACCGCAAACGTCACGATGCCGTCTCCCCTGCCACCCTGCCCCTCTGCCACTCTGCCGCTCCTGCCGCGCTTCACCTCCAGCGTGATCACTCCCTGCTCCGTGAACTTGCTCGCGTTGGACAGCAGGTTGAGCAGGATCTGCCGCACCCGCGTGCCGTCGGCGTGCATGGTATCGACGTCGTCCGCGATCTCGACGGCGAGGCGGTTCTGCTTCTTCGCGATGAGCGGCTGGACCGTGGTTGCCACGTCCTCCACCAGCGGCCGGATGGCGAAGGTCTCCGGGGCGAGCTCCATCTTACCGGCCTCGATCTTCGAGAGGTCGAGCACGTCGTTGATGAGCGTCAGCAGGTGCGTCCCGGCGGCCTGGATCTTCTCGAGATCGGGAACGAACCGATCTTGCCCCGCGTCGGCCGCCTCTTCCTGGAGGAGCTCGCTGTAGCCGAGAATCGCGTTCAACGGCGTGCGGAGCTCGTGGCTCATCGCGGCCAGGAACTGGCTCTTGGCCGCGTTGGCGTCTTCGGCGGCGCGCCGCGCGACGAGCAGCTCGGAGACGTCGTGATAGAGCGCCATCATGCCGACGGGCCGGTCACCCACCATGACGGGAATGGACGAGATCTCGACGTCCACGAACGAGCCGTCCTTGCGGCGGCGGCGGCCCATCGCGGAGCGTGCGGCCCCCGTCGCCGACAGCTCGGTGAGGGCACGGGCCTCGGCGAAGGTCCCCTCAGTGGTGACCAGCCGGTCGAGGTTCTGGCCGATCACCTCCCGCTCGGTGTACCCGAAGAGCCGCTCGAAGGCGGGGTTGCACGAGGTGATGTTGTAGTCGAGATCGAGATTGACGATGGCGACGGGATTGTTGAGGACGAGGTCCTCGAAGTACCGCTGGCCCACCGAGTAGAGGCGCGCATTTTCGATCGCGATCGCGGCCTGTGGCGCGAACATCGTGAGGCGGCGGAGATCGCCGTCGCCGAACTGGCGGGTGGGATCGGCGTGGACGATCGCGATCACGCCCACGAGGCGGGTGCCGATGAGGAGCGGCGCCGCGATCACCGACTGCACGGTGCTCTGCGTGTAGTTGGCCGAGCGGCCGAGCCAGTCCTGATAGCGCGGGATCACCAGCGTCTCGTGCGTCTCCGCCACGTGCCCCATCGCGCCCTCGCCCAGCGCCATGCGGGTCCCGACGGCGTTGGTTCCCATGTTGTGGCTCGCCGCGATCAACAGGTCGCCGTGCCCCTCGTCGTACGTCGCGAGCTCGCCGCCGGTGACGCCCAGAAGCGTGACCGCGCGCTCCAGCACGCGGTGCAGCAGCTTGTCGAGCTTGAGCTCGCCCGAGAGGTCCTTCATGGTGTCGAGCAGCGCCTGCTGCTCTTCGGCGCGCCCGCGCTCGGCGCTGAAGAGGCGGGCGTTCTCGATCGCGATCGCGGCCTGCGGGGCGAACATCATGAGGCGCCGGAGATCGGCGTCGCCGAACTGGCGCGAGGGATCGTCGTGCACGCTCGCGATCGCGCCCACCAGGCGATTGCCGATCACGAGCGGCGCCGCCATCACCGCCTGCACGCTGCTCTGCGTGTACTTCCCGGAGCGCTGCGCCCATTCCTGGTACCGCGGAATGATGAGCGGCTCGAGCGTCTGCCCGACCTGGCCCATCGCACCCTCGCCGAGCGCCATTTCGACACCGACGGCGTTCACCTCCATCTGATAGCTCGCGGAGATGACCAGCACCTGCCGGGCCTCGTCGAAGATCGCGAGCTCGCCGCCGGTGACGCCCAGGAGGCTCACCGCGCGCTCGAGCACCGCATTCAGGAGGCGGTCCACCTCGAGCTCGCCGGAGAGATCGGCGAGCGTATCGAGCAGCGCCTGCTGCTCGGTGGCGCGCTCGCGCTCGGCCGTGAAGAGGCGCGCGTTCTCGACCGCGATCGCGGCCTGGGCGGCGAAGAGATTGAGCAGCCGGAGATCGGCCTCGCCGAAGGTGCGGCGCGGATCCTCGTGCACGCTCGCGATGGCGCCCACCAGCCGATTGCCGATGAGGAGCGGCGCCGCCATCACCGCCTGCACGCTGCTCTGCGTGTACTTGTTCGACCGTCCGGCCCAATCCTGATAGCGCGGGATGATGAGCGGTTCGTGCGTCTGGCCGACGTGGCCCATGGCGCCCTCGCCCAGGCGCATGCGCGTGCCGACGGCGTTCACCTCCATCTGATAGCTCGCGGCGATCACGAGCTCCTCGGTCTGCTCCTCGAAGATGGCCAGCTCGCCGCCGGTGACGTTCAGGAGCTGGATCGCGCGCTGCAACACGGATTGGAGGAGCCGCTCCAGCTCCAGCTCGCCGGAGAGATCGGCGAGCGTATCGAGGAGGGCGCGCTGCTCGGTGAGCCGGTTCCGCTCGGCGGCGATCAGGCGGGCACGGCCGATGGCCATGCTCGCCTGGTTGGCGGCCGCGGCGACGATCTCCATGTCGCCCTTCTCGAAGGCACCGGCCCGCGAGCGCTGGACGACGATCTCGCCGATCGGGCTCTGATCGATGCGGAGCGGCACCCGCAGCTCGGCCACGCCCTCGCCGAGCGCGCCGAAGGCACCCGCCGAGGCGCGGAGCGCGGGCGCGAAGACGGTGGTGCCGGTGAGGAAGAGCCCCACGCCCTCGAAGCCGAAGACGTCCTGATGGAGACCTTCCACGACGTCCGCGCAGATGCCGTCTTCGTCCTGCGCCTCGGCGATGCGCGTGCTGAGCCCGAGGAGGGCCGAGCGCATCGAGGCGGCGCCCGTCTCGCGGCGCGGCGTCTCGGGTCCGCTCATCGCCGTCCTGCCACCAGACTGCGAACTTCCGCGAGGAAGTCGTCCCCGTTCGACGTGCCCTTCTGGACGACCCGCGAGACGCCGCCGTTCAGCCGACGATGGTCCTCGGTCGTGAGCTCCTTGGCGGTGATCACCACGACGGGGATGTCACGCCAAGCGTCCCGCGCGCGCAGCTCCTCCAGGAAGGCGAACCCGTCCATCTCGGGCATCAGGAGATCGAGCAGGATGAACGACGGCGCCGCCTCGGCCACGCGGTCGAGGCCCGCGCGCCCGTTCTCGGCCTCGCGCACCGCGAACCCCGCCGTCTTCACCGCGCGCGCGAGCATGTCGCGGGTCGCGGCATCGTCCTCGACGATCAGCACCCCGTGCTCGGCCTGTCGGACGTAGCGCTCGAGCACGGCGCTGAGCCGCTTCCGGTCGATGGGCTTGGTCAGATACTCGGAGGCGCCGAGCGCGAGCCCCAGGTGCTCGTCGTCGAGCATCGTCGTCATGACCACCGGGATCTCGGCGAGCGCGGGATCGTCCTTGAGCGCGGCGAGCACCGCCCAGCCATCCATGCCCGGCATCACGACGTCGAGCGCGATCGCGTCCGGCCGGCGTTCCCGCGCGAGCGCGAGCCCCGACGCCCCGTCCTCGGCGAGCAGCACCCGATAGTGCTCCCGCTCGAGCATCCGCCGCATCAGCGCGCGGGCCCCGGGATCGTCGTCGATGACGAGGACGGTGGCCGCCCCATCCCCTGCCACGGTGCCACCCTGCCCCTCTGCCACCGTGCCACTCTGCCCCTCTCCCCCCGGTAGTGTGGCAGAAGTGGCAGGTAATCTCACCGTGAACACCGTCCCCTTCCCCGCCTCGCTCTCCACGTCGATGTCGCCGCCCATCATCTGGGCGAACTTGCGGCTGATGGCGAGGCCCAAGCCGGTGCCGCCGTACTTGGCGGCGGTGGAGGCCTCCGCCTGCTGGAACGCCTGGAAGAGCTTGGCGAGCTGCTCGGGCGTCATCCCGATACCCGTATCCCGCACGGCGAACGTCACGACCTCGTCGGCACCGCTCCCCGCTCCCCGCTCCCCGGAAGCCCCTTGCTCCTTGCTCCCTGCTCCTTGCTCCCTGCTCCTGCCGCGCGCAACCGACAGCGTGATCACCCCCCGCTCCGTAAACTTGCTCGCATTCGAGAGCAAATTGAGCAGGATCTGCCGCACGCGCGTCATGTCCGCTTCCATGGCGCCGAGCGACGGGTCGGCATCGAGCACCAGCCGGTTCTGTTTCTTCGCGATGAGCGGCTCGACCGTGGTCACGACGCCGTCCAGGAGCGGGCCGATCTCGAAGTGCTCCGGATTCAGCTCCATCTTGCCGGCCTCGATCTTCGAGAGATCGAGCACGTCGTTGATGAGCGTCAGGAGATGCGCGCCGGCCGAGTGGATCTTCTCGAGGTCGGGGATGAAGTCGTCCTGTCCGCCGGCGCTCGCGTCTTCCTGGAGCATCTCGCTGTAGCCCAGGATCGCGTTGAGCGGCGTGCGGAGCTCATGGCTCATCGAGGCCAGGAACTGGCTCTTGGCGCTGTTCGCCGCTTCGGCGGCCTTCCGCGCGGCGAGGAGATCGGTGATGTCGTGGTAGAGCGCCATGAGCCCCACCCGCTTGCCGTCCACCACCACCGGAACGCCGAGCACCTCGACGTCCACCATGGTGCCGTCCTTGCGGCGGCGGCGGCCGATCACCTGGACGGAGTGCTGCTCGAGCGCCTGCTCGGTGTAGGCCACCGCCTCCGAGCGGGTCGCTTCGTCGGTGATGAGGTCATCGAGGTTGTGGCCGATCACGTCCGATTCGGTGTAGCCGTACAGCCGCTCGAAGGCGGGGTTGCACGAGACCACGTTGTGATCGGTATCGAGCGTCACGATCGCGACGGGGCTATTGAAGACCAGCTCCTGGAAGTACTGCCGCTGCTGGCGCGACTCGGTGAACAGGCGCGCGTTCTCGATCGCGATCGCGGCCTCGGGCGCGAACAGCTCGAGGAGCCGGAGATCGTCTTCGCCGAACGCGCGCCCGGGATCGGAGTGCACGGACGCGATCACGCCCACGAGCCGCTGGCCGATCATGAGCGGCGCCGCCATCACCGACTGCACGGTGCTCTGCGTGTACTGCTCGGACCGGCTCGCCCATTCCTGATAGTGCGGGATGATCAGCGACTCGTGCGTCTCGGCCACCTGGCCCATGGCGCCTTCGCCGAGCGCCATGCGGCTCCCGACGGCATTGGTGCCCATGTTGTGGCTCGCCACGATCTGGAGATCGCCGCGCCGTTCGTCGTAGGTGGCGAGCTCGCCGCCGGTCACGTCGAGCAGCGTCACCGCACGCTCGAGCACGCGTTGCAGCACCTTGGAGAGCTCGAGCTCGCCCGCCAGATCTTTCATGGTGTCGAGGAGCGCCTGCTGCTCCTCGGCGCGGCGTCGCTCGCGCTGGAAGATGCGCGCGTTCGCGATGGCGATGCCGGCCTGCGGCGCGAAGAGCTCGACGAGCCGGAGGTCGTGTTCCTTGAACTGGCGATTCGGGTCCTTGTCCATCACGGCGATCGCGCCCACCAGCTCGCCCGCCATCAGGAGCGGCGCCACCATCACGCCGTGAAACTCGACCTGGGCATACTGCTCGGAGCGGCCCATCCATTCCTTGTACGACGGAATGATCAGCGGCTCGCGGGTGAGCGCCACGTGGCCCATCGCGCCCTCGCCGAGCGCCATGCGCGTGCCGGTCGTGTCCTGCTTGCCGACGTTGTAGCTCGCCGCGACCTCCAGCTCCTTCCGCTGCGCGTCGTAGATCGCGAGCTCGCCGTGACTCACGTGCAGCAGCTGGACCGCGCGCTCGAGCACGGCCTGCAGCAGATCCGAGAGGTCGAGCTGGGCGGCGAGGTCGGCCATCGTGGCGCGGAGCGCCTCCTGCTCGTCGGCGCGCTGGCGCTCGGAGGCCAGGAGGCGCGCGCGGCCCACCGCGATCCCCGCCTGGTTGGCGGCGGCGCGGAGAATGTCGAAGTCGTCGGGCTGGAAGGCGTTGGGCCGGTTGCTCTCCACCACGAGGACGCCCACCAACTCCTCGTTCACGCGGATGGGGACGTCGACTTCGGATCCCTCATTGCGGGTGGGGAGATACCGGGTGTCCTTCGTGACCTGCGGCGTGTAGTGGAGCCGTCCGTCGAGGAGCGGCCGCTCGGAGAGTCCCTGACCCGGCTTCACGCGCAGCCCCTCGGGGGCTTCGCGCCAGCCACGGTTCGCCACCAGGACGCGGTCACCCGTTTCGTCGTCCACGAGGAGCACTGCCACGAAGTCGTATCCGAGCGCGGCATCGTGCAGCCCGCGCGCCACCGCGTGGCAAATGGCCGCTTCGGTTTCCGCCTCCGCGATCGCGGTGCTCAGGCGCAGGAGCGCGGCCTGACGCCGGAGGGGCTCGTCGCTCGCGGACGGATCGTGGGTGGTGGTCATGCGCTCTCCCCGTCGCGCGTCTCGATCAACGCCTTGACCTCGGCCACCAGGGCGGAGGGGTCACGCGCGCGCTCGAGCGCTTCCAGCAGTTCCTCGCGCTTCACCGGCTTGGTGAGATACTCGGTGGCGCCCAGGGCGAACCCCAGCCGACGCTCATCGAGAATCGTCACCATCACGACGGGGATGTCGGCGAGCGCGGGATCGTCCTTGAGTTTGCCGAGCACCGCCCACCCGTCCATGCCCGGCATCAAGACGTCGAGCGTGATCGCGGCGGGCGCCTCGCGCCGCGCCAGCGCGATGCCGGACTCGCCATCCGCCGCCTGCACCACCCGAAACCCGGCCTTGCCGAGCATCTTCTGCATCAGCGTACGCGCGGCGGGATCGTCGTCGATGACGAGGACGGTGGGACCCCCATCCCCTGCCACCCTGCCACCCTCCCCCTCTGCCTCCCCGCCACCCGGCAGAGTGGCAGGAGTGGCAGGAGTGGCAGACGTGGCAGGTAGTCTCACGGTAAACGTCGTCCCCTTCCCCGCCTCACTCGTCACGTCGATGTCCCCACCCATCATCTGCGCGAACTTCTTGCTGATGGCGAGACCCAATCCGGTGCCGCCGTACTTCGCGGCCGTGGTCGCTTCCGCCTGCGAGAACGCCTGGAAGAGCTTGCCCAGTTGCGCCGGCGTCATCCCGATCCCCGTATCCCGCACCGCAAACATCACGACGTCGTCTCCCCTGCCACCCTGCCCCTCTGCCACTCTGCCGCTCCTGCCGCGCTCCACGGAGAGCGTGATGACTCCGTGTTCCGTAAACTTGCTCGCATTCGAGAGCAGATTGAGCAGGATCTGCCGCACCCGCGTGCTGTCGGCGTGCATGGCACCGATCCCGGTTTCCACCTCCACCACGAGCCGGTTCCCATTCTTCTGGATCAGCGGCTCGACGGTGGTCGCGACCGCCTCGACGAGCGGCGCGATCTCGAACGTCTCCGGGGCGAGCTCCATCTTTCCCGCCTCGATCTTCGAGAGGTCGAGCACGTCGTTGATCAGGGTGAGGAGATGGCGGCCGGCCGAATGGATCTTCTGCAAGTCGGGGACGAAGTCGTCCTGCCCGGCGTCCGCGGCGTCTTCCTGCAGCATCTCGCTGTAGCCCAGGATCGCGTTGAGCGGGGTGCGCAGCTCGTGACTCATCGAGGCGAGGAACTGGCTCTTGGCCGCGTTGGCGCTTTCGGCCGCGCGCCGCGTCTGCAGCAGCTCGGTGATGTCGTGGTAGAGCCCCATCACCCCGACCCGCTCGCCATTCACGACGACGGGCACCGCGAGCACCTCGACGTCCACCATCGTGCCGTCCTTGCGGCGCCGCCGGCCAACGCCGTGGACCGTCCCGCCGCCCGCCTGCTTGGTGTACTGCACCGCCTCCGAATGCGATTCGGGCGTGGTGATGAGCTCGTCCAGGTTCCGGCCGATGAGCTCGCGCTCGACGTAACCGTACAGCAGCTCGAAGGCGGGGTTGCAGGAGACGACGTGGTGATCGGGATCGAGCGTCACGATCGCGACGGGGCTGTTCCGCACCAGTTCCTGGAAGTACTGGCGCTCGCGCTGGGCCTCCGTGAACAGGCGCGCGTTCTCGATCGCCACCGCGGCGTGCGGCGCGAACAGATTGACCAGGCGGAGGTCGTCGGCGCCGAAGCTGCGATCGGGATCGGTGGTCCAGACACTGAAGGCGCCGACCAGCCGGCCGCGCATGCGGAGCGGCTGGGCGAGCACGGCGTGCGCTTCGACCTCGGAGTACTTGGCGGAGCGGCCGGCCCACTTGGCGTAGTCGGCGATGATCACGGGCTCGCCGGTTTCGGCGGACCGGCCCATCGCGCCCTCACCGAGCTTGAGCCGAACGCCCACGGTCGAAGGCTCGACGTGGAAGTTGGCCGCGACGACGAGCTCCTTGGTGGTGTCGTCGAAGACCGCGAGCTCGCCGGCCGAGACGCCGAGGAGGCTGGTGGCGCGCTCGAGCACGGCCTGCAGGAGACTCGACAGCTCGAGCTGGCCCGAGAGATCGGTCACCGTCTCCAGGAGCGCGCGCTGCTCCTCGCCGCGCCGGCGCTCGCCATCGAGCAGGCGTCGCTGCTCGTGCACCAGCCGGGCGCGCGCGATCGCGATGCTCGCCTGGTTGGCGGCGGCGCCCAGAATCTCGAGATCGCCCTCGCTGAACGCGTCGGGCGTCTCCGACTCCACCACCAGCACGCCGATCGGCGTCCCGTCGATCACGAGCGGGACGTCCACCTCGGAGCCGGTGGAGAGGCCCGGGATGTACTCGGGTTCCTTGGCGACGTCGGGGGTGTAGTGCAGCTTGCCCGTGGCGATCGCGCGATAGCTCAGCCCCTCGCCCGCGGGGATCAGCATGTCGGGCGGGATGTCGGACCACCCGACGCTCGCCCGCATCCGGCGGCCGCCGGTCTCGGGCTCCACCAGGAAGATCCCGACGAAATGGTAGTCCAGCGAGTCGTCACGCAGCCCGTGGACGACCCGCCGGCAGACCTCATCCTCGTCTGCCGCCGCGGCGATCCCCGTGCTCAGACGCAGCAGGGCCGCCTGCCGTCGAGCGAGGGTATTTCGATTTCCAGGAGGGGTGGGCATGGAGGCTAGATCATACCCCACAAAAATCAGAACGGCAAACCATCCTTTAGGGCGGGCATGGGCGGGCATGGGCGGGCACGGGCGGGCATGATCCCCTCCCCATCCCGCCCGCCTACGCCCGCCTACGCCCGCCCCGCCTCCCTACGTCCCCACCGGCAGCCAGTAATTGAGTTTGACCGCGAAGAAGTTGTCGCCGGTGGCGGTGAGCGCGTCCACGAGGTTGGACGGGGTGACGGGTTGCCCCGTGCTGCTCGAGGTCGAGCGGTTCTGCTGCCAGACGACGTAGAGCGTGCTCCCGGGACGATACTGCCAGCGCAGCACGAAGTTCGACCGGAACGACCCGACGGTGAAATCGTTGTTGCCGAGCGTGAACGCGCTCGCCCCGTCGGTCACCGTGCGGCTCCCGTCAGCCTGCTTGGTGATCGTCGTGCCGCTCGTCCCGTAGCGCAACAGGGTGCGCTGTCGGGGTGCCGAGAGCTGGCCGTAGTCGGAATACGCGCCGCTCGACGTGAACGGCTCGGCGTACGCCTGAATGGAGAGATCGGGCGTGAACGTGTAGGTGAGCCGGAATTGCGCCGCGAGCTCACTCCGATCCACCGTGGCAAAGATGTAGCGCTCGCCGTACGTCGCGGCGGGTCCGCCGTCGAGCGTGGTGACGTATTGGCGGGTGTCGCGCCAGCGGCTGTAGCGTGGATCGATGCTCAGCGTCCACCGCCCGCCGGGCTGCGCACCGAAATTGGCCGAGACACCGTAGCTCCAGCCGCCCAGCTCGTTCCGACTGTAGGCGAGGTTCCCGCCCACCTGGTACGGGGCCGACCAGCTGGACGACACGTGGGTGCTCGCGGACCACCCCGCGCCCGTACCCATGAGCGGGCCGCCGCGTGTGGCACCGTCGCTCTGGCCGCGCGCGCTCCAACCGAAATTGACGCTCCAGTTCAGATAGTTCAGGAAGGTCGCGCCAACCCCGACTCCGCCGTTCAACCCGCGGTGCACCCCACCGAAGTTCCAGTTGCTGCCGACGTGCGTGCTGATCTGGTAGTTCCGGAAGACCGAGCCCGGCGTGTTTTCCCGGTAGTGGACGCTCACGCCGGTGGAGATGTCGTCGGCCGTGTGGAGCCTGCCCAGGTCGTTCAGCTCGAAGCCCGGGGTCTCGACCGAGCCGGAGACGCCCCAGAGCCAGTGATGGCCCGCATTCCGCGAGAACCCGAGCGCCGCGGTATAGCCGTCGAGCTGGGTCCGCGAGGAATCGAGCGTCACGTAGTGCGCGTCGGGCCGCTGGTAGTAGCGGGCGCTCGACGTCTGCAGCCGCGCGATGGCGAGCGAATCACCGGCCACGTGGCTGAAGCCGGCATACCCGTTCAACTGATACTCGCCGTCGTCGAAGCGGAGCGCCCAGTCGCCGCCGCCGGTGACGGCCGTGCGATCGAGGTAGTCCGCGAGCGCGCTTCCCGCCGTGAGCGAGCGCTCGACGCCGGTCAACGTGATACCGGCGGTCGAGGCGCTGGCGCCGAACTCCTGCTGCAGCCGGACGACGCCGTACCCGGTGGGCGGCTCGACCACTTCCGTGCCGAAGCTGTCGGGTGCGGTGAAGGTGCGGGCGGTTGCGCGGCCTGTGACCGCGCCCAATGCGCCCAACGAGAGACCCGATGCCAGCCGGCCGGTCACCTTCGCCGCGCCGAGGATCGTGGCGTTCTTGGGCGCGTCCACGTAGTCGGCGCTCGGCGTGAGGTGCGGCGGCCCGCCGATCCGTCGCGAGTAGAAGTACGACGGCCCGTCACCGGTGAGGAGCTGGCTCCCGGCCGTGAAGAACGGCCGCTGCTCCGGGAAGAACACCTCGTAGGCCGAGAGATTCACGACCGCGGGGTCGGCGTTCACCTGCCCGAAATCGGGGTTCACCGTGGCGGCGAGCGTGAGGCTTGGTCCGAGTCCCATCTTGAGATTTCCGCCGGTGCGGAGGTGCCCCGTGGTCTTCCCGTGGAAGGGATCGTTGGGATCGGGCGCGCCGCGAACCATGCCGTCGGCCGTGACGTACGGCAGCAGCTCGATCCGCCGGGTGGGCTTGATCCCGTTGATCCCCTCCAGGTTGCCGAACCACGACGACCACCCCGTGGCATCCTTCGGCACCACGATCCAGTAGATGTCCTCGTTCCGGTTCGGGATGTAGCGGTTGATGTTGATGCCCCACACCTGGCGCGGGTGGTCGTTGAACCGGAGCTGCGAGAACGGAATCCGCATCTCAGCCGTCCACCCCAGGGAATCCACGTGGGCCGCGGCCTGCCAGACGGGGTTGTACGAGTAGTCGCGCCGGTACGCGGCATCGGACGGCTGATAGAAGTCGAGCCGCGTGCCGGCCGCGGTCACGCCGAAGGAGTACGCGGTGCGACGATCGAGATAGGTGTCGAGCCAGATGATCAGCCGCTCGGTGTTCGACGCCTGATCCCGCTGGGTGACGCCGCGCACGATGTCCTTGGGGTTCTTGGAGTACATCCGGGCGCCCACGTACAGCGCATTCCCGTCGAACATGAACGCGACCTTCGTGCTCTCGCTCGGGACCGCGCCCTCGATGGGATCGCGATCGAGAAAGTCCGAGATCCACTCGGCCTGCTTCCAGGCGGGATCGTTGAGCCGGCCGTCGATGACGGGGGGCTTGCCCTTGATGCGGCGCGCCTGAATCTGCTTGGTGCCGGGCTTGAGCCGGCCCGTGGGCCGCCCGCGCGCGGCGAGCGGCGCCGCGATCGCGGCGAGCAGCACCAAGAGCATCGAGGACAGGGAGCGCGCACGGCGGCGCGGCGGGCATGGCGTCACGACGGATCCTTCATCTATGTCAACGCCCGCCGGCAGCGGACGAGGAATGGCCGGGTCAGCCTTCAAGATAATGCGTTTGGGCTAGCGGTCGGAGCGCTCCTCCGGCACGGGCGCCCCGAGCGCGCCGTCGAGCCGGCCGCGAATGGCGCTCGCGCGCTTCTCCGCCTCCAGATACTGCTTCTCCGCGTTGGCGAGGTGGCGTCCGACGAGCTGGTACGACTCGTCGAACTTGTCGAACTCCTGGCGCAGCGCGTTCAACGTGCCCAGGATTTCGCGGGCGCGCTCCTCGACCTCGAGCCCGCGCAGGCCGTGCACCAGCGCCGACAGATACGCGTAGAAGGTGTTCGGCGAGACCGGGATCACCTTGCGGTCGAGCGCGTAGGTCACGAGCCCGCGATCGCCGTCCTCGTCCCGAATGACCGCCTCGTAGTACACGTTCTCGGCGGGGATATACATCAGCGCGAACTCGTACGTTCCCTCGTCCGGCCGGATGTACTTGTGCGCGATCTCGTCCACGCGCTGGCGGAGCGTGCGGGTGAACGCGCGGCGCTCGCGCACGGCCTCGTCCCCTTCGGCGGCGAGCATCCGCTGGCACGCCTCCAGGGGGAACTTGGCGTCGATGGGCACGAGCCGGTCACGCAGCCGTATCACCGCGTCCACACGATCGCCGCCGCGGAAACCGTACTGCAGCTCGAAGGCGGACTCGGGGAGCATCTGGCGGAGCAACTCCTCGAGCCAGAGCTCGCCGAGCGTGCCGCGGAGCTTGGGGACCTGCAGCAGCCGCCGCACATCCGCCACCGCCTCCCCCACCGCCTGGAGGCCGCGCGCCGCCTCGCCCAGACGGCCGAGCTGCTCGCGCACGTCCGCGAGCGACTGCGCCTGCGCCGCCTGGCCCTCCGCCAGCGCGCGCGGCACCGCCTGCTGGCTCTGCACCAGCCGGTCGAGCCGCACCATCACCAGCACGAGGAAGACGCTCAGCACCACGAGCGCGGTGGCGAGCGCGATGACGGCGACGACCACGCTAGCGGCCCAGCACGAAGTTCAACCCGAACAGCAGGCGCATCGTGGAGTGCGTCGAACCGCCGTAGCTCAAGAAGGTCCACCGCACCTCGCCCATCGGCCGGATCGCGGCACGGCGCCGGAAGCCGGGCTCGAACCCGACGAAGAGATTGCCGCCCGCCTTCGTGCGGAACGCCGCGAGCGCCAGCGAGTTGCCGGGATCGTAGTGTACGATCGCGAGCCCGCCGCCGGCGTAGAGCATGCGATGGGGGAACGGGGTCACGGCGACGTCCAGATTGACCTGGAACTGGTTCCCCACCGAGAGGAAGTCGTAGTCGGCGCTCGGCACGATGGCGACGGTGTAGCCGAGTGGGAGCCGCACCTGCGCGCCGGCGCTCCACGCGTCGAGATCCCACGAGTACCCCGCGCGGACGCCGATCTCGGCGGGCGGACGATCCACGACGCGCAGATGGCGCGGCGTGCGCCGTTGCGCGGCGAGTGGCGCGGTGACGGCGAGGGTGAACAGCAGCGCGAGCTTGACCAGATGTCGAGGCATGGAGCCTCCTTCCGTTCCTTTCAGTTTATCATCGCCCGCGCGATCTCGCCGCCCCGGAACGCCGCCGAGCGTGCTATCTTCCCCCCCTCATCGCACCCGAGGTATCCATGCGACTCAGCGCCGCCCTGCTCGGTCTCGTGCTCGTTGCCCCGCTCGCCCCCTCACCCGCCGCCGCCCAGGAGACGATCGCCCAGGCGACCGCCGCCATGGAGAAACACGACGGGTACTTCCCGCTCTATTGGGATGGGACCAAGGGAAAGCTCTATCTCGAGATCCCGCATCTCGACCAGGACTTTCTCTATCTGACGTCGCTGGCCACCGGGGTGGGCGCCGTGGATCTCGGGCTCGACCGCGGCACGATCGGCGACAATCAGATCGGCCGCTTCGAGCGCGTGGGCCCCAAGGTGCTGTTCGTCCTCGAGAATCCGCAGTTCACCGCCTATACGCCCAACGCGTCGCTCAAGCGCGCGGTGGATGAGTCGTTTCCCACCTCGACGGTGGCGGCGTTCGACATCGTGGCCGAAGAGCACGGCCGCGTGCTGGTGGATGCGACGAGCTACTTCCTGGGCGACGTGATGGATGTGATCGGGGCGCTCCGCGGCGGGAAGCAGGGCGCCTTTCATCTGGACAAGGATCGGAGCGCCATCTACCTCCCGCGCACCAAGGCCTTTCCCAAGAACACGGAGGTCGAGGCCTCGCTCACCTTCGCGAGCGAGCAGCCCGGCCGTGAGGTTCGGAGCCATGCTCCCGACGGACGCTCACTCACGGTGCGGGAGCACCATTCGTTCGTCGAGCTGCCTGACTCCGAGTATCACCCGCGCGTCTTCGATCCGCACATCGGGTTCTTCCCCGTCACCGTCTGGGATTTCGCGCGTGGCTTCGAGCACGACTACCGCGTGCGCTTCATCATGCGGCATCGGTTGATCAAGAAGGATCCGAGCGCGGCGATGAGCGAGGCGGTGCAGCCGATCGTCTATTATCTCGATCCCGGCATCCCCGAGCCGTACCGGACGGCGCTCGAACAGGGTGCGGGATGGTGGAACAAGGTCCTCGAGGCGGCGGGGTTCATCGACGCCTTCCAGGTGAAGGTGCTCCCGCCGGACGTGGACCCCATGGATGCGCGCTACAACGTGATCATGTGGGTCGAGCGGACGAGCCCGGGCTACTCGATCGGCCCGTCGTTCGTGGATCCCCGGACCGGTGAGATCATCAAGGCGGCGGTGCGGATGGACACCTACCGCTCACAATCGGACTTCGACATCTACGCGGGGACCGTTCCCGCCACGGGCATGGACGAGGCGGCGGCGGAAGACGGCTCCTGGCTCGCCTCGCTCGACCCGAACACCACGCCCGAAGCCTTCGCGATGGCGCGGCGGCGCCAGCATGCGGCGCACGAGGTGGGTCACACCCTCGGCCTCGCGCACAACTTCGCCGCCACCACGTATGGCCGCGCCTCGGTGATGGACTACCCCGCCCCGTACATCACCCTGAACGACGGCACGCTCGACCTCTCCCACGCCTATCGGAATGGACCCGGCGCGTGGGACTCGCTCGCGATCCGCTACGGCTACACCGAGTACGCGGACAGTGCCGCGGAAGCCAAGGGTCTGGCGGCGATCGTGCACGAGGCGATGGCGCGCGGGATGACGTTCATCACCAATCCCGACCAGGCCAACGACGGCTCGTATCCGGCGGCGAGCGAGTGGGTGAACGGGAGCGACATGAACGACGAGCTGGCGCGGATGATGAACGTGCGCCGGTTCCTGATCGGCCACTTCGACCAACGGGCGATTCAACCCGGCCAGCCGATGGCGTT
>Ga0102953_1001159_pt1 | contig 17054 bp, 17 predicted proteins | sample SalPon2A_C_D2_MG_FD_78509 | JGI IMG/M metagenome (GOLD analysis project Ga0102953, IMG submission 78509) | Soil microbial communities from South San Francisco under conditions of wetland restoration - Salt Pond MetaG R2A_C_D2_MG | ecosystem: Environmental > Terrestrial > Soil > Wetlands | place... | reverse complement strand
ACCCCAAACAGGGCCCCTACGTGGGAAGTTTTGGGGAAAAGTAACAGCAGGCCAATAAGCAATTCTGCTATTCCCGAGCCTATTCGAAGGTATGGTTCACCCCCGATTTTGGTAAAAATGTAAACGCTATCCGGGTGGGCGGTAAATTTGAAATATAGGGTCTGTATCAGGATCAGGGCCGCAATGATAGCAGCTGCTCGTTCCAGGTAATAGGCGGATCTATCACTCATTTTGCGAATGTTTTATTTGACTGTTCCAGTTTTTGTCGGCCATGGGGAGCAATTCCCCTTCCCTGGCATTCCACTTTTTCAGGGTGTTGTTGAGAAACGCATTGAAAAACAGGTAGAGCCTGCCATCCTTTATCTTGTAGGTCTCGGGATCTACCTCCACGCGTTGGCCATCCAATCCCATGGCATAAGCACACCAGCCTCCATATTGCGGGAGATACCTTTCGGGGTCTTTTACGAAGGCTTCACGGTTTTCCCTGCTTGCAAAGCGGTAGTTCACCTTCCCGTATTCAGCGGTAATTTCCGGATAGCCTTCCACCGGCCCCTCCTGAAAGTAACTAACCGGATCATAACCTTCCAGGGCCAGCCCTGCTTCAGAATTAACCTGGGATTGTTGTGCCCATATATGCAGGCTGCTAAACAGCAGCCAGATGAATGCTGGTAACCTTATCATCGTCCTTTACCTTGTTAAAATATTGCATGGAGACTTCCCTCCCTGAACAAACCAACTGTGTGATGCTCACCGTACAAACCTGCTTTCCTTTGAGGATAAACGGGGTGTCTGATCCTTCTCCGTGAAGCTGCAGGATCTTTTCGGGGGTGATCTCTTCCTTCAGCATCGCATTCTTCAAATAGCGCTCTTTCATCGCGTGCTGATGCCCGGTATAAAGGGTGGGTGAAGACCAGAGAGCCGGACTACCGGCCGGGATTTTCCAGTAATTCTTTCTGTTCCCATCCCAAACGAGCTTTAATATTCGACCGGGAGCGACCATCAGCAAGGTAAACGGTTCGATACCGCGCAGGTTTGTCTGCCCTGAAAAGAGCTCGAAATCGCTGGCTTCCATTGCTTCAAAGGCCAGCAAACCACGGCTTTTGCGATAAGGTGGTGTTCGTTCGTGCCTGCCAAAGGCGCCATTCATAAGACAAACGGCACGACCCGTTTCATCCAGGGCAATCCATGTGCCGCCTTTTTCCATGTCCCGGGGCGCAAGAACCCTTACCCCTCCCGGGAGTATGTGTATCTCCGGGTCAAGGGTACGCCTGCCCGGATCTTCATCCCGGTTCGATGTAAGTACGTACCCTCCTTCCAGGGGAAAATAACTCACTGTGCACATAGATTCTTATTTCTTAGAGTGGAGGCCGCTACTCCCAATTTATCATTCAGTCTGAGGGATGGGGCCAGAGCGGTTAGCCCGATCTTGATAATGGCCAAATGGTGTACGCAGTGTTCCACATTGTAAAGCAATTCGCGATAATAGGTTGTTGGCAGACTCAGCCGTTTCCCTTCCCGCCTTAACGAATAATCCGCGGACAATTCCAGTGGAAGGTCTTCCCTGCTACCGTCCAATTCGCCCAGCAGCCAGGCTATACGGGCCAGGCAATGTTCTGTACTGATCTCCATTTCCCGGTCCCGTTGCCGCAGATCGTAATTCAAATTCCTATCCTGCAGGGATTCGAAAAGGCATTGATAAAATTCCAGTATATGCCTCATATGCATGCCGACGGTTGATCCATGGAGCACCTCGATCGGCGCCGCAAGTTGGTCATTGGTCAATTGCATCAGCAATTCTTTAAGCTCGCTTAGTTTTTCGCGGGTAATCTCGTGAATCATAAAAGGAAGTCTTTTGTCTTGCAAGAAAATCCTCCCGGAAGCAAGGCCTAAATCGCCCAGCATCAGGAAGCTACCTGAAAGATAGTTGGAATGTTCTTCAGTTTGTCGGAGAAAAATAAAAAATCATACAAATAATATAATCCTGGCCTGAAATCGTGGTCTGTCCCGAGTTTAAAAAGTAAGTTAAAACATGAATGCCAGGGTAGCTGACCGATGTCATTCGGGCAGGGATCGCAAGAATCATATTCCCAATTCATGTATAGAATAATTATGAGAATTGGTACCTTTACATTAGACCCCATGTATGTAGCCGGGAAACCGGTATCAGGAAGATGGGCGCGGTGGTAACCTAAAGATTTTTTCCGATGATCAAAAGAATGGAAGACGAACGTCAACTGGAATTGTTGCACAACAACTACGTAGGGCACCTGGCTTTTATTGATCAAGGCGGACCCTATATCATCCCGATCACTTACTATTACGATGCCAAAGGCCACCGTATCATCAGTTATTCTTCTGAGGGACACAAGATACGGGCCATGCGCAAAAACCCACAGGTTTCCCTTTGCGTCGACGAGATCGATTCAGTCAATACCTGGAGGTCTATCCTCGTACACGGGGAGTTCGAAGAAGTGGCCGGCCCTGACGCCAGGCACCTGTTGCACATGTTTTCAAATGGTGTAAAAAAGGTAATAGAGCGGAAGGAGCAAAAACAATTGAAATTCATCAGCGAATTTTCCAGCAAACTGGAATCAGAAGGCATTCCGATTGTCTTCCGCATCAAAATTACAGAAATCACCGGCAAGTACCGGGAATCCTAACGGCCTTCCCGTCGGGATAACCAACAGTTCCACCCGGGATAACCTTTACGCCATTCGCTTTAATTCCCCGTTTATAAACTCGAGTTCATCAAGAGAAAGTTCCAGCCCGGATGCCCCCGCATTTTGGACGGACTGTTCTGCATTCCTCGCCCCGGCCAGGGCAATGGTTATCCCCGGCTGTGCTATGGTCCAGGCAAGTACCAATTGGGCCAGGGTAACCCCTTTTTCTTTGGCAAACGGCCGTAACTTGTTTAGGAAGGAATTAGTTTTTGTGATACTTTCATCCGTAAAATAAGGGTTTCTGGACCGGTGATCCCCCTCTGCGAATTCCTGTCCGGGATTCATTTTGCCGGTCAGCAATCCCCTTTCAAGCGGGCTGTAAGCCAGGATTGATTTCTTGTTTTTGATACAATACGGGATGGTTTCTAATTCTATCTTGCGGTTCACCATGCTATAGGGCACCTGGTTGGAAACAAGTTGGACGTACTTTTCAGCCTCCTCCATCTGGGAAGCATCATAATTGCAAACCCCTGCATAGCGTACCTTGCCGGCCTTTATAATTTCAGCTACGGTCTCAAAGGTCTCCTGAATAGGGGTGGTTGAATCGGGCCAGTGGATTTGGTAAAGGTCTATATAATCCGTTCCGAGACGTTGCAGGGAATCATCGATCTCCTTTTTGATGCTTTCCCGACCTGCATACCGATATATATCTATCTCCCGGCCCTGGTTGTTCTTGCTGCGAAAGGCAAAATCGCCTTTTGCCAGGTCCCATCGCATCCCGAATTTTGTCAGGAGCTGAATCTGGTCCCGCGGCAAATCCCGGATGGCTTCACCTACTATTTCCTCACTGGTGCCCTGTCCGTAAATCGGAGCCGTATCAATGGATGTCACGCCTCTGTCCCATGCACTCCGGATGGCGTCAACGGCATCCCGGCGGTCATTGCCACCCCACATCCATCCCCCTGCAGCCCATGCGCCAAATGTAATCACGGAAACTTTCAAATCGGTTTCTCCAAGTGCTCTGTAATCCATATGCATTATTTTTTCAATCGTTCCATCCACCGGACTGGCCCGGGTTCCCATTTATTTCAAATTCCTGATTTCCTCAACTTCCGCCGGGGAAATGGCCTCCGCCTTGTTGCCAAAACTATTGCGTACATAGGTAGCCACATAAGCAACTTCCTCATCACTGAGCTGGGGAAAGGCTGGCATGCTGTTGGAGTAGGTCTTTCCGTTTACCAGCAGCCCGGTATTAGACCCATGGAGGATAATCCGGATAAGGCGCTCCTTTTCCCCCAAGACGAATTCCGTATTTTTTAAGGGTGGGTTCAATCCCCCAACCCCACCACCAGTGGCCTGATGGCAAACCAGGCAATAGCTTGTGTACAGGGCTTTACCTTCGGCGAAATGCGGTATCTCTGCGGTTTCCGTCTCAGGTTCGGAAGTTGAAACCGCCACCGGATTTTCCCCGGATTCCTTATCCGGGGATGATTTAGCGGATGGGCGACAACCCCAGTAAAATGCCGGCAGCAACAATATCAGCAGCAGGCCGGTGTGCCCTAAGCTTAATGTTCTCATTCGCCATCCTTAACATCATAGAGGATGCGGAAGAGGCTTCCCCCGGCATCATCGGATACGTAGAGGGACCCGTCCGGCCCCTGGGCCAGCCCGGTGGGCCTGTGTTCCGCCTCATCGGGTGAATGAACGGTATCTTTTCCTGAAAATCCATCGGCAAATACCTCCCAGTCACCACTCGGAGCCCCATTTTCGAATGGAATGAAGACGACAAAATATCCCTTTTGCGGTTCCGGAGCCCTGTTCCAGGAGCCATGGAAAGCTATAAAGGCGCCATTCTTATACCGTTCAGGAAACATGTTGCCCGTATAAAACAAGAGGGCATTAGGTGCCATGTGGCCAGGAAAAGCCACCGCCGGATCTATGGCGTCTTCGCCTCCTGTTTTCTTACCGTCACCTCCATACTCGGGGGCGAGTATCTTTTTATGCTGTATTTGGTCGTAATAGATATAGGGCCATCCCGCATCATCCCCTTCTTCTATCCGGTAAAGCGTTTCCGCCGGCAGGCTGGCCGAGGCTTGTTGGTCAAAATAGTCCGGATAAAGAGTATGCAGTTGATCCCTACCATGCTGGACCACGAACAGTGCATTTGCCTGCTGGTTCCAATCCAGGCCTACAACATTGCGCAAACCGGTGGCATAACGGACGCCATCCCCGTAGGTTTGATGGAATTTATCCGTCTTGAATTGCCAGATTCCCCCGGCCGAATCCAGGATGGGGCAAGGCATGAGTCCCAGGGACCCCAGGGTCCGGTCTTCTTTCTGGCAGGCATTGGAATAGGCCCCAATGTTTACATACAGGTTTCCCTTCACATCGAGGGTGATGGATTTGGAATTGTGTGTCCTCCGGTCGATGAGGCCATACACCAGGGTATCCGGGGAAGCATTTGCAGGTACTTCCTGGTTTTCATCCAAAGCATAACGGAAAACGTCCTCGTTAGAGGATGCATACAAATAGTGGTCTGTCAGATAAATTCCGGTGCCACCGTAATCCCCGAAACCTTTGCTGGTGTCGGCGGCTCCATCCCCATCGGTGTCTTTGAGGTAGAGTATTCCTTTTCCATCAACAGGTTCTTTGAGTTTAACATAAATTCCCCCGTTTGAATTTACTGCTATATGCCGGGGGCTGCCCAGGGAATTGGCCACCTCAATGACGTGAAACCCATCCGGGACCTTTATCCCTTCATTATCGGGACTCAGAACAATCCCTGCTTTCCCCTCCTTACCGGATGCTTCTCCCTTACAGGAAAAGGTGAGTGCGCCGGCGAGCAGCGTCAGGCATAGGAGGGCAATGGTCAGACTATTTTTTTGAAGTAATTTTTTCATTGGTCACAATTTGTTTAAATGTAAGACTCTAAAATAAATTCCCGTTCGTTATGAATTTGATTTTTAAAGCAATTGGTTTCCGGTTGCTTGTCATCGGGCAGGTTTTATTTCCTCGTCAGGGTTTCCGGACTCAGGTTCTGGAAATCGGAGACAAGAAAACCCGCCTGATATTGGATACGGTATCGGCGTATTCCTCCTTGGAACTGATTTCCTTCCAGTCCGGGTTCGCTATAAAGCGTGCCCAGAGGGCGTCCCGTTGTTCCATGTCCTTGAAGCTGAGCATATAGGTAAGGCATGGCCTGTAGGGACCGGCGATCATTTCCCCGAAAAAAACAGGGTGAAAACCTGAATCCAGGAATATGTCGATCTCGCCTTCATTGAACATTTTTATTTTCCGCCTCACGGCATCTTCACTATAGCCTTCGTAGGTCCGGAGTTCGAAGAGGCCGGCATTTTCAACGGGGTCCTTCATAGACGGCCATCCGTCAAAGGCCAGCAACAAGGAAGAACCAAAGCGGTTATACAGCGCTTCCTGAGGGGGCAGGCTATTGTATTCGGTTGCCATTTCCAGGAATTCCGGATCGGCATTGAGCTTCTGACAACTGACATAGACCCCGGCATTAGGATAACTGATCAGAACCCGTAGTTTCGCCGGATCGGTCATGCCTATTTCCCCCAGCAACATAAAATGGGTGACCCCCGCCTTCCTCAGGGCAGGTTCCAGGGTTTTCCAAAGGTAATTTTCCAATTTATTCCGGTCGGAGTGGAATTTAATTTCATAGGTCCTGATCTCGTATAACGCCTTATCTTCGGGAGCTTGCCCGATATTCGTGGCTTTTGCCACAAAGGGCAGGGTTCCCGCGGCCAGGGAGGCATATACGAATTTTCGTCTGTCCATAATTTGGTGGTTTAATTTTTCGGTTCCCAGATGGGAACCCATTCAATAAAAGTAACAAGAAATACGAGGCCAAAAAAATTCGGGATTACCGGGCACTTTTACTATTCTCCTTAGCGGGAAACCCTGCCGGAGGCATCCCCTTCCATAAGCTTGGTAACCTCATCCACACTTACCAGGTTGGCATCTCCCATGATGGTATGTTTCAGGCAGGAGGCAGCCACGGCAAAATCCAGGGCATACTGGTCGTCACCTGGATGGGTAAGCAACCCGTAGATAAGTCCGCCCATAAAGGAATCACCCCCGCCTACGCGATCCACGATATGGGTGATCTGATATTCAGGCGACTGGTATAAGGTCTTCCCGTCATAGAGCACCCCCGCCCAGGTATTGTGGGAAGCCGAGATAGAACCCCTCAGGGTGGTGATCACTTTTCTGGCACGGGGAAACTTTTTCATCATCTGCTGGCAGACTGACAGAAAGGCTTCCGCCTTCACCTGATCGCCCTGAGTAGTGATGTCTAACCCTTCAGGTTTGATGCCAAAATGCTTTTCGGCATCTTCCTCGTTCCCAAGGATGATATCGCAATGGGAAACAAGGTCGGTCATTATGGCCTCCGGCTTTACCCCATACTTCCAAAGCTTGGCCCTGTAATTCAGGTCGGTGGAGACCGTCAGCCCCATATCGCGTGCGATTTTTACCGCTTCCAGGCAGGCATCGGCAGCCCCCTGGGAAATGGCCGGGGTAATACCTGTCCAATGGAACCACTGGGCCCCCCGGAAAACTTCTTTCCAATTAATCATCCCTGCCTTGATGGTAGCCATGGATGAGTGTGCCCGGTCATAGATCACTTTGCTTCCACGGCTTACCGCCCCGGTCTCCAGGAAATAGATCCCCAGCCTTTCTCCGCCGAAAATAATCTGGTTGGTCCCCACCCCCCTTTTACGCATTTCCATAAGGGCACAGTGCCCGATATCATTGTCGGGTACGCGGGTAACAAAATCAACAGGGACCCCGTAGTTGGCCAGGGAGACGGCCACGTTAGACTCCCCGCCCCCATACATGACCTCAAACCGGTCTGCCTGGGAAAAACGCAGGAAACCGGGAGGGGCCAGGCGCAACATAATCTCTCCAAAAGTGATGACTTTCTTCATCTTTCCAATAGTATATTTTTAAAAAATTAATGTTTATTCTATGGAGCCGCAGGCTTTTCGACCGGCAAGCGATCGTATCCCCTGGGAATCCTTTTGTGCCAGTAAGATGCCAGGATAGAACCTGTAATGTTCATGAGCGGACCGAATACGGCAGGCGCCAGCCCCATAGTGGCAATTTTACCCAGGGAATTGGCAATCCCCGATGCCAGGCCCCCGTTTTGCATCCCCACTTCCAGCGCAATGGTCCGGGCATCCTGCTCGTTGAGCCGCAGCAATCTGGCGTACCAGTAGCCCAGAAAATAACCAAATACATTGTGGATAAAAACGAGGAACATCAACAGCCCGCCAATATCCAGCAGGCTGTCCCTCCCTGCGGCGGTGATGATGGTAATTATAATCCCAATGGCTAGCATGGAAAGCATGGGCATAGCCCGGTCCAGCCATTTCGTTTTATTCCCAAATGCGCGGTTGAATAGCAGCCCGGCCCCAATGGGTAACAGGATCATCTTTGTGATGCTCCACATCATGGCCAGGACGTCTATTTCAATATATTCTCCCGCAAGGTATTTCATCAGCAAAGGGGTCACAAAAGGAGCGAGCAAGGTGGCAATAGAAGTAATGGTAATCGAAAGGGCTAAATTTGCCTTGGCAAGGTATGCCATTACATTGGAGGCCACCCCACTGGGCGAACAGCCGATCAATACAATCCCTGCGGCAATTTCCGGAGGGAAACTGCTCCATTTTGCCAACAAATACCCCATTATGGGCATGATGGCCAGTTGAGCCGAAACCCCTACCAACACGCCCTTTGGCGACTTGAAGATACTTGCGAAATCGCCGATGCTCATCGCGGTCCCCATCCCGAACATAATGACCTGTATCAGGGGGATGATCAGGGCAGTAAGCTTAAATCCGCCCACCTGTATAAAGTACTGTGGATAGTATAGGGCCAGGGTCACCCCGGCGAAGATCATGGCGGTAAAAACGTAGTTGTTCAGGGACTTGATTCCGCTAAAGCCCAGGGCCAGGGCAGCAAAAAATGCGATGATCAGTGGCCCGGATTGCTCCAGGTGGCCGGTTGATATATTGATGACCGCCCATATAAACAAGACAGCCCCTAATGCCAGGGATGCCGAAAAGAGGTTTATTTTCTTCAAAGTAATTTGGTTTTGATTGCTATGCGACCCGGAAGGCTGCCATCTTTTTTCCAGATATCAACCCTTATTTTATGTTATCGTTTGGTTAAACTTCATTATTTCTTTTTGTCCGGCAGCTTGCTGCCCTACCAGGTTCGGCTGCTGAGGATTTTATCCAACTGTTCCCTGGACATGGTCCCCAGTTCGGGATGCAATTTCAGCCAGTCCAGGAAATCCTTTTTGATAGGGTCGGTCCACCGGCTGTCGATCTCCCCGGTGGTATATTTCCCGGACCTGACCATCTCAAAGCCAAACTGGTCCTTCCAGTTTACAAATTCCGCGATACTGACCACCTGTTCCGCCAAATGGGCCGGTACAAACAAAACCCCTTCCTTTTTGGCGATCACCAGGTCCCCGGGCAGGACAATGGCCTTTCCGATCCGGATAGGGGTATTCAGCCCCATCAGCACCATTTCTTCGAGGAAAGAAGGATGAAAGTCGCGAACGAATGCGTTAAAACCCTCGATCTGGCTGACCGCCTCCAGGTCGCGGGCAGATCCATTAAAAACCACCCCGGTACCAGACTTGCTGAAGATGGAGGTGGCCAGGGTAGCCCCCATCAGGGTCCCCGCTTCTATTTTTCCGAAGCCATCGGCAACATATACATCCCCTTTTTGAAGCACCTCTATCGGCCAGGAATTTGTATTCCCCTTGCGTCCGGACTGGTTCCCGCGGGCTTTGATCAATTCTTCCACATCCGGCCGGCTGGGCATATAGAGGGCCGTAAGGGCCCTGCCTACCACGGGGACCTCATCGTGCACCCGGACCCAACCACCTTCGAACTGATTCGTATACCCCTCATTTTTCAGTACGGTCCAGGCGTCATCCAATCCTATGTGGGCTGCCCGCTCCAGGAGTCCATCCGGGATTTTGGGACGGCCATCCTCAAACCGCTCCCCCTGCCATCGGGAGGTCAGGAAAATTAATTCCTCTTTCGGAATGGTCTGTGCAAACAATGCCGGCGTAAAAAAGCATAAGCACAGCAATTGTAACAGGCCTATTTTCTTAATTTCCATATTCAACTATTTTGTTTTGTTGGCCAAAGGGAACCCCCTCACTCATTATTCCTTGTCCATTCGTGAGAGGTATTTCTCAATATCCTCTTTTGTTACTGTCAGTTCGCCGGGGTATTGGTCAAACCAGGCCCTGTATTCATCTTTTATCTTATCCGACCAGGCTCCGTGGATTTCGCCGCTTGGGTAGGTCCCTTTCTGCAGCATATACCGTTCAAATTCATCCCTGAGTGCCGTGAGTTCGGATGCCGAGACGAGACCCTGAACGAGGGACGCAGGGATGAAGGCCACCCCATAATTGTTGGCAAACACCACGTCTCCCGGAAATACGGTAGCCTCCCCGATACGAATAGGCGCGTTAATGGCGGTAGGCGTCATATCTTTAATATAGGATGGATCATGACCCTTGATCCAGGCGTTGAACCCCTCGGTCTCCTTCAATTCCTGCATGTCCCGGACCGATCCGTAAAAAACGACGCCTTTACCTGTTTTGCCATAAATGGCATTCCCCAGACTGGACCCAATCAGGGTGCCATCCTTAATTTTGCCATACCCGTCTGCCACATACACATCGCCTTCGCGCAGGATATCTATCGGCCAGATATTGATCCCGCCATGCTGGGAGCGGCCTTCGGCTTTGCCCTGTGCCCTTACGATACTGTCCAGGTCTGGCCTGGCAGGCATAAACTGGGCCGTGACTACCCGCCCTGTCATGGTTTCCCCGGGTTTCAGCAAAATCCAGTCCTTGGCTACCTGGTTGTGGTAGCCCCGTTGGTAAAGGTAGCCCCAGATTTGCTCCAGGGTGGCCTTCTTAAGGCGTTCCAGGACCAGGTCCGGGACCTTGGGACGTCCGTCATCAAAGCGATCCCCCAGCCATCCCGAAGTAAGGGTTTTCACATATTCGGGGGTAGAACCAATTCGCTGGGCCGGTGCGACCTGCCCGCACAGGGTCAGGATCAGGATACTGAAGATATATTTTTTCATACACATTCTATTGAGGGTCCGTATTCATTTCGAACCTTATTATTTCTGGTTTTCTATACGGCTCCGCGCTCTTTGCTCACAGCTTCCGCCAGGCCCCGGATGTAACCCAGGGCATACAGGTTGCCCAGGGTCATATAACCGGGACGGGTGTTTGCTTCCCCCGCCATGGTGGGCACGTGATCAGCCCGGACAGCGCCCCGGAACCCTATGTCATAATAGGCCTTCATGGCCTCGTACATGTCTATGTCCCCTTCGTCATGAAAGGTTTCTGTGAAATGGGTACTCGGCAGTTGCCCGCTTAATTCCCGGATATTCCTGAAATGTACAAAATGTATTTTCCCGGACCGGCCCCACCTGTGGATCAAAGCAGGGATGTCTGCTCCCATCAGGGAAAAATTACCCTGGCACATGGTTACTCCATTATAATCACTGGGGACCAAATTCAGCATGCGATCAAAATTTTCCACGGTAGTCATAATCCTCGGTATTCCCTGGATACGGGGTACCTGTGGGTCATCCGGATGGAGGGCCAGTTTCATCTCCAGGGCTTCAGCTTCGGGCACAACGGCTTTTAGGAAATATTCGAGGCTGTCCCAAAGTTGCTCCTCCCGGAAATCCCCATATTCCGTAAACGGCTTGTTTTTTATTTCCTCGTAATTGAATGCCGTCATCAGGGCACCTCCCCTGCCGGGCCGGTCAAAGGAAGTGCGCACCCAGCTGACCACCGGCATCCAGTTATAGCAAATACAGTCAACACCCGCCCGTTTCAGGTTCCTCATAAATGTAATAAAGTGGTCAATTTCCTCCTCCCGCCCCTCCAGGCCCAGTTTGGTTTTGGGACCCAGGGCCGGCGGGCCTTCCACTACGTTGTAGGTAAGGCCGGCATCTTTCCAGGCATCCACAACTTTTCGGATAGCCGGATATTCCCAGGGCTGCAGGGAAGCATCTGCAAAAAGTTGCCGGTCTATCCCCGCTATGGCCCCATACACTCCCATCTGTTTCGCGAGTGCGATCAAATGTTCATGGGCTTCCATGCCCCAAAAATAGGCGTTACTCAATTGCATCCCGGCGTCACGTGCCAGCTCATTTGCCTTTGGTTTTTGTAATGGCCGGGATTGGAGTCCTGCAATGGGGAGGCGCCCCAATGTCACGGTAGCTGCCAGGGCACCGCCCTGCCTGATAAATGTCCTTCTGTTTGCTTTCATGGATTCAGGGGTTGAATACCCTATGCCGGAAGAAGAGGATCAACTGTAGGTCCGGTCGTGCGACCTCAGTTCGTTCCATTCCGGAGTCGGTTTGAAAAAGCTTTTATCCCGGGGGTCCAGGTGTTCTTTAATGACGTCTTCATTCAGTTTTATCCCTAGCCCGGGGGACGTCAGAGGCACGGTTGAAAACCCTTTTTCAATTATTTTACCCCCGTCTGTCATAGTCACCAGATCCTCCCACCAGGGAAGGTCTACCGAATGGTGCTCCAGGGCCAGGAAGTTTTGTGTGGCCGCCGCGCAATGCACGTTAGCCATAAAAGATACGGGTGTACCAGCCTGGTGCATGGCCATGGCGATGCCATATTCCTCAGCATAATCGCCAATGCGCTTGGTTTCCAACAGGCCGCCGGAGGTGGCAAGGTCCGGATGGATCAGGTCCACGGCCCTGTTTTCTATCAGCGGTTTGAAGTTTTCCAGATAGTTGATGTCCTCCCCGGTGATGGTGGGGGTTTCAATCGCATCCGTAATGGTTTTCCATTCTTCGGTATATTGCCATGGAACCATGTCCTCGAACCAGGCCAGGCGGTATTTTTCAAGTGCCCTGGCCATACGGATGTTATTGTTGAGATCAAAATGGCCGTAATGGTCTGTTGATAACGGGATCTCATATCCGACCATGTTCCTAACATCCTCGACAATCTTTTGCAGATGTTCAAGGCCTTTGTCGGTGATCTGGATCTGGGTGAACGGATGCCTGGTATTGCCATAGGACATGTAGTTGCGCTGATCCCCCCACTGATTCAACCTTCCATTGGAATCTTCCCAGAAATGGGCATTTACCAGGGCCCCGGGGATATCCTGCAGTTCGGAAATAGATACATCCATTTTCAACCAGGTATATCCCTGGTCCTGTACACGGTAATTGATCAGGCGTTGCTGTTCCTCCGGGGAGGAGGCTTCCGGCGTATCTGCATACAGGCGGATCCGGTCCCGGTAGCGCCCCCCAAGCAGTTGCCAGGCCGGGACGTCATAAGCCTTCCCGCAAAGGTCCCAAAGGGCCATTTCCACGGCACATACCCCACCCGCCTGCCGGGCAGGTCCTCCGAACTGTTTGATGCTCTTGAAGATCTTCTCCACATTGCAGGGGTTCTGCCCCAGGATCCTGCTTTTTAACATCAGGGCGTATCGCACATCGGAAGCATCCCTCACCTCCCCCAGGCCGTGGATCCCCTGGTTGGTATCAATACGGATGATGGCGGTCCCCCCCATGACGCCGGTCAGCGCATAGCGCATATCGGTAATCTTCAGTTCGGAAGGGGCTGAAGCCCGCTTCACCTTTGAGGTGGTTGCCGCTACGGTATCTTCAAAGGAATACCCCATAAACCCGGATAAGGCGATCCCGCCCAGCGCGGTTTTCTTTAAAAAATTCCTGCGGGCTTCCCCTGTTGCCGGCGATTCCAATTCTTTCTGAAGGGAGGCTTTCAATAAGGCATCCTCTTTCTTGTGATTGGCTATCAGTTCCTTCAATAGATTTTTCATGATTGTCTGGTTAATAGTTGATTCAATTCTGAAAAGGCATTCAGCTGGTTTCCAAAGGATTAAGAATGACAGGCTGATTTTTCACAGCATTACTTTTTGCCCCGTTCGTACGGCCTGGTATATGGCGTCGATTATGGCCAGGTCCTTTAACCCTTCTTCCCCGTCTACCGGTACTACTGCTTCCTCTCCATTCAGGATGATCCCGGCCATAGCATCCATCTGGAGGGCCTGGTGCGCTATGTGCGGGTGGTTCAGCGGCCCCTGGTGAGTGCGGCCCTGGATCGGGCCATACCCGGTTGACGGTTGCATTTCCGCAAACCCTTCCGTGCCATCCAGGTAAAAGCGATCCAGGTTGTTCATGGAATAGGTTGAGAGGCATGATGCCACGGCGCCGCCGGGAAAACCGAGTTGGAACTGTATGGTTTCATCGATGCCCTCCCTGAATTTTACCGGATCATTCTTGGTTTCCTGGGCCGTAACCCAAACAGGTTCCTCCCCTATCATATACCGGGCTCCGTTAATAGAGTATATACCTATATCCATCATGGCGCCCCCACCTGACAATTTTGGATCCAGCCGCCACTGGTTGGGATCACCTATCCGAAAGCCCGATTGCCCCTGGAAAAAGAGGGGGGTCCCAAAGGCACCGGATTTACGCATCTGTACCACCTCCAGGGTATTGGGCTCAAAATGCATACGATACCCCACGAGCAGGCGTACCCCGGCATCCCTGCACGCCTGAACCATTTCTTCTCCATCCCTGGCGTTTATAGACATCGGTTTTTCCGAAATGGCATGTTTCCCTGCATTTGCGACCCCGATCACATGTTCCTTATGTAAGGCATTCGGTGTGATCACGTACACCGCGTCTATATCCGGGTTGTCGCTGATGCGGTCGAAATTCTCATAGGAATAACAATTTTTCTCAGAAATCCCGTACTGCTGCTGCCAGGATTTTATTTTGGAAGGCGTCCCACTGATCACGCCCGTCAATTTTGCGCGGGTACACGTCTTCATTGCTTCAGCCACCCGCGTCCCGTAGCTGCCCAGCCCCATAATAGCCACCCGCAAAACGGGGCCTTCGGAGACGGGGGCCCGGGCAAGCAAGCTGCCGGGATGATACAATAATGGCATTCCAACGGCCGAAACCGTCATTTTCTGTAAAAAATCACGTCTGGAAGTCATAGAAACGGAATTGGTTGGCTGCCGTAGTTATCCTGCGGCAAGCAGTCTGACCCTTAAAAATAGGGTTAATTCTTGGAACCTCCTTATTTTATTCGCAGGCAATGGGCCGGGCAGTGCCCGCAGGATAACAGCCAAGGAACCCCAAAACAGTATTTGTTCTTCATTTTAATATATTGATAGCAGGTAATTTAGGAAGCCATCAGGCGGAAACGGGGGTGGATGTATTACTCCTTATGATTTCCCGGAAGTGACTGAAAAACGTTTGTCTTTAGCTGTAAATATCACAAATGCACTTAATTCCGTCATTATTCTTATCAATTATGGCAACTAGATTTCCAATTGCATCCCGATCTGGAATACCTGTTTTTCCGGTAAATGAAAATAGCGGGTGGCGGGAAGGCCATTCTTCCTAAGAAAAACGTAGACCGAACTTGCCAGCCTCCGTAAAGGGGATTTTTCCTTCACATAAATGGTATTCTCATTCACAAAGAAAGTCAGTCCTTTCACATAGTCACGCAGCGCATCATCTTCTTTCCACAGGTTAAGGATATTCTTCATCTCAATGCGCTGATAATAGCCGTATTTAACCAGCACCCGGTAAAATCCATTACCCAGGTCCTCTACCAAAAGACGGTCTTTGTGTGGCACGAAGGGGTCATTCTTGATCGCGATCCCAAGGAAGATGATCTTTTTGTGAACCACTTTATTGTGTTCCAGATTGTGGATGAGGGTTACAGGGGTTTTCAGCAGCTGGGAGGTCATATAAACCGCTACCCCATCGACTTCCTTATACTGCGAGCGGTCGAAGTTATTGACGTATTCTGAAAGGGGTTCCCGGTGTTCGGCCAGTTTTTTGGCGACCAGTCGTTGCCCCCGGATCCAAACGCGATAGCAAAAATAGATTAGGGCCGCGATTAAAATCGGGAACCATCCCCCCTGTAAGAATTTCAGGGAGTTGGCACTCAGGAAGGAAAGGTCCAGCAGCAGGAAGAAAAGGCTTACCGGAATAGCCGCTATCAGGCTCCACTTCCAGATAGAACGCATGGCAAAAAAAGCCAGGATATCCGTGATAACCATGGTCAGTGCAATGGCGATCCCGTAAGCCACCGCGATATTCGAGGAACTCCGGAACATCAGGACCACAAGCACCGTCGCCATAAGTAACATTTTATTGACCTTGGGCAGGTACACCTGTCCTGCTTCGGTTTCAGAGGTATGCAATACCCTGAATCTTGGCAGGTAATTAAGTTGAATAGCCTGAAAAGTAAGGGAAAAGGCCCCTGAAATAACGGCCTGTGAGGCAATAATAGTCGCCAGGGTGGCCAGGATCATGAGGGGGATCTGGGCCCATTCCGGAGCCAGGTAATAAAAAGGGTTTTGGATCATGTCGGGATGGGAAAGCAGCAGGGCCCCCTGGCCGAAATAATTAAGCAATAGCCCGGGGAGTACGACCGAGAACCAGGCAATGCGAATGGGCGGCAAGCCAAAATGTCCTATGTCTGCATAGAGGGCTTCACCGCCGGTGACCGCCAGAAATACGGCCCCCAGTACAAACAAGCCGGTAATCCCTGCATGGGCCATAAACCGAATTGCATACAATGGGTTCAGGGCCCGCAGGATTTCCGGAGCCTGAAATATTTGCAACAATCCCAAAATGGCCAGTACAACGAACCATAACAGCATGATGGGGCCAAACAATTTTCCCACCCCGGAAGTACCCCTGCTCTGTAACCAAAAGAGTAAAAACAGGATCAAAATGGTGAGGGGGAGTATATAGTTTCCCATGGAGGGGGCTGCTATTTCCACCCCTTCAATGGCGCTCAGCACGGATATGGCAGGGGTGAGCACCCCGTCTCCGTATAGCAGGGCAGCCCCGAAAAGCCCAAGTAAGAGGATCAGCTTCGATTTGATGGATGACCGGTCTGGTTTGGATTCGGTACCATTTTTTTTCGGCAAGACCAGCTGCATGAGTGATAGGATCCCCCCCTCCCCCTGGTTGTCGGCACGCATGATCAAAACCAGGTATTTTAGGCTGATCACCAGTAACAGCGACCAGAAAATTAGCGATAGCACCCCGAAGATATGCTCCGGGGTGACCAGGGCGCCACGCCCCGGATCAAAACTTTCCCGCATGGCATAGAGCGGGCTGGTACCGATATCACCGTATACCACCCCCAGGGCTGCCAGGGACAACCACCCTATCTTTTTATCAGAATGCTCTTTCATTTGGTGTCTGCCTCAAGGAGAAAAATAGTGAAAGCAAGGAGAAGCCAGCGGTCTTATTGGCGAATATTCGGGCTGTAATGCACTTCTCCCTTGCCTT
>Ga0102953_1001157_pt1 | contig 17068 bp, 11 predicted proteins | sample SalPon2A_C_D2_MG_FD_78509 | JGI IMG/M metagenome (GOLD analysis project Ga0102953, IMG submission 78509) | Soil microbial communities from South San Francisco under conditions of wetland restoration - Salt Pond MetaG R2A_C_D2_MG | ecosystem: Environmental > Terrestrial > Soil > Wetlands | place... | reverse complement strand
GCTCGCAGGGCGTAGACTGGGAGGGGTCGGTCTCCTCGGGAGGAACGTCATGCGTCGGGTCATGCTGGTCATCGGCCTGCTCGCCCTCGTCGTCGCCGCATGGGCGCAACCGACACCTACCACACAGGTCGAGCTCGTTCTGGACGCTTCGGGGTCGATGTGGAGCCGCGGGCTCGACGGCAGCTACCGCATCGACGCCGCCAAGCAGGCACTGTCGGCGTTCATCCGCGGGCTGCCGGACGGCGGTGTGGACGTCGGGCTCAGGATCTACGGGTCCCGTGTCGGCGCGCTCGATGCCGGCGCCTGTGACGACACCGCGCTCTTCGTGCCACTGGCCGCCGTCGACAAGGCCGCCCTGCAGGCGACCGTCGATGCCGTCAAAGCGCGCGGTGCCACACCCATCGTTCGCTCCCTGCACGCCGCCGTCGGGGACTTCACGGGGACCGGACGCCACCTCATCGTGCTCGTCACCGACGGCGAGGAGGGCTGTGGCGGCGATCTCGCGGCCGGCCTCGCCGAGCTGCGCGGCGCGCAGCCCCCCGTCGAGCTGCGGGTGATCGGCCTCGACCTCACCGACAGGGCGACCCGCGCCTTCGGCGAGGTGGCGACGTTCGTGAACGCCAACGACGCTGCCAGCCTGGCCGCGGCGCTCGCGGGCGCCGTGAAGGACGTCATGCCTGCGGCGGCTCCTGCGCCCGTCCCGGCCGCGGTCACCCTCGACGCGCCGTCCGAGGTGCCGGCCGGTACCGCGTACGTCGTCCGCTGGCAGGGCACTCCGGTCGCCGGCGATGCCATCGTGACGGTGCCCGCCGACGCCCCCGACGAGGCGGCCGGCGACCTCGTCGGTTACGTGAAGGGCGTCAGTCAGCTCCCGGCCGTGGCCCCTCTCGAACCGACCACGCTCGAGCTCCGCTACCTGAGCGTGGGGACGATCGCCGCGCGCCGCACGCTCACCGTCACGCCCAGCCCGGCCACCTTGAAGGTGACGGACGAGGCCGTCTTCGCCGGTGGGCGCTTCTCGGTGGCCTGGACCGGGCCGAACGGGCCCAAGGACTACGTGACCGTGGTGGCTCCGGACGCACCCGACGGGAGCTACCAGGACTACCACTACACCCGCGAGGGCGCCCGGCTGGCGTTCACGGCTCCGTCCGACGCAGGCGAGTACGAGCTCCGTTACCAGTCCGACGACGACCCCGGCAAGGTGCTGGCGCGCACGCGCTTCGAGGTGCTGCCGCCCAAGCCGATCACCATCGAGGCGACCGGCGAGGTGATCGCCGGCGCCGACTTCCAGGTGCGGTGGACCGGCCCCGATGCCGTGCAGGACTACATCACGATCGTGCCGAAGGGAACGCCGGAGGGCACCTACGCGTCCTATGCCTACACCGCTGCGGGCCCGACGCTCACCCTCCGGGCGCCGCTCGAGCCCGGCGAGTACGAGCTGCGCTACTCCACCGACCGCTCGGACGCCCACGGCCGCGTCTACGCCAGCTACCCCATCCGAGTGGTGGCGGCCGCCATCGCCATGACGCCCGCGCCCCACGTGCGCGCCGGCAGCCGCTTCGACGTCGCCGTCACCGGACCGGCCAACCAGAGCGATTACGTCACCCTCGTGCCGGCGTCGGCCCGCGACGGCGAGTACGCCGCCTACGACTACGTCAGGGAGCCGCAGACGACCGTGACGCTGCAGGCCCCCATGCAACCCGGCGCGTACGAGCTCCGCTACCAGAACGACCGCGAGCCCAGCCGGGTCCTGGCGCGGGTGGCGCTGACGCTGGAGCCCGGCGTGGCGGTCGCCATCGAGGCGCCCGGGACGGCGCAGGCCGGCGGCAACATCGAGGTCCGCTGGACCGGACCGGATGGGCCGTCGGACTACCTCACCATCGTTCCCGCCGGCGCCGCCGATGGCGAGTACGGCCCCTACACCTACACCCGGGTGGGGTCGCCACTCCAGCTCCAGGTGCCGAAGGAGCCCGGCGCCTACGAGATCCGCTACCAGAGCGACCGCTCTGGCGTCGGGGTGCTGGCCCGCCGGCCGCTGACGGTCCGCTGAGGCTCCGTTGACGGTCCGTTGACGGTCCGTTGACGCTCCGTTGACGCTCCGCCGCGACGCGGCCGGCCGGGCCCGCCGCCGCGCTGCCCGCTGCGCCGCCGCGCGGCGGCGGACCGGCTACCCACCCGCTCGCGGCGCTCTGATAGGCTCGGGAGCGTATGAACCGCATGCACGGCACCACCATCGTTGCCGTCCACAAGGACGGCGTGACCGCGCTGGCGGGGGACGGCCAGGTGACCCTGGGCGACACCATCGTCAAGCGCGGCGCCGTGAAGGTACGCACCCTGGCGGACGGGACGGTCCTCACCGGCTTCGCCGGCGCCGTCAGCGACGCCTTCACCCTGCTCGACAAGTTCGAAGGCTACCTGGCGTCGGCGAAGGGCAACCTGCTCAAGGCGTCGGTCGACACCGTCAAGGAGTGGCGCACCGACCGCGTCCTGCGCAACCTGGAGGCGATGCTGATCGTGGCGGACGACGAACAGATCCTCACGCTCTCGGGCGCCGGCGACGTCATCGCGCCGGACGAGCCGGTGGCCGCCGTGGGATCGGGCGGCCCCTACGCCCAGGCCGCGGCCACGGCGCTGCTGCGCGAGACCTCCCTGGGCGCCGAGGAGATCGCCCGCAAGGCGCTCGCCATCGCATCCGAGATCGACATCTACACCAGCGGCAACGCCACCGTCCTGGTGACGGGCGCCGGCGGGCCGCCGGACGACGCCACCGAGGCAGGGTCATGAGCGCGGACGCCCTGATGGCGCGCGCCGCCGAGCTGACCCCGCTGCAGATCGTCGAGGAGCTCGACCGCCACATCATCGGCCAGAGCAAGGCCAAGCGCTCCGTGGCGGTGGCGCTGCGCAACCACTACCGCCGCCGGCAGCTCCCCGACGAGCTGCAGGTCGAGATCACGCCCAAGAACATCCTCATGATCGGCCCGACCGGCGTCGGCAAGACCGAGATCGCCAGGCGCCTGGCGAAGCTCGCCAGGGCCCCGTTCCTCAAGGTCGAGGCCACCAAGTTCACCGAGGTCGGCTACGTGGGCCGCGACGTCGAGTCGATCGTGCGCGACCTGGTGCGCTCCGCCATGGCCATGGTCGAGGCCGAGAAGAAGGAGGAGGTCCGCGGCAGAGCCGCCACCGCAGCCAAGGAGCGCCTGCTCGACGCGCTGCTGCCGGGCGGCACCAGCGAGGGGCGCGAGCGCATGCGCGCCCTGCTCGACGCCGGCCAGCTCGACCAGCGCAACGTCGAGATCGAGGTGCAGGACGAGAAGCCCGCGGGCGTGATGGTGCCGGGTATGGAGGAGATGGGCCTCAACCTCCAGGACATGCTGTCGAACCTCATGCCGCAGCGCCGCGTGAAGCGCACGCTGAGCGTACGCGAGGCCCGGCGCGTCCTCGAGGACGAGGAGGCCAACCGGCTCATCGACCACGACGCTGTGGGGCGGGAGGCCATCTACCGCGCCGAGACCATGGGCATCGTGTTCATCGACGAGATCGACAAGATCGCCGGCTCGGAGGGGATGGGGGGCACCGACGTCAGCGGCGAGGGCGTGCAGCGCGACCTGCTGCCGGTGGTGGAGGGCACGCAGGTGAACACGCGGCAGGGGCCGGTGAAGACCGATCACATGCTCTTCATCGCCGCCGGCGCCTTCAACGTCTCCAAGCCGAGCGATCTCATCCCCGAGCTGCAGGGGCGCTTCCCCATCCGCGTGGAGCTCGAGGAGCTGAACGCAGGCGACTTCCAGCGCATCCTCACCCAGCCGCGCCACGCGCTCACCAAGCAGTACACCGAGCTGCTCGCCGTCGACGGCACCCACATCCGCTTCGACGAGTCGGGCATCGTGGCCATCGCGGAGTTCGCCGAGAAGGTCAACCGCGATGTCGAGGACATCGGCGCGCGCCGCCTCCACACCATCCTGGAGACCGTGCTCGAGGACGTCTCCTTCGGCACCGAGCTGGGAACGGTCACCATCGACGAGCCCTACGTGAGGCGCAAGCTCGAGGGCATCGTCGACAACGAGGACCTCAGCCGCTACGTGCTCTGAGCGCCGCTGAAGCCCGCGGGCGTCCGCTGCTAGTCTGGGTCCGAGGGGGCCGTCCCCGGCGGCCAAAGCGGAATGGAGGGGTCCGTGCGCACGCGTTTACTCGGCTGGATCGAGCGGCTGCGCTCGAGCTACTGGTTCCTCCCCAGCCTCATGGCGGTGGCCGCGCTGCTGCTGTCCGCCGCCACCGTCGAAATCGACGGCACGTACGCCCAGTCGGCGGTGCCGGGGCTCGGCGTGCTGGGCGGGTTGAACCATCCTGACGCCGCTCGCGCCCTGCTCAGCACCGTCGCCGGCTCGCTGATCACCGTGGCGGGCGTGGTGTTCTCGATCATGCTGGTGCAGCTATCGCTCGCCTCGCAGCAGTTCGGCCCCCGGCTGGTGGGCAACTTCATGCGCGACCGCAGCAACCAGGCGGCGCTGGGGACGTTCGTCGCCACCTTCCTTTACTGCCTGATGGTGCTCAGGACGGTGCGCAGCGCCGACGCCACGTTGGGAGTCGCGGCCTTCGTGCCGCACGTGTCGGTCGCGGTCGCGCTGCTGCTCACGCTGGTCAGCCTGGGCGTGCTCATCTACTTCATCCACCACGCCGCCGAGAGCGTCCAGGTCTCCTACGTGCTGTCGCGCGTGGGCCGCGCGCTGACCCAGCAGATCCTCGCCTTCCCTCCCATGGAGGAAGCCGCCGCCCAGGCGGAGCCCGAGGCCGAGGGCGCGGCCACGCGCCAACGCGACGGCGGCGACGCCTCCGAAGGGGGCGTGGAGCCCGCCGGGCCGGCGCTGCCGGAGGCTTTCCAGCGCGAAGCGGTGACGGTGCGTTCGCAGCGGTCCGGCTACGTGCAGGTGATCGACCTGGACGGCCTGGTGTCGCTCGCCAGCGAGCACGACGCCGTCGTGCGCCTGCACAACCCGCCCGGGAGCTTCCTGATGCTGGGCGGCCCCTTCGCCGACATCTACCCCGCCGACGCCGCGGAGGCGCTGGCCGGCCGCATCGAGGGCTACTACGTGCTGGGGGCCGTGCGCACGCCGCAGCAGGACCCCTACTTCCTGTTCGACCAGCTTCTGGAGGTCGCTCTCCGCGCACTCTCCCCCGGTATCAACGACCCCTTCACCGCCATGACCTGCATCGACCGCCTGGCCCAGGCCGTCGACCTGCTGGCCCACCGGAGGCTGCCCCCGACCCTGCTCACGGACGGCGACGGCGCGCTGCGCCTGCTGGTGCCCAGGCCGGAGCTGGTCGCCCTGGTCGACCACCTCTTCGGGGAGCTCCGGGCCCACGCTGCCGGGGACCCCATGGTGGCCAGGCACCTGGCGTCGACCCTGAGGCGGATGCAGGCGAGCAGCTCCCACGAGGGCCTCGAGCGCGCCGTGAACGACGAGGTCGGGCGCTTGCTGGAGAGCGCCGAGCCCGCCCTGTCGAGCAGCGATTACCAGGCCCTGCGGGCGGCCTCGCGGCGCGTCACCGCGTGGATCCGCCTCGAGGAGGAGTAGCCGCGCCTTCGCCTGCGCGGACGCGCGGCCCGGTTCCTCCCGAGACCTCACCAGGGGGACGGGCGCTCACGCGTCGCTCGCGGCCGGTCCGCGGGCCTGGTACACGCTCATGGCGTCCCGCACCAGCTTCACGGGCGCACCGGCAGCCTGCCGGTCTCCGACCTCGGTGGGCGCCGCGGTGTCGAGCACCCGCACCCAGCCGTCGCCTTCGGGGGCGGCCGGAAGCTCGAAGCAGCCCTCGCCACGGCCGTGGAAGAGCACCAGGAACGAGCGGCCCCGTCGAGGCGCGCCGCGCGCATCGCGCTCGTGCAGCGCCGCACCGCACAGCAGCATGCCGAAGGCGTCGCCGGCGAGGTCGTGCCAGTCGTCGGGCGCCATCTCCCGGCCGCCGGCCTGGATCCAGGAGACGTCCCTGCAGCCCGACGCGGGGTCGAGCGCACCGTTCAGGAAGGTCCGGCGGCGGAACACGGCGTGCTCGCGGCGCAGGCTCAGCGCCTGCTTGGCGAAGTCGAGGAAGCCCCGGTCGCGATCGTCCAGGTCCCAGTCGAACCAGCTCAACGCGTTGTCCTGGCAGTAGGCGTTGTTGTTCCCGTGCTGGGTGCGCCCGAGCTCGTCTCCGCCCAGGAGCATCGGCACGCCCTGCGACAGCAGCAGCGTGGCCAGCAGGCTGCGCCGGCGCACGTCGCGGCGGCGCAGCACCTCGGCGTCCCCGGTCTCCCCTTCCGTGCCGCCGTTGCTGCTGAGGTTGTGGTCGCTGCCGTCCCGGCCGCCCTCGCGGTTGGCGCGGTTGTGCTTGCGGCTGTAGCTCACCAGGTCCTTGAGCGTGAAGCCGTCGTGGGCCGTGACGAAGTTGATGGAGGCGTAGGGGCGTCGCTGCCGGCTGCCGTAGAGGTCGGCCGAGCCGCTCACCCGCGTGGCCAGCTCGCCGGCGCGGCCGGCGTCCCCACGCCAGTAACTGCGTACGGCGTCACGGAAGTGACCGTTCCACTCACACCAGTGCCAGGGGAAGTTGCCCACCTGGTAGCCGCCGGGGCCGACGTCCCAGGGCTCGGCGATGAGCTTCACGCCGGAGAGCACGGGGTCCTGCTGGATGACCTTGAAGAAGGCCGACAGCATGTCGACGTCGTAGAGCTCGCGCGCCAGCGCCGCAGCGAGGTCGAAGCGGAAGCCGTCCACGTGCATGTTCAACACCCAGCTGCGCAGGCTGTCCATGATCAGCTGCAGCACGTAGGGGTTGCCCGGGTCCAGGGTGTTGCCCGTGCCGGTGTAGTCGATGTAGCGCTCCGGCCGCGACGGGTTCAGCTTGTAGTAACTGCGGTTGTCGATGCCGCGGAAGCTGAGCGTGGGTCCCAGATGGTTGCCCTCGCCGGTGTGGTTGTAGACCACATCGACGATGACCTCCAGCCCAGCGGCATGCAGGCGCTTGACCATGCTCTTGAACTCGTCCACCGCGTGCACGGGTCCGCGGGCGGCGTACCGAGGCTCGGGGGCGAAGTACGCCATGGGGTGGTAGCCCCAGTAGTTCGCCAGCCCCTGACGGACCAGTCGCTCTTCCTCGGCGATGGCGTGCACCGGCAGGAGCTGCACGGTGGTGACGCCCAGCGACAGCAGGTGCTCGACGACCGCTTCGCTCGCCAGACCGAGGTAGGTGCCTCGCAGGTCCTCGTCGACGCCCTCGTGCAGCATGGTCATGCCGCGCACATGGGTCTCGTAGATGACCGTGTCCTCGAAGGCGACCTGCGGCCGTGGCTCGCCAGCCCAGTCGAACGCATCGTCGACGACGGCGGCCAGCGGGGCGACCGCGGCGTCGTCACGCTCGTCGGCGCGGTCCTCGCCGCTGCCCTCCAGAGTGGACGCCTGGTACCCCAGCAGGCGCTCGTCCCAGGTGGGCGGGCGCCCGATCGCCCGGGCATAGGGGTCGAGCAGCAGCTTGGCGGGGTTGAAGCGGTGGCCGCGCTCCGGCTGGTAGGGCCCGTGCACGCGGTAGCCGTAGCGCTGCCCGGCCTTGAGGCCCGGCACGAAGCCGTGGAACACCGGGCCGGTCCGATCGCTCAGCTCGACGGTGACGGCGGGCTCGGGGTCGTAGGCGGTGTCGAACAGGCACAGCTCCACGGCGGTGGCATGTGCGCTGTAGAGCGCGAAGTTGACGCCCGCGCGATCCCCGGTGGTGACCGTCGCGCCCAGCGGGTGGGGCCGGCCGGGCCAGACGTTCATGATGGCTCCAAGCTCAGAGGTCCCAGAAGCGCAGCTGCGCGTCCTCGAAGCCCGGGTCGCTGGCACGGGCGAAGGCCAACAGGCCGTCGCGGTCGGGGAGCTCCAGGTAGTAGCGGAAGTTCGCCAGGTAGCGCTGCACCACCGCCTCCGAGAGCCCGAGCCGCTCCGCCTCGACGCGCGCGACCTCGGCCAGCCGCCCCAGGCCGGCCTCGCGCGCGGCGCGGAAGCGCGCCACCAGCATGTCCGACGGCGGCCTATCGTCCAGCGACGCCCACACCGCGAAGGTGAACGGCAGGCGCGTGTGCCGGTACCAGGCCTCGCCCAGGTCGGTGACCTGCGGGCGACGCCCCCCCACCCGGCGGCGACTCACCGCCTCGCGGAGCGCGGCGTCGCCGATGAGGAGGGCGGCGTCGCAGCTCTGCAGCATCGTCTCCAGATCGGGCGCCATGGGCACGAGCTCGGCGTCCAGCCCGTCCTCGGCGAGCAGCACCGACAGCAGCTGGACGCTGGTGGCGGAGTGCGTGGTCACCGCGATGCGCGCGCCCCGCAGCTCGTCCCACGGCCGCCAGTGGAACAGCATCACGCTGTAGACGGGCCCCAGGGTGGCGATCGAGAAGTCCGGCAACGCCCGCAGTTGCCGGCGGTGGCGCACGAACTCGATCGAAGAGATGAGCGTCAGGTCGATGTCGCCCGCCATCAGCGCGGCGTTGAGCTCGGTGGGCACCCCCCGGACGAACTCGGAGCGGGTCTCGGGTCCGTCCCAAGGCGTGAGGCCCCAGTGCAAGGGCGCCACGTTGGTGTAGGAAACGATGCCGAGCCGCTCGAGCCGGACGTCCGCGGCGCCGGCGCCGGCGGCCCCCCGTCCGGCGACGTCGCGCTCGGACGAGCCGCTCACGCGAACACCTCGAGCTCGTTGTAGAGGGCGTCGCGGCGCACCGGCACGCGGCCGGCGTCCCGCACCAGCCGGACGAGCTCCGCCTGCGTCATGCCGGCCTCGGTGACGGCGCCGGAAGCGTGTGCGATGCGTTCGTCCTTGATGGTGCCGTCGATGTCGCTGACGCCGGAGGACAGCGTGACCTGGGTCAGCTCCGGGGTGATCATGATCCAGTACCCCTTGATGTGCGGGAAGTTGTCGAGCATCAACCGCGACACCGCCAGGTTGCGCAGGTCGTCGAGGCCGGTGGTGAAGCGCGTGCCCAGCTCCCTGGCCAGCGGGTTGTTGTCCGGCTGGAAGGCGAGCGGCACGAACGAGTAGAAGCCCGGCGCTTCGTCCTGCAGCTTGCGCAGCCGGATCATGTGGTCCAGCCGGTCCTCGCGGGACTCGATGTGGCCGTAGAGCATGGTGGCGTTGGTGGGGATGCCCAGCTCGTGCGCGGTGCGGTGCACCTCCAGCCATCCCTCGGCGCTGACCTTGGCCCGCGCGATGCGTCTGCGCACGTTCTCGGCGAAGATCTCGGCACCGCCGCCGGGCATGGCTACCAGCCCAGCCTCCTTGAGCTGCGACAGCACCTCGCGGTAGCTCAGCCGCGGCCGGGTGATGCGGGTGAAGTGGTGGATCTCGGCGGCCGTCCAGGCCTTGACCTGGACGCCCGGGTAGCGCGCCTTCAGGCCGCCGACCAGGTCCAGGTAGTACTGCCAGGGGCGCTTGGGGTGGTGGCCCGCGGTGATGTGGATCTCGGTGAGGTCGGGGTGGTAATGCTCGTCGACGTAGGCCCAGACGTCGTCCAGGTCCATGTCCCACACGCCCTCCTCGTCGAACTTGCGCTGGAAGCCGCAGAAGGTGCAGCCGACGTAGCAGACGTTGGTCTGCGACAGCCTGAGCGAGTGGACGAAATAGGCCTTGTCGCCGACGCGGCGTTGCCGCACCACGTCCGCGAGGCGGGCGACGGCGGGCAGGTCGCGGGTGCGGAACAGGGTCAGGCCGTCCTCGAGGCTGAGGCGGCGGCCCTCCAGCACTCGGTCTGCGATGGGCTCTAGTGCGGGATCGTCGATGAGGAGGTCAGATACGCCGGCGACGGTCATCGGGCCGAGTATAGCTCCGCGTCCGCGCGCGGCCCGCTCGCACTTCGAGGACGCGCCTGCGCCGCCCGCACGGGAGCGGCTCCCCGTCCCCGCGGGCCCCGGCCCGGCTCCCCGCAGGGGGCGCCGGTCAAATGTGCACGGCGCGGCCGTCCACGGCGAGCGCCGCCTCCTTCACGGCCTCGGCGAGGGTGGGGTGGGCGTGGATGGTGCGGGCCAGGTCCTCGGCGCTGGCGTGATAGGTCATGGCGGCCACGGCCTCGGCGATGAGGTCGCCGGCACGCGGTCCGATGATGTGCACCCCCAGCACCCGGTCCGTCTCCTCGTGCGCCAGGATCTTCACCCGCCCCTCGGCCTTGCCCATGGCGCGGGCGCGGCCGTTGGCGCTGAAGGGGAACACGCCCTTGCGGTACGGCACCCCCGCCTCGCCCAGCTGCTCCTCGCTGCGCCCCACCGTGGCGATCTCGGGATCGGTGTAGACGATGCCCGGCACCAGGTCGTAGTCGACGTGTCCTGAGGCGTGCCCGGGTCCGGCGGCGAGCCGCTCCATGAGCGCCACACCGTCCTCCTCCGCCTTGTGCGCCAGCATCGGACCCGGGATGAGGTCGCCGATGGCGTACACCCCCTCGGCGCTGGTGCGGAAGCCCTCGTCGACGCGGACGCGACCGCGCTCGTCGAGCTCGACGCCCGCCCCCTCCAGCCCCAGCCCGTCGGTGGCGGGCTTGCGGCCGGCCGCCACGAGGACGCGGGCGGCCTCCACGGGCTCCTCCCCCTCGACCTCGACGATCGCCCTGCGGTTCTTGCCCCTGCCCTCGACGGACGCTCCGGTGACGCGGGCCCCCAGCTTGAAGGTGAGGCCCTGGCGCTTGAAGATCTTGAGCGCCTCCTTGGCCGTGTCGAGGTCCATCCCCGGCAGGATGCGGTCGAAGTACTCCAGCACGGTCACCCGGGCGCCGAGGCGCGACCACACCGAGCCGAGCTCGAGCCCGATGTACCCGGCCCCGATGACAACCAGGCTCTCCGGCACCGGATCGTAGGCGAGCGCCTCGGTGCTGGTCCCGATGAGGTCGTAGTCGAGCTCCACGCCGGGCAGGCCGACGGGCAGCGAGCCGGTGGCCAGCACCACGTGGTCGGCCGCGACCTCCTGGTCCCCGTCCTCGCCGTGCACGGTCACCGTGCCGCCGCCCCCGAGCTCGCCGACGCCCCGGTAGCGCGTGATCTTGTTCTTCTTGAACAGGAAGGCCACGCCATCGGTGTTCTGCTTCACCACCCGGTCCTTGCGCGCCTGCATGGTCGCCAGGTCCAGGCCCACCTCCTTGGTGGTCACGCCGTGGTCGGCGAGCGAAGCGAGCGCTTCGCGGTAGCGCTCGCTCGACTCCAGGAGGGCCTTGCTGGGGATGCAGCCGACGCGCACGCAGGTGCCCCCCAATGCCTCCTCCTTCTCGACCACGGCCACGTCGAAGCCGAGCTGCGCTCCGCGGATGGCGGCCACGTAGCCTCCCGGCCCCGCGCCGACGATGACGATGTCGTGCTTGGGCATGCGTCAGACCTCCAGCAGCATGCGGGCCGGGCTCTCGACGGCCTCCTTGATGCGCTTCAGGAAGGTGACGGCCTCGCGCCCGTCTACGATGCGATGGTCGTAGGTGAGCGCCAGGTACATCATGGGACGGATCGCGACCTGGCCGTCGACGACCACCGGCCGCTCCTGGATGGCGTGCATCCCCAGCACCCCCGACTGCGGCGGGTTGACGATGGGCGTGGACATCAGCGAGCCGAACACGCCGCCGTTGGAGATGGTGAAGGTGCCGCCCTGGAGCTCATCGGGGTTGAGCCTGTTCTCCTCGGCGCGGCGCCCGAAGTCCCCGATGACGCTCTCCAGCTCCGCGAAGCTGAGGCGCTCGGCGTTCCGGACCACCGGCACCACCAGCCCCTTCTTGCTGGAGACCGCCACGCCGATGTCGTAGTAGTTCTTGTAGACGATGCGGTCCTCGCGGATCTCGGCGTTGAGCTGAGGGAAGCGCTTGAGGGCGTCGATGGCCGCCTTCACGAAGAACGACATGAATCCCAGGCGCACCTGGTAGCGCTCCTCGAAGGCGTCACGGTACTCCTTGCGGAGCGCCATCACCGAGGACATGTCGACCTCGTTGAAGGTCGTGAGCAACGCAGCGACGTGCTGCGCCTCCACCAGGCGCTCCGCGACGCGCCGCCTGAGAGGGCTCATCGGGACCGCTTCCTCCTGCCGCCACGCCTCGGCCTCCTCGGCGCCTCCGGGCGCCGACGCGCCGGCTTTCGCCACGTAGCGTTGGACGTCCTCCTTCAGGAGCCTTCCGCCGGGGCCGCTCGCCGGCACCTGCGCGGCCCGCAGGCCGTGCTCGTCGAGCAGGCGCTGCGCGGCAGGCATCACCGCGGGCTCGCCGCCCTCACCGGCCCGGCCGTCGCCGCCGCGGCGCGGCTGAGCCTCTGCGCCGGCGGCGCTGGCCGCGGCGCGCCCAGCGGCGGGCGTCCGGCCGGATCCCGCGGCCTGCCCGGCAGCCTCGCCGCCCGCAGCCTCCCCGCCCGCAGCCTCCCCGCCGTGCTTGGCGGACGCCTTGCCCGAGGGCGCGCCCTCGGCCGCAGCCGCGCCTTCCTCGATGCGCGCGATCACCTCGCCCACGGCGGCGGAGTCACCCTCCTGCTTGAGCACCTGGCTGAGCACACCGGAGACCGACGCCGGCACCTCCAGGGTGGCCTTGTCGGTCTCGACCTCTACGACGGCCTCGTCCTTCTCGACCGGCTCCCCCTCCTTCTTGAGCCACTCCCCGATGAACACCTCGGTGATCGACTCGCCAACGGAGGGCACCTTCAGATCTACAGACATCGCACGAACGCTCCTCACCTGGGTGGGTGCTCGACTCGGACTAGACGTCCATCTCGAATGCGGTGCGGATGAGCTCGGCCTGCTCGAGCCTGTGCGCTGCACCGGAGCCGGTCGCCGGGCTGGCGGATGCGGGGCGCGACACCCCGAGGAAAGGCCGCCCCAGCAGCCGGTCGCCCCACTTTACCCGCATGAATCGCCAGCCTCCCATGTTCTCCGGCTCCTCCTGGACCCACAGCACCGGCGCTTCCGCGGGGATCCCCTCCAGCGCCGCGGCCACGGCCTCGTCCGGCAAGGGGTAGAGCTGCTCGACCCGGACGATGGCGACGTCGTCCCGCTCCCGGTCGTCGCGCGCGGCCATCAGGTCGTACGCCACCTTGCCGCTGGCCATGAGCACGCGCCCTACCTTGCCGGGCTCGACGCGGCCGTCGCGCAGAACGCGTTCGAAGCGGCGGGCCCCGGTCAGGTCCTCCAGCGGCGAGGTCGCCTGCGGGTGCCGCAGCAGGCTCTTGGGGGTCATCACGATCAGAGGCTTGCGCAGCGGCCTCACGACCTGCCGACGGAGGAGGTGGAAGTACTGGGCCGGCGTGGTGGGGTAGGCGACCTGCAGGTTGTCCTCCGCGCAGAGTTGGAGGTAACGCTCGAGCCGCGCGCTGGAGTGCTCGGGGCCCTGCCCCTCCATGCCGTGCGGCAGGAGCATCACCAGGCCGGACAGGCGCTTCCACTTGTCCTCGGCCGACGCGATGAACTGGTCCACGATGACCTGGGCGGCATTGGCGAAGTCGCCGAACTGCGCCTCCCACAGCACCAGCCCGTCCGGGGTGTCGAGGCTGTAGCCGTATTCGAAGCCGAGCACGCCCGCTTCGGAGAGGGGGCTGTTGTGCACCTCGAACGGTCCCTGCCCCTCGCCGACGTGCTGAAGTGGGACGTACTCGTGACCGTCCCGGCCGTCGTGGAACACCGCGTGCCGCTGGCTGAAGGTGCCGCGCTCGCTGTCCTGACCGCTGAGCCGGACCTTCACCCCGTCCTGCAGCAGGGTGCCGAACGCCAGCGCCTCGGCCGCCGCCCAGTCGAGGGGCCGCTCGCCCTTCGCCATGGCCACGCGCGTCTTGAGCGCCCGCGCGATCTTGCCGTTGAGGTTGAAGGTCTCCGGCACCTCGGTCAGCGAGCGGAGGATGCCCGCCAGGCGCGCCGCGTCGACGCCGGTCTCGGGCTCCTCGACGTCGGCGTCCACCTCGTCGCTGTACGGCGTCCACAGCCCCTCGAAGGCCGAATAGTGCGGCTTGAACTCGTCGCTGCGCGCGACGGACAGCTCGTGCTCCAGGTGCTCGCGGCGGGCGTCGCCGATCTGGTCGGCCTCCTCGCGGGTCACCTCGCCCAGCGTCAGCAAGCGCTCCAGGTAGCCGTCGCGCACGCTGCGGCGGCGCTTGATCTTGCCGTACATCACCGGCTGTGTGAACGAGGGCTCATCCGACTCGTTGTGCCCCTGGCGCCGGTAACAGTACATGTCAACCACCACGTCGCGCTTGAACGCACGGCGGAAGTCCATGGCCAGCTCGATCGCCTGCGCCACGGCCTCCGGGTCCTCGCCGTTGACGTGGAATACCGGGCTCTGCAGCATCTTGGCGACGTCGCTGGCGTAGGTGGAGGTCCGTCCCTGGCGGGGGCCGGTGGTGAAGCCGACCTGGTTGTTCACGATGATGTGCAGCGTCCCGCCGACGCCGTACCCCGCCAGCCCGGAGAGGTTCAGGCTCTCCTGCACCACGCCCTCGCCGATGAAGGCGGCATCGCCGTGCACGACGATGGGCATCACGCGTTCCCGCGCCTCGTCGCCGACGCGCTCCTGCTTGGCCCGCACGCGCCCGAGCACCACCGGGTCGACGAACTCGAGGTGCGACGGGTTGAAGGCCAGCGACAGGTGGATGGTCCTGCCTTCCTCCGTGGTCCAGTCGTTGCTGTAGCCCAGGTGGTACTTGACGTCGCCGCGGCCCCGGTGCATCTCCGGGTCCTTGTCCTCGAACTCGCGGAAGATGGTGCGCGGGTTCTTGCCCAGGATGTTGGCCAGGACGTTCAGCCGGCCGCGGTGCGCCATGCCCAGCACGATCTCGCTGACGCCTTGGCTGCCCGCCTTCTCGATGGCCTGGTCGAGCAGCGGGATCAGCGTCTCGCCGCCCTCGAGCGAGAAGCTCTTCGCGCCAACGTACTTCTTCTGGATGAAGTCCTCGAAGATGACGGCGTCGGTCAGCTTGGTGAGGATGCGGAGCTGGCGCTCACGGCTCAGGCTCAGGCGGTTGCGCGTCGCTTCCATCCGCTCTTGCAGCCAGCGCCGCACCTCGAGGCTGTCGATGTGCATGAACTGGGCGCCGATGCTGCGGGTGTACGTCTCCTTGAGGGCCTCGATGACCTCGCCCAGCGTCCGCGCCGAGGGGAAGGTGGTCTCCAGGACGGCCCTGCCCATGTCGGCCTCGCTGAAGCCGTAGTGGGACGGGTCGAGCTCCGGCGCTTCGAACGGCTCGCGCCCGAGCGGGCTGAGGTCGGCCAGGCGGTGGCCGCGCACACGGTAATTGCGAACCAGCCGCTCGACCCGCTGTTGCAGGGTGGCGGCGTCGCTGCCCGCCCGGTCGAGCGCCCGCTCGCTGGCGGCGGCAGACGCCCCGCCCCCCGGGTTGAAGAGGCTGCGGGGCCGGAAGCTGGGGCCGAGCCGGCGGCGCTGCGCCAGCCCGTTGAGCGGCATCCGCGCGAACGTGACGCGCCAGCTCTCGGGCACGTCGCCCGGGTCCTGCAGGTAGCGTTCGAACAGCTCCTCGACGTAGGTGAGGCTGGCGCTGTCGAGCTGGTCCTCGAGTTCGTTCTCGAGCTCGTCTTCGGTGTGCATCATGGCCTCACTCCGGCCCCGCTGCCTGCGGGCGCCCGAGCGCGCGGCGGAACCCACGCGCGGGCCGCGCCCGGCGGGCCCTCAACGCGTCCACTGTTGTATCACGACGTGCCCCACGTCACCTTCGCGCGGGCGACCCGCTCCGAGGGGGCGTGCGCCCGTTCCCCTGCGGTAGGCTTGTGCCATGACCGCTTCACCGCAAGCCGTGGCGCTGGGCGAGCTGCTCATCGACTTCGTGCCGGAGGAGAACGGTGTGACGCTGGCGGAGGCCAGCACCTTCGTCAAGGCTCCCGGCGGCGCCCCCGCGAACGTGGCGGTGGGGCTGGCGCGCCTGGGCGTCCAGGCGGGCTTCGTCGGCAAGGTCGGCGACGACCCCTTCGGTCACTTCCTGGCGGGCGTGCTGGAGCACAACCACGTCGACGTCAGTCAGCTCGGGTACGACGAGCACGCGCACACGGCCCTCGCCTTCGTGTCCCTCACCAGCAGCGGCGAGCGCGACTTCGTCTTCTACCGCAACCCCAGCGCCGACATGCGTCACCGCCCCGAGGAGGTGGACGAGGACTATCTGGGCGGCGCTACCATGCTCCACATCGGCAGCATCAGCCTCATCCAGGAGCCGTCGCGCAGCGCCACCCTCCGGGCTCTCGACATCGCCGCCGAGCACGGCCTGTGGATCTCGTACGACGCCAACCTGCGCCTGCCTCTATGGCCCTCGCCCGATGCCGCACGGCAGGGCATCCGCAGCGTGTGGCGGCGTGCGCACGTGATCAAGATCAGCGAGGACGAGCTGGAGTTCCTCACCGGCTCGCGCGACCTGGCGGCGGCCCGCACCCTGCGCCACGACCAGCTCAGGTTGCTGGTCATCACACGCGGCGATGCCGGCGCCTGGTACCTCACCCGCCAGGGCGAGGGCGAGGTGGCCGGCTACCGGGTGGAGACCGTCGACACCACCGGCGCCGGCGACGCCTTCACCGCGGCGCTGCTGGCGAGCCTGCTGGAGAACGGCGGCCTCGAGCGGGACAGGCGAGCGCTGGACGCGGCCTTGCGCCGCGCCAACGCCTATGCCGCGCTCACCACCACCCGCCGCGGCGCCATCCCTGCCCTGCCCACCCGCGACGAGCTGGAGCGCTTCCTGAGCGACCACCAAGGCTGAGGCCCGGTGCCGGCGCGCCGGCACCGGTTCCGGCACCGACACCGCAGCCAACGAGAAGAGCGCCCCTGGGGGCGCCCGCTCATCCGTTCAATCTGAAAGCATTATACGCAGATATGCGGTATTCGTCAAGAGCATGCGGCAAGACCGTTCGGAACGTCGCCGACACGGCGTCTCTCGACGCCGCCGCACCCCCCAGCCGCGTTGCGCCGCCGGGCCTCCGTGCCGCCGGACCTCCGTGCCGCCGGACCTCTGCGGCGCCCGCCGATCGCGGCCCGGCACCCCGCCGGCGTGAGACACTGTAGGGATGAGCGCCCAAGCGGGTTCGTCCTCCACCGGATCCTCCCCTGCCGCGCCGCTGCCGACCGTGGCCGACCTCGAGC
>Ga0102953_1001156_pt1 | contig 17068 bp, 15 predicted proteins | sample SalPon2A_C_D2_MG_FD_78509 | JGI IMG/M metagenome (GOLD analysis project Ga0102953, IMG submission 78509) | Soil microbial communities from South San Francisco under conditions of wetland restoration - Salt Pond MetaG R2A_C_D2_MG | ecosystem: Environmental > Terrestrial > Soil > Wetlands | place... | reverse complement strand
GCTGGCCGACGGCAGCACGATTACAACGCCGTCGGGGTTGACATCAGGCACTTGCGGCAGCGGCAACATTGCATTTGGTGCCACGACCACGTCGATGGCCTTCCTGCCCAACGGACTCGCACACGTGCAGGATTCGAACTCGGGCGTGGACGGCAATCTGCTGATGTTGCAGGACGGCACGACGCCCGACGCCACCGTGCAGTACCGCGGCTGGGCAATGCAGGGTCGCTATGACAGCGGGAGCACCAGTTGGCGCTCGGAAGCCACGCCGATCTGGGCCGAGCCGGGCACCACGGCCGGCACGTTGTTGGCCGGGCCCTACACGGATGTGCTGAACAACGTGAAGGACACGGTGAACTCCGGCACGGTGGACCTGTCCAGTTCCGGAACCAGCGGCATGTATGGAGCCGGCCAGGTCACCACGCCATCGGGCACCATGCCCTTCCCCTTCATGGTGATGACGGACACCCTGACCGGGAAGAAGATGCTCTACGGCGTGGCGTACGACTCGAGCGCCAATACGGCGCAACAGTCCAACTGGCAGTCCATCTTCCTCTTCCAGCAGTAGCAGGCAGTTCCCCCGTGCCCGCCGGTGCCGCGATCCGTCGCGGTGCCGGCAGGGGTTCCGGGTTCCCTTCCTTCCACTTACTTGGGCTTGCTGGCGGGGTAGCGGGGCAGGTCGTCCGCGATGGTCAGCCAGGGCAACCGATCCGCATCGTAGATGTGGTGGCCGGGCGCGAACCGTTGCGGCTCGTCAAGGCTGCCCACCGTCACGTCGATCTCTCCGGGCCGATCCTGCCACCGGAAGGTGAGCGCTCCTCCGCACCGGTTGCAGAAGCCGCGGCGGCCGTTGGCGCTGGAGGCATACTCGGCGGGCCGGCCCTGGGTGAAGGCGACCGCCTCCGCCGCGTAGGTGGCCCAGACCACGACGGGGGCGCCGGACGCACGCCGGCACATGGAGCAGTGGCAGTACTCCACGCCAACCGGCTCGCCCTGCGCGCTGTAACGCACCGCCCCGCACAGGCAGCCGCCCTCGTGTGCGGCGCCATTGCCGGCGCTCATTTGCCACCCCCACCGCCCCCCGCCGCGGCCTTGGCGATGGCGGCAATCTTGTCCGCGAAGAGCACCTGGCTGTCGTCCTCGGGCGCGTAGCCGATCTTCTGGCGCGCGTTCACGATGCTCCAGAAGCCGTGCGTGTTGCCGCTCACCCCGTAGACGACCAGGAACGGCACGCCGTGCTCGTCTCGGATGTCCTCCGCCTCCACCATCTTCACGGCCTGCTGCACCTGGTCGCGCCGGCTCAGGAAGGCCCCCAGGGCGCGGTGCATGGTCTTGATATCGCCGGGCTTCACGTTGTCGATGTCGTCGTCGCGAGGCCCGCCGATACGCCACTGCACGATTTCCAGCGGCTTGCCGTCCACCTTGCCCGTGGCGAAGACGAAGCCCAGCAGCTCATAGGCCGCCTTGGCCCAGCCGTACCAGTTGTCGGAGCGGTGGGGCATGTCCGGCGTGACGACGTCCAGCCGGTCCGCCCAGATCAGGCGCTCGTAGTAGTCCGCGGCGTGGTTGGAGCTGCAAACCACCACGCGCTTCACGCCCTCTTCCTGCGCCGTCTTGCACACGTTGTAGGCCATGCCCACGTTGGCGTACTCGTTGCGGAACTTGGCCTCCGTGTTGTCCTGCCAGGAGGTGGCGTCGCGGTTGTAGCTGACGAAGCCGCAGTGAATCACGGCGTCGCAGCCGCGGAAGTGCTCGCGATAGGCGTCGCGGTTGGGGTCCGTCAGGTCGGCCACCACGCAGCCGGGCACCTCGGTGCCGGCCTTGGTGGTGGTGTGCACGTCCAGCGGGACGATGTCCCAGCGCTCGCTCAGCTCGTCGTACATGCGCTGGGCCACGTAGCCCGCCGCACCGGTGATCAGCACGCGTCGTTTGGCCATGGGTCTCCTCGTGGATTGGGTTCTGCCACACATGAGCACAGATGGACGCGGATACGAAGCCCTGCCTGCCCTGGCGGGAATGTCAGCGGCGCACGGTGCGGCGGAAAGCGGGCTTCAGCGGGGGCAGGCGCGCAGTCCGGCGGCGTGGGGGTCACCGCGGGCGATGGGCACGGCCCGGTCCGGCTGGTCGCTGAACACGCCGTCCACGCCGTAACGCGAGTAGAACGCGCGCAGCTCGTCCTCGATGTCCGCGTGACCGGGCCCCACCTGATCCGCGCGGAACGTCCATGGGTGCACCTGCAGGCCCAGGGCATGGGCCTCGCGCACCAGGGCGCCGTCGTCCACGGGCTGGCCGTTGCGCTCGATCAGGCGCTTGTCGGGGCCGATGGCGTTGGCATAGCGGGCGATCCGGCGCAGACCTTCGGGCGTGGCCAGCTCCCGACCCTGGCGCCCAGCGCTGAGTAGTTGCACCAGCGGTAGCGTGCTGCCCAGTGCGCGCAGGCGCTCCAAGCTGGCGGGGTCGAAGGACTCGATGAACACCCGCGCGTCGGGCCCCCGGTAGCCGTAGCGGTTCAGCACGTCCAGCAGCGGGGCCTCCAGCGGCAGCCCTTCGGCGACGTGGAAGGCCGGGGCCTTGGTCTCCAGGTACAGGCCCACCCGGCAGCCCGTGGAGGTGTTGAGGCCCTGCACCAGTTCGATCGCCTGCGCCAGGGTGGGCACGTGGAACGCGCCGCGCCCAAGCGGAAAGCGCCCGGGCAACGCCGGTGCGCCGCCGGGCCCTGTGCGCTTGTGGACGTGCAGGCGCTCGATCTCCGCCAGCGTGAAGTCCGCCGCGTACCAGCGGCCGTCGGCACGGGCCCGCTTGGGGTAAGCCGTGGCCACGTCCGTGGTGGCCTCCAGGTGGATGTCGTGCAGCGCGATCAAGTGGTGGTCGCGGGTCATCACCAGGTCCAGCTCGATGAAGTCCGCGCCCATGGCATAGGCCATCGCGTATGCCGGCAGCGTGTGCTCGGGCAGGTAGCCGCTGGCACCCCGGTGCGCGATGACCAGCTTGCGGGGGGCGGCCTTGTCGGCAGCCTGCACCGCGCCCGCTACGCCTGCCATCGCCAACCCCGACAGAGTCAGGGCGACCGCCCAGCGCTGCCATCGCATGGTTGCTATGCTCCGGAAGGGACTGCGATACGTGGGACCAATCCGCATGCTGCGATCCGCCATGGGTACCGCGCAGCAGGATCAACGCCTTCGCCACACCAGCTTAGTGCGCGTGCCAGCCGTCGTCCACGAAGAGGGAGGTGCCGTTGACGCGCGCGGCAACGTCCGACGCAAGCCAGACGACCGCGGCCGCCACGTCCTCCGGGGCAATGGGGCGGCCGCTGAGGTGCCGCTCGGTGAAGTGCTCCAGCAGTTCCGCCTCGTCCAGGGAGAGCGTGCCCCCCATGCCGCGCAGCAGGTCCGTGGGCACGGTGCCGGGGCAGACGGCATTGACCGTAATGTTCTGCCGCGCCGCCTCCATCGCCAGCGCGCGGGTGAGCCCCACCAGGGCGTGCTTGGCGGCCGTATAGGCCACCCCCGTCCCGATGCCGCGATGACCGGCCACGGAGGCTACGTTGATGATGCGACCCCAGCCGCGGGCGTTCATGCCCGGCAGCACGCGTCGGCAGCAGTGGAAAGCTCCGCGCACGATGGTGTCCATCTGCACGTCCCATTCCGCGTCGCTCACGTCCGGGAGCGGATTGAGCACGATCACCCCGGCATTGTTGACCAGGATGTCCACGCCTCCGGAAGCGCCTTCGATCTCCGCCACGGCGGCATCCACCTCGGCGGCGGAGCGCACGTCGCAGGCCAGCGGGTACACGCGGGGATGGATGCGACGCAGCGCGTCCACCGCCTCGTGCAGCGTCTGCTCGGATGAAAGGGGATAGGGGACGCCGGGCAGGTCGTGCCCGACGTCCGCCAGATAAAGGGTGGCCCCCGCTACCGCCATTCCCTTGGCGATTGCGAATCCATTTCCGCGGGCTCCTCCCGTAACGAGGGCCACCTGTTCCTTCTGTTCCTTGCGCTGCACAGTGCCGGCCATGGCGCCGTCGGTGCTGTGTGACCGGCTATGCGCCGGGAAGAGCGGCCCTGCCGCAGGCTCTCATCCTTGAGATCGTTCCACCGCTCCAATGTGCGAACATGGGCAGGGCCACCTTATCCTGCTACGAGCCCGTCCGGGCTTCCTCCCAGCCGTCCGGGGCCAGCAGTCGCGGCACGGCCGCTGACGTGGCCTGCCTGGCCACACCCGGTGCGCATAAGCGGTAACGATCCTCCATGGCATCGCGCTGCTCGCTGCGCTGCAGGCGCCAGCTTCCCAGCCAGCCCTGCTCCCGCATGAACTCCAGGTCTCGCTTCAGCGCCTCGATGGCGCGGTAGCGGCCCGTCTCGCTGACCCAGACGCCGGACTCCTGCAGCAGTGCGTGCCCCGTGCGCTCGACGGCCGCGGCCGGCTCGCCGGGCGCCGCTCCGGCCCAGGCGCGGCGCAGCCACACGTACAGTGGCAGCAGGCAGGGGTGCTCCTTGCCGGCGCACTCCATCAGTACGGGCGGCAGCGTCTGGAACGCTTCGCACAGGCCTCCGCCAGACAGCGCGTGGACGCACGGGTCGAGCATCACGTGCAGCGTGGCATCCGCCCGTTCTTCCCCCGCCGGATGCGCAGCGCCGCTCCAGGCGCCGCTGCGGCCCAGCACCGTGAGCAGGCGCGAGGTGCGGGCGCGCGAGCCCTCGCCGGCGGGCGAGACCCGCGTCAGCTCCACCCGCTGCAGCTCTTCGGCGATGCGCTCCAGGCGCTGGATGCGTGTGCGCATGCCCCGTGCCGAGAGATCGCCCAGTCCCGCCTCGGCCGCGATGGCGGGCAGGGAAAGCTCGCACACGGTGGGTGCCGCCCCTGGGCTGGCCGGTGCATCCAGTTGCACGCACAGCGCCGCCAGCAGCTTTCCGCCTTCGGGCCCGAGTTGCTTGTGCACGCGCCGCAGCAGCCCCGCCAGCAGGGTGCCTGTGTCCAGCGGGAACAGCTCCAACTGGGCGGGGCCCGCTTCGGCGGTGTCGGCATCGAAACGGTAATAGATCGTCTCTGCCGTCGTGGCCGCTGTACGCAGGGTTTCTACCCCGCGCAACGTTTCCGTTGCGTCCGGCGGGGCGGGCGCGGCGTGCCGGCCTCCGCGCCGCTGTCGGACGTCCTCCTGCATGCGGCGGTAGAGGGAATGGGTCAGATCGGTAGCCAGGTACTCCCAGCGGCAAAGGGCCGAACTGGGCGTCCAGCTCTCCACGGCGCCCAGGTGCGTGGTGCGGCCGTCCGGCGTGCAGATCTCCCACCAATGGTGCGGAAAGCGTCCGCGCCGGAAGCGCAGCAACAGGTTGGGCGGCGGAGCCTCCCCCTCCAGATCCAGATTGAACATGGCCACCGTGAGCAGCAGCTTGCCCAGCCGGCTGCCGCGGTCGCTCAGGTGACGCTTGTATAGCTCCAGGTTGGCGGCGAGACCGGGCATGGGCGTCTGGCAGATGCGATCCAGGTGCTCCAGCAGCAGCTCGCGCACCGCCGCCCAGCGATCCCCGGCCGCGCGGTGATAGAGCAAGTGCTCGCACAGTTGCAGCTTGAGAGGAATCAGGTCGGCGTCTTCGCACACGTACACGTGCAGGTCGCGGGCGCGCAGAAGTTGCTGCAGGTGCGCCTGCATGCGTTCGCGACCCACCGTGCGCTCCCCAAGGCTGCGCTCGATCTCCCGCTCGATGTCGCTGGAGGCCTCTGCCGTGGGGCCTCCCAGTCGGTCGTACAGTCGCATCAACTCCAGCAGGGCCGGCTCCAGCGCGACGGTGTGGCTGTGCCGCTGGACGCGCATCCCTTGCTTGCTGGCTCCGCTGCACACAATCATCGTTTGGACACACGTATCCGAAGGCGTTGAACAAACGCGATAAGCCGCAGATGGGCTAATCTGATGACGCTATCAGGGCAGAACTTCGATCAACCCAGGGCCCGCGCAGCGACGCTGCTTCCCCCGAGCCGGCATTGGTCGATCGAAGCGGAACCCACGCCAAGTCACGCCACTTTTTTCCTTCAACCGTGGCAGAAAATGGAACGAAACTACTTGGAGATCCGGCGTGGGTGACGCGCGCAAATCCCTTGCTGGCGCGTCAAATCGCGAGGGTCTGGTCTCACCCGTTTGCGCGATCTCCATTGTCGGTAACCAATCATAATGGCCGGGCATTTCCAACGAAAAAATGCGGCGTCGCCTGTAAATTCGCTTACTCGCTGTTCTCACGCCTCAATTTGATTGAAGAATATTATTCTGAAAAACACAATTCATTCATTTTATGAACCGGCGCATTACAAATCAGCGAGTTACTCGCAGTATATTGATATTGCGATGATTTTGTTCGGGTGGTACCTGTGGCGGCAACCCGTCTCCAGGTTGTGCGGGAAGCTGTAACCAGAGGCCCGTGAGTTCGGGGCCCGTACCACCGTCGCCTTTGGGAGCGTTCGACCGCTGTACATATTTTTTATGTGGCGCACCGTTTCATTGCGACGCACCCGCCAGACGGGCTTTCATGACTTGATGCCGCGGAGAAAGAGTCGGCTGCCCATGTACAGGAAGAAGATTGCGAAGAGCAGCCTGAGCAGGTTGGCGGGCATGACCACGGCCAGCCCCACCCCCACCCCGATGCCTACCACTGCGCTGGGCACGAGCCGCACCACCTCGCGCCAGAGCGTGTGGCCCTTGCCGCGCTGGGCGATGACGCCCGAACTGGCATTGACCACATTGACCGCCAGCGCCAGGGGGACGCCACCCAGGATGGGCGTGTGAAAGAACGCGGAGAAGATGAGCACCACCATGCCTCCGCCACCGATGCCCAGGATGCCCGAGAACAGGCCCGAGACCACGCCGACAGTCGGGTAGCTCCAGAGCGACGGGGCCTCGGCAGCCGCGTGCATGTGGCCGTAGAAGCCCAGGCCCTGCAGGATCAGGTTGGTGGACGCGACGAAGGTGAAGGCCGCGAAGAGGTAGAGGATCCAGCGCTGCGGCACGCGGTTGAGCAGGTAGCCGCCCACCTGCGAGCCCACAATGCCCGCGGCCAGCAGCAGGCCGCTGCCCAGCAGGCTGAAGTACAGCCCTGAGATGGCCAGGTGCACCACCAGCGCCATGCTGGACAGGCACAACACAGTTCCCAACGACGTCGACACGGCCTGCCGAGGCGTGGCACCCCGCAGGAAGATCATCCCCGGTACGAGCAGGATGCCCCCACCAATGCCCAGCAGCCCGTTGAGCAGGCCCGCGCCGAAGCCGATGCCCGCCGAACGCAGGCCCGCGTGGCTGGGCGGGCTTGTCGGCGATGAAGAAGCAGTCTGCGAGGCGTCGGAATCGGTCATGGCGGCTAGCTCAAGAGCGGTGCGGCGTTGGGAGTGGCCCAGGGTCACCTCCTGCGCGGCAAGCCGCGGCGGATGCATGTATGGGCGGGCTGTCTGCGATATCACAGCACGGGCGCCGTGCCAGCACAACTGCGCCGGGCGACCGGTCGGGCCGCGTGCGCTGAGACCGCCGCGTGGCTTGTCGGGGCCTTGGGCGACCTCTACAGTAGAGGCATGAGTGCATCATCCGAAGAGCTCCAGGGGAATGGCGGGGAGTTCCGCCCCGACGGCGAACGCGCCGGGCGCATCGCCGCCATGTTCGCGGACCGCTGTCTGGTGTGGAGCGACGGTCAGGAGATCGTCTGCGCGCTGCGGGGAAGGCTCAAGGAGCGGGCCACGCCTGTGGTGGGCGATCGCGTGAACTGGCTGCCCACCCCTGACGGGGGCGGGGCCGTGACGACGATCCATCCGCGTACCAGTGAACTGACCCGCGCGGTGGCGGACCGCAAGCGCGCCAACCGACCGCTGGACCCGCAGGTGCTGGCGGCCAATGTGGATCGCATGGTGGTGGTTGCTTCCGTGCGGCGGCCGCCCCTTCGGCCGGGCTTGCTGGACCGCTTCCTGGTGGTGGCGCGGCGCGCGGGCATTGCCCCGCTGATCTGCATCACCAAGCTCGACCTGGACCCGGGCGGCGAGTTCGCTGCAGTGGAAGCAACTTACACTGGGCTGGGCATCCCCGTGCTGGGGACGGACATGCACCGGCCCGAAACGGTGGAGCCGTTGGCTGCGGCGCTGCAGGGGATCACGTCCGTGCTCGTGGGACACTCAGGCGTGGGCAAGACAAGCCTGCTCAACCTGCTGGTGGGCCTGGACATGGCGGTGCGGGAGGTGGGCTTCCACAAGGATCGCGGACGTCACACCACCAGCACGGCACGGCTGGTTCCACTGAAGGCCGGCGGCTTCGCCATCGATTCGCCCGGCATCCGCGAGTTCGGGCTGCACGGCGTGGCGCCCGACGAGTTGGCGACGCTTTATCCCGATTTCGCGCCATACCTGGGCACCTGCCGCTTCGCCGATTGCCTGCACCAGGGTGAGCCCAAATGCGCCGTGCGGGCAGCCGCGGAGGCCGGGGCGATCCAGCCTGCGCGCTACAGCGGCTACCTGAAGCTGCTCGAGGAGGCCATTCAGCGCGCGCAGGCGGCAGCGCCGGCGTGATCAGGCGCCGTGCTGCGCGCCCTCGGGTCAGAACCGGTAGCCGGCGCCAATGCTGAGGAGTTGGCCATCCAGGGCCCCGCTGGCCGGCGCGCCATTGGTTGTGCGGCGCGCATCCACCTGCAGCAGGTGGAACCCCAATTCGCCGTCGAGGCGCTCCGAGAAGTGGTAGGCCGCCAGCACGAACCACTCCTGGACGTCCGAAGCCAGGTAGTCCTGCGAGAGACCGCTGTCCGTGGCCGTGACAGGACTGAACGTCGTACGTCCCATGCCGTACCCCAAGGCCACCCAGCCATCGTCGAAGGGCAGTGCGCCGAAAACCTCCGCCAGGCGGTAGTCCACGCGGCGACCGGCGGCGGGGAACGCTGCATCGGCGAAGCGCGTGCGGTAGGCTGCCAGCCCCACGCCCACGTGCAGCGGACTGAGCAGCGTCACGTGCAGGCCGGTGGGAAAGCGCGCCCCGGGTGGCGTGGCAAGCTGCGGATCGTGCGTGTATTGCAGCCCGAGCGGCACCCCCAACGAGAGCACCCAACCGGTCGTCTGGGCGCGCGCAGCCGGCGCTCTGGCGGCCAGGCACAGCCCGATGGCGAGCGCGAGGCAGATTCGACGAGTCATGGCGGTGGGAGCGTCCAGGGAGGGGGGCGCGGCGGAGGTGGTGCAACGCCGCCGGTCGTGCGGCAGCATAGCGCCAATCACACGCGAAGACGAGCGCTGCGCTAGAGGTGCGCCAAAGCTTAATATTGGGGTTTGCGGAGGAGGTAAGGCGCTGCCTCCCTCCTCCGTACCTCCTCCCTCCGGTAGGGGCCACAGGCCCCTACACCCCACACAAACGGGGTCCAGGGGGCTTGCTCCCTGGCGGGGGTTCCAAGGGGGGCCGCGCCCCCTTGGGCCACGATCTCATCCGAAGACCAAGCCTTGTCGCTCTACTAGAGGTGGGCGGGGATGCCGCCGGAGACGACGAGCGTCTCGCCGGTGATGTAGCTGGCCTCGTCCGAAGCCAGGAAGAGCGCGGCGTTGGCGATCTCCGCGGGCTCTCCCAGCCGCCCCAGCAGCGTCCGTTGCCGGAAGCCCTCCACCGTCTCGGGCGGCAGGCGCTCCACGGCGGACGTGCGAATGATGCCCGGGGCGATGCAGTTCACGGCGATCGTGGGTGCGTATTCGGCCGCCAGGCTGCGCGTAAGCGATACCACGGCGGCCTTCGCAGCGCCGTAGTCAGAGCGGCCGGGCGCCCCCGCCATGTCCACCGAGGCGATGTTCACGATGCGGCCCCAGCCGGCATCGCGCATGCCGGGCGCCAGGGCCCGCGTGAGCAGGTAGGTGCCCTTCAGGTTGAGGCGGAAGGTGTCGTCCCAGCGCTCCTCGTCAATCTCATCCAGCGGGGCATTGATGGTGCCGCGGATGCCCCCCACCACGTTGATCAGCACGTGCAGCGGGCCCAGCGCGGTCTGCGCCGCTTTCACCAGTGCAGCCACTGCCGCACTGTCCGTGACGTCGCAGCGCCGCGCGAAGAATCCCGCGCCCGGCGCAAGCTGAGAGCGCACGAAGGCTTTGGCGGCGTCCAGGCGGCGCGCCGAGACATCCACCAGCGTCAGCGCGGCGCCTTCGGCGGCGAAGCGCTCGGCGATAGCCCGGCCCATTGGGCCGCCGGCGCCGGTGATCAGTGCGGTTCGGCCCTGCAGACGCATCGAGTGACTTCGTGAAGGTGGGGCTCACCCGCCCGCCGGCGGCAACGTGGCCTGCGGGTGGGTGGGACGGGCGGCCGCAGCCGCCCTGGCTAGCGGGAGCGCGCCTAGTGCACCCTGGCGCGCTGGTCGGCCTGCTTGCCGCGAATCTTGCGCCAGATCCAGGCCAGCGGATCGTAGAAGTTGCCCGCCACGCGCTCCTTGAGCGGGATGATCCCGTTGTCCGTGATCTTGATGTGTTCCGGACAGACCTCGGTGCAGCACTTGGTGATGTTGCAGTAGCCGATGCCGAAGGCGTCCTTCAGCTCGCCCAGGCGGTTCTCGGTATCCAGCGGGTGCATGGCCAGCGAGGCCATCCGGATCAGGAAGCGCGGGCCGATGAAGTCATTGCGCTGATGGTCGCGCATGACGTGGCACACGTCCTGGCACAGGAAGCACTCGATGCACTTGTGGAATTCCTGGATGCGGTCGATATCGTACTGCTGCATGCGGTACGTGCCGTCCGCCTCCCGCGGCTTGGGCTTGAAGGGCTTGATGCGCTTGTTGATCTCGTAGTTCCAGGAGACATCCGTCACCAGGTCTTTGATGACCGGAAAGCGGCGCACCGGTTCTATCGTGATGGGCTTGTCCAACTCCAGCATGTCCATGCGGGTCATGCACATCAGGCGCGGCTTGCCGTTCACCTCCGCGCTGCAGCTGCCGCACTTGCCGGCCTTGCAGTTCCAGCGCACAGCCAGGTCGTTGGCCTGGGTCGCCTGGATGTGGTGAATGGCGTCCAGCACCACCATGCCCTCACTCAAGGGCACCTTGTATTCCTGGTAGCCTCCGTCGGATGCGGTGCCCCGGAACACGCGAAAGGTCACGTCGGTCAAGGATCTGTCTCCGTGTGAAAGGGCTTAAGCGAGAAGACGTTCCAGTTCTTCGGGCATGGCCGGGCGCGGCGTGTGCTCGTGTTCCATGGCACCTTTGCGCTCCCGCACCACCGTGTTGACCTTTTCCAGCTCCGGCATCGAAAGCGGATAGTCCTCGCGGGTGTGCCCGCCCCGGCTCTCCTCGCGATGCAGCGCGGAAAGGGTGATGGCTTCGGAAACGATCAGCATGTTGCGCAGGTCGGCGGTATAGTGCCAGCCCGGGTTGTAATGCCGGGAGCCCTCCACCCGCAACTTGCCCACCCGGTCGCGCAGACGGGCCAGTTCCTCCAGGCCCCGCTCCATCTCGGTCTTGTCGCGCACGATGCCCGAGTTGGTCTCCATGCACTTTTGCAGGTCCTGCATCACGGCGTACGGGTTCTCCGTGCCGCCGTCGCCGAACGGTGCCAGGGCCGTGTGCTCAATTTCGCGCAGTTGATCCGGATTGACGCTGGGCGCGTTGGCGAGATCCTTGGCATAGGCGGCCGCATGCGCCCCGGCGCGCCGGCCGAAGACCAGCAGGTCGGTGAGCGAGTTGCCACCCAGCCGGTTGCCGCCGTGCAGGCCGCCGGCCACCTCGCCCGCGGCGAAGAGCCCGGGCACCGTGGTGGCCGTGGAATCCGCCTCCACTCGCACGCCGCCCATCACGTAGTGGGCGGTCGGGCCGACCTCCATGGGTTCCTTGGTGATGTCCAGATTCCCCAGCTGCATGAACTGGTGGTACATGCTCGGCAGCTTGCGCTTGATGTCTTCCGCGCTGCGCTGGGTGGCGATATCCAGGAAGGCCCCGCCATGCGGGCTGCCCCGGCCCGCCAGGCGCTCGGAGCGGATGGCCTTGGCCACGACGTCGCGCGTGAGCAGTTCGGGCGCGCGGCGCGCCTTGGGGTCGCCGGCCAGCCAGCGCTTGGCCTCGTCGATGGTCTCCGCGTACTCGCCTTTGAACATCTCGGGGACGTAGCCGAACATGAAGCGCTTGTCTTCGCTGTTCTTCAGTATCCCGCCCTCGCCCCGCACCCCTTCGGTCACCAGGATGCCGCGCACGGAGGGCGGCCAGACCATCCCCGTGGGATGGAACTGCACGAACTCCATGTCGATCAGGTCTGCCCCGGCGCGGTAGGCCAACGCCTGGCCATCGCCGGTGCATTCCCAGGAGTTGCTCGTGACCGTGTAGCACTTGCCGATGCCGCCCGTGGCCAGCACCACGGCCTTGGCGCGGAACTCCACGAAGTTCCCCGACTCGCGCCAGTAGGCGAACGCACCGGCTACCCGCTCGCCGTCCTTGAGCAGGTCCAGCACGGTGCACTCCATGTAGACGTCGATACCCTGGTGGATGCCATGGTTCTGCAGGGTGCGGATCATCTCCAGGCCCGTGCGGTCGCCCACGTGGGCCAAGCGCGGGTAGCGGTGTCCGCCGAAGTTGCGCTGCAGGATGCGGCCGTCGGGGGTGCGGTCGAACAGGGCACCCCACTCCTCCAACTCGTTGACGCGGTCGGGCGCCTCCTTGCAGAACAGCTCGACCATGCGCCAGTTGTTCATCATCTTGCCGCCGCGCATGGTGTCGCGGAAGTGCACCTCCCAGTTGTCGCGGCTGTCCGTGTTGCCCAGGGCCGCGGCCATGCCGCCCTCGGCCATCACGGTGTGGGCCTTGCCCAGCAGGGATTTGCAGATCAGCCCGACGGACAGGCCCTGGTTCGAGGCCTCAACGGCCGCGCGCAGGCCGGCGCCGCCGGCACCGATCACGATAACGTCGTGCTCGTGAATCTCGTGGTCCATCTAGATGATCCTGAAGTCGGTGATGATGCCCATGGAGACGAGGCGGACGTACAGGTCGGAGAAGCCGACCCAGAAGAGGCTGATCCACGCCCACTCCATGTGGTGCTCGTTGAAGCGCGTGACCAGGTGCCACAGCTTGTAGCGTTGGCGCCCGAAGCGCACGCAGGAGTAGCAGTCCACATTGCCCCCCACCAAGTGCCGCAGCGAGTTGCAGCCCATGGTGAAGGCGGCCAGGAAGATCGCATTCAGCGTCAGCACGATGGTGCCCACGCCGATCCCGAAGCCATCCGGCCAGATGTACGACTCAACGGCGTCCCAGCCGAGAATGATCACCAGGGCGATGGCGAACGGGAGCATGTAGCGGTGCAGATTCTGGAACAGAAGCCACGCGCGCTCACCCTTGAACTTCTTCTGGGGCACGCCGCCCACAGCGCAGCCCGGAGGCGTCAGGAAGAACGATCGGTAATAGGCCTTGCGGTAGTAGTAGCACGTCAACCGGAACCCGCCGGGCGCCCACAGGATCAGGATCGCCGGGGAGAGCGGCCACCAGGACGGCGTGAACAGGGGGGAATACATCGGCGATAGATAGGGGCCCCACTGGTAGTGCTCACCCACGAGACCCGCCCAGGTGGTGTATACGACGAACAGCATCAGGCCCAGGAACGTAGCCAGCGGGCCTAACCACCAGTTGTCTTTGCGTTCGGTGCCGAACAGCGGACGGGGAGGGCGCAGCGTAGGGGTTGTTTCGCTCATCGAGGGTTCCTCTGCAACTTCTGACGTGCGGAAAGGGGGAGATCGTCGCGGACAGCCTTTCAATTCGACCAGGAAGACCTTCTGTTGCGCGGGGATTTCGTTATAGTAAACTCTCTCGAAAACTGTCAAGGTCGAACCGCGGCAAAGCCCCAATTTCTTAAGCTTTGCGCGCGTCGATGTCAAAAAAAAAGCCGGGCCACCGGGGTTGCGCCTCGCTTGCCGGGCGCGGAAGCCCGGGTTGGCGCTGTCCTCGGGGCTGCTGGCGGTGAATGCCCCGCCCTCTCAACGTGTGGATGCCCCGATGCTGGTACGCGACATGATGAACAACAGCCCCGGCACCATCGCGCCGGAGGCCACGCTGGCCGACGCCCTGCAGCTGATGGCGCAGAAGAAGAACCGCCATCTGATCGTGGTGAACAACGACGAGGTGTTGGGAATCCTTTCCGACCGGGACCTCGCGCTGTACTACGACCCGGACGGGATGACCGAGGAGCGCTGGAAGCAGACCCAGGTCAAACACATCATGACGGCCAATCCCGTCGCCATCGGCAGCGCCGCCCCGGTGCGCGAGGCGGCCCGTCTGCTGCTCAAGTCCGCCGTGAGCGCGCTGCCCGTTATCGACAACGGCCAACTCGTCGGTGTCCTCTCCGATCGCGATTTCACCCGGCACTTCGCCCAGAGCGAGTAGTCCGTGGAGCCCCCGCATCACCCCGTGAAGCGGTCCAGCTCCCCCCGTGCGTAGGGAAGGGTGGGGTGGGCGTGGGCGATGGCCAATAGGCGGTTGTACTTGGCCAGCCGCTCCGAGCGCGTGATGGCGCCCACCTTGATCTGCCCCGCTCCCGTCCCCGTCGCCAGATCCGCCAGCCATGCATCCTCCGTCTCCCCGCTACGCGCGGAGACCACCGTGCGCCAGCCGGCCTGCCGCGCGAGCGCGATGGCCTCCAGGGCCTCGGAAAGGGTGCCGATCTGGTTCACCTTGATCAGTGCGGCATTGGCCGCACGGCGCAGCACGGCCTGCTCGATGCGTGCCGGGTTGGTCACCAGCAGGTCGTCACCCAGCACCTGGCAACGGTCGCCCAGGGCCTCGGTGAGCAGGGGCCAGTGCTCCCAGTCGTCCTCAGCCAAGCCGTCCTCCAGCGAGAGGATGGGGTAGCGCGCTCGCCAGTCCGCCAGCCGGTCCACCATGGCCTCGGCACTCAGAGCCGCGCCCTCCACGGCCAGTTGGTAGCGCCCGTCTTCGTAGAAGTGCGTGGCGGCTACGTCGATGGCGATGGCCACCTGCTCCAGCGGACGCAGACCCGCGGCCTCGATGGCCTGCACCGCCAACTCCAGCATGGCCTCGTTGGAGCCGAGCCGCGGCGCCAAGCCACCCTCGTCCGCAACCAGCGGCTGGTAGCCATGCTGATCGATCAGCAGGCGCAGGGCCGTGTAGTACACGGCGTGGGTCATGGCCAGCGCGTCGGCGATGGTTTCCGCGCCACGCGGGACGATGAGGAAGTCCTGGAAGTCCACCTGCGCCCCGGCGTGCTTGCCGCCCGAGAACAGGTTGATCATCGGCAGGGGCAGGCGCGGCTCGCCGCCCGACAGCGCCGAGAAGTGCCGCCATGGCGGCAGACGCGCCTGCCGTGCGGCCGCCAGGGCCGTTGCCATGGAGACCGCCAGCACGGCATTGGCGCCCAGGCGCGACTTGTCCGGCGTGCCGTCGGCGTCCCGCAGAGCGGCGTCCAGCCCGGCCTGATCGAAGGGATCGCGGCCTACAACGGCCCCGGCCAGCGGGCCGCGCACATTGGCGACGGCCCGCAGCACGCCCTTGCCGCCGTAGCGGGCCGGGTCGCCGTCGCGCAGCTCGTGGGCCTCGAAGGCGCCCGTGCTGGCCCCGCTAGGCACGGCCGCGACGCCGCGCGTGCCGTCCGACAGGCGCACCAGGGCGCGCACGGTGGGGTGACCGCGGCTGTCCAGCACCTCCAGGGCATCCACGGCGGCGATGGTGACGGTCATGAGGCGTCCTGGGACGAGGGGGGCAGGGCCGCCTCCACGGCGGCGATAACGGCGGCGATGCTCGTGCCTTCCGCGAGCAGCGCCCGCCGCGTGAGGCCCCGCACCGTGTCACGTTTGGCCTCGTCCGTGAAGTACTCCAGCGGACTCTTGCCGTCCATGCGCGCCAGCAGCACGGCGGCCAGGTGGTGTCCGGCATGCGCGCGCGAGGCGGGCGGCAGCGTGACGTCCGCCTGGTAGCGGCCCCAAAAGCGGCGCGCGGCATCGATGAACGCCGCGCCGTGGCGGGGCAGGTGCAGCGCCTTGGCGCAGTAGTGCGTGAGGGCAAAGCCCAGGTCGAAGGACGGATTGCCCCAGTGCGCCACCTCGTAGTCCAGCAGCACCAGGCCGCCCGCCCGCACCAGGATGTTCTTCGGGCTGTAGTCCCCATGCACCAGGCAGTAGCGCGCCTCCAGGCACTCGGTGCGTAGCTCAGCCAACCGTGGCGCCAGGTCCGGGTGCCGCTCAGCCACGGTGCCGTAGTAGGGGCTCAGCCGAAGCTGATCGAAGAACGTGGCATCGTCGAAGCGCTTGTGTGTGGCCGCGTCGGCCGTAGCGTTGTGAATCTCCGCCAGCAGCGCGCCGAACTGCCCGGCCAGCGCGCCTTCCACCTCGCCGCGCAGCAGGACGGTTTTGTAGTTCTCCGCCGGGGGCTGGATGGCCTCCATCACCAGCACCTTGGCCGCGCGATCCAGGTGCAGCAGGCGCGGGATGCGCGGCGGACCGATCCGCTCGTGCAGCCACTCCAGCGCCTCGGCCTCGCGCACGATGCGGTTCACGTCCGCGCGCCACTCCATCTGCACGGCCAGCCGCGGGCGGGCCTGCTTTACCACGCAGGGTCCCTGCGGCCCGTCCACCCAGAAGGCCTGGTTGCTCACGCCCCCGGAGAGCACCCGCACGCGCACCTCCACGCCGGCGGGCACCAGTCCCTGCGCCGCCAGCCAAGCGGGCAGGTTGGTCTCGTCCAGGGTCAGCGGCAGAGTCTGATCCATGGCGGGCATCACGCAAGGTGGGTGGGAGGTGCGACGGAGAGATCGCCCCAGTGCCGCGCGGCGGCGATCTCGATCACGATGAGCGGCAGCGTTTCCAGCGGCATGTCCCGGTATTGCGCGTATTTGGCGCGCAGCAGCGCGATGCCCTGCGTGTGCACCGGCCCCGCCTCCTCCAGCGCGGCGCGGCCGCGCAGGTGCACCCAGGCCAGCCGGGTCCAGTCCTCATCCCAGCGATCCACCACCACGGCCACCTGAGGATTGGCGCGCAGGTTGCGCACGCGCCGGAGCCGGCGCCAGTCTGCCCGCTTGGGCTTGGCGTCGATGGGCGTGAACAGCCGCGAGCCTTCCACCTGGTAGCAGATCGGGATCACCGCAGGCAGCCCCGCCGCATCCACCG
>Ga0102953_1001155_pt1 | contig 17086 bp, 17 predicted proteins | sample SalPon2A_C_D2_MG_FD_78509 | JGI IMG/M metagenome (GOLD analysis project Ga0102953, IMG submission 78509) | Soil microbial communities from South San Francisco under conditions of wetland restoration - Salt Pond MetaG R2A_C_D2_MG | ecosystem: Environmental > Terrestrial > Soil > Wetlands | place... | reverse complement strand
TCGATAAGGCGAAGGCAGACGCGGTGAGCCGCGGTATCTGGACGGCTCCGGTCGTCCCGTTTGGTTATCGCAAGAACGACGAGCGACGACTGGAACCGGACCCGGTTGAGGGTCCGGTGCGAGCAGAGGCGATCCGGCGCCGGGGGGCAGGCCACTCTTGGCGCGCCCTCGCCGCCTACATCCGCGAAGAGACGGGTCGCTCGTTCCTGCCCGCGGCGGTTCGCCAGATGGTCTACAGCCGCACGTCGCTCGGCGAGGCCAGCCAAGGCAAGCATGTGAACCCCAACGCCCATGAGCCACTCGTCGACCGCGCGACCTGGGAGGCCGCGCAGGTCCGTCAGCCCAAACCAGCGCGCGGCGTTCACGGCGAGGCACTGCTCGGCGGTCTCGTTCGTTGCGCAGGGTGCTCCCGGCGCGCGTCTTCGACTTTTCGTAACGGTCGCCGCTACTACAGCTGTCGCCGCTATCACGCCGCCGGCGACTGTCCCGAACCTGCGTCGATCAGTGCGCCACTGATCGAGCCCTACGTGGTCGATGTGCTGTTCGCCCACGCCCGCGAGCTCGCCTACGCATCCAGCGAGCGGACGGCAGCCATCGAGGCCGCCGGGAAGCGGCTCGAGGAAGCTGAAGCCGAGTTGGCGATGTATCAAGAGGCGGTAAAGCTCAGCGAGGTCGGGGCCGCGAACTTCGAGGCGGGAATGCGCAGTCGGGTCGCTGACGTCGAGGATGCCCGGCGTGCCCTGGCGAGCCAGCGTCTCGCTTCGCCGCGTGTATTACCAGGGACCTTGGCGGACCTTTGGCCCAAACTCGACATCACGGAGCGCCGCCAGGTCCTACGCAGTGCTTTCTCCGTGATTTGGATTCGCCGCGGACGTAAGCCCGTTCCTGACCGCGTGAGGCTGATCGCGGACGGCTTCGAGCCTGCGGGCCTCAGCGTCCAAGGCCGCCCGGCTGGGCCACCGATCACGCTCGCTTGGCCCGACGACGATCTCGAAGGAGAGGTGCGGGTAGCGAGCGTGCAGGACCGCGGCTAGACCGCGGGCTGCGCCCCGTTGTAGGGCCGCTGCCGCAGTACGTCGGTGAGCAAGTTGGTGGGCCTTCATCGCGGCGGAACCTCACCGACGACGATGCGCTCGGCGATCCGCACCTTCTCAACCGCCCGCTCAACAGCGCGGCGCGTCTGCCCCGGGGCGCAGAGGTAGCGAACCTCCGCAGGCTCCTTGTCGAGCGTCGCGTAGGCCCAGGCCCGGACCAGCTGCTGCAACCGCCTCGGAGCCTTGGGCGTCAACTCGACCTCTACGGCAATCGCCCCCTCCTCGGCGAGGATCGCCAGGTCGGCCCGGTGCAGCTGGCGTCGGCCGTCCCCCTTCACCTTGGCGCTCGCGATGCGGCGGCCCTCGATCTGTTCGGCAAGGCGAAACTCGCGCTCGGTCAGAACCCGATCAGCGCCGTGGCGCTGCTCGGCTTCCAGACCGACCGTCGCGCAGCGCAGCAGGTGCTCGACGCCGCCAATCGAGACGGAAGCGACCGGGAGGCCCAGACCCGCGTAGCGCAGGCCGTCGCGGGTCGCCCGGAGCAAGCCGGTCTCCGAGCGCAGCAGCGGCAGCCGTTCCAGGAGTCCGGCGTCTATGCACTTACCGACGCGGCGATAGGCGGCGGTTTGACCGACTCCGAGCGCGTCCATGACGTGCCGCATCGCGACCAGGCCATAGCGACCGACGAAGCGGACCAGCTCCTGATCGCGATTGCGGACCCGCACGACCTCCCGCCCTGCCCGCGTCCGTTCTCCCTTGAGCGCTTCCATCTACTCCCAAGACGCAGCCGCACCCAAATTCGCCCCCCTCCCGGACCCGTCTTTCCGTCCAATCCCGCCACCCCGTCCACCCGTCCCCTCCCCACCGTGTCCATCCGGCCCCCGATCCCCCTGGGACCCAAGATCCACCCCCGCGCCGCTTGCCCCCGCCCCCTGCATCCCGGTTGCCGACCACAGCCGCACACCACCTCATGTTTCTCTCATGGTGTGTGGGTGTGGTCGGCAACCGGGATGCTGCTCATTCCGCTCTGGCAAGCGGCGCGGGGGTGGATCGCCGTTCCATAGGTATTTCCACCCCGGTCAGGGCCTCCGAGACCCCCTGCCCCGCCGACCTACTCGCAGAAATAGCGTCCCGAGAGACGGCAGTCAACCTCCTGCGGAGGTCGGGCGCGCAGCGCCCTTGACGGCCGTCTCTCGGGGCGCTTCGATGCAGGTAGGTCGGCGTTGCGCTCGGTCTACGCCGTGTCCTCCCCGCCAGCGTCAGCCGAGAATGATCCACGCTGCACGCTCCCCGGCGTCCACTCAAGGCCCGCCAACAGCGGGCAGGTGAACATGACGCCGAGAGCGGCCCCGAGCTTGAGCATCGTGTCGATGCGCGGCAAGCGTTCGCCGCGCTCCAAGACGCCGATCTCGGTTCGGTGAAGGCCGGAGCGGAAGCCCATTTCTTCCTGGCTCAGGTCGGCCTGCTCTCGCAGGCGGCGCAGGTTTGCGCCGAAGCGTTTGGCGACGATCTTTGCCTCCCCCATCGCTATTCCTCCAGTTGCCAGAAGTAGAGGGCCGCCTCGGTCGGCAGGACGAAGCCGTCGCTGCAATGCAGCAGGCCCGCGCCGACCAGCTGGCGGATCGCCCGCTCGACGGCATCCTCGCTGTCGAAGCCGGTCTCTCCCGCGTTCATCGTGCGGGAGACCTGGGGGATCGTGAAGCGGTCGGGGTCCGAATCGAGCAGATAGCCCAGGATGGTCCACTCGACCTTGCGGTCGGTGTCTCCCGGGGTTGAAGGATCGGGAAACCCGCGATCCGTAGGGTTGTCGCAGGACATGGGGAGCTTTGCCTCCTTGTGTCTCAGGCGGCCCGTCGTGTTCATGCACGTCGGGTCGCCGCTTCCTGGGGCCGATATGCCGATACCGTCTCCGCTGCGACGGGGCGAATTCTTCTTGACCCGTCGCCACGGGGCCGGTGTCGTCAGCACGCGGCCCCACTTATGTTTAAGGCGACAGCGTAGCAGCTTTCCCAAATCTATTGTGATGCCTCGAACTCCCCAAGACCCGCAAGCTCAGCTTGCTCTCGGCGAAGCGATCCGTGCGCTTCGCGGCAAGCGAGGCGACAGCCAGGAGAAGTTGGCGCAGACCGCTGGGATCACTCCGAACATGCTCTCGCTGATCGAGCGCGGCGAAGGGAACCCGTCCTGGGTGACGGTGCGCGGGATCGCAGCGGCGCTCGGCGTGCCGGTCTCGACACTGGCGAAATCGGCGGAGAGACTAGAGGGAACTTTGGGAGCAAACTCATAGAAGCAAAGTCCGCTTCGTGGCACGCAACACTGACGGGATGATTAAGTACGCGGCATGCGACTGATCAAGGCAAAAGTATCTGGCTACCGCCGACTCGCCAGAGACTGCGAGGTCAAGCTAGACACCGATCCTGTGTGCATTGTCGGGCCAAACGCCGCCGGAAAGTCTTCCTTTCTCGATTCCCTATTGCATCTCAATCACGACGACGGATTCGAGAACTCAGAGCGAACCAGAAAGCCCGATGGAGAGGCGCAATACCCCATCGTGGAGGCGCGCTTCGTTTTAGCTCAAGAAGAGCTGTCGTTGCTCGCTGACATCCCCGAGGCATCAGCGGTCCGCCAACTGCTGGTGAGAAAGGAGTATGGCGAGCCTCGGACATTTATCCCTCAACCGACTCCAAAGCGCGACCTCAGCCAGCGCCAGGGGGTCCTTGCGACGCTTGAGGAATTGAAGAACAGCAACTGGCTGGAGGGCGTGGCCGCAGTCGAGTCAGAACTTGATCCGACGCCAGAGAATTGGGCAGAGGATCTGCTGGACGACGCTATTGACTCTGCCTCGCTCGAACAGGAGAACCTAAACGACCGAGTCAGCGCGTTTCAAAGCCTGCGTGAGCGCTTGGTCACGATTGTTCGTGAGCAGCAGGCGGAAGCCAAGGCAGATGATGGCGACGAGAAAGAATCAGCTGACGCGAATGGCCGTCAAGCGTGGCCTGCGCTACCTAAAAAGTACGCCAAGCTTGAGGCAGATCTCCACGCCCTCATCCAGTACGAGGAACTAGATCATCCGCGACACCGGGCAGCTAGAGAGCTGGAAGACTGCGTGCCGGGTTTCGTCAAATTCAATGACCTTGCCAGAGAACTGGCAAGTGAGTATGTGTTGACTGACGAGCCAGACCCCAAGGGTGCCGCAATTCACAATTTTCTGGATCTTGGCGAAACGAGTTGGGTAAAGGCAGAAAAAGTAGTGCAGTCTGGCGACAAGGGCCGAAAGAAGGCGTATCTGGAAAGAGTCAATGGCGCCCTTGAAAGGCGAGCAGCGGTGGTTTGGGAACAAAGCAAAATTACCGTAGGTATTGATCTTGATGGGTCCACCTTGACCGTCCTTCTTTCTATGCAAGAGGACGACTACATCGATTTCGAGGAACACAGTGATGGATTGCGTCAGTTCATCGCCCTACGTGCGTTCATTGCAAGTGAGGCTGATGCCGTCAAGCCAATCGTGTTGATAGACGAGGCCGAGACCCACCTTCACTACGACGCCCAAGCAGACATCGTCGGGGTGTTCGAGGAACAAGAGGTCGCTGCCAAAATTATCTATACGACGCACTCAGCTGGATGCCTGCCTCGCGACCTTGGACTCGGTATTCGGGCAATCGTGCCAGACAGCGTTTGCCGGAATGGTAGGAAGGGCCAGGGTGACCATTCACACGTAATCAACAAGTTCTGGACCGAGGGGCGCGGCTATTCTCCACTACTCTTGGCAATGGGCGCAGGCGCGCTGGCCTTTGCTGCGACGCAGAAAGCTGTTGTCACCGAGGGTATGAGCGACGCCTTGCTATTACCCTCATTGATTCGAGAAGCCACCGGCGAGAGCCGTCTGAACTACCAGGCAGCGCCAAGTTTTGCTGAGGCAGACCCCGAACAGATACGTGATCTCGACTTGATCGCATCGCGCATCGCGTTTCTCGCGGATGGCGATGAAGGTGGTGAAGACCACGTTAAGCAGCTAACCGAAAATGGCATCATGGACGAGCAGATCCGGTTCCTCGGCGGCAAACGTAGCGGATTAGCCATCGAGGACTTACTCGACAAGACTGTTTACCTGAATGCCGTAAATCGCGAGCTTGATACTTGGCACAAGCTTGAGTATCCAGCGAGCAAACTCCCTGAGAGCGGGCGTAGCGCGGCAGTGAAAAAGTGGTGTGAGAAGCAGGAACAGAGTTTGGATCGAAAAATCAAGCTAAGCAAGGTCGATGTGGCTCAAGGGGTACTGGATCAACGATGCGAAGACGTTGCCTTGCTCGATGAGAAGCATAGACAGCTTCTGGTGGATCTCCACTCGGAGCTAGAAGAGATTTTCGATGAGGCTCCTGAGCGTCTTGAGCGTCTGCGTGACGAAGCCGACCAGCCAGAAACACGCCTGAACTGAAGAGAGCTGCGGCGTTCGGCTTTCCTGGTTGTTGAACTTGTGAAGGCGTAATAGAGGCGTTGAAGCGTCAATGCATCGGAAACCCTTAGCTCTATGCTCTGTGGTAGCGAGCCGCGTGGCGCGCTGAGAGAAATCGAAAGGAGGCCCGCGTGGGCCGAGCAAATCACGGCTGGTGCAAGCTATCGAAGCACCCAGACAAAAAGGCTCTGGAGTGGTTCGATGAAGTCCAGGTTGACGCCCTGATCAGGGATGCTTGGGGAGACGTAGGACACCTGACGGTCCTGGTGCGCCGCGATGACGCTGCGCCAGAGAGGCGCTGGAGCGCCACGGTACTTGACCACGAGAATCGGGCTCTCGTAACTGCCCATGGGCGTACCAAGCGCCAAGCCGATGGGCGCGCGGTGGAAGCAATTAAGGCACTTGGTCACTCACCAACCGGATATCGAAGCAAGGCCGGTAAGGCGAGTCGCCAAGATGGCGACGCGCAGGCTGCCTAGCCCCTGGAGCACAGGTGGCAGGGCACGCTACCCTGTGGAATATGGCAACGGAGATGGTCTTCAGTGGCGGGCATCGTGTCCGTGTCGCGACCACCAATGCGGAGGGTCTGACGGTGACGCTGAACCGACCGAAACGAGGAGAAGCGATTCGGTCTGCCCGTGGCTCGACGCTGCCGCCGGGATGGATGGAAGTCGAAACGGACGAGGGACCAATTTTCGTCAATCCCGATCAGGTTGCATATGTCCAAGACATACCCGATCAAGAGCCAGTCACGGACTTGCCTGGTTAGGGCGGCATCGTCTCAACGTCCGGAACGATCACCAAGGGCGCGCATCCGAAGCGGTTCCCAAGAGCCCCGAAGCCAAGAGCGATCCGTCATGTCGGGGCCTTACTCTGCCTCTTATGAGCCTTCAGATAGCTGAGGCGGCGCTCGCCAAGTTCCAGCGGGACGATGTTCCGGGCGACGTGATTGCCGTGTTCGACCGAGAGACTGGCGACCCGGGCCTCGACGGTCGCAAATGGCGGCTTATGGTCACCGACGGCAAGAGGCTTCTGTCCGTCGAGGCGGAACTCACGGGGAGCCAAGGCGGTAGTCCAGGGAGGATCTTCGACCCAGCGATCGTGGAGGCCGCAGTCGAGCGCCGTATCTCCAGTGGCTACTACCGGCGTGATCTTCTGATTGACGAACTGGGGATCAATGGTCCGATATCTCTGCGGGCCGAAGACATGAGGCCGCACCCAGTGCGTGATCACTCGATTTTCTTCTAGCCCCGAGTACGCGCGAAATAGGTCGATCGGACGGGGAAAGACTTGTTTGTCCCTATTGACATTTACAGTACTGGCTCTACTACGCGGATTCGGCCACCCTGCGCGGCGTGCCGATCGCCGAGGACGAGGGCTATCACCACGACGATTGGGAATCGGTTGGCATCCGCATCGGCCCGGACGGCAGGGTCGACGAGCGCGCCTCCTCGCACCATGGCTACAACTACGCCCAGAGCGTCGCCAACGCGGGCTCGGACGTCGGCTCGGACGCCCTGCGCGAAGCCGCCGAAGCCGTCGGCGTCCGCCCGCACGGCGGCTGGGGACCCGAGACGCGTCTGCTGCTCGTGTCCGGCGGCAGCCACGCCGGCAACGCCAGCGGCTTTCTCGGCAACGTCGACCGCATCGTGCCGGGCCGCCGCGTCCACCTCGTCCCGCTGGAGCCGGTCGCCGCGGCCGAAGGCGACGCCTACCGCTTCGCCGTCAGCCCACCCTGGCGCAAGAAGGTCTGGCGCGACCCCGAGGCAACCGGCACGAGTTGATCACTTAGGCGGCATGCGCAGGGCGCCGTCGAGGCGGATCGTCTCGCCGTTGAGCATCGGGTTGGCGACGATCTGCTCGACCAGCTGCGCGTATTCGGCCGGGCGGCCGAGGCGCGAGGGGAAGGGGATGCCGGCGCCGAGCGCCTCGCGCGCCTCCTCGGGCAGCGCCGCGAGCAGCGGCGTGTCGAAGAGTCCGGGCGCGATCGTCACCACGCGCACGCCGCGGGAGGCCATGTCGCGCGCCGCCGGCAGGGTCATGCCGACGATGCCGCCCTTCGAGGCCGCGTAGGCGATCTGCCCGATCTGCCCGTCGAAGGCGGCGATCGAGGCCGTGTTGACGCAGACGCCGCGCTCGCCCTCCTCGTCGGGCTCGTTCGCGCTCATCGACGCCGCCGCGAGCCGCAGCGCGTTGAACGTCCCGATCAGGTTGACCTTGACCACGTTGGAGAAGAATTCGAGGTTGTGCGGGCCGCCCTTGTGGGCGACGCGCTCGGCCCAGCCGATCCCGGCGCAGCAGACGGAGACCCGCAGTCCGTCCTCGCCCGCCGCCGCGGCGCGCTCGACCGCCGCGGCCAGCGCCTCCTCGTCGGTCACGTCGGCCGCCATGAAGCTCGCTCGCTCGCCCAGCTCGCTCGCCAGCGCCTCGCCCTTCTCGGCGTTGAGATCGGCGATCGTCACCTGGGCGCCCGCCGCGTGCAGCGCCCGCGCGGTCGCCTCGCCGAGGCCCGACGCACCGCCGGCGACCAGCGCTCCCTTGCCCTCGATCCGCATGGGCAAGGTTTTATAGGTTCGTCACATCTTCTGCGGCGACATCGCTAGTGTTCTCGCATCGCCACCGAGGTGACGGCACAGCCCCAGCCCAAGGCAGCGATCGCGGATCGACTCGCGGAGGCGCGCAGACGCACCTACGCGCTGATCGAGCCGCTCGACGAGGCGCAGCTGAACCGCGTCTACTCGCCGCTGCTCAGCCCGCTGGCCTGGGACCTCGGACACATCGCCAACTTCGAGGAGCTCTGGCTGGTGCAGACGATCGGCGAGCGCGAGCCCCTGCACGGCGAGCTCGGCCGCTTCTACGACGCGATCGAGAACCCGCGCAAGAGCCGCAACGAGCTGCCCCTCCTGCGCGACGCCGAGCTGCGCTCCTACCTCGCCGATGTGCGCGAGCGGGCGCTCGAGGTGCTCGACGAGGTCGACATCTCTCCCGAGGCCGAGGATCCGTTGCTGCGCGACGGCTTCGTCTACGAGCTGCTGATCGCGCACGAGCAGCAGCACAACGAGACGATGCTGCAGCTGCTGCAGATGGTCGAGGACTACGAGCTTCCGGCGGAGTTCGGTGTGTCCGGCAGCGCCGGGCACGCTCCTCCAGCGATTCGCGTTTCCGACGGCCAGTATGAGATCGGGGCGCCGGTGACCGGATTCGCCTACGACAACGAGCGGCCAAGGCACACGGTTGAGCTCGCGCCCTTTGAGATCGACAGCTTGCCCGTCACGAACGGCGAATACGCCCAGTTCGTCGCGGAGGCCGGGGCCGAGGCGCCGCTGTATTGGGAGCGCGAGGGGGACGGGTGGATCGACACGGCGATGGGTCGGCGCGAGCCCGTCGCCGCCGACCAACCGGTCGTGCATGTCTCCTGGCACGAGGCCGACGCATTCGCCCGCTGGGCCGGCAAGCGCCTGCCCAGCGAGCATGAGTGGGAGGCTGCGCACCCCCAGCTCGACGCGGTCGGCCAGGTCTGGGAGTGGACCGCCTCCGACTTCCTCGCCTACCCCGGCTTCGAGGCCTTCCCCTATCGGGAGTACTCCGAGGTCTTCTTCGGCGACGAATACAAGGTCCTGCGCGGCGGCTCCTGGGCGACGCACGCCAACCTGATGCGCCCGAGCTTCCGCAACTGGGACCTGCCCCAGCGCCGCCAGATCTTCTGCGGCTTCCGCTGCGCGAAGGACGCGGGATGAGCGCCGGCGCGGCGGCCGAGCCGATCGAGATCGAGGTCCGCCTGCGCGCCGACGGCGGCGTGGCGATGGCGCGCGACATCCGCCTCGGGCTGACCGCGAAGCCGAAGGAGCTCTCGCCCAAGTACTTCTACGACGAGCGCGGCTCGCAGCTCTTCGAGCGGATCACGGAGCTTGAGGAGTACTACCCGACCCGGGCCGAGCGGGAGATCCTCGAACATCGCTCGGGGGAGATCGTCGCCGCGGCGGGCGAGCCCGGCACGCTGGTCGAGCTCGGCTCGGGGTCGGCCGCCAAGACGCGCCACCTGCTGAGCGCGATGCGCGACGCCCGCTGCCTCGACACCTACGTGCCGGTCGACATCTCCGAGGAGATCACCCGCGAAGCGGCGGACTCGCTGGTCGAGGAGTACCCCGGCCTGACGATCCGCGGCCTGGTCTGCGACTTCGAGCACGACCTGGAGCGGATCCCAGACGGCGGCGGCCGTCTCGTCGCCTTCCTCGGCGGCACGGTCGGCAACCTCTACCCGGACGCGCGCCGCGACTTCCTCGCCCGCATCGCCGCCCTGCTGGAGCCCGGCGACCGGATCCTGCTGGGCACCGACCTGGTCAAGCCGGTCGAGCGTCTCGAGGCCGCCTACGACGACCGCGAGGGGGTCACCGCCGAATTCAACAAGAACGTCCTGCACGTGCTCAACCGCGAGTACGGCGGCGACTTCGACCCCGACGCCTTCGAGCACGTCGCCCGCTACGACGCGGAGGCGGAGCGCATGGACATCCGCCTGCGCTCGCTCGCCGGGCAGACGGTGCGGCTCGACGGCCTCGATCTGACCGTGCGCTTCGCCGCCGGCGAGGAGATGCGGACCGAGATCTCCTCGAAGTTCACCCGCGAGCGCCTCGAATCCGTCTATCGTGAGGTGGGGCTGCAACCGGACGGCTGGTTCACCGACCCCTCGGAGGACTACGCGCTCAGCCTCGCTTCGGTTTAAAGTCCTGGACCTTGAATACCCGAAGGAGGATCGAGGAGGACCTGAATTGAGCCTTGACGTCTACCTTTACGGGGAGCGCGTGGGGATGCTGTTCCCGGCGGGCGACAACGATTACCGGCTCGCCTACGATCCGGAGGTCGTGGAGCGCCTGGGCCCCGGCCGCGCGCTGCTCAGCAGCTCGTTGCCGGCGCGTCCCGAGCCCTACAGCGCCGAGGCGACCCGCGCATACGTCGAAGGCCTGCTGCCGCAGGGCCCGCGCCGCGCCCGGATCGGCCGCGAGCTCGACCTCGACGCGGCCGACGGCTACCTGTTGCTTGCGGCGCTCGGCGAGGACTGCCCGGGCGCGGTCAGCTTCCTCGCGCCGGAGGACGGCCCGCGCGCCACCGAGCCCGACTCGATCGCCTGGCTGGAGGCCGACGAGCTGGCGGCTGCGGTACGGCGTTCCGCGCCCGGCCTCGACGGCGATCCCGGCAGCCGCCCGCGCTTCGTCCTTCCGGGTCGGCGGCCGAAGCTCGCCCTCGTCCGCGACGAGGCCGGGGGCCGCTGGGCCTGGCCGCAGGCCGGGCTGCCGAGCACCCACGTGGTCAAGCCGGAAACGGGCGAATACTCCGGCTACGTCGCCAACGAGATGTTCTGCATGACCGTCTGCCGGCAGATCGGCCTGCCGGTGGCGAAAGCGACGGTCGAGGAGATCGGCGGGCGCCGCTGCCTGGTCTCGCCGCGCTACGACCGCGTCGCCGGCGAGGGCGCGCTCGCCACGAAGCGCCTGCACTGCGAGTCCTTCTCGCAGGCGCTCGGCATCCTCCCCGGCGCGATCGCGGTCGGCGACGACGGAAAAGAGCGGGAACCGCCGGGCTGGGCCGAAGCGCGCGGCCTGCTCAGCGCCGTCAGCCGCGCGGACGAAATCGTCAACCTGCTCACGGCGGCCTTCTGCGACTACATCCTCGGCAACGGCGACGCCCACGGCGACAACTTCGCGCTGATCGACCGCGAGACGACGGCGCTCGGCGGGCCGGAGCCGAAGCGGCGGCTGGCGCCGCTCACCGACCTCACCTCGACCGTCGTCTATGACGACCCGATCCACCGCGGGCTGGTGATCTCCGACGAATACCAGGAAACCTCCTACCTGCTCGAGCTGGCTGAAGTCTGCGAAGAGTGCGAGTTCGACTTCGAAGTGATGCGCGGACTCGCCTCGACCACGGCGACCCGGGTCGGCATGGCGGTGGAGACGGTGGCAACCCGGGCGGCGAAGGAGGGATGGCACGAGCCGATCGTCGACAAGATCGTCGAACTGGCGGCCGACCGCTCGTTTGGTTTGGGCGCCGAGGTCGAGTACTAGGGCGCCAGCGCGTCGATCGTCTCGGCGAGCCTGTCGGGCGTGACGATCGGGGTCAGGATCGGCAGCGTGATGCCGCCGGCGACGAAGGCGTCGAGTCGCTCGCGCATCTGCTCGGGCGTGCCGAAGACGAACATGTCCTCGATCAGCTCCCAGGGCGCCGCCGCGGCTGCCGCCTGGCGGTCGCCCGACTCCCAGGCCGAGATCATCTCGCCGATCTGCTCGCCGTAGCCGAGCCAGCGGTAGAAGGCCGCGTACACGGGCACGGTGATGTAGGAGGAGAACATGAAGCGGGCCAGCGGCTCGACCGCCTCGCGCTCGCCCGGCAGGCAGAAGAAGCGGCAGAGCAGCTCGAAGCCATCGGGCGCGTCCTGCAGCTGGGCCGTCACCTTGGGCAGCCCGCCGAGCGGCAGGAAGTTGGTGAAGGCGCCCTCGGCCCGCTCCATCGCCAGCTCGAGCATCTTGCCGCGCAGCGCCGCGAGCACGATCGGCACCCGCTCGGCCGGCGCCGTCTCCAGCTTGAAGCCGCTCTCGGTGCGCTCGCCGGCCAGCGCGACGCGCAGGAACTCGAGCGTCTCGCGCACCCGGCTCAGCGGCCGTTCGAAGGGGATCCCGTTCCAGCCCTCGACGATCCGGTCCGAGGAGGAGCCGATGCCGAGCACGAAGCGCCCGTCCGAGGCGTCGGCCAGCGCCGCGGCCTCCTGCGCCAGCAGCGCCGGCCCGCGCTGGAAGACGCCGACGATGCCGGTCCCGAGGCGCGCCCGCCCGGTCCAGGCGGCGCTCAGCGAGAGCGGCGTGAAGCCGTCCGGCCCGTTGGTCTCGCCGCTCCAGAAGTCGGTGTAGCCGGCCGCCTCGGCCCGCTTGACCAGCTCCTCGTGCGCGTTCAGCGGAGTTCCCGGCAGCGGCAGCGTCAACCCCCAACGTCCCATGCCGCGACCATATAGCCTGCGCCGCATATGGCGGAAGCCCAACCCACCAAGCCAGACAGGAACCTCGCGCTGGAGCTCGTCCGGGTGACCGAGGCGGCGGCGCTGGCCGCGGCGCGCTGGGTCGGGCGGGGCGACAAGATCGCCGCTGACCAGGCCGCGGTCGACGCGATGCGCTTCGTGCTCGACTCGGTCTCGATGGACGGCATGGTCGTGATCGGCGAGGGCGAGAAGGACGAGGCGCCGATGCTCTACAACGGCGAGCAGATCGGCGACGGCAGCCCGCCCGTGGTCGACATCGCGGTCGATCCGCTGGAGGGGACGCGGCTCTGCGCGCTCGGCATGCCCAGCGCGCTCGCGGTGATCGCGCTGGCCGAGCGCGGCACGATGTTCGACCCCGGCCCCTGCGTCTACATGGAGAAGATGGCGGGCAGCGAGGAGATCGCCGACCTGCTTGACCTCGACCGGCCGCTGCCGGAGACGCTGAAGCTGATCGCCGAGCGCAAGGGCGGCAGCGTCGGCGACGTCACCGTGGTGATGCTCGACCGGCCGCGCCACGAGGAGGCGATGAAGGAAGTCCGCGAGGCGGGCGGGCGGATCCGCCTGATCACCGACGGCGACGTCTCCGCCGCCCTGCTGGCGGTCAGCGACCGCTCGCCGGTCGATCTTCTCTGGGGGATCGGCGGCACGCCCGAGGGCGTGCTCTCCGCCGCGGCGCTGAAGTCGATGGGCGGCCAGCTGCTCGGCCGGCTGTGGCCGCGCAACGACGAGGAGCGCAGCGCCGCCGTCGACGCCGGCTACGACCTCGACCAGATCCTCACAGCCGACGACCTCTGCTCTGGCGACGACGTCTTCTTCTCCGCCAGCGGGGTCACCGACGGCGATGTGCTGCAGGGCGTGCGCTACCGCGGCGCCGGCGCCAGCACCGAGTCGCTGGTGATGCGCTCGCGCTCCGGCACCGTGCGGCGCGTCCACGCCCGCCACGACCGCGCCAAGCTGCGCACGGTCATCGGCGAGCGCTACGGCTGATACGCCCGTTTGGCCGGCGCAGGTCGTTGGGTAGGTTTGGCGGATAACCGACTCGACAAGGAGGCCCGCCAATGGACATCGGCATCGCACTTCCGAACGCGATCCCCGGCGCGACCGGGGCCGAGCTGACCGAGTGGGCGCGCCGCGCCGAGAAGCGCGGCTTCTCCACCCTCGGCACGATCGACCGGATCGTCTACGACAACTACGAGCCGCTGACCGCGCTCGCCGCCGCCGCGGCTGTGACCGAGCGGATCGGCCTCTCGACGACCGTGCTGCTGGCGCCGCTGCGCACCAACACGGTCGAGCTGGCCAAGCAGGCGCTCAGCGTCAACGCGCTCTCCGGCGGACGCCTGACGCTCGGCGTCGGGCTGGGCGCTCGCGAGGACGACTACGAGGTCAGCGGCGTCGAGCTGAAGGGCCGCGGCAAGCGCTTCGACGCGATGCTCGAGCGGATTCGCGAGGTCTGGGACGGCGACGAGGTCGGCCCCTCGACCGCCGGCCGGCCGCGTCTGGTCATCGGCGGCCACGCCGACGCCGCCTACGCGCGCACGGCGCGCCTCGGCGACGGCTGGATCGCCAGCGGCTCCGGCCCCGAACAGGCCCAGGAGGGCGTCGAGAAGGCGAAGGCCGCCTGGAGCGACGCCGGCCGCGACGGCGCCCCGCAGATCATGGCGCTCGCCTACTTCTCACTCGGCGAGCGGGCCGAGCAGGATGTGCAGGCGAACCTGATGCATTACTACGCCTGGCTGGGCGACGAGATCGCCGGCATGATCGCCGGCGGCGCCGCCAAGGACCCCGAGACCGTCAAGCAGTACGCCTCCGCCTACGCCGACCTGGGCTGCGACGAGCTCGTCTTCTGCCCCAGCTCCAGCGACCCCGCCCAGGTAGACCTGCTCGCCGACGCGGCGGAGCTGTAGGCAACCCAATCGCGGGGCCGCTCAGTGACGCCGCTTCGGCGGCGTGCGCTTCGAGACCTCGCCGGCGATCAAGCCGGCGCCCACGGCGCCCAGCGCGATCATGGCCCCGCCGACGTCAGGGTCGACCCCGATGCCATAGACGATTGCGCAAATCACCCCGGCAAGTGCGGCCGACGCCAGCATTCCGATGAGAAATGTTTTGTCCACAGCCTTCATGCTAGCCCACCACCGCATCGACGACAACGACCACGATCCCAAACGCGAGGCCGATCAGGCCACCGGCGACCGTGTGGCGCTGAAGTTCGGGAGCCTCGTCAATTTCCCGGATCACTCGTGCGCGCCCCAAGAATCCGCCGACCGCGATGGTCGCGGCCAGAAAGCCGGCCGTGAGCGCCCCGCGTTCGAGGATCACCCCGGCGATGAAAGAAGCTTGACCACGCCCCGAGCGTCCCTGGCACGAACGCGCGTGTGGCGCGCACAATGTCAATCTTGCGTACATCGAATATGACGAAACACGCGCAAATCGAGGTCAGGCTGCGACCGCGAGGCAGCAGCGACGAGCTGGCCGGGATGCGCGACGGGGTGTTGCAGGCGAAGGTGACGGCGCCGCCGGTCGATGGCAAGGCGAACAAGGCGCTATGCAAGCTGATCGCCAAGCGGGTCGGTGTGGCGCCGTCGCGGGTCAGCGTGGTGCGCGGAGAGAAGTCGCGCGACAAGGTGGTGCGCGTGGAGGGCGTTGACGCGGAACGATTGAGGGCGGCCTTGGCGTAGCAATCCGGCCAGCCGACCAGCAGAGCGGGATGTCGCCGTATGCCCCTCGTTTCTGCTCGAGGCCGGACGCGCAACTGCCGTTGCCCTAGCTCGGCAAGACCGCCATCCAGCAGACGACGCCGAGTTGCTCGGCATCGATCTTCTCCGGTAGGGGCGGGGGTTCGACCGGACGAAGGCCGAAGTCGCGGACCACGTCCACCACCTCGGCTGCTGCGCCATCGCGCGAGACTTCGGCCGCTTCGAGTCGCTCCTGGACCTCGCGCAATGCCCGCCGCACGGCGGAGCTGCGCTCGACTGAGAGCGCCGCGTCGACCTCGTCGAGCTGCTCCGTGCCCACCGGCAGTCCGACGCCGGGGTCGCGGAGCAGGTCGAGCGCCCACCTCTGTCGCGGACCGATCTGCTCCTGCCGCGCGCGAAGGTCAGCACGCTCGTTGTGCGCCTCGACAATGTTTGCGGCAGCCTTGGCCCAAGCGCCGTCGAGGTCGATGCTCTTCGGCTCCGCCGGTGCGCCGCCGTGGGGGTCGATTCGGCGCAGGATCTCCAGATCGCCGTCCACCACGTCGCCGCTGTCGAGCTCGACGTAGCGCCAGTAGCGATAGCCGAACTCCGCATCGGCCATCGGTTGGGTTCGGGTCGCGAAGAACACCCCAGGCGCGCCGACCGACCGACCGCCGGGCTGTTGGCGGAAGCAGGCGCCGATCCCCCAGGGGAGGTGACGGACACGCTCGACCTCACCCTCGGCAACGGCGCGGTCGACCATCCGCCTCAACTCCTCGCCGACAAACGCACCGGAATCCTCCTCGGCCTCCAACGCGAGGCCCGGATCGCCGCCGGCGAGGCGCTCGGCGAAGCTATGCAACTCGGCCTCGAGGCCCTCGATGACTTCCGACTCCATGCCGTAGACGCCGCTGGCCGCCTTGATCTTGCTCTGGATGCGGGCCTCCAGCCCGAGAATGCGCTCCAGCTCCCCCGGCGAAGGCAGCATCGTCGTCAGAAACACCTCGTCATGCGGGCTGCGCAGGCGGATGACTCGGCCATTGCGCTGCACCACCCGCTGTGGGTTCCACGGCATGTCGTAGGAGATGACCGCCTGGGCCTGCTGGAGGTTCTGGCCCTCGGACAGGACGTCGGTCGAGAGCAGCAGATCGACCTCTCCCGCCGGCGGTTCGTAGCCGGGGTGGACGACGGTTTCGGGCGAGAACCTGGCGAGCGCCCCGGTTCGCTCGTCGGGGCTCGTCTCGCCTCCGATGACCACCTCGCGCTCGCGTCCGCCGACTCGCTCCGCGAGCTTCTCGTCGAGGTAGCGGACGGTCGCGCCAAAGGTCGAGAACACGGCAATCTTCGTTGCCGGTGAGTTCTCGAGCAACTCGACCAGCAGCTCGAGCTTCGGGTCCTCTCCCCGGCCGAGTTCGTCTAGCTCACGCTGAATTGCGGCCAGCCGGTCGCGATCGGCGGCGACCGCCTGGCCGAACTCGGGGTCGAACTCCTCCGCTTTCCTGCGTCCGTCGTCGGCCAGGCGCTCCTCCAGCCAGCCCGCCAGTCCGGCCTCGTCGACCTCTTCGCTCGCCGCCGCGCGAAGCTCCTCGCGCGAGAGCACCTCGCCCGTCTCCCAGGCCGCGAGGAAAGCGTCGTGCGCGGCGAGCATGCGCCCGACCGTCTTCAGGCAGGCCCACCAGCAGGACTCGAAGCGCTTCAGCAGGCCCGACTTCAGCAGGCCGGCGAGCTGGGCCTCGGCATTCTCTTCGCCGCGGTCGAGATCGAACGCACTCGGGCGGTAGCGGGCCATCGTCAGCGCGTCGATCTCGTTTGCGATCGACTCGAAGAGGCCGGGGTGCGCGGCGTCGAGGTCGTAGCGGTGGGTGCGCAGGGTCGGCTTCGGGAAGCGCACGGGGGTACCGTC
>Ga0102953_1001153_pt1 | contig 17100 bp, 15 predicted proteins | sample SalPon2A_C_D2_MG_FD_78509 | JGI IMG/M metagenome (GOLD analysis project Ga0102953, IMG submission 78509) | Soil microbial communities from South San Francisco under conditions of wetland restoration - Salt Pond MetaG R2A_C_D2_MG | ecosystem: Environmental > Terrestrial > Soil > Wetlands | place... | reverse complement strand
CGTAGCTGATGGTCCCGCCCGTGCGCGCCACGACCGCGACGCTCGGCGTGATGGCGCCGTTCGTGGGGCTGGTGACGCCGACGTCGAGGATGCCGGTATAGGCGCTGTAGGACATGGTCGACGAGTTGACCTGGCCGTCCTGGACGGTCAGCGACAGGGATTGGGGATCGCTCGAGGACCCGCCGAGCCCGTAGCTGTAGTCCGGTCCGGTGACCGGGTGCGCATCGACCGTGTAGGTCCCCGCCGGAAGGTATGGGATCGAGACGTTGTTGGAGGTGCCGGAGTAGACGCTCGTGCCGTCCGGTGCGATGACGTCGAACGATGCGACGACCCCACCGGGGAGTCCGCCGACGGTGAAGGCCAGCGCGCCGTCGGTGGCCGTGTACGTCGCCGTGACGCTGCTCGTCTGGCCCGCCAGGATCAGCACGCTGGGTTGGTCGGCGCTGCCGGTCCAGTCGAAGTCGGTGCCCTTGACGGCGTTGACGGCGACGGCGTAGGTGACCCCGCCGGCACCCGCGTAGAGCCCCTTGAGGGTCGTGGTCTGGGTGACGTTCTTGCTGTAGAGCCCGGCCGCGCTGACGTCCACGCTTCCGCTCGTGGGCCCGGTGATGGTGAGCGTGAGGTCGCCCGAGACCTGCTGGTAGGCGAGCGTCTTCGTCGCCTGCTGGCCGACGTTCACGGTGACGGTCGCGTTGTGGTCGGCGGTGTCGTCGTAGAGCTCGCCGTCGCTGCCGGTGATCTGCCCGACGGTGAAGGTGTAGGTTCCGGGCGCGAGGTGGTCGAGGGTGGTGGAGGCGTCGACGGCCACGGTGCTGCCGCCGGGCGCCGTGAGGGTGATGCCGGCCGCGGTGTTGGTCGGCAGGTTGCTCACCGTGATGGCGAGGGAGCCGCTTGTCGCCTGGTAGGTGACGGCGCTGCTGGCGCTGCCGCCGGCCGGCACGTTCACGCTCGCCGGGCTGGCGCTGCCCGTGTAGTCGTACATGGCGCCGCTCACGTCGTTGACGGCGAGGGTGTAGGTGCCCGACGCGACGCCGCTCAACGTCGTCGTGCCGGTCACGTTGGTCGAGTAGCCGTTGGGTCCGGTGATATCGACCGACCCGGCGGTGCCGTTGAGCAACCCGGAGACGTGGATGGTCAGGTCGCCGGTGGTTGCCTGGGCGCTGTAGGTGAAGCTCGCCGAGCCGTCCGCGCCGCTCAGCGTGACGCTCTTGCTGGTGGGGCTGGGCGCGTAGGTGGTCGTGCCGGAGGTGACGCTCGCTGCGGTCAAGGCGTAGGTGCCGTCACCGAGCCCCGTCAGGGTCGTGGTCCCGGGGCTCGTCACGGTGGCGGTGTAACCGCCCGGCCCGTTCACGCTGATGTCGGGGCCCACGCCGCCGGGGAGGCCGCTGGAGTCGATGGCGAGATGGTCCGTGATGCGGGCGTAGGTGACGCTCACGGTGACCGTGTTGCTCACGCCGGCCTTGACGTCTGCGGGCGACCCGACGACGCTGGCGGCGTAGACGTCGCCGCTGGCCTGATCGGTGATGTCCGGCGCCGTGACCGTGTAGCTCCCGGGGTTCAGGCCGTTCAGCGTCGTGGTGGTGGTCACGGTCTGCTGGTAGCCGCCCGGTCCGGTGACCGACACGGCGGCGGTGTGCCCGGACGGCACGCCGGCGATGTCGACGGTCAGGAATCCGTACAGCGCCTGGTAGGTCACGTCGGACGTGGCGGTGGCGCCGGCGGTGACGCTCACGCTGCCCGGGTTGGCGGTGCCTTGCCAGTAGACCAGGTCGATGGTGAGCGCGTTGGGTGTGACCGTGTACGTCCCGGGCGCCAGGCCGGTCAGCGTCTCCGTATTCTGCACGCTCCGGCTGAAGCCGTTCGGGCCGGTCACGGAGACGTCGCCGGTCGCGCCGGTGGGGAGGCCGCTCACGGTGACGGTCAGGCTGCCCGTGCCCTGAGGCTGGTAGGTCACCGTCGCGGTGCCGGTGTTCCCGCCGCTCAGGGAGACGGTCTGGCTGGCGGGGGTCGGGTCGTAGGTGGTCCCTCCGCTGGTGACGCTCGCCGCCGTCACGGTGTAGCTGCCGTCGGCGAGGCCGGTGAGGGTGGCGGTGGCGGTGACCGCATGGCTGTAGCCGTTCGGTCCCGTCACGCTCACGTCGGCGTTGACGCCGGACGGGACGTTCACGGTGAGCGCCAGGCCGTCGCTTCCCGCGGGCGTGTACGTCACCTGGAAGCTCTTGACCGTCTTGTTCCCGGCGGCGTCGAACACCGTCACGTCGATGGTGTTGACGCCCGCTACGAGCGTGACGCTGACGTCGAAGGTGGTGCCGGTGAGGTCGACCGTATTCGTCGCGCCGCCGTTCACCGAGTAGGTGATCTTGGTGGCGCCGACGTTGTCTCCCGTCTTGCCGGTGAGGTGGTAGGTCACCCCGCTCGAGGTCGCGTTCGAGGTGATCTGCAGGCTGGGCGGGGTGGTGTCGGGGCTCGTGGCCGAGTTGCAGGCGGCGAGCACCAGTCCCAAGCCCACGGTGAGGATCGCCAGCCACAGGGCCGGCCGCAGGGTACGTCGCATAGGCTCTCCTTCCTTCCTCGTGGAAGCTAAGGAGGGCGCCGTTATTGGAGCGTTACGGGACCTGCGATCGGAGCGTTACTGGCGGCCCCGGCGTCTCGGAGCGGGGCCGGTTCGGCCAGGGCGCCGGCGCGTCAGTCCCGGCTCGCCACCAGCGCGTAGCTCAGCGGCGGCTTGACCGGCAGGTCCTCGAACGGCCGGTAGACCATCGAGATGTCGTGCGGGTGCTCCTCGAAGCGCTCGAGTCGCAGCCCGGCGGCCAGCACCCCGCCGATGACGTCGGTCAGGGTGTGCGGGAACCAGTACGACGGGCTGTCGATCACCTGGTCCGGCTGGTAGTAGTCGGGCCCGCTGGCCTCGGCCAGCGGCTCGCGCGCGAAGTAGTCGTGCACCAGCTGCGTGCCGGTCTCCGCCTCGTACATGTCGAGGAACGGGTGCATCTCGTAGATGAACAGCCGGCCGCCGGCGTCCAGGCGCGCGGCGATCCCTGCGAAGAGCGTTCGCAGGTCGGGCAGCCAGCCGAGGGCGCCGACGGTGATGATGGCCAGCTGGAAGCGGCCGAGGTCGTCGGGCATCTCCAGAACGTCGCCCTGCACGAAGCGCACGACGTCCTGCAACCCCGCGGCGCGTGCGAGCCGGCGCCCCGCGTCGAGGTTGCCTTCGGCCAGGTCGATGCCGACGCCGCCCGCCGCGCCGAGCCGGACGACCGAGAGCAGCTCACGGCCGTTGTTGCAGCACGGCTGCAGCACGCGCCTGCCGTCCACGCCGATGCCGTCGTAGACGGCCGTCTCGATGGCGTCGAGGGTGGTGAAGGCGGGGTCCTCGAACCCCTCGAGTAGCCTCGGCAGCTGGCTCGCCTCGTGCAACCTGGCGTGCGCCTCCCACGCCAGGCGGTTGGCTTCGATCATGCGGCGGCGCTCGCCTCGGTCGGTGGGCATGAGGCGCCAAGCCTACCGCGCAGGCCGCGTCAGCGCACCGCGCCGGCCGTGAAGCCCTCGACGAAGTAGCGCTGCACGAACCCGAACATGATCACCACGGGAACGGTCGCCATCAGCACGGCCGCCATCACGAGCTGCCACTCCACCACGTAGCGCCCGCTCACCAGGCTGAAGATGTCGAGCGTGGCGGTGAACCTGTTCGACGAGCGCAGGAAGCTCAGCGCCAGGACCAGGTCGTTCCAGCCCGCCACGAAGGAGAACAGGAAGGCGACCACCATGCCGGGGCGGGCCATCGGCACGAAGATCGTGCGGATCGCCGTCCAGCGCGAGGCGCCGTCGATCCAGGCGGCCTCCTCGATCTCCGGCGGGATGGTCTGGAAGTAGCTTGAGAGCATCCAGATGCTGAAGGCGAGGTTGAACGTGGCGTAGGCGAGGATGACCGAGACCAGGTTGTCGAGCAGGCGGTAGAAGACCATCACCTGGAACATCCCTACGATGATCACCACCGGCTTGAACATCTGCGTGACCAGGAAGATCGAGACCACCCAGTTGCGGCCGCGGAAGCGCAGCCGGGCGATGGCATAGGCGGCAGGGACCGCCAGCAGCAGCGTGAGGATGGTGGCCGCGCCCACCGCGATGAGGCTGTTGAGCATGGCGTGGCCGAACTCGACCTTGGTGAACAGGTCGACGAAGTTCCCCAGGTAGAAGTGCTTCGGGATCCACGGCGGCGGGAACGCGAAGACCTCCTGCTTGGTCTTCAGCGAGGTGATGAGCATGATCAGGTACGGCAGCAGGATGACGATGGATATCAGCGTCAGGAAGGCGTAGGCGAGCGTCTTCAGGACGGGGTTCCTCATGGCGCGCCCTCGGAGCCCGCGCCGCGCGGCGCCCGGCCGTGGCGCTCGCCGCCGCCGGGTGCGCGGCCGGGCGCCCTCACGACAACCTCGTCCGCATGGTCTGGACCGAGAAGGCGATGGACAGCACCAGCAGGATCGCGAAGGTGATCAGCGACATCGCCGCGGCCTGACCGAACTCGTTGAAGCGGAACGCGGTGAAGTACAGATAGGTCACCACGACCTCGGTGCCGTGCGCCGGGCCGCCCTGGGTGAGCGTCCAGATGATGGGGAAGCTGTTGAAGACGTTGATCAGGTTGATGACGAGGGTGATGGTCAGGAACGGGCCCAGCATCGGCATGATCAGATGACGGAAGCGCATCCAGCCGCGAGCGCCGTCCAGCAGCCCCGCCTCGAGGATCTCGTCGGGGATGGAGTTGAGCCCGGAGACCAGCACCGAGGTGGTGAAGGGGATCGACACCACGATGCCGATGCCGATGGCGACGGCGAGCGCCGAGGGGCCGCGCGCCAGGAAGCCGAGCGGCTCCTGGATCCAACCCCACACCTGCAGGGTGTTGCTGATGAGGCCGACCTGGCCGTTGATGGTCCACATCCAGGCGATGGTGGTCATGGTGACCGACGTCGCCCAGGGGATCAGCAGGATCAGCTGGAACACGCGCCGGCCGCGCAGGTCCTCGTAGAGGATGAGCGCCAGCAGCATGGAGACGACGGTGGTCAGGCCCACGACCCAGAACGTCCACAGCGCCGTGCGCCACAACGCCGCCAGGAAGATCGGGTCGGCGAAGATCTGGTGGAAGTTGGCGAATCCCGTCCAGCCGGAGAGCTGGCCCACCGCGTTCGTCTTGGAGAACGCGGTCACCACCGTGTTCAAGATGGGGTAGCCGACCACCGCGATCGCGAGCAGGAACGCGGGGGCCAGCAGCAGGTAGGCGAACGCCTGCTCGCTTACGCGCGTGGCGTTTCGGCGCCGTTGCACCTGGGCGGGTCCCCTCCTGTCCTAGCGGTCGGGCCGGGAGCGCTGGGCGCGCCCCCGGCCTTCCCGGTGCGGTGCTTCCAGGCTGCGACGTCATGGGATGACGCCGCGCCGGGTCGGGCCAGCCCCTACTGCTTCAGGATCTGGTCGATGTCCGAAGCCGCGCCGGACAGCGCGGGCTGGGGCTGCTCCTGGCCCAGGTAGACGTTCTGGAGCATGGTGGTCGTGCGCTGCGCGATCTTCTCCCAGTTGGGGATGATCGGCGCGAACTTGGCGTCGGGAAGGAGCTGGACGAAGGCGTTCAGCTTCTCGTTGCCGGTGAAGTAGGGATCCTGGGATACGTCCTGCAGCACGGGGAGGAAGCCTTCCTGCTTGTTGTAGTTGACGCGGTTGTCCTTGGAGAAGACGAACTGCAGGAACGCCTGCGCGTCCTTCACCTGCTGATCCGAGGCGCCCGTCACGGACGGCTTGAACATCATGATGGTGTCGGTGACCGCGTAGGTGACGGCGGTGGTCTTGTGGGGCAGCGGGGCGATGCCGTAATCGACGCTGGGGGCGTTGTCCTTCAACCAGCCGATGATCGGCGGAAGGTAGATGAACATGCCCAGCCGGCCCTGACCGAAGAGCGTGCGCAGGTCCTCGCGGGTGTTGCTGGTGACGTTCGGCTCGACCACCTTGGCGTCGATCAGGCCCTTGAGGTAGCTGAGCGCGTCGCTGGCGGCCTGCGAGTGGAGCCCGCTATTGCCGTCCTGGCCGACGATCTCGCCGCCGGCACCCCACAGGAAGTAGTAGTAGTAGACGTCGGTCTCGATCTGCGAGCCCTGCAGCCCGAAGCCGTAGCGGCCGGGCAGCTTGGCGATCTTGGCGGCATCCGCCTGCAGCTCGTCCCAGGTGGTCGGCGGGTTCTGGATGCCGGCCTGCTGGAAGAGCGCCTTGTTGTAGATCAGGGCGCGGTCCGACGCCGCCCAGGGCAGGCCGTAGAGCTGGCCGCTGATCGACGAGGGTTGCAGGAAGGCCGGGATGAAGCGGTCGGTGAACGACGACGGCAGGTCGAGCGGGAGCGCCACGTCCGAGGAGATGTACTCGGGGAGCCAGCGGGTCCCGATGATCGAGATGTCGGGCGCCTTCTTGGCGGCGATGTCGGTGACCAGCACCTGGTGCAGGTTGTCCCAGGTGGACTCCTGGATGTTGACCTTCACGTCGGGATGGTCCTGCATGAAGGCCTTGGCGGCGCCCTCGAAGAAGGGCTTGGTGGCGTCGCTGTACTGCGGGATCTCCACCGTGACGGTGGAGGCGGCGCTCGCGACACCGGCGAGGCCGGCCGCCATGGCCACGGCCAGGCCTAGGGCCGACACGAACGAGAAGCATCGTTTCATGGGCTCCCCTTGATCCTTCCGAAAGAGGTGAACGTTCCCGGGGCGGCATGCCCCGTTCGACTGGCGTGCCCTTCCATCATAGGAGCGGTCCGCGCGGCCCATCAACGGACGAGTGTCCATTTCGCGGGAATTCACGCAACGAGCAGGGCGATTCTCGCAACTCCGAGCCGCGATCGCGCGGCCGCGTCGACCGCCGCCCGGCTCACTCCCGGTAGGCGCCCGCCAGCCTGCCGGCCGGCAGGCCCGCGAGCAGCACGCCGCCCGCCGCAGGCGGGTGGCGCGGCGGCTCGGGGGCGGAGTGGCCCCGCGCCGCCAGCTCGCGCGCGAACGCGCCCGCGAAGGCGCGGCCACGGAACATCCCGCCCGCGGTGGAGACCGCCGCGTCCGGGTCCAGTGAGAGCCGCGACACCAGGGCCTCGACCAGGTCGACCAGCTCACGCGCCGCGTCCGCCAGGAGGCGCGCGGCCTCCGCGTCGCCGGCCTCTGCGGCGTCGACCACCACCTTGCCGAGGCCCGCGACTCGGGCGCGGGGGATGCCGGGCGTGTCGCTCAGGGCGGCCAACACGCCGTGTACGTCCTCCACGCCGAGCGCGCGGAGCACGTCGCGGTGCAGCCGCGTGTCCGGCCCCCGGCCGTCCTCGACGCGACAGGCCGCGCGCAGCGCGTGCATGCCGAGATCGAAGCCGCTCCCCTCGTCCCCGAAGATGGGTCCCCAGCCGCCGCTGCGCGCCTCCTCGCCCGACCGGCTCTTGCCCCAGGCCATGGAGCCGGTGCCGCACAGCACCAGCACGCCCGGCCTCTCGGGCAGGGCGCCCTCGAGCGCCAGGCGCACGTCGTTGTACGCGCGGTAGTGCCAGCCCGGGAAGGCGTCGGCGGCGAGCCGGTCGAGCGCCTCGTCCCAGCGCCGCGTCTCGCCGTAGGCGGGCAACCCCAGCGCGATCCGGACCGCTGCGCCGGCCGGCTCGCCGCGTACGAGGGCCGCCACCGCCGCCCGCACCTCCCCCAGCACGCGCCGCACCTGCGCCTCCCCGCGTGCCGGCAGGTCGCAGCCGTCCAGCGTGATGTCCAGCAGGGACCGTCCGCCGTCGTCGGCGGCCGCCACCCTCGTCTTGCTGCCGCCGCCGTCGACGCCGACGTAGACGGTCACGGCGCGACCGCCGCGGGCCCGGCGGGGCGGCCCGCCGGCGCGCGCCGCGCGGCAGCGGCCGTCCGGCGGCACCCGCCCGCAGCGGCCACGGCCCCGCCTACACCCGGCGGAAGATCAGCGCCGCGTTCTGGCCGCCGAAGGCGAAGTTCTGGCTGATGGCGACGTCGACGCGCTTCTCCCGCGCCTCGTTGGGGATGTAGTCGAGGTCGAGCTCGGGGTCGGGGTCGAGGTAGTTGCGCGTCGGCGGAAGCACCCCGCTGTCGATCGCCTGGACGGCGGCGATGGCCTCGATGCCGCCGGCCGCGCCCAGCGTGTGGCCGGTCATCGACTTGGTCGAGGAGACGGGCGGCACGCTCTTGGCGTCGCCCCAGACCTCCTTGAGGGCCAGCGTCTCGTTGAGGTCGTTGGCGGGGGTGCTGGTGCCGTGGGCGTTGATGTAGCCGACCACCGAGGGATCGAGCTCCGCCGACGTGAGCGCCCGCTTCAGGCAGCGCACCGCGCCGTGCCCGCCCGGCGCCGGGGCGGTGACGTGGTAGGCGTCGGCGCTGGTGCCGTAGCCGATGACCTCGGCGTAGATGCGCGCGCCCCGCTTCTTGGCGCGTTCGTAATCCTCGAGCACCAGGATGCCGGCGCCCTCCCCCGTGACGAACCCGTCGCGCGAGGCGGTGAAGGGCCGGCTGGCGGTCTCGGGGCTGTCGTTGCGGGTGGAGAGGGCCTTCATCACCGCGAAGCCGGCGATCCCCATGGGCGTGATGGGGGCCTCGGTGCCGCCGGTGATCATCACGTCCGCCTCGCCGCGCTGGATGATCCGGTAGGCGTCGCCGATGTTGCCGGAGCCGGTCGCGCAGGCGGTGACCACGGTGGAGCTGGGGCCGAGCAGCCCGTAACGCATCGCCACGTGCCCGCTCGCCATGTTGGCGATGAGCATGGGGATGAAGAAGGGGCTCATGCGCATGGGGCTGCGCCCGAAGCGGATCTCGGACTGGTTCTCCCAGGTCCTCAGGCCGCCGATGCCGGAGCCGATGCAGGTGCCGGTCTGCTCGCCGGCGACCTCGTCCTCGCTGAGGCCGGCATCCCGGATCGCCAGCTCGCTCGCCACCAGGGCGAGCTGCACGAAGCGGTCGACGCGCTTGGCTTCCTTCTTCTCGATGAAGTCCTCGATGGCGACGTCGACCTCCCCGGCGATACGCACGCTGAGGTCGGAAGCATCGAAGTTGCTGATCTCGCGGATGCCGTTGCGACCCTCGTGCTGCCCGCGCAGGAAGGCGTCCGCGCCGTTCCCGATCGGTGTCACGGGACCGACGCCTGTAACCACGACTCGTCTCATACGTTCCATCACGATACCGGTCGGCCCGCCTCGCCCGCGTCGTGTGCGCCGACCGGCGCACACCGGGACGAGCGGCTCCCGTCGCCCTTCACGCGGTTCCACCGGGCACCGGCCCGGTGGAACCCGAGATCACTGCTTGTCTGAGATGAACTTGACGGCGTCGCCGACGGTCCGGATGTTCTCGGCTTCCTCGTCGCTGATCTCGATCCCGAACTCGTCCTCGAGCCCCATGATCAACTCCACGACGTCCAGGGAGTCGGCGCCCAGGTCGTCGACGAAGGAGGCGCTCTCGTTCACGTCGCCCGGATCCGCGTCCAGCTTGTCGGCGACGACCTCCTTGATCTTGGTGAGAATCTCCTGCTCGTCCATGGTGTCGCTCCTCCTCACGCAGGCGTGGGTTGCCGGCTCCCAACCAGGGGCGATTCTAGCACGGCACCTGCGCGGCTCTTCTTGCCGATCGTGCGTCGTTGCGTGCGGCCACAAAGGCGTTTCTGGCCTGCGCCGCGGGTCTGTCTCTCGAGCCGGCGCGCGGGTCGTCGCGGGCGACCGCGTCACGCACCCGCTTCCCCGGGCGCGGGCGTGGCCTCCATGGGGCATCTGGGCCCCGAGAACATTACGGCATGACCATGCCACCGTCAACCGGCAGCGTCTGGCCGTTGATGTAGGCGGCTCCCTCGCTCGCCAGGAACACGACCGCGGCGGCGACGTCCTCGGGGCGCCCGAAGCGGCCGGCGGGGATCTCGCGCAGGTACGCCTGCCTGACCTCGTCCGGGAGGGCGTCGGTCATGTCCGACTCGATGAAGCCCGGCGCCACGGCGTTGACGGTCACGCCGCGGGCGCCGTACTCGCGCGCCAGCGCCTTGGTCAGGCCGATCATGCCGGCCTTGGCGGCGACGTAGTTGGCCTGACCCACGTTGCCGCGGATGCCGACGATGGACGCGATGTTGACGATGCGCCCGAATCCGCCCCGCAGCATGCCGCGCAGCGCCCCCTTGGAGAGGTGGAAGGAGCTGGAGAGGTTGGTGTCGATGACCGCCTGCCAGTCCTCCGGCTTCATGCGCAGCGCCAGCGTGTCGCGGGCGATGCCGGCGTTGTTGACCAGGATGTCGAGGGAGCCGAATGCCTGGGTGACCTTCTTGATCAGGTCCTGGCAGGCCGACGGGTCGGCCACGTCGGCGCCGAAGACCTGCGCCTCGCCGCCGGCGTAGCGGATCAGCTGCGCGACCTCCTCGGCGGGCTCCGCGCTCTTCACGTAGTGCACCGCCACGCGGTGCCCGAGCGCGCCGAACGCCAGCGCTATGGCGCGGCCAAGGCCGCGGCTCGAGCCCGTGACGAGGACGGTGCGCGCGCCGCCGTCGCCCGCGCGCCCCGGCCCGGCCTTCGCGCCCGTTCCCGATGGCCCCTGGTCCGGCCTCATGCCGCGCCCTCCAGCGCCCCGCGTACGCCGGCCATGTCCGCGACGCTGCGGGCCTCGGCCTCCGGCGCGATGCGCGCGATCAGCCCGGTCAGCACCTTGCCGGCGCCGAACTCCAGGAAGCGCTGGGCGCCGTGGGCGCGGAGGCTCTGCACCGACTCCACCCAGCGCACCGGCGAGGTGACCTGCCGGCGCAGCAGCTCGGGAGCTTCGGTGCCGCTCTGCAGAACGTCGGCGGTGACGTTGCAGACGATGCCGAAGGCGGGCTCCGTGAAGCGGACGCCGGTCAAGTCGCGGGCGAGGCGGTCGGCGGCAGGCTGCATCAGGCTGCAGTGGAAGGGAGCGGACACCTTGAGCGGCACCACCCGCCCGCCGTCGGCCTTCAGCCGCTCCGACGCGGCGGCCACCGCCGCCGCGGAGCCGGAGATGACCGTCTGGCCCGGGGCGTTGAGGTTCGCGACCTCCACGGGTCCGCGGGCGCCGTCGGCGGCCACCTGCTCGCAGGCGTTGCGGATGGCCGCCGGGTCCAGCTTCATCACCGCGGCCATGGCGCCCTCGCCCTCCGGCACCGCCTCCTGCATGTAGGTGCCGCGGGCGCGCACCAGCCGCAGGGCGTCGGCGAGCCCGAGCGAGCCGGCCGCGACGTGGGCCGTGTACTCGCCCAGGCTGTGGCCGGCGGCGTAGGCGGGAAGCGGGCCGCCCGCCTCGCGGTAGGCGGTGAAGGCCGCCGCGCCCGCCGCGACCAGGGCGGGCTGCTGGTTGGCGGTGAGCTGCAGGTCCTCGGAGGGCCCCTCCCACATCAGCTCCAGCAGGCCCGGCAGGGTGCGCTCGGCCTCGTCGAGGAGGGCGCGCGCGGCGTCGCTCGCGTCGTAGAAGTCCCTGGCCATGCCCACGGACTGCGATCCCTGGCCGGGGAAGACGGCGGCCAGGCGCGGGTCGGTGCGGGCCGCGCCGACGCTCGGGCGCGCGGCGCTCACAGCGCACCGCCCGGCGTGCCACCCCACGTCAGCACGCTCGCGGCCCAGGTGAGGCCGGCGCCGAAGCTCACGAGCAGCAGATGGTCGCCGGCATGAACGCGCCCCTGGTCGACGGCCGTGCGCAGCGCGAGCGGGATGCTGGCGGTGGAGTTGTTGCCGTACTCGTCGACCGTCACGACCACGCGCTCGCGTTCGAGCGAGAGGCGCTCACGGGCGGCCTCGATGATGCGCAGGTTGGCCTGATGCGGCACGAACAGGCTGATGTCGTCGGAGTGCAGCCCGGCCTTCTCCAGCGCCTCGATGGTGGCGGTGTTCATCACCCGCACCGCGAACTTGAAGACCTCGCGGCCGTTCATGTAGAGCGTCTCGGAGAGAGGGTCGCCGCCCGGCAGGCAGCGGCCGGTGGCCCGCTTGTGCAGGTGGTGCGCGCCGGACCCGTCCGCGCCCAGCACCACGGACTTCAGGCCGTAAGGCTCCGGCACCGGCTCCACCACGACCGCGCCGGCGCCGTCGCCGAAGAGCACGGCGGTGGAGCGGTCCTCCCAGTCGACGATCTTGGTGAGCGCCTCGGCGCCGATGGCGAGCACCTTGCGGCACTGCCCGGACTCCACCAGGCCGCGCGCCACGCCCAGTGAGTAGATCCAGCCGGGGCACGCCGCCAGCAGGTCGAAGGCGCCGGCCGAGAGCTTGAAGTGGTCCTGCACCAGGGCGGCCGTCGCCGGGAAGAGCGCGTCGGGCGTGTTGGTCGCGACGATGACCATGTCGACATCCGTCAGCGCGTCGTCGCCGTGGCGCGCGACGAGGTCCTCGACGGCACGCTTCGCGAGGTCGCTGGTGTACTCGTCGTCGGCCGCCAGGTGGCGCCGCTTGATCCCCGTGCGGGTGGTGATCCACTCGTCCGAGGTGTCCATCATCTGCTCGAGGTCCTGGTTCGTGAGGACCCGCTCGGGTGCGTACGCACCCAGCGCGGTCACCCCGGCACGTCTACCACCGCTCGTGTTCACGCCGTCGTTCATGCCAGTCGAGCTCCGTCCCCCTCATCGCACAGGGCCCGTCAGGAACCGTCACGGGCGCGGCGAGGAAGGTCGTGGCTGCGATCCGGTCGGGCTCGAGATCCGGGGAGCGACCGCCCGGAGGGGCCTTCAGGCCTCCTCGACCACCTGCCGACCGGCGTAGCTGCCGCATTCCGGGCATACCACATGCTGCGGCTTCATGGCCTTGCACTGTGGGCACTCGACGAGGTTGGGCGCCGTCAGCGCGTGGTGGCTGCGGCGCTTGTCGCGGCGGGAGCTGGAGGTCCGCTTCTTGGGTACGGGATGTTTGGCCATCTCTGGTCGACTCCTTCGAGGTGCGTTCTGGCTCCGGGCGGGGGCGCCCGGCTAGGTCACGATGACAGATCGAGGTCCTTCAGCGCCTCGAACGGGGACTCCGACGCGCGCTGCTCGCGGTCCGCTTCCTCGAGCTCGGGGTGCTCGTTGAGGTTGACTCCATCGAGCGACAGCCCCTTGCAGCCCTCGCGGCACACGACCGTGATGGGCAGCTCGATGGCGAACAGTTGCGCCAGCAGGCCGGCGAAGTCCACCTCCGGGTGGCCGAAGAGCAGCAGCTCCTCGTCGTCCTCGGTGACCTCGTCGAGCCGCAGGTGGGCCTCCCGGGCGCGGTACTCCATGGGGAGGAAGAAATCGGCGCGCGCCTCGGTGGGTACGGACGTCAGGCAGCGCCGGCACTCCAACACCGCGATCCCGGACACCGAACCCTGGACGATGAAGTCGTCGTCACCGCCGGCGTTGCGCACCGTCACTTCCCAGCCGAGCGGACCTTCGAGGGTGAGGCCGTCCGCCTCGAGCAGCCTGGCCTCGGGCTCCAGCAACCCCTCCCCCGTGACCTCGTCGGGCGAGCCCGGGGCCCGGTTGAGGAGCGGAGCCAGGTTGAGGAGCGCGTCCCGGCGAGAAACCATCCCTTAAAAGTATAGGTGAGGCACTTTCGGTGTCAAGGCGCGGCGTGACCGCGGCCGGGCCGCGGCGCCTTGCGCGCGTGCCGCGGCGTGCCCCGGCGCCGCGCCGTGCGGCCGCGTGCCCTCGAGAGGCCCGCCGCCCGGCGCGGGGCCACGCGGCCCGGCCTTCACGGCCCGGCCGCGCCGGGCCCGCACGTGTGAAGATTTATCGTCCCCGAGCCGGCGGCCGCATAGAATGGCACGATGGGGCGCGGTAGCCGTGAAGGGACGTGCGGCGGCCGCGAGGCAGGCGATTTCGCGGCGCGGTTGCATGGGGGTTGCGGGCAGGGCGCCGTGAACGGAGCCGGTAGTGAGGGGGACATGCGAGTGGGCGAGCGTGATGCGTGAAAGGCGTGAAGGACGGGTAGCGGACGAGGCACAGCGGGCGGACGGCCGGACGGGCGACGTAACGGTCGTCATCGTCGACGACGACGCCTCGGTGCTGGCGTTGGTGTCGTCGGTGCTCTCCGGGTACCACGTGGAGTCGTTCGACCGGCCGCAACGCGCGCTGGATGCGCTGCGTGACGGCCTCCACCCCGATCTGATGGTGAGCGACGTGATCATGCCGGAGATGACGGGGTTCGAGCTGCACGAGGCCGTGCGCGAGATCGCGCCGCTGCGCGGCGTGCCCTTCATCTACCTGACCTCGATGAGCGACCGCGATCACATCCGCCGGGGGATGGCGCAAGGGGCCGACGATTATCTGACCAAGCCCTTCACGCCTCCCGAGCTGCGCGAGGCCGTGCGGGTGCGGCTCGAGCGCGCCGGCGTGCTGCGAGGCGCGGAGGAGGACGAGCTCGCCATCACGAGCCTGGGGGGCCTGGGCGTCGCCTACGGCACAGCGCGCCTGCACTGGGAGGCCCGCAAGGCGGTCGAGCTCCTGCTGTTCCTCCTCGCCGGCGGCAGGTCCTGCACCGTGCACGAGGCGCGGGCCGAGCTGTGGTGGGGCCAGGTGGCGGAGAACCACCTCCACGTGCTGGTAAGCCGGCTCCGCAAGATGCTCTCCGGCGTGGCCACCGTGGCGCTGGACGGCGACCGGCTGGAGCTGCGGTTCGGCGGCAAGGTGCGCTGGGACGCCGAGGAGTTCGACCGCGCCGCCGCCGCTGCGCTGGCGTCCGGTGACGCGGACGGCATCGCGGACGGCATCGAGGCCGGCATCGAGCGCGCCATCCGCCTCTACGGCGGCGATTTCCTGCCCGGCTTCGATTCCCCGTGGGCCGAGCGCGAGCTCGCGCGCCTGGAGGAGCTGTACGTGCGCCTGCTCGAGGCTGCGGTGGAGCACGCTTCCGGCGACGCCGAGCGGCAGCGCGCGCAGGCCCGGCTGGACGCCTACATCGACCTCGACACGTAGGCGCCGCCGACCGGGGCGGCTGCGGGCGCGGCGCGCGGGGGTCCGGGCGCGCGGGGGTCTCGGCGCGCGGGGGTCCCGGCGCGCGGGGGTCCCGGCGCGCGGGGGTCTCGGCGCGCTATGCTCATCGGTGCGATGTTCGATCTGATCCCCGCGGTGGACATCCAGAAGGGCCGGGCCGTGCGCCTGTTCGAGGGCGATCCCGAGCGTGAGACGGTCTACTTCGACGCGCCCATCGACGCCGCCAGGCACTGGACCGACCTGGGTGCGGCGTGGCTGCACGTCGTGGACCTGGACGCCGCCCTGGGGCGGAGCGACAACACGAAGCTGATCCGGGCGCTGGCCGAAGGCGTCGACGCGCGTGTCGAGCTGGGCGGCGGCGTGCGCAGCGTGGAGGCCGCCGCCGACTGGCTCGCCCACGTCGAGCGGGTGGTGCTCGGCACCGTCGCCATCTACGAGCCCGAGGTGGTGGAGGCGCTGGTGGCCGACTTCGGGCCCGACCGCGTGGTCGTGTCGATCGATGCGCGCGAGGGCAAGGTGGCCGTACACGGCTGGGCCCAGGTCACCGACGTCGACGCCGCCGAGCTGGCGCGCCGCGTCGAGGCGCGCGGCGTGCGGCACCTCATCTACACCGACATCGGCCGCGACGGGACCCTTCGCGGCGTCGACGAAGCGCCGGTGGCGCACATGCGCTCGGCCTTCCCCCACTACCTGGTCGCCGGCGGCGGCGTCGGCAGCGACGCCGACCTGGAGATCTACGAGCGGCTGGGGCTCGACGGCGCGGTGGTGGGGCGCGCGCTCTACGAAGGGGCGATCACCTACCCGCGACCGGCCTGAGCCGGACGGTTCTTCGCGCATGCCCGAGCTCCCCGAGGTCGAGACCGTTCGCCGTGAGCTGGCCCCGTGGCTCACCGGCCGCACCGTCCTGGCCGCCGAGCGCCTGGCGCCTCCGGGCCCGAAGTACCGGGACCTGGAGCGCAGCGTCGGACAGACCATCGAGCGCGTGGAGCGGCGTGGCAAGTTCCTGATCCTGCCGCTCTCCGGCGGCGACGAGATGATCCTCCACCTGGGCATGACGGGCGTCGTGTCGAGCGTCGTGGCGGGCGAGGGGGCGGGCGAGGGGGCGGGTGAGGTGGCGGCAGGTCCGCCGGCCGGGGGCGCGCCCACGCACGTGCGCGTCCGGCTGCGGCTGAGCGGCGACCCGCCCTCCTGCCTCCACTTCCGCGACGCCAGGCGCTTCGGCCGCATGCTGGTGGTGAGGGCGGGCGCGTACGACGGTCTGCCGACGCTGGCGCGCATGGGCCCGGAGCCCCTATCCGGGGCGTTCACGCTGGCGCGTTTCCGGCGCGAGCTGGCGCGCTCGGGAACGGCGATCAAGACGTACCTGCTGAGCCAGCGGCCGGTGGCCGGCGTGGGCAACATCTACGCCGACGAAGCGTTGTGGCGCGCTCGCGTCCACCCGGAGACGCCGGCGAGGCGGGTGTCGAGAGCGAAGGCGGCGGCGCTGCGGAGCGCCGTCCGCGAGGTGCTGCTGGCGAGCATCGAGGCGCACGGCACCACCCTCAACGACTACCGCACGGTGAACGGCGAGGTCGGCGCCTATCTGGAGCAGCTCGCGGCCTACGGCCATGCCGAGGAGCCGTGCCCGCGTTGCGGGGCGCTGCTGCGGCGGAGCGTGGTGGGGCAGCGGGGGACGGTGTACTGCCCGAGGTGCCAGCGGCGGCGGTAGGAGCGGCGGTCGGGGCGTATGGGTCGGGGCGTATGGGTCGGGGCTCCGGGGGCCGGACGGTTGGACGGTCCGGCGGGCGGAGCGCCCCATGGGGGTTCCGCGTACCCTAGGAAAAAGCTAACGGCCTTCGTCGCCGGGGCAACGCCGTCGGTCGCGAGTAATTCCGTCAGCGACGCGAGCGCGATGGTGCGGCGCTAGGCTCGAGCCAAGTGTGAGCGGAACGAGGGGTCGATTCGGGCGCGCCTCGGCGGTTCAAGCGGTCGATGCCGATAGGCGCGCGTCTTCCGCCGAGGGGCTCCCGGCAGGGAACTCTCGATATGCCGGGCCTTGGCCGGCGCCTAGCGGGGCGCACGACAGGTCGATAAGAAGGGCCGTGAGGGACGGGATCCGTAGGGCATCGGCCGGAACGGCCGGCGTTCGCTCTCCGGCTAAGGCAATTCGCATTGTCCAAGGGAACGCGAGACCCCCATGGG
>Ga0102953_1001152_pt1 | contig 17110 bp, 11 predicted proteins | sample SalPon2A_C_D2_MG_FD_78509 | JGI IMG/M metagenome (GOLD analysis project Ga0102953, IMG submission 78509) | Soil microbial communities from South San Francisco under conditions of wetland restoration - Salt Pond MetaG R2A_C_D2_MG | ecosystem: Environmental > Terrestrial > Soil > Wetlands | place... | reverse complement strand
CAGTTCGTTTGGGAAAACGGCGTTGGGAACCGAATTCCGTTCGGAAAATATTTGGAGTAGCGTGTTGGGTGAACCCATGACAATATCCATCCCTGTTCCTGGCGAAAAAGGGCATTATTTTACGCACTCACATTCTCGCACAACGGTGTCATTTTTTGCTGAACATACCATCTATGTTGGGAAATTTACGGCATCAGGCGGGGCGATGGCTAACTGGATTTCAGACCTGAATTTTGACTGGAACATTTACCCGGGTGTGGATGTCAGTTACCAGATCACGCCACAATTGAAAATGTATGGCTCCTACAATAAATCATTGCGAATGCCCACTTTTACGGACTTGTATTACAATGGACCGACCAATAAGGGGAATGCTAATTTGAAACCGGAACGTTCTTCAACCATTGAAGGTGGATTGAAATGGAACAATGGGCCAGTTCATGCAGAAGTGGGCTATTATCATCGCGATGGAAAAGATTTGATAGATTGGGTGCGAAAAAGTGGAGACCCAATTTGGGAAACAAAAAACCTTACGGAAATAAAAAGCGATGGAGTCGAACTGGTTACCAATATCGATATTGCACAACTGGTTGGCCGCTCGTTTTTCATTAGCCGGATTCGCGCCAATTATGCCTATAACACTCAAAATAAAGTTCAAAGCGATTATTTGTCAAACTACGCGTTGGATAACTTGAAACACAAATTTGTGTTCACGTTAGATCACAAAATCTGGAGTAAATTACAGGCGTCATGGGACTTCCGCTACCAGGATCGCAATGGGAACTATGAAAAGTTTGCTGATGCCAAATCGGTTGGTTTTGTGCCATACAATCCGTTTTGGCTAACGGATGTAAAGGTGTTCTGGCAAGCCAAACGGCTTCAGTTATCGGCCTCTGTTTCCAACTTGTTTGATAAATCGTATGTTGATTTAGGAAACATTCAACAACCTGGCCGCTGGATAAAATTTGGTGTGAGGTACCAGGTTGATTTTGATTGAGAATAATTTTACATTGAAAATAATTAGGAAAGGGTGCCTGTTCAATTGGGCACCCTTTTCGTGTGTTTGAGGTTCTATGCCAGTGTGGCTACCATCACTGCCTTGATCGTATGCATACGGTTTTCAGCCTGATCAAATACGATAGAGGCAGAGCTTTCAAAAACCTCCTCCTTCACTTCCATAGATTCAAGACCAAATTTATTAAAAATTGTTTCTCCAACTATAGTATTCCGGTTGTGAAAAGCCGGCAGGCAATGCATGAATTTTACCTGCGGATTACCGGTCATTTCCATCACTTGCTGATTGACTTGGTAGGGAAGCAACAGTTTGATCCGTTCGGCCCAAACATCGTCAGCTTCGCCCATTGAGACCCAAACGTCTGTATAAAGAAAGTCACAGTCTTTTACTGCTTCGGCAACATCCTCGGTGATTGTTATATTGGCGCCCGTTTCAGCTGCAATCGCTTGGGCAGTTTTTATTAATTGGTCATTGGGTTGACAATTTTTTGGTGCCGCTGCCCTAAAATCCATTCCCATTTTGGCCGCACCAATCATCAGTGAATTTCCCATATTGTTATGAGCATCACCCAGGTAGCAAAATTTGATTTGCTCCAACGGTTTTTCGCAGCGCTCTTTCATGGTTAAAAAATCGGCTAAAATCTGGGTGGGGTGAAATTCGTTGGTCAGTCCATTCCAAACCGGTACGCCGGCATGTTGACCCAATTCTTCCACAATGTCTTGTCCAAAACCACGGTACTCAATGCCATCATACATGCGCCCCAAAACTCGGGCGGTGTCCTTCATCGTTTCTTTGTGCCCTATTTGCGAACCTCCCGGACCGAGATAGGTAATATGTGCTCCCTGGTCAAATGCAGCGACTTCGAATGCACAACGGGTGCGGGTTGATGTTTTTTCAAATATTAATGCGATGTTTTTCCCCCGAAGTAGTTGTTCTTCGGTATGGTCGTATTTGGCTTGTTTTAGTTTTTCTGCTAACTCTAAAAATTGAGTGATTTCTTCCTGGGAAAAGTCAAGCAGTTTTAGAAAATTCCGGTTTTTTAGATTCAATAGCATGTTGATTGGTTTTTATTTGTCGTAATTCAATGTGATTTTTGATCCGAACGATTTGTCTTCCAGTTTGGTAGCCTCAGTGATGACGCTTTTGTCGCCGCCATTTTCAATAAATTTAAGGCAGGCCCTGATTTTTGGCGCCATGCTTCCTTCTCCAAAAGTACCATTATTCAAGTATTTCAGCGTATCAGCATAGTTTAAAAATTCCAACTTTTCTTGTGTCGGTAAACCGTAATCTTTGTACACAAATGCTACATCGGTTAAAATGTAAAACTCATGTGCATCAATCAACGATGCCAATAGTGCGGACGTCATATCTTTATCGATGACAGCATCTAATGTTCGCACTTTATTCTCTTCGTCAACATAAACCGGAATGCCACCACCGCCAGCGGTTATTACGATGTTCCCTTCACGAACAAGCTGGGCCACAATTTCATTGTTTAAAATTGAAATGGGAGTTGGAGATGGGACCACTCGTTGCCAGCCTCCGTTGTGTTTCGAACTGGGTTTAAACTCCCAACCTTTTAGGTGACGAAGTTTTTCTGCATCATCGTGGCTATATATTTTGCCGATTCGTTTGCTCGGATTTTGAAATGCCGGGTCATCGGGATCAACCACAACCATGCTCATGAGAGAGACAATGTGTTTATCGATGCCATGCTCGTTTAGAATATTGCGCATCATTCGCTCGATCATGTAGCCAATTCCTCCTTGGGAGTCGGCCACACAAATATCCAAAGGCATTGGCGCAATGTTGTACAGTGATTCGCCGGCATCATTCCGCATTAATATGTTGCCTACTTGTGGGCCGTTACCGTGAGTAACGACCAACTCGTACCCGTCATTTAAAAGGTGTATCAGGTTTTCAAGAGTCTCTGTGGTATTTCGTTCCTGCTCTTCAATGGTGCCTACTTCGTTATCGCGCAACAAGGCATTTCCACCCAATGCCACAACCGCTAACTTTTGCATAAGTATAAAATATAAGGTGCTAGTGGAACAAACATAAAAAAATATGTGAGAAAAATTCATGACCGATCAGTTTGTGGTGGGCTTTTAATTCTGTTGTAAAGCAGAGGCTTGTTGCAGGTTTTAGATTGACGAAAAGCGTTGGCCAAAAAAATCAATCTGATGAGTTTTGTACCACTTTTTGTTTTAAATTTTTATTGAAGTAATTGTAAAACATAAAGTGGTTTCAGGATAAAACGGGTTTGACAGCCAATGGAATAAAATAAATCCGTTGATTTAGAAAATTTAACCCCCGGAGAAGGCACCAATAGCTGTTTAAATTTCGTTAACTTTGCGAATCGAAATTTGAAATTTATCTATGGCTAAAAAGACCAAAAGCAGGCAAACGAAGAAAAAAAAGCAGCCACTCTCTGGCATTCGATCATTTTTTACAGGCGACAAATTTAAATATACATTGGGATTATTTCTCTTTGTTTTCGCGTTGTATTTGCTCATCGCATTTATTTCATTCTTGTTTTCCGGCCATGCAGACCACAGTAAATTGGGGATTCCGTGGCGCGAATTAATTGCCAATACCGATATTAAAGTTCAAAATAAAGCTGGAAAAACCGGTGCTTTTTTGAGTGAAGTCATCATAAACCGTGGGTTTGGTCTCGCGTCTTTCCTTTTTGTTTTTATGCTGGTTGTTACCGCATTTCAGTTTTTTAACCGGCCGTTGTTTCGCTATTGGCGGACAATAACCTTGTCGTTTGTCAGCCTGATTTGGATTTCACTTTTTATGGGGCTTATTCTAATGAACACCAATCCGGATGGATTTATCTACCTGGGTGGTGAAAACGGGTACTTTTTAGCCGTTTGGTTAAGCTCGATTGTTGGCTACATCGGAACACTGTTTTTGTTAGTTTGTAGCTTGTTCCTCATCATTTCGATGAGTTTTGAAAATTTCATTCCTTGGTTAAAGGGTCTGTTCAACAAAGACAAGGAACCTGTGGCTGAAACTGCCACATATACTGATGCGATCGTTGACGAACAGGACGCGGTTGAAACTGACGATTCGATTTCGAAAGTGATTGATGAAAATGACACCATTGAAACCATTTTTGATCCGGATGAGGAGAACCTGGAAATGGACGAGTCGCTGGATAAAAAGAAGATTCAGGAGAATGTAAAAGAACGACTGGTAGATAAAAAGGAAGAGGAAAAAGAAGAAAACCTCGAAATGACAGTTGAGAAAGTCGAAGAAGAAACTGACGAAAACTATGAACAGGAAGCGACAGAAGATTACGATCCAACGCTGGATTTGTCGAATTATCAGTTTCCGCCTATTGATTTGTTGGATGATCATTCGTCAGATAGTGGAGAGGTTAGCAATGAAGAATTGATTTCGAATAAAAACAAAATTGTAGAAACACTTCGCCATTATAAAATTGAAATTACGAAGATTCGGGCAACCATTGGACCAACAATTACTTTGTATGAGATTGTTCCGGCTCCGGGAATTCGGATCGCTAAAATCAAAAACCTGGAGGATGATATTGCACTGAGCCTCGCTGCTTTGGGGATTCGTATCATCGCTCCAATTCCGGGACGCGGTACAATTGGTATCGAAGTGCCGAACCAAAAACCTGAAGTGGTTTCCATGCGCTCAATCATCGCCTCGAAAAAATTTCAGGAAAGTACGGCGGATTTACCTGTTGTGCTTGGTAAAACAATTTCGAATGAAACCTTCCTGATCGATCTGGCCAAAATGCCGCATATCCTGGTTGCGGGTGCCACTGGTCAGGGTAAATCTGTTGGACTGAATGCTATCATTGCTTCATTGTTGTATAAGAAACACCCGGCTCAGTTGAAGCTCGTGTTGATTGATCCGAAAAAAGTGGAAATGAGCTTGTACTCAACGATCGAAAAGCATTTTCTGGCTAAGTTGCCCGACGAAGAAGAGGCCATTATTACAGATATTCAGAAAGTAAAATACACACTGAATTCGGTTAATGTTGAAATGGATACCCGTTATGATTTGCTGAAAAAAGCACATGCAAGAAACATCAAAGAATACAATAAGAAATTTATCAGCCGGCGGTTGAATCCTGAAAAAGGACATCGTTACCTACCGTACATTGTGGTGATTGTAGATGAGTTTGCCGATTTGATCATGACAGCCGGGAAAGAAGTTGAATTGCCCATTGCACGTATTGCCCAGTTGGCCCGTGCGGTTGGTATTCACATGGTTATCGCAACCCAGCGTCCGTCAACCAACATCATTACAGGGGTCATCAAGGCGAATTTCCCGACCCGTATTGCTTTTAAAGTAGCATCAATGATTGACTCGCGCACCATTCTGGATACACCGGGTGCTAATCAATTGATTGGTAAGGGAGATATGTTGATTGCCACAGGTAGCAACATCACGCGTCTGCAATGTGCCTTTGTTGATACTCCGGAGGTTGAAAGGGTTTGTGAGCACATTGCTAATCAGCAAGGATACCCAACAGCCTTTATGTTGCCTGAATATGTAAGTGAAGATGAAGGAAGCGCTCTGGACACTGATTTGAGTAATCGCGATGAATTGTTCAATGATGCAGCCCGGATCGTGGTCGTTAATCAAATGGGATCGACTTCGATGATTCAACGTAAATTCTCCATTGGCTACAACCGTGCCGGACGAATTATGGATCAGCTTGAAGCTGCCGGGGTTGTTGGACCAAGTGAAGGTAGCAAAGCTCGCCAGGTATTGCTGCAAGACGAGTATAGTTTGGAACAGTTATTGAATAGCTTGTAAAAATTAAATATTAAAAATGAAGAGACTAGTCGTATTAATGGCCATTGTTTTTTGTTGGGCGGCCGGTTACGCCCAGCAAGATCAAAAGGCTAAAGAAATTTTGGAAAAAGTAACAAAATCCACGCAAGGATATTCATCCATCAGTGCTTCTTTCAACTACTTGATGGAGAATAAAACAGAAGATATTCATGAAGAAAATAAAGGCCACATTATACTGAAGGGAAATCAGTACTATTTGAGCCTACCAACTTTAGGGATGCAAATGTACAACAATGGTAAAACCGTTTGGACTTACATGAAGGATGCCAATGAGGTGACTGTTGCCAATGCCGGTGATGAGATGAATGAAGCTATGGATCCTTCCAAGCTGTTCACCATTTATAATCATGGATTCAATTACAAATTTGTGGATGAGAAAACTGTGGATGGCGAACCGGTGTATGTTATCGATCTTTTCCCTGAAAGTAAAGAAATTGAATACAGCAAAATTCGTATCCAGGTTGAAAAGAAACGCATGGTAATTAAGCGGGCTGAGATGATTGGTAAGGAAGGGAACAATTATATTGTTGAAGTCAATGACCTGAAGACGGATGTGCCAACAAAAGAATCGGATTTTGTTTTTGACAAGAGTAAATTTAAAGATGTTGAAGTTGTTGATTTAAGATAAAAAAAGGAGCTTTTTAAGCTCCTTTTTCTTTTTATCATTGATCGATGACCGTTTATTGTTGTTTTTCTTTATAAGTCAATCGGGTAACGGTCGAAATCTCCATGAAGGTCGATCCACCTCCAATTCCAAAACTTCCTCCGACATAAACAACGGTATCATCAGCATGTAGTTTTCCAATGCTTTCTAATGTTTTTAAGGAGTTTCGCACAATTTTCAATTTGTTTTTCTTGGGTTCTATTTTCACAGCTTCCACTCCGTAGGAAAGTGCTAATCTTCTAACAACTCCCATGTCGTAACAACTTGCATAAACTGGATTCTTGCCACGGAAAGCAGCCAGATAACGTGCAGTTTTTCCCGTTAATGTGTTAGCGACAATTGCCTTGGTATGTAATTCTTCCGATGCGAAAATGGCAGCTTCAGCCAGGTAAGCAGTTACTTCGTTGTTCACTGCCGGAATGGCAATGTCGTTTCGTTTGTCTTTGCTGCTTTCTACTTCTTTGGCAATTCGGCTCATGCATTGAACAGATTCAACCGGGTATTTGCCGTAAGCCGTTTCACCGCTCAACATGATGGCATCTGTTCTTGAGAAAATTGCATTGGCAACGTCGCTCACTTCCGCACGTGTTGGACGCGGGTTTTCAATCATACTATGCAGCATTTGGGTTGCAATAATAACCGGCTTTTTGCGCTGAACCGCTTTTTTGATTAGCAGGCGTTGAATTCCCGGAATCTTTTCTGCAGCAATTTCAATTCCTAAATCACCACGGGCAACCATGATGCCGTAGGTATAATCAAGAATTTCGTCAATGTTGTTAACGCCGTCCAGGTTTTCAATTTTTGCAATAATTTTAATCGGGCTGTCAAACTTGTCCAGTTCTTCCTGAACTTTTAAAACGTCTTCTTTATTGCGAACGAATGAATGGGCAATGAAATCCAAATCATGTTTCGTGGCAAACTCGATAAATGATTTGTCTTTGGCGGAAATGGATGGCAGGTTTACGCTGAAACCAGGCGTGTTTACACTCTTCCTGTTTTTTATTTCTCCAGAATTTTCCACCTGGCATAGTACGAAGTCATCAAATTTTTCCTGTACAGTGAGTTGCAATTCACCGTCGTCAATCAGGATTTCGCCATCTTCAGGAATCTCCTCATGAAACTTTTCATAAGAAACGGAGAATGATTGACGTCCCTGGTCACTTTGACGTTGCATGCCGGAAACTTCGATTAACTCACCCTGTTTTATTTCAATAGGGGCGTCAATATTTGTTGTCCTGATCTCGGGACCTTTAGTGTCAACCAGAATAGCGATCGAGTCAGAGACCGAACGTATATTATCGACCATCATTAGTGCTGTTTCCTCGGTAATGTGGGCCGTATTTAATCTGGCAACATTCATCCCCGCTTGATACAAGGCTCGAATAAACTCAGGTTCGCACCTTTTATCAGAAATCGTAGCTACAATTTTGGTATGTTTCATCTTGTTTGTTTAAAATTACGGCGGGCAAAATTAGGCTTTTTTCTGTGAAGCAAAACAAATAAGGGATTCGGTTAGGGGAAATGTTTCCAAAGTTAACCTTTCCGAAAACTTTCAATTCCCAAACGGTAAGAATCCATTCCAAATCCCATGATGCTACCAACACAAACCGGACCAATCAACGATTCGTGGCGGAAGTTCTCACGGGTAAGGATATTTGAAATATGTACTTCGACGACAGGTGTTTGAATACCTGCGATCGCGTCGCGAATAGCGACAGAGGTATGTGTGTAGGCACCAGCATTGATAATAATTCCATCAAAATCAAAACCAACCTGGTGTATTTTATCAATAATTTCTCCTTCTATATTCGATTGAAAATAACTCAAGTCAATATCCGAAAATCGATCCTTGAGCTCTTTAAAATAATCTTCAAATGCTAAATCACCATAAATATTCTTTTCTCTTTTCCCTAATAAATTTAAATTTGGACCATTGATTAACAATATTTTCATTTTTATTGTATTTTAATTTAAAATTTTAGTAACTTTCGGCCATCGAACTACGTATTGATAATTATGTATTCTTGGGGAAGAAACTACATGAAATCAATTACCTGGTTTAAATGCTACAGAACCAAAATTACTAAATTGATTTGACAACAAATTAAATGTTTTTATTTATGAAATGGGAAGATAGCAAAAAAGGATTTGAAAATTTCTTGAGGTTGGAGAAGTCTTTATCTCAAAATTCCATCGCGGCTTATGTCAACGACATTAACAAGCTAATGGTATTTTTGGAGGAAAATTTTAAGCGTTTAACTCCGGAAAAAGTAAAGCTAAACCACTTGAGAAGTTTTGTTGAGCACCTGAATGACAGGGGAGTCTCACCACGTACACAAGCACGTACAATTTCTGGTATTAAGTCATTCTTCAAGTATCTTTTGATTGAAGGAAAAATTCAAGGCGATCCGACAACCTTGTTGGAATCTCCTAAAATTGGTCGTAAACTTCCGGATGTGTTAACCATGGAAGAAATCGATACAATCATTGATGCTGTAGATCTTAATAAACCAGAAGGTCAACGAAACAAAGCCATGCTGGAAACATTATACAGCTGTGGTTTACGCGTTTCTGAATTAGTGAACCTGAAGGTAACTAATTTATTTTTCGAACAAGGATTTATCAAAGTGGAAGGAAAGGGTGAAAAAGAACGTTTGGTGCCCGTTAGTGAAAAGGCAGTTGTTGAAATTAACAAGTACCTGAACGGATACAGGAAAACGTTGAAAATTAGCCCGGAAAGCGAAAATGTTTTATTCCTGAATCGTAGAGGAAAAAAATTAAGTCGTGTAATGATTTTTACGATCATCAAAAACCTGGCTCAAAAAGTGGGCATGGACAAAAAAATCAGCCCGCATACATTCCGCCACTCATTCGCTACTCACCTGATTTCTGGTGGTGCGGACTTGAGAGCTGTCCAGGAAATGTTAGGCCATGAGTCTATTTTAACAACTGAAATTTACACGCACTTGGATCGGGATTATTTGAAATCTACAATTAGTCAATTCCATCCAAGATCATAGTAATTTAGTTGGTTCTGTTGAAAAAATTTTTAAGTCGTTAACTGAGTAAGTTAATTTTAGTTACTATACTGGAAGGCAGTGCATTGAAAAATGCACTGCCTTTTTTTTACCCCATTTTACATTTATATCTTGATTTTAGGACTATAGAGCCACCTTAATTGGGTAAAAATTTTACTTTTGTCTATCGAGAAAAAATGTTTTGTTGGAACTAATAACCTTTAATTGTTGATTATGAAAAAACTAGATTTAACGAAGTATGGTATTGTTGATATTCAGGAAGTCATACATAACCCATCTTTCGAAAAATTATTTGAAGAAGAAATGAGATCGGACTTAGACGGTTTCGAAAAAGGGCAACTCACCGAACTCGATGCTGTTAATGTGATGACAGGAGTTTTTACGGGGCGTTCTCCCAAAGACAAATATATCGTAGAAGACGAAACTACAAAAGATACAATTTGGTGGACAAACCCCAATTCTCCGAATGATAATAAACCAGTTTCTCCTCAAGTTTGGAAGGAATTAAAAGAGACAACCGTGCAACAGTTGTCAGGTAAACGACTTTTTGTAATGGATACCTTCTGTGGAGCGAATGAAGATACGCGTTTAAAAGTCCGTTTTATTATGGAAGTGGCCTGGCAAGCACATTTTGTGAAAAATATGTTTCTGCGCCCAACAGAAGAGGAGTTGGAACATTATGGAGAACCAGATTTCGTTGTTTTAAATGCCTCTAAAACAACGAATCCGAACTGGAAAGAGCAAGACCTAAATTCTGACGTGTATACGGTCTTCAACCTGACAGAACACATGCAGGTAATTGGTGGTACATGGTATGGTGGCGAAATGAAAAAAGGGATGTTCGCTATGATGAATTATTACTTGCCATTGCAAGGTATGGCTTCAATGCACTGTTCTGCCAATAAAGGAAACGAAGGAGATGTTGCCATTTTCTTTGGTCTATCTGGCACGGGAAAAACAACTCTGTCCACTGATCCTAAACGTGAATTGATTGGTGATGATGAACATGGTTGGGACAATGATGGCGTTTTCAACTTTGAAGGAGGTTGCTATGCTAAGACTATTAATCTTGATCCTGAAGCTGAACCAGACATTTACGGTGCAATTAAACGAGATGCATTGCTGGAGAATGTGACAGTTGAAGAGAACGGGAAAATAGATTTTAGTGATGGCTCGGTGACACAAAATACACGTGTATCTTATCCAATTTACCACATTCATAACATTGTTAAACCGGTTTCAAAAGCGGGGCATGCCAGTAAAGTTATTTTCTTGTCCGCTGATGCCTTTGGAGTACTTCCACCGGTTTCAAAACTGACGAAAGAGCAAACGAAGTATCATTTTCTTTCAGGTTTCACTGCGAAGCTGGCAGGTACAGAACGTGGAGTGACCAAACCTCAGCCAACTTTTTCAGCTTGTTTTGGAGAGGCGTTCTTGTCGCTTCACCCAACAAAATATGGACAGGAGTTAGTAAAAAAAATGGATGAACACGGCGCCGAAGCTTATTTGGTAAATACCGGATGGAACGGTTCAGGCAAACGTATTTCAATTAAAGATACCCGTGGTATTATTGATGCCATATTAGATGGATCGATTGAAAAAGCAACAACCAAAACAATCCCCGTATTCAACTTAGAAGTACCGACAGCATTGCACGGCGTTGATACTAATATTCTTGATCCTCGTGATACGTATGCTGATCAGAAGGAATGGGAAGAAAAAGCCAAAGATCTTGGTACCCGCTTCATCAATAATTTTGAAAAATATACTGATAACGATGAAGGTAAGGCATTGGTTGATGCCGGCCCACAAGTGTAGTTCATATTCCAATTAATACTATATTTGAAGCCCTGCTTTTGGCAGGGCTTTTTGTTTGTATAATAGTTGGGATTTGCACAAATTACGCGGTCATATAAAATTTTCCAGGAATACGAAGGTGCTACTTTTGTTTGTATTTACAGCAATTGCGCTTCGCTTTTTTAGCTTTTTCTCCAGTGTACTCGATCATGATGAGTCAACTTACCTGATCATTGGTCGGGATTTGTTGCACGGAAAATCATTGTATGCAGATGTTACCGACAGCAAGCCAGTAGGTATATTTTTAATTTATGCTTTTATGCAGTTTGTTTTTGGGTACTCAATTCTGCTGAAACGAATTGTAGTAGCTGCTTTAGTTGGCATCACCGCTCATATTGTAAACAAGGTTTCTATTCGATTTTTTCAGAATAAGAAGGTAGGCATTGCCAGTGGACTGATGTACATTTATCTATCGTCAACCTGGAATTACTTTGGTATTTCGCCCAATGCCGAATTGTTTTTTAATTTTTTTACTATCGGTGCCTTATTCGTGTTATTTCAAAAAGGTCCAGCAAATTATTTCTTTGCTGGACTGTTGTTTGGATTAGGATTCATCATCAAATACATGGTGTTATTTGATTTTTTGGCAATTACTTCATTTTTTTTAGTGAAGGAACTGATTGATAAAAAGCGGCGATTTTCATTCTCGGAACTGTTGCCTTATCTACTTTCAGGAATCGGTTTTGCAATACCCTTCGGGCTTGTCAATCTTTATTTTTACCTGGGAAATCATTTTGATGCATTTTATTTTATCACGTATGAATTACCAGGAAGATATCGTTCGCACACAACTTTGTGGCAGTTTATAAAACTGTTGCTCGATTTTACAGGACGTTTTTTCCCTGTTACCTATCTAATGTTTTACGTGTTGTTTTCGAAGCGATCACTACTTGACGGATGGCCTAAATATTTCATGATTTATTGGCTTGTGGCCGTTTTGGTGGCCGTTTATTTGCCTGGGAAAGGATTCAGCCACTACGCCATCCAGTTAATGCTCCCGGTAAGTTTAATCGCGGGTGTTGCTTTCGATCGTCAATTTCACTTTGATCGTTACACAAAGTTTGTTTATCGGGGGACGTCTGGATTGATCTTGTTGATTTTATTCGTTAGCACAATACAAATTTCTGCAATTTCAAGAAAATTACGCAAAAGCGACCAGCCACGTATCGTTGCTCGGTATTTGCAGACAAATATGAATCATGACGATCAATTGTACGTGGTCAATTACGAGCATATATTGTATTATTTGTTAAAAAAAGAATGTCCAACCAAATATGTCCACGAGTCGATACTTAGTACACCAGACCTTGCTAATGCGTTTGATGTAGATTCGGAAAAGGAAATTGATCGCATTTTGCAAAAACATCCCAAATTCATTGTTATCAAAAATAAGTTTAAGTCTGTTCAGCAAAAAATTGCCAATACGTATTCGCTAGATAAAAGCTTTTTCAATGATAGGGTACTCGTTTACAAGCGAGATCAATAAAAGCATTTCTTGAAACCAACTATCCCCGAGGCAGAGCCATAGGGGTATTTCGCTGGTTTCATTTTGCCCTAAAGGGTCAAAAACCGAAATTCTGTGTTTAGATTCCCTTTTGCGAGGGAAAACTTATAGGAAACCTCGGGGCAGAGCCCAGAGGAATTCTTTCGATTAAACGTCTGTTGTAATTTCCTGTAAGCAATCGTTTAGGGTAGGGTGGTTGAATCTGAAATTCTGTTTCTGTAATTTCTGTGGCAGCACCTCCGGATTTTCTAAAATCATAGTAGCTGCAGCTCCAAACAACAATTTAAGAATGAACGGGGGAATGATGAAGAAGGCTGGACGATTGACTTTTTCACCCAAAATGCGTGTGAATTCAGCATTGTTGACTTGTACCGGTGCAACAAGATTGTAAATACCGTTGAAATTTTCATCTTCTATGGCGTCCTGATAGGCTTTCACTGCGTCATCGATGTGAATGAAAGGAAATGGTTGTTTGCCGTTCCCAATTTTACCTCCAAGTCCTAACTTGAATAAGGGAAGTAATTTCTGAGTTATTTGTGATTTTTTCCCGAGAACGATACCTGTTCGCAAAACGACTACCCGAACATCGGAGCTCAGGTCTACTAAAGAATCTTCCCAGTCGTCAACGACTCGTGCGGCAAAATTATTGGCGTATTTCGAGCTCGTTTCATCATGCACCATGTTGGCACGGTAAATTCCCGTTGCTGATGCCGATACGACAACTTTCGGTTTCTCACCGCCTGACAAGCTATTGATAGCTTTAACAAGATTTTTGGTTGTTACGATTCGACTGTTGTAAATGATGGTCTTATTTTTCTTGGTCCATCGTTGTAAAATGGGAGCTCCTGCCAGATTTATTACCGCCTGACAACCGGAAATTGTCTTGGCTAAATCCATTGGATCACCATATAATAACTGCCGATTAATGGGGGTTACTGAATGATCGTTCGATTCCAGATTCTGAATTATGTTGCTTCCAAGGTAACCACTGGCACCTGTAATTGCTATTTTCATGGCTTTTAAAAACTAAATTTTAAATATTAGTACAACTTTATTGAATGAAAAGTTTTTGACTAGATATAAAATGTAAAGCGATTCTAATCGTTTTATTTATCTAATTTTGTTTAAAAACAGCATAAATGTCAACAAAGAATACAAAAAATATAAGGACTTCAGGTAAAAAGACGGGAACAAAGAGGACCAAAAGAAAGCTAAAAAAACCAAACAGAAAAATCTGGTTGATTCTTTTACAGTTATTTGTTGGAGGTGTAATTCTATTCGCGATTTTTTTCACCATGGTATATCTCGGGTTTACCGGGCATGTGCCTACGAAAAGCCAACTTCAGGATATTAAAAATCCACAATCCTCGGTGGTTTATTCAGCCGATGGAAAATTGCTGGGACGGTACTATGTTGAAAATCGCAGCAATGTAAAATTCAACGATATTTCCCCCAATGTGATCAATGCCTTGATTGCCACTGAAGATGCCCGTTTTTATGAGCATCGCGGAATCGACGAAATTGCATTGATGCGTGTGCTATTTAAGACCATTATCATGCAGGATCGGAGCGCTGGTGGCGGAAGTACACTCAGTCAGCAGATTGCCAAAAACCTTTTTCCCCGTAAAGATTTGTGGGTTTTTTCACTGCCGGTAGCCAAACTTCGCGAAGCCATCATTGCTTATCGTCTCGAACGAATCTATACCAAGGAAGAAATTCTCGCTTTATATTTAAATACGGTGCCTTTTGGTGAAAATATTTACGGAATAGACGTCGCCTCAGAACGATTTTTTAGCAAAAAGCCAAAAGACTTGACAGTGGATGAAGCAGCTGTTTTAGTTGGTATACTAAAAGCCAACTACACTTATAATCCACGGGTGCACCCGGAAAAATCGAAGGAACGACGCAATGTGGTCATTCAGCAAATGGTCAACAATGGCTTTTTGTCGGCAGCCCAAGGGAAGGTTTTTCAGGCAAAACCCTTAACAATCACATATCACAAAATTTCGTACAACCAGGGGCCGGCGCCCTATTTTGTTGAAATGTTGAAGCCGGAGTTGTTAAAATGGTGTGCAAATCACACCAGGAAAAATGGCGATCCGTACAATCTGTATACTGATGGATTGAGAATAAAGACAACCATCAACTATGATTTTCAAAAATATGCGCAGCAATCGGTGAAAGAATACATGAAGAATTTGCAGCATGTATTCGACAACCATTGGAAAAATGCTGATCCCTGGCGTGGAAATCCACAAATCCTGCAACGAGCGATTAAGCGTTCGGACCGTTATCGAAACATGAAAGCCAGTGGAAGCACTGATGAGCAGATCAAGGCTGCATTCAACCAAAAAATTACGACAACATTATTTTCATGGGATGGTGATCAGCGTGTTGACACGACGCCACTGGATTCAATCAAGCATTATCTGCGCTACTTGAATTCAGGCTTTTTAGCGATTAGTCCAAGCACCGGCGCTTTAAAAGCGTGGGTTGGCGGAATCGATTTTCGATTCTTCAAATACGATCATGTAATGTCAGCCCGACAAGTTGGATCAACTTTCAAACCGTTTGTCTATCTGTCAGCACTGGAGAACGGGCTGAGTCCTTTTGACTATTATCCGAATGAAAAAAAAGTGTATTCTGACTACCAGGATTGGTCGCCCAGCAATTCGCACGATGAATACACCGGCTTCTACACGATGCAGGGTGCTTTGGCCCAGTCGCTCAATACGGTTGCCGTGGATGTTTTGATGAAAACGGGAATAGACAATGTCATTGAAACCACTGAGGAATTGGGCATGCAAGCAGATCTTCCGCATTTTCCTTCACTGGCGTTAGGCGTGGCTTCGATTAGTTTGAGAGACTTGCTTTTTTCATATGCAACAATTTTGAACAAAGGGCTTCGGGTGCAACCTTATTACCTCGTTTCAATTGCAGATAACAACGGAAATGTGCTTGAATCGTTTGATCCTCCTCCGGCCGATCAAACTGATATTAGTCCGGTTAATTGTCAAATTGTGACCCATATGATGAAATCGGTCGTCAATGATGGAACCGGGAGAGCGATTCGAACGGTATACAAAATTCCGGGCGACTTCGCCGGCAAAACAGGAACCACACAAAATCAATCTGACGGTTGGTTCGTCGGTATGGACCCGGATTTGATCACTGGTTGTTGGGTTGGAGCCGAAGATCCCGGCATTCATTTCCGGACCATTACTTATGGTCAGGGAGCCTATATGGCTTTGCCAATTGTCGGTAAATTTTTCCACAAACTATACGCTGATTCACGATACCGAAGCATGCAGTATGACGAATTCACACCGTTGGATGATAAATTGTTGTCCGATTTGAACCTTCCGCCATACCGCGAAGAATATGAAAAAGGAGAGAACGATGGATTTTTAGATCGTTTGTTCGGAGGAAATAGTAAAGAGAAGCGGTTAGAGAAAGCTCAGGAGCCGGACAAAAAACAGAAGAAGAAAAAGATTTGGGAGACTATCAAAAATATTTTCAAAAAGAAAAAATAGTTTCAAACAACGTTTCGGCCGCCTTTTTATTACTTTTGCGCGTAAATGGAAAACAAGGTACCGTTTATTGTTCGTTTTCACCGTTGGCGTTTACGGAACTTGAGTGAACGCCGGTTTGTAGTGGTTTTGAGCGTGATGGTTGGTATCGTCGCGGGAATTGGGGCAACTGTTATAAAAAACCTGGTTCGGCTGACTCAAAATCTCATTCATTCTGTAACCACCGGGCAAAACGTTGAAAACTACATCTATTTCATCCTTCCTGCAATCGGTATCTTTTTAACCGTGGTGGTTATCAAATACATCATTCGCAATCCTGTCAGGCATGGAATTCCCAGCGTACTCCACAGTATATCTGTTGGACGGGGACAGATGAAAGAACACAACATGATTTCCTCTGTAATAACATCCACGCTCACCGTTGGTTTTGGTGGTTCTGTGGGATTGGAGGGCCCGACGGTCGTTACAGGTGCATCGTATGGATCGTTTTTTGCTAAAGTCTTACGTTTGAGTTACCGCAATTCAATGTTGTTGTTGGCCTGTGCTTCAGCCGGGGCAATGTCTGCCATTTTTAAGGCTCCGATCGCGGGTATTGTGTTTGCCGTGGAGATCATCATGGTCGATCTGACGACTTTTTCATTGGTGCCGTTGCTTTTGGCTTCT